>Ga0100385_1000883_pt1 | contig 33009 bp, 26 predicted proteins | sample CryGeymeta201509_FD_81543 | JGI IMG/M metagenome (GOLD analysis project Ga0100385, IMG submission 81543) | Groundwater microbial communities from Crystal Geyser aquifers in Utah, USA - Crystal Geyser metaG 2015-09 | ecosystem: Environmental > Aquatic > Deep subsurface > Groundwater | place: USA... | reverse complement strand
TCTTCGTAGTGGGCGATCTCGGAAGCGTCGGAGAGGTTGCGGAGGATGGTCATGTCGATCCCTTTCAGAACATCAGTCTTGCGCCAACCGGGACGAGCAGCGGCGTCATGAGCGCGCCGCCGCCCACACCGGTCAGGCCGACGATGGTGCCGACCGCAAGACCCGAGAGTGTGTAAGCCGTATTCATGCGCGCGGGCAGTCAGGAGGTGGAGGCATGCTATCAAGCCGGCATAGACCGGAAAAAGACTTTGATGTTAGACTGCGATAACGATTTGTTATATGCCTCCCATGAACCTGCGGCAATTGCGCTACGTCTTCGAAACCGCCCGGCAGGGATTCAACATCTCCGGGGCGGCCGCGGCCCTGCACACGTCGCAGCCGGGCGTGTCGAAGCAGGTCCGCCTGCTGGAGGAGGAGCTGGGCGTTGCCGTCTTCGTCCGCCAGGGCAAGCGTCTGACGGGGATCACCGAGCCGGGCGGCGAAGTGCTGAAGATCGCCGAGCGCATGCTGCGCGATGCGGACAACCTGCGCGCGATCGGGCGGGAGTTCGGCATCGAGGAGGCGGGCACGCTCGCGATCGCCACCACGCACACGCAGGCGCGCTATGTCCTGCCGCCGGTCATCCGCGAGTTCCTGCGGCGGCACCCCGCAGTGCGCGTGCATCTGCACCAGGGCAGCCCCGCCGAGGTGTGCCGATGCGTCCTGTCGGGCGAGGCCGACATCGCCATCGCCACCGAGGCGATCAACGACCAGGAGGGCCTCGCGATGCTGCCGTGCTACCGGTGGAACCGCTGCGTGATCGCGGCTCCCGGTCACCCCATCCTCGACGCAAGACCGCTGACGCTGGAGGAGATCGCGAAATACCCGATCGTCACCTACGACTTCGCCTTCACCGGCCGCAGCCAGATCAACGCGGCCTTCGCGGCGCGGGGCCTCTCACCGAACGTGGTGCTCACGGCGATCGACGCCGACATCATCAAGACCTACGTCGCGCTCGGTTTGGGCATCGGCATCGTGGCCTACATGGCCTACGAGCCCGGGCGCGACGCGGGACTGCGGGCCGTGGACGCCGCCCACCTGTTCGAATCGGCGACCACGCGCATCGGCTTGCGGCCCGGCACCTGGCTGCGCGGTTACGCCTTCACCTTCATCGAGCTGTTCGCCCCGCACCTCACCCGCGCGACGATCGCGGCGGCGGTTGCGGGAACCGAAGGCAGCGATCCCGGCCTGTAGGCGCAGCGGCGGTGGCGCAGGCACGAGATCGCTTCGTCGCTCCGCTCCTCGCAACGACAGGAAAGGGGTGCTTCGCTCCCCGCAATGGCGTCTCCCCAGGCCAGCCGCGCACCCGCAACCGGAAACCTGGAACCTGGAATCTGGAACCCGAAACCCGGACGAGCGGAGCGATCACGGCGGCTGACGCGCTGGCCGATTCATCCGCGACCGCAGGCGGCGCACCGCGCTCGCCGGCGTGGTGAGCACCGGCAGCGGCACGGCGCGCTCCACCGCAGGCGCCGCGCGTGCGAGACTGAATTGCGCCAGCGCGATCACGTCGCAGCCCATCGCATGCGCGCTGCGTGCAGCTTCGACCGCGAGCCGGTCATGGGTGAGCGCATCGCCGGCACTGAGCGCCGCGAGCGCGCCTTCGGCGAGCACGGGGATCACTTCGACGCATGCCGGAAACTCGGCCGGCATCGACGCAAGCGCGGGCGCGAAGGTTGCGACGAGACCGATGCGCCTGCTGCGTCCTTCGGTGGCTGCGGCCCGCACGGCGTCGTCGATCATCGCCTCGTTGGGCTTCAACACCGCGAGATCCGGCCAGCGCGCCGCGACGGCGTCGATGCAGGGGCCGAACGCAGAGCACGTGAACAGGACTCCTTGCACGCCGGTGCCGATCGCGTAGGCGGCCAACGCCACGAAGCGCGCGGTCATCCGGTCGTCGAGCCCGGCAGCGCTGCGCGCGAGATCCGCGGACAGGCTGTCGTCGAGCAGGTTCATGCGCACGCACTCCGGCCACACGCGCTCGAACTCCGCGTTGACCGGCGCAACCGAGAGCGAAAGCGCGTGGATCAGCGCGACGCGGGGCGCGGCATCCACCTGCGAGTCCTCGTGCGCAACAATCTCGTCGCAGCGACGGCAGCCACTGCCGGCGTCACGGCGCCGCCGACGAGCGCGCGGCGGTCATGCGACGTCCCTGGGTCCACCAGACGAGCGCGATCAGCACCAGCGCAGGCAGGTAGAACCAGTGCGGCGTCGGACGCTCCGAGGACACATCGATCCCGGCCACTTCCCACCCCTGTTCGAAGCCCGATTTCTTCGCGCGCGAACCGAAACGCACGCCGGCAATCCGCGTAGTGTCGCCGAGCGAGGAGAATGTCAGGCCCGCCTCCGCCAGCCGCTTGCGGCCGTCGGCGCCGGCGCGTCCCAGCCGAACGGCCACCGTCTTCGTGATGTCGCCGCCCTCGATCGTCGTGCCCCTGAGCACCATCACGAGGCGCCCGCCTTCGGGAAGATCCTGCGCGACTTCGACCACCTGCGCGGCCGGAAGACGCGTGTACTCCGGCGTCAGGCGGTCCATGAAGAAATCCGGGCGGAACAGCAGCACGCATGCGAGCGCCAGCAGCAGCGTCTCCCACGGCCGATTGCGGATCCGGAACCAGTTCATCGTCACCGCTGCGAAAACGAGCATGGCCATCATCGATGCGACGATGACGCTGGCGAGCTCGGCGACGCTGTCGATGTCGATCAGCAGCAACTGCGGGTTGAAGATCCAGATGAACGGCAGGATCACCGTGCGCAGCGCGTACAGCGAGCCCTGGATGCCCGTTGCGATCGCGCTCTCGCCCGAGATCGCCGCTGCGGCAAACGTGGCGAGCCCAACCGGTGGCGTGATGTCCCCCATGATCCCGTAATAGAAGACGAACAGATGCACGGCGATCAGCGGGATCACGAGCCCGGCTCGCGCGCCCAGCTCGACGACGACCGGCGCCATCAGCGTCGCCACCAGCACGTAGTTCGCCGTCGTGGGCACGCCCAGACCCAGGAAGAGACACACGAAGGCGATGAACAGCAGCATGACCAGCACGTTGCCCTGCGAGACGAACTCGACGAACTCGGTCATCCTGAGACCGAGGCCGGTCAACGTGATCACACCGACGATGATGCCCGCGGTCGCGGTGGCGACCCCGATGCCGATCATGTTGCGGGCGCCGCCGTTGAAACCCTGCAGCACGTCGTCGAGGCCGCTCGTCCAGGCATTTTCAGTCCGGGTGCCACGGAAGAAATCGATCAGCGGCCGCTGCGTCACCATCAGCACCACCAGCATCACGATCGCCCAGAACGCGGACAGGGACGGCGACATCTCCTCGACCATCAGGCCCCAGATCAGCATGCCGATCGGCAGCACGAAATGCAGGCCCGCCTTGACCGCGGCCCAGGTCTCCAGGGGTTCCGGTCGGTCGATGTCGATGTCCGGCGGCAGGTCGGGGCTCTTCGACGCGGCCCGGACGGAGAACAGATACAGCGCGAGCACGATTGCTCCGATGACCCAGGGCGTGGCGTCGCCCATGAACCGCTTGGCGGCGTCCAGCACCCAGTACAGCACCGCCATCACGAGGATCGTTCCGGAGAGGCCGAGGCCGGTCCTGATCAGCGCCGCCTTCCACGACCGCGGTTCGCGGCGCACCATCGGTTGCATGTCGAGCTTCAGCGCCTCGAGGTGCACGATGTAGAAGAGGCCGATGTACGAGAGCATCGCCGGCAGGATTGCGTTCCTGACGATCTCGGAGTACGGAATGCCGACGTATTCGACCATCAGGAACGCGGCCGCGCCCATCACCGGCGGCATGATCTGGCCGTCGACCGACGACATCGTCTCGATCGCGCCGGCCTTGACGCCGCCGTAGCCGGCCTTGTTCATCAACGGGATGGTGAAGATGCCGCCGGAGACGACGTTGGACACCGACGAACCGGAAATCATCCCGTTCAACGCCGACGACACGACCGCCACCTTCGCCGGCCCGCCGCGCAGGTGCCCGAGCGCCGCGAAGCTCACCTGCATCATGTAGTTGCCGCCGCCCGCCCGGTCGAGCAGCGTGCCGAACAGCACGTAGACGAAGATCGTTCCGGTGGACACGCCCAGCGCGATGCCGAACACGCCCTCGGTGGTGAGCCACATGTGCGACATCAGGCGCGAGACCGACGCGCCCTTGTGCGAGAGCACCTCGGGCAGGTACGGGCCGCCCATGCTGTAGGCGATGAACACGAGCGCGAGCGCCGCCATCGGCCAGCCGACCGAGCGGCGCGTGGCTTCCAGCAGCAGCACGATCCCAGTCACCGCAACGGCGATGTCCATCGTCGTGGGCTGTCCGGGGCGCAACGCGAGTTCGCGGTAGAAGAGCAGCAGATAGGCGCCGGCGAAGGCGCCGGCCAGCGCGAACGCCCAATCGGCGATGGGCACGCGGCTGCGTGGGGAGGAGCCGAACGCCGGCCAGGCGAGGAAGGCGAGCAGCAGTGCGAAGGCCAGATGCAGCGAGCGCGCCTCGGTGTCGTTCAGGATGCCCAAGCCGAAGGCGAACGGCAGCGGCGACGCGTACCAGAACTGGAAGAGCGCCCACGCGAGCGCGACGGTGAAAATCAACCTGGCCGTGACGCCCGCCGGCTTGCGTGCGCCGGTGTCCGCCCGGGCGATCAATTCCTGCAGCGCCTCGGGGGCCTTTGCGATGTCCGTGGCCACGAGATCCTCTCGCCTTCTGAAACTGGAAGGGGCGAAGTCGCCTTCGCCCCCCGTTGTGTGCGGTGCTTGGACCGCGGTCAGCGCGGCGCGCCGGGCATCACTTGATCCATCCCTTCTCGCGGTAGTAGCGCGCAGCGCCTTCGTGCAACGGTGCGGACAGGCCGTCCTTGATCATGTTCTCCGGCTTGAGGTTGGCGAGCGCGGGATGCAGCTTCTTGAACTCCCCGAAGTTGTCGAACACCGCCTTGACGACCTGATACACGGTTTCGGCCGGAACCTTCGAAGAGGTCACCACGGTGGCGAGCACGCCATAGGTGGTCGTCTCGGCCGGGTTGTTCGGATAGAGTCCGGCGGGAATCGTCGCCTTCGCGTAATACGGCTTTTCGGCGATCAGCTTCTCGATCGCGGGGCCGGTCAGCGACACGAGCTTAGCGCCGCACGAAGTGGTGGGATCCTGGATGTTCGCCGACGGGTGGCCGACACCGTAGAAGAAGCCGTCGATCTTGCCGTCGCAAAGTGCGGGGCCGTGCTCGTCGGCCTTCAACTCGGACGCGAGCGAAAAATCGCCGAGCTTCCAGCCCATCGAGGCGAGCAGCTCCTCCATCGACGCGCGCGTGCCCGAGCCCGGATTGCCGACGTTGAAGCGCTTGCCCTTGAAGTCGGCGAAGCTCTTCACGTTGGCTTCCTTGCGCGCCAGCACCGTGAACGGCTCGGGGTGGACCGAGAATACCGCGCGCTCGTCGGTCCATGGCCCCGCGGCCTTGAATTGCCGGAGGCCCTTGTAGGCGTTGTACTGCACGTCGGACTGCGAGAAGCCCAGGTCGAGTTCGCCGGCCTTGATCGTGTTGACGTTGAACACCGAGCCGCCGGTCGACTCCACCGAACAGCGGATGCCGTGCCTGGCGCGGTCCTTGTTGACGAGCCGGCAGAGTGCGCCGCCGGCCGCGTAATAGACGCCGGTGACGCCGCCGGTGCCGATGGTGATGAATTTCTGCTGCGCAACGGCGGGCGAGCTGATGGCGCCGCCGAAGAGCGCGGCAGCGGCGAAGGCGGCGGTCAGGCCGGACATGTGTGGGATTCTCATGGCATCTCTCCTCCAGGAAACCGGCAAACCGCGAACGCGGCACCGGATGTGACGACTTGTCATTTTATTGGCCGATGCAATCGCCGCGTCGACCGCCACCTGCAACCGTTCGCCGGTCCCGCCCGTGTGGCAGCGGATCAGCCGACGGGCCATCGAGGACGGGAATTCCGGCCGCATGAGGCGAAGTATCCATGACCGGCGCGCACCGGTCAAGGCCGGTTCTGCGGGTCGCATGCCGAACCGTGCGTCACCAGCCGACGCGTCGATCGAATTCGATGCTCGCTCCACATCGAGTCGATCCCGGGTGGCCTTGCACCGCGACGCCGGAAACGTGACACCTGCCGGGCAGACGCAAGTCCCGACCCCGAGCAAACTCGGCGAGTTCCTCCAAAACGAGACTTGCTCGTTCGACGGCCTCGCCGATGTTGCGCAGCGCGCGCATCCGTCGGGTCTTCGGGTCCGCCGCCTGTCGCAGGGGCGAGTGCGAATGCCGCCGTAATCGGTTTGTCACATCGAGCGCGCAACATGCGTCGCATATCCGCGATGAACTCACGGGAGGCTGAAGATGGAACTGGAGACCGTCATCAAGCAACAGATCGGTGCCGCAATTCAGGCGTTGGCGAGGGTGCAGGAAAAGCTCATCCACGCCGAAACCGATGCCCCGGAGGACATTCTGCGGGAGATGAATTCGCATCTCGGCACGGCGGCATTTCACATCGCCGACGTGCAGTTCAACTGCGCGACCCTGCTCGCGGGCGAGCGGCGGAGCACGCCACCCGGTTGAGCGGCGGCCGCGATGGCGAGTCGCCGCGCATTGCGGCGTCGGCCACAGCGATGACACGAGGAGGGAAGCATGCCCGTACAAGATTGCGAAATCGATGCCGCACGCATCGAGCGAATTCTTGCGATCACGCGCGAATATTTCGGAAGTGAAGCCGTCTGTGCATCCGGGAACGAATCCGGGGATCGGAAATGCGAATGCCTTCCCGGGGTCTGTGATCGAACAGGATCCAACGGAATCGACGTGGCAGTCTCCCGGGCGTCTTCGATGCGGCCGCGGCGTTGTGCGGCGCAGCGAGCACCATGATCTTCGCCTGGCGTGCACCTGCGCCGCCGCGCCGCCTCAGAACGCCTGGTGCCAGGGGATGCTGAGGCGTGTCGCGCACTTGATCATGCCGACCATGCTGTAGGTCTGGGGAAAGTTGCCCCACAGCTCGCCGCTCGACGGGTCGATGTGCTCGGAGAGCAGTCCCAGCCGCGTGCGCCGGGCGAGCATCGCCTCGAACAGCGCCCGCGCCTCGTCGCGCCGGCCGAGCGCGGCGAGCGCATTGATGTACCAGAAGGTGCAGACGATGAAGGCGTTCACCGGCTTGCCGAAATCGTCCGCTTCCGCGTACCGGAACACGAAGTCGCCGCGGCGCAGGTCGCGCTCGACCGCGGCGACGGTGCCCGCGAAACGCGGATCGTCGGCGCGCAGGAAACCCAGCTCCGCGAGCAGCAGCAGGCTCGCGTCGAGCGCCTCGCCGTCGAAGCTGGCGACGAAGCTCGATCGCTTCGCGTTCCAGGCGCGGGCTGCGATCACGGCGTTGATGCGGTCCGCCTGCATACCCCAGTGCTGCGCACGCGCGCCGAGACCGAGCCGCGCGGCGATCTTCGCCAGCCGGTCGCAGGCTACCCAGCACATGACGCTGGAAAAGGTATGGACGTGCGCCGCGCCGCGCCGCTCCCAGATCCCGGCGTCGGGCTGCGCGTGCACCGCGACGGCCCGCTCGCCGAGCGCTTCGAGCTGACGGAACAGCGCCGGGCTGCCGGTCGCGCTCAGCCTGCGGTCGAAGAACGCGTGCGTCGCCGCGAGCACCACCGAGCCATAGACGTCGTTCTGCGTCTGGCGATACGCCTGGTTTCCGGTGCGCACCGGTCCCATGCCGCGGTAACCCGGCAGCGCGCCCTGCGTGCGTTCCTCGAGATCCGGCTTTCCGCTCACCCGGTACACCGGCTGAAGGGCGCCGTCGGCCCCCGCCGCGACGTTGATGATGTAGCCGAGGTAGCGCTCCATGGTGCGGGTGGCGTTGAGGCGGTTGAGCGCGTCGACGACGAAGTAGGCGTCGCGCAGCCAGCAGAAGCGGTAGTCCCAGTTGCGCCCGCTCGCAGCGGCCTCAGGGATCGAGGAGGTCAGCGCGGCGACCACCGCGCCGCTGTCGTCATAGGCGGCGAGCTTGAGCGTGATCGCGGCGCGGATGATCTCGTTCTGCCACTCGAAGGGAATCGAGAGGTCGCGCACCCAGTCGTGCCAGTAGTCCACGGTCAACTCGAGGAACCGGCGCGCGAGCTCGGCGACCGGGCCCTGCAGCGTCTCGTCCGGACCGAGCACGAGCGAGAACGCATCGCGCAAGACGAAGGGCGTCTCCTCGACCAGCGCGGTAATCGAGAGGTCGGCCGTCACCCGGAACACGAAGTCCGCGCCCGCGTAGCGCACGTGGTTTGAGCCCCAGGTCGTCTGCGGCCGCCGCCTGCCGTACTCGCTCGCGGGGCGAATCAGCACGCGCACTCTCGGGCTGCCGGCAAGCGGCCGCACCGTGCGCACGATCTGGGCCGGGCAGAACAGGCGCCCGAACTGGCGGAAGCGCGGCGCGAAATCCGTGATCTCGATGGCACCGCCTTCGCCGTCGTACAGGCGCGTGACCAGCACCGCCGTGTTGGCGACGTATTCCTGTTCCGAGCGCACCCTCCCGATGAGGTCGACCGCGAGGAAGCCGAAATCCTTTTCGGTCTTGCGGCTGCGCAGCAACGAGCAGAACACGGCATCGCCGTCGAAGCGCGGCAGGCACGCCCAGACGATCTCGCCGGCCCCGCTGATCAGCGCGCCGATGCCCGAATTGCCGATGATGCCCAGCTCGAGGCTGTTCATTGCGGCACCCGTGCCCGCAGGCGGGCGCACCGCTCGACGTAGGCCGCAAGCCAGCGCCGCACTGCGGCTGCGTCGGCGAGGCGCCAGCGCGCGCGGGTCTCGCCCGGACCGACCTTGATGGAATGGCCGCCGGTCCTGTTCACCACGTCGAACCCGTACTCGTCGGTCAGGTCGTCGCCGAGAAACACGGGCAGGCGTCCCGCGAACGGCGCCTCGGCCATGAATTCGGCGATGGCGCTGCCCTTGTTCCTGCCGCTGGGTTTCAACTCGAAGACGAACTTGCCTCCTTGAAGCTCGAAGTCCTCGCCCAGCGCGGCGGCGAGGCGGCGCATCTCGCGTTCGGCGAGCCCTTGCAGCGGCGGCGCACGACGGTAGTGCAGCGCAAGGGTCATGCCCTTGTTCTCGAACACGAGGCCTGCGTGCGCCGCCGTGAGCCGTACCAGATCCGCCGCGGCGCGGGCGAGATGTTCGAGCGGCGGCGCATCGCGCCGGACCGCACCGGCCGCCGAGCGCCGTTCGGTACCGTGCTGCCCCGCCACCGCGAGTCGCAGCGGTGCGAACAGCCGGTCGATCTCCTCGACCGACCGGCCGCTGATCAGCGCCACTGCGCCGCCTGCCGCGGCGGACAGGCCTTCGAGCAGCGCGCGCAGATCGCGCCCGACGCGGACCGCGAGGGGATGATCGGCGTAATCGAGCAGCGTGCCGTCCACGTCGAGGAAGAATGCCCAGCCGGCGACGAACGCCGGCACGGAAGATCTAGACACGCCGCAGGTCCACAACTTGCGCCGCGCGCCGCGTGGCGCCGGCGAGCCGCCGCCGCTGGCGCACGCGTGCGGCATCCAGCAGCATGCGCCCGGCCCAGCGATAGACGTTGAACTCCTGGACCAGGCTGCGCATGCGGCGCATGCGGTCGCGCTGCTCGTCGGGCGGCATGGCGAGCGCGAGCCGCAACGCCGCCGCGCATTCCTCGGTGTCGTAGGGATTGACGATCAACGCCTCGACCAGCTCGCGCGAGGCGCCGGTGAACTGCGACAGGATCAGCACGCCACGCTCGTCGTCGCGCGCCGCGATGAATTCCTTGGCGACGAGGTTCATGCCGTCGTGCAGGCTCGACACGAAACAGACGTCGGCGGCGCGGTAGTGCGCGTACACCTGGTCGGCGTCGTGGTGCTCCATCCTGAGCACGATCGGCTGGCAGACGGGTGTGCCGAAGCGGGCGTTGATGCGCTGCGCCGCCGCGCGCACGCGCGCGTCCAGGCTCTGGTACTCCTCGATGCGCGAGCGCGACGGTGCCGCGATCTGCACGAAGGCGAAGTGCCCGATCCAGCGCGGCTCGATCTCGAGCAGCCGCTCGACGGCGGCGAACCGCTCCAGAATCCCCTTGGTGTAATCGAGCCGGTCGACGCCGATGCCCAGGCGCGTCTCGGGCGCGAGGCCGAGCTCGCGCCGGATGCGCTCGCGGCACTCGGCGACCGGTCGCTGGCGGGCCAGCGCCGCGGGCGGCCACTCGATCGAGATCGGGTAGCGGTGCACCTCGGTCGGTTCGCCGCCGTACGAGATGGTGTACGTTTCCCGGTCCACGCGCGCCTCCAGATAGCGGTCCACGGTGTCGAAGAAGTTGTTGCAGTGGATCTGCGTGTGGAACCCGAGGATCGAGGAGCCGAGCAGTCCGTCGAGAATCTGGTTGCGCCACGGACAGACGCCGAACGCCTCCGGGTTCGGCCACGGGATGTGCCAGAAGGCGATGATCGTGGCGCGCGGCAGGCGATCGCGGATCAGGCGGGGCAGGAGCGCGAAGTGATAGTCCTGCACCAGCACGATCGGATCCTCGGTACGCGATTCCTGTTCCACCGCTTGCGCGAACCTGCGATTCACCGCCTGGTAGTGCTCCCAGTCCGAGGCGCGGAACACGGGCCGCGTATGCGCGATGTGGCACAGCGGCCACAGCCCCTCGTTGGCGAAGCCGTAGTAATAGCCCGCCTCCTCCTCGTTGGAGAGCCAGACACGGCGGATCTGGTAGGCGGGCTTTTCCGGCGGCACCCGGATCCGGTCGTTGGTGTCGACGGTGTCGCGGTCGGCGCTGCCCGAGCCGTGCGCGATCCACGTCCCGGAGCACGCGCGCATCACCGGCTCGAGCGCCGTCACCAGTCCGCTCGCCGGTCGCTGCGTCTCGATGCGGTCGCTGCGCCGCACGTGGACGTAGGGCTCGCGGTTCGAGACGATCAGGACCTCGTCGCCCTTCAGGTCCTCGCGCAGGATCGAGCGCAGCGCCTCGGGCGTCCAGCTGATCTGCGCCTCGTCGCGCATGCGCCTCTCGGTTTCGAGGTCGCGCACCAGCGCATCGAGGTCGCGCGCGATCGGCCGCAGCTCGCGCGCCTTCGGTTCGGGAGACAGCGCGAGCGACTGGCCGTGGATCAGCGCCTTGATCCCCGCGATCCAGCCGCGGAACGAAAGCTCGGCGATCACCACGGTGATGAGGGCGATCACGGCGCCGAGCGCCGCGAACAGATAGACGATGTACTTCTTGGTGTCGGCGCTGCGCCGCTCGATGAAGCTCATGTCGTGCACGATCAGCAGCTCGCCCAGGCGCTCGCTGTCGACCATCACCGGGCTGGCGGCCACATGCAGCGGGCCGCCCGGCAGCTTGAGCACGGTCCCGGACTCCTCGGCCGGGACCCCCGGCGCGCGGCAGGTGACGGCGCCGGGCAGCGCCTGCGTCTTGTACAGGAGCGCTCCCGCGTCGTCGCAGAATCCGAGCGCGAACAGGCGCTCGTCCTGCAGCATGCGGTTGAAGAATGCCTGCACGCGCTGCAGCCGGACCTTGTCGCGCAGCTTGTCCGTCAGCAGCTCGGCGAGCGGTTCCTGAGCGGCGGAGGCGACCAGCTTGGCGCGGATGTCCAGATCGCGCACGAACCACTTCAGGGTCAGCTCGTCGACCAGCGGCGCCACGCTGTACGCGATGGCGCCGAGCGCAAGCGCCAGCGGGACGATGAAACGGAGCGAAAGCCGCATCATGCGGGGGATCGGCGGCACGAGTTCGAGGGTTTTATTCTAATGCAGCAGCATCCGAGTTGTCACGACGCTTCCTGAAATCCTCGCCGCGATGGCTGGGGCCGGGTCGCGCGAACGATTGCGCGCGACGAACCCCGCGCCTACCCTGATACGAAGAACCGGCCCGGGGCGGGGCGGTGAGCCGTTCGCGGGCACATCGATCATCGCGCCGATCGGCAGCTTGCGTGGATTGAACCGTCCGCTCCCCACGGCCGGCACGCATCGACCCTGCTCGGGGAGCGCCTTCTGCGCTTCGCAAGTGGTCCATCGACCTTCGCCCGGACTAGGCCTCGAACAGACAATTGCGCATCATGCCGCCGTCCTCGTGCTCGAGGTTGTGGCAGTGGACCATGAAAAGGCCCGGGACCGCCGGCGCGACCTGCACGCGAACGCGCTCGCCCGGAAAGATGCCGAAGGTGTCCTTGTAGCCGGCGTCGAGCATTCCTCGGCGCAGCTCTTCGGGGACCGCGCCCGCGCTGCGCTCGATGACGCGAAAGCGAACGCCGTGGATGTGAATGGGGTGAGGCATCGGCATGCCCCGCCCGTCGTTTGCGAAAGTCCACACCGACGCGATGCCTGCGGGAAGCCGCTCGTCGTCCGCTACCGCCATCATGTCTTGCGAATCGAAGCTGCGGCCGTTGAGGAAGCCGCGCATCATCCGGAACGCGAGCTGCGTGTGCAGCTCGTGCCTCCCCTCGCGCGCTCGCGCCTCCTCTTTCGGCAATGCGAGCGCCGCGGGGCGAATCCGCACACCCGGCGAAACGGTGAAGCGGGCGACGTGAAGCTCCGCTCCCTGCGACGGCCCCATCATGCCGCCCATCATGCCGCCCATCATGCCGCCCATCATGCCGCCGCCCATCATCGAGCCCATCATGTCTACGCCCGAGAACCGCTGGCTGACGAGCGCGATCTCCGCGCCGTCGCGCCGCGCGCCGAAGTCCTCGATCAGCTCGACGCGCTCGAACGGAAACAGCGTCACGTAGGGCCGCTCCTGCACGCCTTCGGCGCGGCTGAAGAGGCCGCCGTCGGAGGCGATGGCGCGCAGCGGCCGGCCGTCGGACCAGGCGAGCTTGTAGATGCGCGCGTTGGACACATTGGCGACGCGCAGCCGGTAGACGCGCGGCGCCACCTTGAACGCCGCATCGTCGACGCCGTTCACCAGCACGCGATCGCCGAGCACGCCGTTCATGTCGTCCATCATCATCTGCTTGAAGACGAGCTGGTTGTCCTCGCCGATGCGGCGGTCTTGCAGCACCAGCGCCAGCTCGTGTTCCGGCGCCGGCAATCCCATGTCCCGCTCCCCGGACTCGCGCACGATGAGTAGCCCGGCGAGGCCGTGATAGGTCTGGCGCCCGGTGATGGGGTGCGGATGCGGATGATAGAGATACGTTCCCGCGGGGTTGCGCACGGTGAATTCGATCGTGTAACGCTCGCCGGAGGGCACTGCCTGGTGCGGATGACCATCGGCGGATTCCGGCACGATCATGCCGTGCCAATGAACGACGGTCGCCTCGCCGGTGCGGTTCACGACCTCGATGCGCACGCGCTCTCCGCGCCGCAGCTCCAGGGTCGGACCGAGATTTCCCGGCGCCGGTCGAACCGCGTCGCGGCGGCCGCGCAGCACCTCGGCCGTGTAGCGCAACCCGCGCGTTTGCGGACCGGAGCGGATCGCCATCGCCGCCGGTGCGGCCATGACCCTCAAGTGCAGATCTGGATCACCGGCGCCGAAAGCCGTGCGCAGCGCGAAGGGCGTTGCCAGCATGCCGCCGCCGGCGGCGAGAGTCTTCAGAACATCGCGTCGCATCCACCGCCGATTCATGGTGTCGCCCTCGTCAAATGAACTTCGATCATACGCGCGGCCGCCAGGCCGTCGCACTGCTACGGCCCGGTGCGCCGTCCGATCTCCCGGCCGTGTCGGTCGGCGACGGGCGTGGCCGGGATTCCCCCTGATGCGGCTATCCTCCCGAAACTCGAACGAACCACAAAACCTTGCTTCCGTAGTCATGCACGGGGTCAAGCGGTATGAAGAGGCTTCAACAGCCGCTGCCGACCTCCGAGTGCGCCACGGGTTGTCCCGCAAGGCGCGAGGACGTGGCATGCCCATTGCATACAAGGAGGAGCGGCGCAGCCAGCGGCCCGGAAGCGGTCCGATCGCGCGCCCATCGGACTCACCTCCTCGGTGCGTGCCAGGACAAGCCGGGACAAGCCGTAGAATGCCCGCTCCCCATCGAGCCGATCCCAGCCGGCCTTGCACAGCGAAGCCGCAAGCACGACACCCGCCGGGCGGAAGCGCATCCTGCGTGTCCGCTGGCGCGAGGTGCTGCGCGAGCTCTCGCCTCGGGGCGCGAGTCTCAGCGCCCGCTATCTCGTGGTGTCGCTGCTCGCCGCGATCGTGCCGCTGGCGGCGGCGGTCACGCTCTACGACCGTTATGCCGCGGATCTGGTGCTGCGGTTGGCCGACCAGCGCGTCGAGAGCACCCTGGCGGCGACCGCGAGCAAGCTCGGCGATTTCCTGCGCAACAAGGCCTACCAGCTCGACGGGCTCGCCGATTTTCCGCCGCTCGCGCAGATCGCCGGCACGCAGGTCGGTGATCTCGACACGCGGCTGCTGACGCGGCTGCAGGTCGAGGCCGACTCTCCGGACGTGTATGGCATCCTGTTCTTCGACCGCGCCGACCGCGTCATCGCCGCGCTGCACGGACAGTCGGCCATCGAACCGGAGCTGCGCGATGAGGCCGGTCCGGCGCTCGCCGCGCTGCCGCGGGTGGACTTTCAGGGCGTGGAGCTGATCGGCCCGATGCTGCCTCCGGACGGCCGGCCCGGCTGGTTCCTGATCCGGCGCGCGATCGCCGGCCAGGCGATCTCGGTGGCTCTGCAGGTGCGGCTCGCCTCGCTCAGCGAGCTGCTCTCGGGCGCCTCGCTCGACGTCTATCGGCCGCTGCTGCACACTCCGGGCGGCCGCCTGATCGAGCCGGTCGGCACGCAGTGGCGGGGCGACCTGCCGCTCGTGCGCGCGCCCGAGACGGCGCCCGGCTGGTACGCCGCGCTCTACCGGGTGTCGCCGCAATTGCCCTTGCCGGGCACTCCGGCGCGCTATGTCTTCATCGCGGCGGCGGCGCTGTGCGGCGTGCTGATCGTCCTGATCTTCGTCTATCTCGGTGTGCACATGCGCCGCAGGCTCAAGCCGCTGGTCGCCGCGGCCGAGGCGGTGGGGCGCGGCGAGTTTGCACTCGACATCCCGGCCGGCGGCGAGGACGAGATCGCCATGCTCGCGCGGGCGCTCAACCGGATGAGCGCGCAGTTGCGCGCGCTCATCCGCACGCGGGTCGAAAGCGAGAAGCGCGCCGTGCTGGGCGAGTTCGCGGCGAGCGTGGCGCACGAGGTCCGCAATCCGCTCGCCACGATCAAGACCTGCGTGCAGGCGCTCGGCTCGCGCGAGGAAGACCCGGCGCGGCGCGAGATGATGCAGCTCGTGACGGAAGAGATCGAACGCATCAACGCGGTGATCGAAGGCCTGCTCGGCTTCGCCCGCCCGCACGACCCCGAGCGCACCGAGGTCTCGGCGCGCGAGCTGCTGCGGCGGCTGGCCGCGCTCGTGGGGCCGATGGCGGAGGAGGCGCATGTCGCGCTGTCGGTGCTCGGCGAGCCCGATCTGCGGCTGTGGGTGGATGCCGGTCAGACGCAGCAGATCCTGATGAACCTCGTGCTCAACGCATTGCAGGCGACGCCGGAGGGTGGCACGATCACGCTGCGTGCCTGGCGTGAGGCCGGTTTCGCGTGCCTTACGGTGTCGGACACCGGCCATGGCATGTCGGATGAGGTCGCACACAAGGTGATGGAGCCGTTCTTCACCACCAAGCCCGGCGGCACCGGGCTCGGCCTGGCGGTGTCGCGCCAGCTCGCGGAAATGAACGGCGGCAGCATCGAGATCGCCAGCCTGCCGGCGAGCGGCACCACCGTGACGCTACGGCTGCCGCTGGCGCGAGAGGAGACCCCGTGAGCAGCTCGCCGCTGGTGCTGATCGTCGACGATGAGCGCAACCTCGTGCGCTCGCTCGAGCTGGCGCTCAAGGGCGCAGGCATCGAGACCCGCGGGGCTTACGATGGTGCCTCCGGCCTCCGGCTGGCCGGCGAGATCCGGCCCGATGCGGTGCTGCTCGACCTGCGCCTGCCCGATGCGTCCGGTCTGGAAGTGCTGGAAACGCTGAGGAAGTCGTTCCCCGGCTGCCCGGTGATCATGATCTCTGCGCACGGCGACACGCGCGCCGCCGTGCAGTGCGTCAAGGCAGGCGCGTCGGATTACCTGACCAAGCCGTTCGATCTCGACGAGCTGGTGCACCTGATCGGGACGACCATCGAGCGCGGCCGGCTGGACGACGAGATCGCCTACCGTCGCTCGATCGGCGCCAGCGAATCGGTGATCGTGGGCGAGCATCCTGCGATCACCAGGCTGCGCGAACTGGTCGCGCGCGTCGCCGCGAGCAACGCACGCACCGTGCTGCTGCTCGGCGCCTCGGGCACCGGCAAGGGCGTGATCGCGCGGGCGCTGCACCAGGCCAGCGGGCGGGTCGACGGACCCTTCGTCGAGGTCAACTGCGCCTCGCTGCCCGAACAGTTGCTGGAAGCCGAATTGTTCGGCGCCGAAAAGGGCGCCTACACCGGGGCCGGACAGCGCCGGGCGGGGCTGATCGCGCTCGCCCACCATGGCACCCTCTTCCTCGACGAGATCGGCGAACTCGCACCGGCCCTCCAGGCGAAGCTGCTCGCCTTCCTCGAGAGCCACAACTACCGCCCGCTCGGGAGCACGCGCGAGGCGAGCGCCGATGTGCGCGTGATCGCGGCGACCAACCGCGACCTGTCGCGCGAGGTGAGCGACGGGCGCTTTCGCGCCGACCTCTACTATCGGCTCAACGTGGTTCCGATCGAGATTGCGGCGCTCAAGGATCGCGGCGCAGACCTGTTCCTGCTCACCGCGCATTTCGCCGAGCGCTTCGCCCGGGAGGAGGGCTGTGCGCCGATCCGCATCGGGTCGGCCGCGCGCGCACTGTTCGCGGCGCACGGCTGGCCGGGCAACGTGCGCGAGCTGCGCAATCTGATCGAGCGCCTGACGATCCTCCATCCCGGCGTAGAGATCGGCGCCCAGCACCTGCCGCCGGAGTTCGCCCGGCCGGTCGATGCCGCGGCACCCGTCGAGCTGCCCGGGCGGCTGGCTGCCGCGGAACGCGACCTGGTGCTCGAGGCGCTGGCGCGCACGCGCGGCCGCAAGGGCCTCGCGGCGCAGACGCTCGGCATCTCGCGCCACGCGCTCAAGCGCCGGCTGAAGCGGTTGAGACTCGTTTGAGCGGTTTCCGCTCGCCCGCGCGTCCGATCCGAGCGCAAACCGCTCCGGCCCTCGCCGGGGCTCCACGTAAGTCATTGAATCTTCGTCGAGTTCGACGCGGGCATGCAAGCTGCTTCGCGAATGGTGATGATCCAATGCTTGCGACTTTCATTGATGGGACCCCTGGCCTGCGCGGCGCTCGCCGCGGCACCCCCGGCAGCCGCGCGCATCGAGATGGGCGCGAGCCCCGGCGAGGCCTCCGCCACCGTCGGCTGCATGTTCCCGATGACCGGGCGCGGCGGGCTGTACGGGCGCGACAGCGTCGCTGCGATCGAACTCGCACTCGCGGAGATCGCCGCGCGCCCCGGCGCACGCCCGCGGCTGCGCGTGCTGGTCGAAGACACCAAGTCGAAGCCCTCCTATGGCGTCAGCATCGCGCAGGACTTCATCGAGAAGGATCGCGCGCAGTTCCTGTGCGGGGTGGTGTCTTCGGCGGTGGCGCTCGCGGTGACCGAAGTGTCGCGGCGCAGCCGGGTCATCTTCGTCGGCACCGACCATGCCTCCTCGCGTCTCACCGAGGAGGCGCTGCACCGCTACTACTTCCGCGTCACCAACGATACGCGCCAGTCGATGGATGCAGGCGCGCGCTACCTGCGGGCGCTGCAGGAGCGCAGCCGCTGGAAGCGCCTGGCGTTCATCGGACCCGACTACGACTATGGCCACCGGCAGTGGTCGGACCTGCGCGCGGCGCTGGACCGGCTCGGCGTGCGCTACGAGAGCGTCTCCGTCCTGTGGCCCAAGCTCTATGAACCCGACTACTCGCAGTACATCGCGGCGCTGCTCGATGCGAAACCGGACATCGTCGTGAACGGGCACTGGGGCGGCGACCTGGTGGCATTCATCCGACAGGCGCGCACTTTCAAGCTGTTCGAACACACGCAATTCGCCAACTTCGACGCCGGCGGCAACTACGAGGTGATGGCCGAGCTCGGCGCCGAGATGCCGGCGGGCCTGATCCTGTCTGCGCGCCACCACAACAACTGGCCCGACACGGCGCGCAATCGCGCCTTCGTTGAACTGTTCCGGCTGCGCGCCGGCCGCTTTCCGTCCTACGCGGCGCAGGGCGCCTATACCGGGATCCTCGCCATCGCCGATGCGATCGTTCGCGCCGGGGGCACGGGCGATCGCGAGAAGCTGGTCGCGGCGCTCGAGCGGCTGAGGCTGAAGCTGCCCGAGGATCCGGACGGCTTCGAGTCCTACATGGATCCGAAGACGCACCAGATGCAGCAGGTGATCGCGATCGGAGAGGTCGTCGCCGACGAGCGTTTCCCGCCCGCGAAGACGATGCTCGGAAGGTTCAAGGCGTACCCGCCGGAGGTGCCCGTCCAGGGGCGCCAGGCGGATTTTCAACGGAGCAAAGGAGGACGACATGAAAGGCAATAAGGCGATGCACATCGGTCTGGCGCTGGGTGCGGTGGTCGCGGCCGCAGCCGCGCCGGTACCCGCCGTGGCGCAGGACTACAAGCTCGGGCTGGTGACCTTCCTCTCGGGTGGCGCGGCCGGCCCGTTCGGCATTCCGGCGCGCAACGCCGGAGAGCTGATCGTCGATGCCATCAACGCCGGCAAGGTGCCGGCGCCCTATGCGAGCAAGGGGATCGCGGGCCGCACGATCCAGCCGGTCTGGGTGGACGAGGCGGGCGGTCCCTCCAAGCAGGTGACCGAATACCGCGCGCTGGTCCAGAAGCAGGGTGTCGATGCGGTGATCGGCTACATCTCCTCGGGCGACTGCCTGGCGCTCGCGCCGGTGACCGAGGAGCTGAAGAAACTCACCATCTTCTTTGACTGCGGCACTCCGCGGGTGTTCGAGGAGCGGCCCTATACCTATCTGTTCCGTACCGGGCCGACCGCGCTGATGGATAGCCTGGGCGCGGCGCGCTACATCCTGGCGCAGAATCCGGGCGTGGCGAAGGTCAACGGCATCAATCAGAACTACGCCTGGGGCCAGGACTCGTGGAACGACTTCATCGCCTCGCTGCAGAAACTCAAGCCCGGCGTCCAGGTGGGCACCTCGCAGATGCCGAAAATCTTCGCCGGCCAGTACAGCGCGGAGATCTCGGCGCTGCAGCTCCAGAATGCCGCATTCATCCACTCCAGCTTCTGGGGCGGCGACATGGAGAGCTTCGTGCAGCAGGGGCGCGCGCGCGGCCTGCTCGACAAGCAGGTGGCGATCCTGACCACCGGCGAGACCGCGATGTTCCGCATCCCCGAGCAGATCCCCGAGGGTACGGTGATCGGCGGGCGCGGGCCGTATGGCGTGTTCGCACCCGACAATGCGCTCAACAAGTGGTTCCGGGAGCAGTACTTCAACCGCTTCAATACGTGGCCCACCTACCCGTCCTACAAGATGGCGCAGGCGATCCTCGGCCTCAAGGCCGCCGCCGAAAAGGCGATGGCGAAGAACCCGAAGCCGGCCGAGGCGGACGTCATCGCCGCACTGGAGCACCTCAGCTTCGAGGCGCCGAGCGGGACCGTGAAGATGGCGATCGGAAAGGGCCACCAGGCGGTCCAGGAAATGGTCTACGGCCGCTTCAAGCTTCAGGGCGGCAAGCCGGCCATCGTGAATGTCGTGCGCTACCCGGCCGAGTGCGTCAATCCGCCCGACGGGGTGACGAGCGAGCAGTGGATCAAGCAGGGTTTCCCTGGCGCGAAGTGCAATTGATGGGCTGAGTGACCGACGGGCAGGGCGCGCCGCGAGGCGCGCCGCCCACGCCATGTTCACGCTCACCGCCATCCTCGTCGACGGCACGATCTACGCCTCGTGGCTGTTCATCGTGGCCGCCGGGCTCACGCTGGTCTACGGCGTGATGCGCATCCTCAACCTGGCCCACGGCAGCCTCTACGCGGTGGGTGCCTATACCGCGGCCTCAGCGATCACCTGGTACTTGTCGGCCGGCCACGCGCCCGCGGGCAGCTATCTGGTCCTGCTCGCCGCCGCGCTCGCCGCCGGAACGGTCACCGGACTGCTGATCGAGCGCGGCGTCCTGCGCCTGATGTACGGGCGCGACGAAGTCGTCATGATCCTGGTCACCTATGCGGTCCTGCTGATCCTGGAGGACGTGATCAAGCTGATCTGGGGCGTCGAATCCTATTCCGCCTACCAGCCCTACCAGTTGCTCGGGCGTTTGCAGTTCGGCCCGATGACGTTCGCCAACTACGATCTCGCGCTGATCGCGGTGGCTGCCGCGGTCGCGATCGCAATGTGGTGGACGCTCAACCGCACGCGGCGCGGCAAGCTGCTGCTGGTGGTGATCCACGACCGGGAAATGTCGGCCGCGCTCGGCATCGATGTCACGCGTGTGTTCGTCGTCACCTTCCTCATCGGCGGTGTGCTGGGCGCGGCTGCCGGCGCACTGACGGCACCGGTGGTCTCGGTCGTGCCCGGCATCGGCGTGGAGGTGATCGTGCTCGCCTTCGCGGTCGTGGTGATCGGTGGGCTGGGCAGCGTGCAGGGCGCGCTGGTCGGGTCGCTGATCGTCGGCATCGCGCGCGCGGCCGCCGTGCACCTGTTGCCCGAAGTGGAGCTGTTCGTGATCTACGGCGTGATGTGCCTGGTGCTCGCGGTGCGGCCGGCCGGGCTGTTCGCACGCCCCGCGGCGAGAAAGATCTGAATGCGCACCGACCCGGGTACCCGCGGATTCCTGATCGCCGCCGCAGTGCTGCTCGCCGCCGGGCCGTTCCTGCCGAAATGGCTGTCGTACATCGCCACCATCTCGCTCGGCTATGCGCTGGTGGTCGCTGGCGTGGTGCTCTTGATGCGTGCGGGCCTGGTGTCCTTCGGCCAGGGCCTGTACTTCTGCCTCGGCGGCTATGCCGTGGGCGCGGCCGGCAAGTACTGGAATCTCGGTGATGCGTTCGTGCTGCTTGCGGCTGCGGTCGCGGTCAGCGTCGCGGTCGCGGCGCTGCTCGGCCTGCTGCTCGCGCGCTACCGCGAGATCTTCTTCGCGATGTTCACGATGGCGTTCTCGATGATCCTGTACGGACTGCTTTCGAAGAGCCAGGCGCTCGGCTCGACCGACGGCTTCAACGTCTCCCACGCGACCTTCCTGGGCTACGCGCCGGTCGCCCTGCAAGGCTGGCTGTACGCCGCTGCCGTGGTGCTGTCGATGGCCGTCGCTATCGCGTTGCAGCGCTACCTGCGCTCGGGCATGGGGTACGCGGGCGACGCCATCCGCGAGAACGAGATCCGCGTCGAATATCTCGGCATCTCGGTCTACCGCGTCGTCTACCTCAAATACCTGGTGGCCGCCGGGCTCGGCGGTCTGGGCGGCGGACTCGCGGCGCTCGCCTCGGGACACGTCGGCCCCGACATGGCGTACTGGACCACCTCGGGAGAGTTCGTGTTCGTGGCGCTGCTCGGCGGCACCCAGCACATCGCCGCGGCCTTCGCCGCGTCGTTCCTGTTCGAGCTGATCAAGACCTATGCCTTCGAGCTCTCGCCCTACACCTGGCAGATGATGCTCGGCGTGGTGCTGCTGGCGATCATCCTGTTCCTGCCCAGCGGACTGTGGTCGCTGGTGGCGCGCGGCCGGGAAGCACTGCGATGATCCTGGGATGAATGCGGTCCTCGAAACGCGTGCGCTCTCGAAGAGCTTCGGCGCGGTGGTCGCGGCGGCGGAGATCGACCTGGTGGTCGGCGAGCGCGAAGTCATCGGCGTGATCGGCGCCAACGGCGCCGGCAAGACCACCTTCATCAACATGGTGACCGGCTACCTCCGGCCGTCGGGCGGCAGCATCCGTTTTCGCGGGCGGGACATCACCGGCCTGCCGCCGCGGCAGGTGGTGCGCGCCGGGATCTGCCGCTCGTTCCAGGTCTCGCAGTTGTTCCGGGAGCTCACGGTGCTGGACAACATGCTGATCGCGCTCGGCATGCTGCGCGAGGGGGCGCTGAGCTGGCTCGCGCCCCTGCACACCCGCGCGCGCGAGGACGAGGCGCGCAAGGTGCTCGAGCGCTACACGATCGAGCGCTACGCGGATAGCCGCGTGGCGACGCTGCCGCAAGGCGTGCGCAAGCTGCTCGACATCGCGATGGCCACGGTGAGCGAACCGCCGCTGCTGCTGCTCGACGAGCCCACCAGCGGGGTGGCAGCCGAGGAGAAGTTCGCCCTCATGGACACGGTGATGGCGCCAGTGCGCGCGAGCGGTGCCGCCTGCCTGTTCGTCGAACACGACATGGAGATCGTCGAGCGCTATAGCGCGCGCGTGATCGCGTTCTATGACGGGCGTATCCTTGCCGACGGGCCCACCGCCGAGACGCTCACCGATCCCGAAGTGCGCAAGTACGTGATTGGCGCCGAGCTGCACCGCGACCGGGAGGCGGGATGCTCCAAGTAAGCGCGCTCGACGTCTACATCGAACGCACGCAGATCCTGCGCGAGGTCTCGGCTGCGCTGCCCGGCGGCGCGATGGCCGGGCTGATCGGGCGCAACGGCGCCGGCAAGACGACGCTGATGCGCGCGATCATGGGCGCGATCCGGCCGACGCAGGGCACGATCCGCATCGGCGGCACGGACGTCACGCGAGCGCCGGCGCACGGCCGTGCCCGGCTGCGCGTGGGCTACATGCCCGAGGACCGGCGGCTGGTGCCGGACCTGACCGTGGAGGAGAACATTCTGGTGCCGGCGTGGGCGATCCGACTGCCGGAGGCGGGAGCGCGGCTCGCCTGGATCTACGAGCTGATCCCCGAGGTGGCCGCGGCTGCGCAGCGGCGCGCACTGCAACTGTCCGGCGGACAGCAGAAGCTGGTGGCGCTGGCACGCGCACTCATGGCGGGCAGCCACCTGATGCTGCTCGACGAGCCCTTCGAGGGCATCGCGCCCGCGCTCGCGCATCGCCTGGTGGAGGTGCTGCACGCGATCAAGGCGGAGGGGCTTTCCATCCTGCTGTCGGAGTCCGACTATACGCACTCGGCGGGCCTGATCGACAAGCTGTTCGTGATCGAGCGTGGCTCGGTCGCCGAGAAACCGCATTCCTGAGAGGAGGGACTTGTCATGATGAAGACCAGAGCGGCGGTGCTCGACCGGATGGGCGTGGAGCCCCCCTACGAGACCAGCCGCCCGCTGGCGATCGAGGAGCTCGATCTCGCCCCGCCCGGCCCGGGCGAAGTGCTGGTGCGCATTCGCGCCGCCGGCCTGTGCCACTCCGATCTGTCCACGATCAACGGCGATCGTCCGCGGCCCACGCCGATGGCCCTCGGCCACGAAGCGGCCGGCGTGGTCGAGGCGCTGGGCGCGGGCGTGAGCGACCTGAAGAAGGGCGACCACGTGGTGCTGGTGTTCGTGCCCAGTTGCGGTCACTGCCTGCCCTGCGCGGAAGGCCGGCCCGCGCTGTGCGAACCGGCCGCCGCCGCCAACGGTGCCGGCACGCTGCTTTCGGGCGAACGGCGGCTGTCCCGGGACGGAGCGCCGATCCATCATCACCTGGGCTGTTCTGCGTTCGCCGACTTCGCCGTGGTGTCGCGCAGATCGGTCGTGCCGATCGATGCGGAGCTGCCGTTCGAGCATGCCGCGCTGTTCGGCTGCGCGGTGCTCACCGGCGTCGGCTCGGTGGTGAATACCGCGAAGGTCCCTGCCGGCGCAGCCGTGGCGGTGGTCGGCCTGGGCGGCGTCGGCCTCGCCGCACTGCTCGGTGCCGCTGCCGCCGGAGCCTCCCGGATCGTCGCGGTGGATCTCGCCGAGGACAAGCTCGAGGTCGCGCGCGCGCTCGGCGCCACCGACACGTTCGACGCCCGCTCGCCCGACTGTGCCGGGGAGTTGCGCGAGGCGACCGCAGGCGGCGTGGATTTCGCGTTCGAATTCGCCGGCTCGGCAAGAGCGATGGAGCTGGCCTGGCGGATCACGCGCCGTGGCGGCACCACCGTCACCGCGGGCCTGCCGCCGCCGGGGCAGTCGATGCCGCTGCCGCTGGTCACCCTCGTCGCCGAGGAACGCACGGTGAAGGGAAGCTACATCGGCACCTGTGTGCCGCTGCGCGACCTGCCGCGCTACGTCGCGCTGCACCGGCGCGGGCGGCTGCCGGTCGAGCGCCTGATGAGCGGAACGTTGTCTCTGGAGGACATCAACCTCGGCTTCGACCGGCTGCGCGAGGGAAGAGCGATCCGGCAGGTGATCGTGTTCTGAACGGAAGGCGGTGATCAACCGAGGCATCGAAGGGCCGGCCATGGTCGAGTGGCCGTGCAGTGGCAGGATGGGCCGTCAGGAGGGGGCATGGATCTGAACCAGTTGCGCACGTTCGTGACGGTGGCCGAGCTCGGCCACGTCACACGCGCCGCCGAGCGACTGCACCTGAGCCAGCCGGCCGTGACCGGACAGCTCAAGGCGCTGGAGGACGAGCTGTGCGTGACGCTCTTCGATCGCACCCGCGGCGGAATGCTGCTCACCGGCGCGGGCAAACTGATGCTGCAGGAGGCCGAGCAGGCGCTCGGTCATGCGCAGGAGGTCAAGAACCTGGCGTTGCGCATGAAGGACAAGGTCGCCGGGCGGGTCCGGCTCGGAACGATCATCGATCCGGACTTCCTGCGCCTCGGCGTCTTTCTCAAGCGGTTGATCGAGACCTACCCGGTGATCGAGATCGAGACGCGGCACGGCATCTCGGGATGGGTGTTCGCGTCGGTGGCGGAGCGCGAACTCGATGCCGGTTTCTTTCTCGGCCCGATCGAGCATGCCGCGATGCGCGGCACGAAGCTGACGACGGTCACCTACCGCATCGTCGGGCCGACCGCCTGGCGCGGCAGGCTCAATTGCGCGGACTGGAAGGCGCTGGCCGCGTTCCCCTGGGTGTGGACCCCGCGGACCAGCTCGCACAACAGTCTCGTCTCGCGCATGTTCGAGGAGAACGGCATTTCACCTGCGCGCCGCGTCGTTGTCGCCGACCAGGAAGCGTCGATGGTGAGCATGGTCTCGGCGGGCATGGGACTCACGCTGATGCGCGAGGATCTGGCGTTTGCCGCCGAAGACGATGGCCGGGTCGCGGTGTGGCGCGGGGCCACCCTGAGCAATCCGCTCTCGTTCATCTTCCGGGCGGAGCGCAGCCATGACCCGCTCATCGAGGCCATGGCGGGCGTCATCCGCTCGATCTGGGCGCCGGCCGCAACGGCGGAGAAATCGTCGAACGCCAGGGTGCGAGGTTCGATCATCGCCTCTGATGGAAACGATCCGAAGATGTGATTGGACTGTCCCGCTGGCGCGCGCGATGATGTCCAACATTTCATGGTTGAACGGAAACACCCGATGGCGAATGCACGGCAGGGTAAATCCGCCGGGGTGGGCGTGGCGCCGAACGAGCTGAGGCATGCCATCGGGGGCCGCGAGCTCGCGGGGCGCAGCGGCCGCTTCGGCCCGGTCTACGACCCGGCGACCGGCGAGGTCGCGGCGCTGGTGCCGTTTGCGAGCGACGAGGAGGTCGATGAGGCGATCGCCGCCGCCGCCGCCGCCTTCCCGGGGTGGGCGGCCACTCCGCCGGTGCGCCGTGCCCGCGTGCTGTTCCGCTACAAGGAGCTGCTCGAGGGTCACGCGCAGGAGATCGTCGAGCGGATCACGCGGGAGCATGGCAAGACGCTGGCCGATGCGCGCGGCGAACTCGCGCGCGGCATCGAGGTGGTCGAGTTCGCCTGCGGCATCCCGCATCTGCTGAAGGGGGAGTACAGCGACCAGGTCGGCACCGGCGTGGACAGCTTCTCGCTGCGCCAGCCGCTCGGGGTGTGCGCCGGCATCACCCCGTTCAACTTCCCGGTGATGGTGCCGATGTGGATGTTCCCGCTCGCGATCGCGTGCGGGAACACCTTCGTGCTCAAGCCCTCGGAGCGGGATCCTTCGCCGAGCCTGCTGCTCGAGTCGCTGTTTCGCGAGGCCGGCCTGCCCGAGGGCTGTTTCAACGTGGTCCATGGCGACAAGGAGGCGGTGGACCGCCTGCTCGCCGACCCGCGCGTGGCCGGGGTCAGTTTCGTCGGCTCGACCGCCATCGCCGAGTACGTCTATGCCACCGGCGCTGCGGCCGGCAAACGGGTGCAGGCGCTCGGGGGCGCGAAGAATCACATGGTCGTGGCTCCCGACGCGGACCTCGATCAGGCGGTGGAGGCGCTGCTCGGTGCGGCCTACGGATCGGCCGGCGAGCGCTGCATGGCGATCTCGGTCGCCGTCGCCGTCGGCGCGGTGGCCGATGCGCTGGTCGAGAAACTCGAACAGCGCGTGCGCGCGCTGCGCGTCGCGCCGGGCACCGAACCGGGTGCGGAGATGGGGCCGCTGATCACGCCGGCCCACCTGCAGCGCGTCGTCTCGTACATCGAAAGCGGCGTGGCCGAGGGTGCGCGCCTGGTGGTCGACGGGCGCGCGGCGCGGTTCGGAAACGGCCGCGGTTTCTTCCTCGGCGGCTGCCTGTTCGACCACGTGACCCCGGACATGCGCATCTACCGCGAGGAGATCTTCGGCCCGGTGCTGTCGGTGGTGCGCGTCCCCGACCTGGAAGCTGCGATCGCGCTCATCAACCGCAACGCGTACGCGAACGGAACGGCGCTGTTCACGGCAGACGGCGGTGCCGCGCGCGAGTTCCTGCGCCGCATCCAGGCCGGCATGGTCGGCATCAACGTGTCGATCCCGGTGCCGATGGCCTTCCACAGTTTCGGCGGATGGAAGCGGTCGATCTTCGGCGACCACGCGGTGCACGGACCCGATGGTGTGCGCTTCTACACGCGGCTGAAGACCGTGAGCATGCGCTGGCCGGGAGCCGGGCTGGCGCGCGCCGAGTTCATCATGCCGACCGCCCGATAGCCGGGGCGCGAGGCAGCATTTTCAGAGGCCGCCGGAAGAAGCGGCACCCTTTCCAGCCAGTCACGAGGAGACAAACGATGGGTACGACAGACAGGAAGTTGGAAGCTCTCATGGAACATCTCAGGCTGAGCCGGCGCGACTTCGTGTTCGGGGGGCTCGCTGCGGGCGCTCTGACGCTGACGCCCCGATTCGCGGCCGCCCAGGCTGCGAAGCCGTACAAGCTCGGCGTGCTGCTGCCCTCGACCGGCACCGGCGCGAACTACATGGCGCACTGCATCAAGGGACTGCCGGTCGCGATCGCGGAACTGAACAAGCGCGGGGGGCTGCTCGGCAAGCATCCGGTACAGATGATCTATCGCGACACCGAGACCAAGCCGGATGTCGGCGCGCGCGAAGCGAAATCGCTGATCCTGAACGACAAGGTGGATGGCATCTTCGGTACCTATTCGAGCGCGGTCGCGCTGGCGGTGCAGGAGATCATCCACGAGCACAAAGTGCTGCACTTCGCCGCCACCTCCAACAGCTCCAAGATCACACAAGACAATTACACGCCCTACACCTACCAGTTCTGCCCCGACAGCAATATGCAGTCGGGAGCGGTGGTGGTGGCGGTGGCGAAGATGGCGAAGAAGAGCAACTGGAAGACCTACGTTTCCCTGGGGCAGGACTACGAGTGGGGCCGCGACACGCACAAGGGCTTCACCACCGGGCTGGCCAAGGTTGCTCCCGGCATCAAGGAAGCCCGCCAGCTGTGGTTCAAGCTCGGCGAGACCGATTTCACTTCCTACATCACCGCGATCATGGCGGCCAAGCCCGATTTCATGTTCGGCGCGGTTGCGGGCAAGGATGCCCAGACTTTCATGCAGCAGGCCGGCCAGATGGGGCTGTTCAAGCGTGTGCCGTTCCCGGGCGGCCTGATTCCGGTGAACGACCTCAAGCAGCAGCGCAAGACGCTGCCGCGAGGCATCATCGGGCTCGCGCGCTGCCCGTTCTTCGCGCATCTGAAAGAGCCGATCATGCAGGCCTACATCAAGCGCGACCTCGCCGCGTTCGGCAAGGACGACTATCCGGATGATTGGGCGTGCATGTATTACGACGCGCTCGGCGGCCTGGAGCAGGGCGCGAAGAAGGCCGGATCGATCAGTACCGAGGCGATCATTAAGGCACTCAAGGGCGCGACCATCGACACCTGCCGCGGCAAGCGCGCCTTCCGCACCTGCAGCAACCAGCTCGAGGTGCCCTCGTACGTGGGCGAGGTCTGGGATTCGCCCGACTATCCGTTCCCGATCTACAAGCCCGACACTTTGGTCTATGTCGAGGCCAAGGAAGTGTGGACGCCGACCTGCGAAGAGGTCGAGAAGCTGAAGAAGAAACGCGCGTAGCGAGCGGTCCGGTCAGTGCGCGGGAAGCTGGCTGTTCCCGCGCACCGGTTTCCGAACGCTGATCGAGCTCTGCTGCCCCGATGGACATCGCCCCATACCTACTTCAGTTGTTCAGCGGCCTGTCGCGCGCGATGGTGCTGTTTCTGCTGTCGGCGGGCTTGTCGCTGATCTTCGGCGTCATGAACATCCTCAACTTCGCGCATGCGACGTTGTGGCTCATAAGCGGCTACGTTACCTACTCTCTTTTCACTTTCCTGAGCGAGCAGTTCGGCGCGAGCCCATGGATGCTGCTGCCGGCGATCGCCGGCGCGGTGGCGCTGATGTCGCTCGCCGGCTTTGCGCTGGAGCGTTTTCTGATCCGGCATACCTATGAACGCGAACTGCCGGAGCAACTGCTGCTCACGTTCGCGCTGGTGCTGATCCTGGGTGACGTGATCAAGCTCGTCTGGGGCCTGGAGAACCGGCGCATCAACCTCGGCGTCGAGCCAATGGAGATGTTCGATACCCTGGTCAATCCCTACCAGTTCGTGATCATCGGCACCGGCGTCGCCGTCGGCGCGGGCCTGTGGTACTTCCTGCATCGCACGCGTTTCGGCAAGATCGTGCGCGCCGCGGTCTACAGCCGCAGCATGGTGAGCGCGCTCGGCATCCGCATCCCCGTCATCTACTCGATGGTGTTCGCGCTCGGCGTCGGGCTTGCGGCGCTGGCGAGCGGCGTGTTCCTGCCGCTGCTGCCGATGTCGCTCGGCATGGACCTCGACATCATCGTGCAGTGCTTCGCGGTGGTGGTGATCGGCGGCTTCGGCAGCATGCTCGGCACGTTCGTCGCCTCGATCATCGTCGGCGTGGTCTATTCGTTCTCGATCCTGTTCTGGCCCGACGGCGCCCTGGCGATGATCTTCCTGATCCTGATCGCGGTCCTGATCTGGCGCCCGTGGGGCCTGTTCGGCACCGAGCTGCGCTCGTGAACGCTTTTCAGTCGACGCCGTGAACGCGCCCAGACAACGGGGTTGGATTGCGCGGCTGAGCGCCGGCGGCGCTCTCGCCCGGCCGGTGGCGATTTCGATGATCGTGCTGTTCGCGCTGGTGCCGTGGCTACCGGGAGAATTCTGGACCCACGTCGGCACCGAAATTCTGATCTTCGGCCTGTTCGCGATGAGCTTCAACCTGCTCTATGGCTACATGGGGCAGATCTCGTTCGGTCACGCGGCGTTTTTCGGCATCGGCGCGTACGCCACCGCGATGCTGTTTACGGCGCTGAAGACTTCGGCCGGGGATATCGGTGTCGCCGAGTTCCTGTTGTCGCTCCTCGCCGGCCCGCCGGTGGCGGCGGCTGCGGCCCTGTTCATCGGCTTTTTCTGCGTGCGCCTGACCGGAATCTACTTTGCCATGCTCACGCTCGCATTTGGCGAGATGCTGTTCTACATCGTCTTTTCCTGGTACAGCTTCACCAAGGGCGACGACGGCATCCAGGGCCTGCTGCCGCCGGCCTTCTTCCAGGATTCGGACAATTTCTATTACTTCACGCTCGCGATCGTGATCCTGGCGCTTTTCGTCATGTGGCGAATCACCGAGTCGCCTTTCGGCCTGACCTTGCGCACCCTTCGCGACAACCAGCGGCGCGCGGCATTCCTCGGCACGAACGTCAAGGCGCACATGCTTGCGAACTTCGTGATCGCGGGCACGTTCGCGGGACTCGCCGGGGCGCTCTGGGGTCCGTTCTCGCGCAGCGTGAATCCGGGTCTGCTCGGCTGGGGCGAGTCCGGCATCGCGGTGTTCATGACGCTGATCGGTGGCGCCGGCGCGTTCATCGGCCCGATCGTCGGCTCGGTGATCTACACGATGCTGCAGGCGGTGGTGAAGATGTACACGATCTATTGGCCGCTCACCATCGGCAGCGTGATCCTGGTGATCGTTCTGTTCGCCCCCGGCGGAATCCTCGGAATCGTCGAGCGGCGCCTGCGTGCGGCGCGACCGGAGGGCGGGACCAACGGCGGCGATCCCGTGGCCGGAGCGGGCGAGACGGAGTCGCGGCAGTGAACCGGAACATTCTCGAGGTCACCGGGCTGGAAAAGCATTTCGGTGGCGTGCACGTCACGCGCAACGTTCATTTCTCGATGGAAGAGGGCGAGCAGTCGGCGATCATCGGTCCGAACGGCGCCGGCAAGAGCACGTTCATGAATCTGCTCACCGGCTTCCACCGCCCCGACGGCGGCAAGGTGGTTTTCGCGGGCAGGGACATCACCGGGCTGCCGCCGCACAAGGTGGCACGCTGCGGCATCTCGCGTGCCTTCCAGGTCAGCAGCATCTTTGCGCGCATGACGGTCGTGGAGAACGTGCGCGCCGCGGTGCACGCGCAGATGCGCGCGACGTTTCGCCTGTTCGCGCCGGCGCGCGCCATCGGCGCGGAGGAAACCGAGCGGGTGCTCGCCCTGTGCGCGATGGAGGATAAACGCGAGCTGACGGCGGGAGAGCTCGCGCAGGGCGACAAGAAGCGGCTCGAGCTCGCGATCGCGCTGGCGGGGAAGCCCCGCCTGCTGTTCCTCGACGAGCCGACGGCGGGCATGTCGATCGAGGAGGCGCGCTCGACCATGGAGCTGGTCGACCGCCTCAACCGCGAGCTGAAGCTCACCGTCCTTTTTACCGAGCACGACATGGAAATCGTGTTCAATCACGCGCGCACGCTGACTCTGTTGCACCGTGGCGAGATCATCGTCCAGGGCACACCGGCGGAGGTGCGCTCCAACGAGACCGCCCAGAAGGTCTACCTGGGCGAACACCACGCGTAGAACTCCATGCTGTATCTCGAAGCTCAGGGCGTCCACACCTGGTACGACACCAGCCACATCCTGTTCGATGTGTCGCTGGAGGTGCATGAGGGCGAGTCGGTGTGTCTGCTCGGCCGCAATGGCGCCGGCAAGACCACCACCCTCAAGACCCTCATGGGGCTCGTTCCGGCGCGCTCCGGCGCGATCCGTTTCAACGGCACATCGCTCACCGGCCGCGAGCCCTACGAGATCGCCCGGCTGGGAGTCGGTTACGTTCCGGATGAACGGCTGATCTTTCCGGACCTCACGGTGCGCGAGAATCTCGAGCTCGGCATCAAGAGGGGTCGCGCGAGTGGTCCCTCGTGGACGGTGGAGCGGGTGTATGAGATCTTTCCCGTGCTCATTCCGCTCGATCGGCGCCTGGGCGGATACCTGTCGGGCGGCGAGCAGCAGATGCTCACCATCGGGCGCACGCTGATGGGTCATCCGTCGCTGCTGCTTCTCGACGAGCCGGTCGAGGGCGTGGCGCCGGTCGTCGTGCAGGAACTCACGCGGCAGATCCTGAAGCTCAAGGGCATGGGCCTCACCATTCTGTTCGCGGAGCAGAACATGCACTTCGCGCAGGAAGTCTCGGACCGGGCCTACGTGATCGAAAAGGGTCGCATCCGCTTCCACGGCACCATGCACGAGCTGCAGGCGAACGACGAAGTGAAGTCGAAGTACCTGATGATCTAGCCGGCTCGACCGGGACCGGCGCAAAGCAGACGATGGAATCAGGAACCTGGGACTACATCGTGGTCGGCGCGGGCACCGCGGGGTGCCTGCTCGCCAACCGGCTTTCGGCCGATCCCGGCGTCCGGGTGCTGCTGCTCGAGGCGGGCGGGCGCGACGACTGGATCTGGCTTCGCATCCCGGTGGGCTACCTCTACTGCCTCGGCAATCCGCGCACCGACTGGTGCTACCGCACCGAGCCGGACGCGGGCCTGAACGGCCGCTCGATCCTGTACGCGCGCGGCAAGGTGCTCGGTGGCTGCTCGTCGATCAACGGCATGATCTACATGCGCGGCCAGGCGCGCGACTACGACGAATGGGCGCAACGGACCGCGGACGCCGGCTGGAACTGGAACGCGGTGCTGCCGGTGTTCAAGCAGACCGAGGACTACTTCGGCGGCGCCGACGCGGCGCACGGCGCGGGAGGCGAGTGGCGGGTCGAGCCGCAGCGGCTGTCGTGGGAGATTCTCGACGCGTTTCGGGAGGCGATGGTTCAGGCCGGGATTCCGCGCAGTGACGATTTCAATCGCGGCGACAACGAAGGCTGCGGGTTATTCCACGTGAACCAGAAGCGCGGCCTGCGCTGGAGTGCGGCGAGAGCCTTCCTGCATCCCGTCGCCCGGCGCCCCAATCTGACCGTGCTCACCGGGGCCCAGGTGAAGCGCCTGCGCCTTGAGGGAAAACGCTGCGCAGGGGTCGAGTTCCACCGCGGCGGCGAGGAGCAATTCGCCGCGGCGCGCATCGAGGTCGTGCTCGCCGCCGGCGCCGTCGGCTCGCCCCAGATCCTGCAGGTGTCCGGGATCGGCTCCGCGGATCTCCTGAAGAAGTTCGGAGTCGAGGTGGCGCACGTGCTTCCGGGAGTGGGAGAGAACCTGCAGGATCACCTGCAGTTGCGGATGGCGTTCAAGGTGAAGAACGTCGTCACGCTCAACCAGCGGGCGAACAGTCTGATCGGCAAGCTGCGCATGGGACTGGAATACGCGCTGTTGCGCAGCGGACCGCTGACCATGGCGCCGAGCCAGCTCGGCGGCTTCACGCGTTCGTCGGCGGAGCATTCGAGCGCCAACGTCGAGTTCCACGTGCAGCCGCTCTCGCTGGAAAAGTTCGGCGAGCCCCTGCATCGCTTCCCGGCGTTCACTGCGAGCGTGTGCAACCTGCGCCCGACTTCGCGCG
>Ga0100385_1000876_pt1 | contig 33107 bp, 32 predicted proteins | sample CryGeymeta201509_FD_81543 | JGI IMG/M metagenome (GOLD analysis project Ga0100385, IMG submission 81543) | Groundwater microbial communities from Crystal Geyser aquifers in Utah, USA - Crystal Geyser metaG 2015-09 | ecosystem: Environmental > Aquatic > Deep subsurface > Groundwater | place: USA... | reverse complement strand
TTCATAATCCAAGCTGTCAATTTTATTATCAAGGTTTACGTCACCTGAACCGTACCATTCCAAAGAGTCTTTTCCTATCTGCATTGTGACATTTGGCTGAGAAAAAGAGTTTCCGATAACTTCCCAAGGAGTTGGACCATTTAAAGGGACACTTTGAGCAATTGTAGTGTTTAGATTCGCAAGATAAATAGTAAACGAAAAAATTATTCTAAAATATTTCATTTATGACCTCACTTCAGTAGAGTAAATTTCTTAGTATTAATAAAATTATTTGTTATCATCCGATAAAAATAAATTCCAGAGGGGAGGTTAGAAGCATCGAAATTGATATTATAATTGCCCGGCTGCATAAATTCATTTACAAGCGCCGCAACTTCTCTACCGAGTGCGTCGAATACTTTTATTGATACAAAACCGGGTTCGGCAATTTTATATTCTATAGATGTCGTCGGGTTAAAGGGGTTTGGGTAATTTTGAGATAAAAGAAAATCTTTAGGATTTTCTATGCTCAAAATTGATGCTTCAGCGATAAAATCTAATGAATATGTCTCTGAAAAACCCTGACCGAAATATGAGAAATATTTGAGATATTTAACAAGACCCTTCCCGGAAGTAACGTAAAAGTCTTCAGATAAATAAGAGTCATAATAGTTAACTATAGCAGGGCGATAATGAATTAAAAGCGTATCGTCGTTGAACAACATAGAATCGGCATCGCTATAAAATCTATAAATATGCGGTAATGAATATACTGGAATAGGGTCGAGAGAATCAACAACAGGTAAATATATTGAATCGGGAAATAACCAGCCGGATAACTTATAACGGATAGAATCAGGACCATTGACTTTTATCTCTTCTATGACGAAGGGTTCTGATTGCTCAATCGGAATTATAGAAATGGTATCGCCTGCTTTAATTTTTATTTCTTGTCCAATTTTAACGCAAGGTCCATAGTAATAAACGGAATCAATTGTACGAAACCGAATACTATCTAATCCGATTATTTTTTTTCCTCTAAAATGCGATAAAACGAGAGTAGTATCGTTCATGTTATCAAATTCATTATAGGAGTAGTTATATTCGTATGCCCGGTTCGAATGGAGATGTTTAAGCAAATCGTAGGTTTGTGAAAAAACTGCTGTTGGGAAGATAAAAAAAACAAATAATAACATCTTCATATTAAACTCGCTTTATAATTAAAGAATTAAAATTCGTTATCTGCTAATTAAAAAATACTCAAAAATAATAGCTGAATCAACCTTTGGTTTGCTAACTTGAAAACCCCAAACACATGCTAAGCAATTTGTTAAAGCTTAGCATGTGTTAATACTTTTGGAGGACAGTAGGTCCCTTATTTTAAAAGCAGCATCTTTTTTGTTTGCACAAACGAAGAAGTTTTTAGCTGGTAAAAATAAATTCCGCTAGTAAGCATGGAAGCATCAAAATTGATATTGTAATTACCGGGCTGCATAAATTCATTTACAAGCGCCGCAACTTCTCTACCGAGTGCGTCGAATACTTTTATTGATACATAACCAGGTTCGGCAATTCTAAATTCTATAGTTGTGGAGGGATTAAACGGGTTGGGATAATTTTGTTCAAGCGAAAAGTTTTTGGGCAGCGTCAGTTGCCGATCATCAACTCCGCTGACAATATCCGATAAATTTCTTCTCCAAACCACACCGGCAGCCGTGGCTGCATAGATGTAATTGCCATCAACAACTAATCCTCTAACACTCGAACTTTGCGGAAGCCCGCTGTTTATTTCAGTCCAGCTTGTTCCATCATTATCGGAAAGAAACACACCGCCGGATTCTGTACCGGCAAAAATATTCGAGCCGCTTACCGCCACAGCATTTACGTTTCTATATAATAATCCGTTATTGATTGTTGACCAGTTTGTGCCATTGTCAGTTGAAAGAAACATTCCGTCCAATGAGCCGACAAAAAAATTTGTTCCTCCGCTTGCGCGCGGTGTTTCTGCTATAGCTTTAAGTGTAGTATTTGCTGTTACAACGGAGTACCATGTAATTCCGTCATCGGAAGAGCGGTAAAGATATGGACCGACACACACATAAACATCGTTAGCTGAATTATAAAAATGATTTACTATGTTGTTAAGCGGCAGCGAGCTGCTCCAATTTGCTCCGCTATTGGTTGTTGTAAAAACTCCGCCGCCGCCTGTGCCGGCAATAATATTGCCTCCACTGAAACCGAGCGCGTAAATATATGGAACGGTAATACCCGAATTTGAAGAGGACCATGAATTGCCATTATCATTTGAAATTAAAACTCCATCTCCGTAAGTTCCTGCCGCTACAGTTGACCCGTTACCTGATAAGGAATATACTTTTAGATTTGAAATACCGCTATTTTTTTGCGTCCAGGTTGAATCGTTATTTTGCGAGGTATAAACACCGCTGCCGTTAGTACCGACAAAAAAAGTACTGCCGTTTTTTATAAACGCACGAATTTCATTTCCCATCGCCGGACTTTTCTGAATCCATTGAGGGAAAACCATCATTGAATTTACCAGCAGAAAGGAAAGGATATTTAGTTTAATAGATTTCATACATTGCTCCAATTATAAATAAAGATACTTAATTCAAATAATTAAACATTTTTTAAGGTGTTATTTTAAAAGTCAGTGGAAAAAATTGTGCAAAAGAAATTAACTCACAAAAATAGATTCAAAGTTTATACCGGAAAGTCCGGATGACTATTCATTTTAAAATGTTTGGATATCGCCATTTTTGAAGGGGAAAATATGCAGAAAAAAGTAGATGAAAATATAAGTCGCATTTGCGAAACAATTGGTAACCATCATTTGTTGCCAAATAGCGACAAATAATCGGTTAAAAAAATGAAAAAAAAACACATGCTAAACAATTTATTATTGTTCAGCATGTGTTAAAAATATCTGCTGGATAGTTAGGCGTTATTTTAAAAGAATCATCTTTTTAGTTTGTGTGAATGAAGGTGTTTCTAACCGGTAAAAATAAATTCCGCTGGTAATCCGTTGGCTAAAGGATGATGTATTAAAGCTTGTTTTGTAATTACCGGGCTGCATAAATTCATTTACAAGCGCCGCAACTTCTCTACCGAGTGCGTCAAATATTTTTATTGATACATAACCAGGTTCGGCAACTTTAAATTCTATAGTTGTAGAGGGATTAAACGGGTTGGGATAATTTTGTTCAAGCGAAAAGTTTTTTGGTACAGAATTATTGGTTTCTTTTACATCGGTAACAACAGCAAAAAGATTTTTATAGTAAGTAAAGTTACCGTCATATTCGCCTATAACCATATCAAGTCTTCCGTCGCCATCCAGATCTGCAAAGCCGGGATGTGCAGATTGCTTAACTTCAATTCCGGCAAACAGAGTATCGTTCAACTGCCATATCGGTTCGCGGGGGTTGCCTTTATTTTCATAATAAGTAATTTCGCCGAAGAGCCTTCCAATAATAAGATCATAATCATAATCATTGTCTATATCGGCTAAAGCAGGCCTGCAGCTTCCCGGGAAAGAAATTCCGGCAAACATAGTTGTATTAAGAGAAAAATTATTACTGCCGTCATTAATAAAAAACTTAGTGTCGTTTTGATCATCCGAACCAACAAGTATATCAAGGTCGCCGTCATTATCAATATCTGCAATGGCAGGAACGCTTTGGTAATTAACCTGAACTCCGGAAAAAATAGTCGTGTTAGTACTGAAGGAGCTGCCGTTATTTATATACGCCGTTACTTTTCCTGCAGTCCCTACGCCGGAGATGATGTCAAGATCATTATCATTATCAATGTCTGTAAAAAATGGCGAACATCTGAACCCGGCGGATATTGAAGAAAATGAAGTCGTTACCTTTTTGAAATTTGGTTTTGTACTGTCACCGTCATTTCTAAAATATTGAAAATTATCATAAGGAGAGCCGCTGATCAAATCTTGATCGCCGTCTTTATCAAAATCGCCGAACGAAACAGTAGAAGAACCACTTACTTTTTTAATAGAGAAATACGCCGGATTGTATTGGAATACCGGATTGTTTACCGTTCCTATATTTGAATAAAAAAGAATGTCGCCATCATCAGTGCCGTATATTAAATCAAAATCGGCGTCGCCGTCTAAATCGCAAAACCATGGATCTTTCCAATAATTGGTTGATTCTATCCCGGCAAAAACTGTGTAATCTCTCGTCCAAACCGGTGCGGATTGGTTCCCTGTATTTTTATAATAAATAAACGTTTGCAAATCTCTGCCAATTAATAGGTCAAAGTCACTGTCGCCGTCGAGATCAACAAAAGCAGGATAAGCATTTAACCCTGCATCAACAATATTAGCGGCGAGAGAATTATCTTGTACCCAAATCGGATTATTAGCATCACCGTTATTGCGAAATGCGAGAGTTATACCTGCTGTTGGTGCAGGACCGATTAATGATTCCCCGACGCCGACAAACAAATCATAGTCGCCGTCATGATCTATGTCAATAAATGCAGGGCGTGCATCCGTTCCGATTAGCGGATTAACTTCTGTAAAAAAGGAATCTACTTTTTGAAATTCGGGAGCAGTCTTCGTTCCGATATTTTCGTAATACAAAATTCCATTGTAGCCGCCAATAACCATATCAATATCAGAATCACCGTCTAAATCTACAAATGCCGGGTAATCTGCATTGTTCGGTGTGCCGTTATAAACAGGGTCGAGCAAAGAGTTATCCATTTTGAATTTTGGAAATTGCAAAGTTCCTATGTTTTCATAAAAGTCAGCACGGTCGCCAAGGTTGCCAAGTAGTAAATCAAAATCACCGTCTTCGTCAAGGTCGGCAAAAGCCGGGGCAGAAAAACTTTTAACTATTACGCCGGAAGGGGAGAATATTGTATCAACTTTTTCCCAATTTTGGGGATATATATTAACAAACGAAAAACAAACGATTAAAAAGAAGAAGAATTTTTTCATGGGATTGATCCAAATAAATTTTATTAAAAGTAGATTATGATTGAATGCATTGCGCGGCAAGCCTCAAGTTAAAAGTTAAAAACATAAAAAATATCTTGATATAAAAATCCGTTGGCTAATCCGTTAGCTAACGGACTAACGGATACATATTAATACTATATCTGAAAACATTAAACCAATTGAAGTTAAAGTCACTCAATCACAACGCCTCGTAACCGGTAACTAAATTTTAGAGAGAAATTAGAGTTAAGTTTTACCTCTAATCAGTGTCAATTCACTTTGCACTATGTGACGCAATTAGTATTTACTCTACCCGGGAAAGTAAATGTTTCTTCCCGCCGTTAACTGAAAACTATTACTCTTCTTTAGATTTTTTTTCGGTTTTTTCCGGGGGCGTTCCTTTGATGTCTTCTTTTTTTCTCGGACGGGATTTGCCAAAACTATGTCGGAAGATTTTTCCTTTTTTAGATTTTCTATCGCCTTTGCCCATTATGGACTCCTAAAATTGATTGTGTAAAAAAATGTGCACAAAAATATAGTTATAATTGGTAAGGTACAATGAGCTTATAAAGCACCTAGCGCGGCAAGCCGTCCGTTAGCTAACGGATTGATTAACTGATACATGGCAATACTATAAAGTTCGGAAAGTTCATGAGGAGAATTGAGTTGTGTTTCGATTTATAATTTTGCAAACTATTAGTAACGGTTCACAAACTTGAATTTATAAAACTATCGGGCGCTCTAAAATGAAAAGCCCCGGCAAACGGGGCTAAAATTATTATTTTTATTTAGAAATTTCTTTTTCTATTGCTGAAGTTATTACTTCGCTTTCCGGAGTAACTTTGCTCCGGTATCGGGCAACTATCTTCCCATTTTTATCAATTAAGAATTTTTCAAAGTTCCACTTTACATCGCCTTGCTCTGTAACACGGTTATTAATTAACCTTTCATATAAAGGCGATTTTTCTTCGCCGAGAACTTTGATTTTATCGAAGAGCGGGAAGGTTGTGCTGTAGTTTATATTGCAAAACTCTTTTATCTCTTCGTTACTTCCCGGTTCCTGCGCGCCAAAATCATTGCACGGGAAAGCAAGTATTTCAAATCCCCCCTCTTTATATTTTTCATATATTTTTTGAAGCCCTTCGTATTGCGGAGTATATCCGCACCTGCTTGCAACATTAACAATTAACAGGACTTTCCCTTTGTAATCGGAAAGTTTTACATCGTTGCCGTCCATATCCTTTACGGATATATCGCTTATTGTATCGTTCACTGTTTCTCCATTTTTGGTTTGATAATTCAATTCGCTATTTTTATCAGCGCGATTAATAGCATAAATTGAAAAAGCAGCAACAGTTATAAATGCTGCAATAAATAATTTACTCATTTTTAATCCTTTATTATTTTTAAAACTCTTTTTTAATCAAACAAGTTCAAAAAAATGTTTTCTCTAAAACATTATTCAAACATTTTCGCAATTTTACTGATCGCTATTTCAAGCGGGTTGGTTTTTTTTAGGTTTGCATTTCTTTATTCGGACAAACCACTTGTTTTCTTAATACTATATTTGTTATCTCTTACAGCGGGGGTTTTTGCAGTAGATTTTGCCGCGGGTAAAATTAAACTGCTTGACGCATACAAACAAGTTGTTGTAATAGTTTATTTAATTTGTGTTCTTTCAGCGGCGTCTTTGTTTATAATTAAAAACGGAAGCGGCGAGCCCATTCTTCACATGTCAAATAGTTACCCGGTTATTCTTCAAAACTATTTGGTAACCGGTATTTTATATGCCGCTTTGATATTTGCTGCAACCGAAATTATTGACAGTGAAAAAATAAATTTACTCACAATCATTATCGCAGTTCTTTTCGGTGCAATACATCTCCTCGCAAATGCTTTAATTATTCCTTCTTTAATTTTCGGTTTATATTTTTTCAGAAATAATTTAAAAAATCTTTTCCTCTTCACCGCTCTGTCGCTTGCTGTTTTTACTCTACTAAATTATTTTTTGTTAGAAAACAACTCTTCATTTAATTCGCTGGCAGGAGCACCTTTAACCACAATTCCGCTATTCTGGAAAATAATCGTTATTGTGGTTTCAATTTATGCGGGCTGGTCGGTTGCTAGTTTAAATGAAGTCTTTATTACAGGAGCTTTTTTTCTTTGTCTAATTTCGATTATATCTATTGTGCTGCTTCTTCAAGGTTCCGAATTTGAAAAAGCAATTTTAATAGGCGAACCTTTTGTGGTCACCCTAATTCCGATGGCTATATTTTCATTGAACGATTATAAAGTGGACAAATTTCTCGGAAAGGTTTTGCCCATGAACGGATAGAACAATGAGCAGAATAAGAGAATTAGGAAGAGATTGAGTGAGGGGAAAAGAATTGGCATTATTACTCACCAATTAACTTTTTCTCTCACTCCCTTTCTTTTAATCAGCTCATTAAAGCGGCAATTGCAGATGTGTTTACTATATCATCTACGCTTGCGCCGCGGCTCAAATCAAAATAGGGTTTGTTCAATCCCTGAACCATCGGACCTACAGCCTTAGCACCGCCGAGACGCTCGGCAATTTTATAACCGATATTGCCTGCATTTAGATCCGGGAATACGAGAACGTTTGCTTTACCTGCAACTTCACTGCCGGGAGCTTTTTTCTTTCCGATAGATTCAATAACTGCCGCATCAAACTGAATTTCGCCGTCAACTTTCAAATCGGGGCGTTTTGTTTTTACGATGTTGGTTGCTTCAATTACTTTATCGATCAATTCATGCTTTGCGCTTCCTTTTGTTGAAAACGAAAGCATCGCGATCAATGGCTCTTCACCCGTAAGTTTTTTGTGGTTATCTGCGGTGGAAATTGCTATATCGGCAAGCTGCGCTGCATCGGGGTTCGGCACAACTGCGCAATCTGCAAAGCTGTAATTTTTATCCGGGAAAACCATTAAAAAGAAACTCGAGACAATTGAAATATCTTTCGGCATTCCCACGCATTGCAAGCCTGCTTTTAATACATCGGCTGTTGATGCGGTTGAACCGGCAACACTACCGTTTACAAATCCTTCGCGAACCATCATGGCGCCGAAGAATAAATCCCGTTTTAAAGTTTCATGTGCAATTTCGGGAGTCATTCCTTTTTTCTTTCTTAGTTCGTAATATATTTCGGCAAAGACATCAAGCTTCGGGGTTGTTTCGGGATTGATGATCTCAACTTCTGTTAAATCTACGCCGAGTTTTTCAGCATCTGCTTTTATTTTATTTTCGTTACCAAGAGTAATTACTTTGACAACTTTATTGGCGGTTAAAATCTGCGCTGCTTTTAATACTCTTTCATCGTGTGATTCCGGTAGTATTATCGTTTTATTAAGCAGAGATGCTTTTTTAATTATCTTTTCTATTATTGCTAACTGCATTGTTTCTTCCATATTATTGAAAATTAGGTTGCCAAAATTAACAAAATTCCCGATCAATTTTTATACTGCGAATGATAATGCTTGGTAGCAACTTAAATCTCATTCCTTTTGGTTCGCCTTGTAGAAGTTGTAGAATCTTGGTTCAAAAAATAATTTAAATGTATGAAAAGGTATGGATGTATGCTCAGAAATTAATCATCCGTTTCGTTAGCAAACGGATCAACGAGAATACCATACATCCATACACAAAAAGAAGTGTTAATTAATTACTGAAGTTACGCATGGGTTGAATTTTGTGAATTATTTTTAATGAAACTTGGTGGCTTAGTGCCTTTGTGGCTCATTTTCTTATGTTTTCTTTCGCCACTAAGTCACAAAGACACTAAGTAATCCCAAAGTGCGTAACTTCAGTTAATTATTAGAGACACGGATTATTTAGAGGCGCCAATTTTCCATCCGTCTTCTGTTTTTATCAACTTTGCTTTGTCTTCTTTTACTTCCCCGTTGCCGTAAGTAATTTTAAATTTAAGCGTGGCGGAGGTTTCCTCAATTTTTTCGTCAAATATTTCTATGTCCGAAATACCCCCTTTTTCTTTTATCTCCTTCGACTGTTCGCCAAGCGCCTTTTCTAATTTTTTCTCGCCAAGCAGAGTTTTTAATTCCGGAGCAAGAAGATTTGAAGCAGCTTCAACATTATTGTTTTCAGCAGCATCAAAAAATTCTTTGACGGTATCGCCTGGTCCCGGCGAAGAACCGCACTTCATCAGAGTAAAAGAGAATAATATTAATAGCGAAAACGAAATCATTTTTTTCATTATTATTCCTCTTGTTTTGTTGATGTTATTTGAGTTAAGTATTTACTTCCGAGCAGACTGCTAGGGAAAATGTAAATTCCATTGTGAATTGGAGTATTAAGATGGTTAAATCTTCCGTCAATTAAATCGATGCCGGCAGACCTGAAAGCCTTCCAGACAAGCTCTGTGCAGTAAAGTTTATCATCCGTTTCCAAATCGAGCGCGGAATCGAACAGCAGCCTGCGGTTATAATATTCTTCCCCACTTTTAGCTGCTTTTATTGCTGCCTCTGTAGAATCTTGCTTGAGACGGTAAACAATGGCGGATTCAGTTTTGGCGTGGTTTAAGAAATTGGATAGGCTTTCATTCTTTATATAATCAATTCCGTTTTCAGATTCATCCGGAACGGCATGAATAACACGAACACTATTTTCATTTATGGAGATAATTCCTGTGTGGGAGTAAGGGGACTGACCATCTGCAAGTAGAACCATTTCGGTTACAAAACCACGACCTTTGCGAAATATGATATCGCCGTTCTTTAAAAGACCCGAGTCAATTGTTAATTCCGCTCTGGCTTTATGATCACCCGAATAAAAACTAATTGAAGTGACTGCCAGCGTAACAATTACACTCAAAATGACGGTAAGGCTGATTTTCTTACGTTTCATTATAAAGTAATCAAAAAAAATGACTCTTTAAAAGTATGAAAACATTTTAATAGATGGGAATAAGTATTCTTTTTTTTTAAACTTGCTCTTTAATTAATAGACATATTTGAAAAATTAGCATGAAGTTTTAAACAATCGTCTTTATCGTGTGCTTAATCGTTGATTTTTGATTGTAAAAACGATAGATTCACACTCTTAATTTTGATATGATAGCTAAAAACATAATACAATTATTAGAATCGATAGAACGTAAATGCGTTGAAGTGAACCGGAACCCGGCAGATGTAAAACTCATTGCCGTTTCAAAAAATTTCGGCATCGAAGAGATAAAATCAGCCCTACTTACCGGAATGACTGATTTCGGCGAAAACCGGGCTCAAGAATTAACGGCAAAGTTTAAAGAGTTTGGCAGTAAGGTTAAATGGCACTTTATCGGAAACCTGCAGCGCAATAAAGTTCGGTTTGTTGTTCAGGCGGCTGATTATATTCATTCGGTTAATTCTTTGCAGCTTGCCTCCGAAATAAACAGGCTTGCGGGCAAAGTTAACAAAGTGCAAAAAGTCCTATTGCAGATAAAAACTTCGAATGAAGAAACAAAATCGGGTGTGGAAAAAGAGAGTGAAATTTACGATCTCGTAAATTATTGCGCAGAATACCCAAACATTGAGCTTGTTGGTTTAATGACAATAGGACCATTGACCGATGATATTGAACGAATTAAAAACAGTTTCATTTATCTTCGCGAACTTAAGGGATATTACAATGCAAAAGGTTTTAACAATATTAAAGAACTTTCGATGGGCATGACGGGCGATTATAAAATAGCAATTGAAGAAGGCGCAACCATGCTGCGTATCGGCTCGGCTATTTTCGGAGAGCGTGATTATTCAAAAGAGTATATAAGAATATGAAATTTTCACCCATTTCAATAAAGAAACAGGAGTTTTCAAAAAAGTTCCGCGGCTTCGACCGGGAAGAAGTTCAGGCATTTCTTGAAAAACTTTCCGACGAATTTGAAACGCTTGTGAATGAAAAAGATTCGCTTAAAAAAGAACTTGAGGAAGTCAAAGAAAAACTTTCTGATTTTAAGAAAATTGAAAAAACTTTGCAGGACACTTTGATTAAGACACAGGAGTCATCATCAAAAGCTATTGAGTCAACAAAAAAGCAAACAATTTTGATGATCAAAGAAGCCGAGATAAAAGCTTCGCAGATAATCGAAAAAGCAAGAGCAGGCGCAAATGAAATTCGAAATTCTGTCATCAACCTTCGGGAAGAAAGAAATTTGATACTTGCAAAATTGAAAGCGATCATTAATTCTCAAGCCCATTTGCTCGAAATGAAGGTAGAAGATGCCGGCGAGGAAAAAGTTGAAGCAAAACCTCTCGGGCAATCGAAAAGTGTTGACATAGACGTAAACGATATATTGAATAAAATTATTTAGGATTTTATGAGCGATTTGGTTCAAAAAATAAATGAAACATTGAACGTAATTCACAAGCATACCCGGGATTCTTACCCGATAGGAATCATACTCGGCACTGGTTTAGGTGCGCTTGTTAAAGAAATTAAAGTAGAGCACGAAATTGATTATGCCGAACTTCCACATTTCCCTCTTTCAACAGTTGAATCGCATCACGGCAAATTAATTTTCGGAGAAATCGGGAATAAAAAAGTTGTTGCTTTGCAGGGACGCTTTCATTATTACGAAGGTTATTCTATGCAGCAGATAACTTTCCCGATTCGTTTGATGAAATTTCTCGGAGTTGAAACATTGCTCGTTTCAAACGCATGCGGCGGGATGAATCCCCTCTTCAAGCGCGGAGATGTGATGATAATGGATGACCATATCAACCTGCTTGGCGATAATCCGCTTATCGGAAAAAATGAAGATGAACTTGGTCCCAGGTTTCCCGATATGAGCGAGCCTTATAGTAAAAAATTAATTGCACTTGCTGAAGAGGTGGCTCTTGAAAACCAAATCAAAGTTCATCGTGGTGTGTATGTTGCCGTGCCCGGACCCAACCTCGAAACGCGCGCTGAATATCGATATTTAAGAGCAACAGGCGCCGATGTTGTAGGTATGTCTACCATTCCCGAAAATATTGTTGCGAACCATATGGGAATGAAAGTCCTCGGCTTTAGTATTATTACTGATGAATGTTTTCCCGAATCGCTCCGCCCGGTTGATGTTTCCGAAATTATTGCAACTGCTATGAAGGCAGAACCGAAAATGACCTTAATAATGAAAGAGGTTATAAAGAGGCTGTAAAATGGAAAAAAGACAAATTATATTTACAAAATATGTTGTGCCGGCGCTGTTAATTATTTTGATGTTTTCTTCAAACTTTTTAAATACAGAGTTGTTTAACTTTGGCGAAAATAATTTCGCTGTGTGGTTTGTTCTTTCGGTTTTATGTTTTGCGTGCGGCTGGTATATCAATAAAACTCTCGGCTGGCATTGGGGTGGAAAGGTCGTTTTTGCAGAAATAATTGCAGCTACTTTTTTAAGTGTATTTATAATTTCTTTTTTTAGAGATTATTTTTCGGCGACTAATCTATTAACCGAAAATTTAATTCTTTACAGCTTGCGCAGCATTATGCTTGGCGCAATGGCATTTTTCGGAATGTCTGTTGTTGAAATATTGTCCAAACAAAAAGAGTTCGCAGTTCTTCAGGAAAAAGTAAAAAATTATGACGATCTGCTAAAGGATGTTAAAAAAGAATCGGAACTCGAAATTCGTGAAGCAAAACTAAACGCATTAAAAATTTTGAACGACGCTGATTTGCAGTCGCGCAATATAATCTTAAAAAAAGAACGTATTGAAAAAGAACTTAAAGAGTTCATACGTGCCGAAAGAGAATTGATAAAAAAATATGAGGAGTTATAATTCCTCCGGTATTATTTTAGTAATGAATTCACTTTAATCAAGCGGCGGTGTTGTCCTTCCGGGGGATTCGGGTTTACTCGAAATTATGGTTGTACAATAGTAGCTGAGGTTACGTATAATTAACCATTGAATAGCCAGAACGAATTACTTCGTGAATTGCATCAAAAAAATCCCGGTTAATGTTAAGCGGCTTCTGTTAAAAATTGAAACTTCCATGCAGTCCTAAAGATATTTTGGGCGATTAATCAGTTAAGAAATAGTTAAATAAATTGTAAGTGTAATTAAGAAAAAGATGTTCAAGCAAAATTTAGAAAAAGACGGCTATCCGCAGATAGAAGAAAAGATTTTAGAATTCTGGCGTGAAAATAAAATATTTGAAAAAAGTATTGAGAACAGAGATGTAAATAAATCATTCACCTTTTACGAAGGTCCGCCAACGGCAAACGGTAAACCGGGCATTCATCACGTAATGGCGCGAACATTAAAAGATTTAGTTTGCCGTTACAAAACATTGCAGGGTTACCGCGTAGAGAGAAAAGCCGGTTGGGATACGCACGGGCTGCCAGTAGAAATTGAAGTTGAAAAAAGGATTGGCATCAAGCATAAAAGCGAGGTTACGGAATTTGGCGTAGAAAAATATAATCAAGCCTGCCGCGATTCGGTGTTTACTTATCTCGACCTGTGGGAAAAGATGACAACCCGTATGGGTTATTGGATTGACCTCGATTCTGCTTACATAACGTTAAGTAATAATTATATTGAATCTGTCTGGTGGGCGCTTAAAACTCTTTTCGAAAAAGGACTCATCTACAAAGATTATAAAATCGTTCCGCAAGACCCGAAATCTGAAACCGTGCTTTCTTCGCACGAACTTGCACTTGGATACCGGGAAACTAAAGACCCATCTGTTTACGTTTTCTTTAAACTAAAAGATAAAGATGAGTATTTCCTCGTTTGGACGACAACTCCGTGGACGCTGATTTCAAATGTTGCGCTTGCCGTAGGTCCCGAAGTTAATTATGTAAAAATTAATCTCGACGGAAAAAAAATAATTCTTGCAAAGGAAAGATTGTCTGTAATCGACGGCGAATACGAGATACTCGAAGAGTTAAAAGGCAAACAGTTCGAGGGGCAGGAATACGAACAGTTAATGGAGTATGTAAAACCTGATAAAAAAGCCTTCTTTGTAACTACCGCCGAATTTGTCAGCACCGAAGACGGTTCTGGAATTGTTCATATTGCGCCGGCATTTGGTCAAGACGATTACGACTTATCAAAAAAATATAACCTGCCGATGCTTCAGCCGGTTACACGCGGCGGTTTGTTTACAGAAGATGTAACTGATTTTGCAGGACAGTTTGTTAAAGATGCCGACAAAGGAATTATTGCCAAACTTAAGGCTGAGAATAAGCTTTATAAAAAAGAAACAATTACCCACTCATATCCTTTTAGCTGGCGGCACGAAAATGTTCCGGTAATTTATTACGCGCGCGAAAGCTGGTTTATCCGCACAACTTCTATTGCCGATAGAATGGTTGAATTGAATAAACAAATTAACTGGCAGCCGCCGGAAGTTGGCTCGGGAAGATTTGGAAACTGGCTCGAAGAAAATAAAGACTGGGCTTTATCACGCGATCGTTTTTGGGCAACTCCGCTTCCAATATGGGTTAGCGAAGACGGCGACATGTTTGCTGTAGGAAGTATTGTAGAATTGCAGGAAGGTTATGTTGAACGTAACGGCAAAAAGGTTTCCGTTAAAGATATAGGCGAATTGGATCTTCATAAACCTTTTGTAGATGAAATTAAATTCGAACGGAACGGTAAAATTTTTACGCGCACTCCCGAATTGATTGATGTGTGGTTCGATTCCGGCGCAATGCCGTTTGCGCAGTACCATTATCCTTTTGAAAATAAAGAACTTTTTGAAAAAAATTTCTTCCCTGCTGATTTTATTTGCGAAGGCATAGACCAAACAAGAGGATGGTTCTATACGCTTCATGCTATTGCTGCGATGTTGTTTGATAATGTGGCATTTAAAAATATTATTGTTAATGAACTGATCCTCGATAAAAAGGGATTGAAGATGTCAAAATCGAAAGGCAACACGGTAGATCCGTTTATGCTTTTTGATAAATATGGCGCCGACACAACTCGCTGGTATTTAATTGTTAACAGCCCGCCCTGGCGTCCCACTCTTTTTGATGAGGAGGGCGTTGCAGAAATACAAAGAAAGTTTTTGGGAACGCTGCTTAATACATATTCCTTCTTTACACTTTATGCCAACATAGATAAATTTAATTTTGACCAGGCATTGGTTGCATATGAAGAGCGTCCCGAAATCGACCGATGGATAATCAGTAAAGTTAACTCGCTAATAAAAGAGTACGAAGACTTGATGGACAATTACGAGGTAACGCGCGCTGCCCGTGCGGTTCAAAGTTTTGTAATTGACCAATTGTCGAACTGGTATGTAAGAAGATGCAGAAGGCGTTTCTGGAAATCGGAAATGAATAAGAATAAAATAAGCGCATATCAAACTTTGTATGAATGCCTGCTGAGTGTATCCAAACTTATTTCTCCTTTTGCGCCCTTCATTGCAGAAGAAATCTATCAGAACCTAAATTCGGTTACAGGCAGGGAAAAATCTAAATCAGTACACCTTACCGGCTATCCTACGGCAGGATTCATTGATAAAGAGCTTGAAGCAAAAATGGACATTGCTCAAAAAGTAGTTTATCTTACGAGGGCAATGAGGGCAAAAAATAATTTGAAAGTGCGTCAGCCGCTAAAAAAAATTATGGTGGTAGTAGCAAAAGAAGAGAGAGACGCTTTAGCCAAAATGCAGGATGTTATTCTTGATGAAGTGAACATTAAAGAGATGGTTGTGCTTCAGGATGATTCCGGAATTGTAAACAAAGTCGCTAAGCCAAATTTCAAATCCATCGGACCGCGTTTCGGTAAAAAAGCAAATGCTGTTGCGGCTAAAATTAGATTGCTTGGAAAAAACGAAATTGCTCTTCTCGAAGAAGGACATGCTGTAAAACTAAACCTTGTGGATGCAGAAGTAGAAATAACGGGCAGCGACGTTGAAATTATTAACACCGAAATAACAGGCTGGGTTGTTGAAACTCAAGAAGGTGTAACCGTAGCAATGGACGCTGAACTGAATGATGAACTTATTAAAGAAGGTTTAGCGAGAGAATTCGTTAACCGTGTTCAAAATATGCGCAAAGATGCCGGTTTTGAAGTAATTGACAGAATAAATATAAAACTTAACGGTAATAGTAATCTTGTGAATGCCGTTATTTCATTTAACGAATATATCACAAACGAAACGCTTGCCGACAGCATTTCCGAGCAGGAAAATCTTGAAGGCAGCCACAAACAAGATTGGACGATCGGAGAGTATAGTTGCTCTATCCAATTAGAAAAGGTAATTTCCTAAATTAAGGAGTCCTAACATGACAAAAAAAACAACAACTAAAAAAAGTGCGCCGAAAAAATCAATTTCGACAGCGAAAACAAAAAAAGCCGGCATAAAAAAGAAAAAAATTGTAACAAAAACGGCTGCAAAAAAAACATCAGCAAAGACGCCTGTAAAAGTTAAAAAACTAAAAAAGGTTGCCCCTAAGGCTAAAAAACCAGTGAAGGTTTCTAAACCGAAATCCTCGGCTAAAAAACCTTTGGCAGTAAAAACGCCCGGCAAAAAAACTTTAAAGGAAACTGTGTCAACAAAGAAAATTCCTCCAAAGAAACCGTTGGAGAAGAAAGTAGTCGACTTACTGCCGACTAAATCTAAAAAGATTGAAGGAGCGCCAAAGAAAAAAAGAAAGCAGCACGAACATAAGATATTCGAAGAGGACCAGCCAAATGCCGCTCAAATTCGCGCCGAAGCGCTAAAGAAAATTAAAGGTTACAGTAAAGGAGATCTCGAACATTTTAAGAAAATTATTCTTGAAAAACGGGATGAAATAGTTGAGCAGCTTCAAAATTTAAGAGAACAGATGCTTGACCCGACAACCGGCGAATACATAAATGAAAATTCACCTTACTCACTTCATATGGCGGAACAGGGAACCGACGCTATGGAAAGAGAAAAAACTTTTCTTTATGCACAGCGAGAAAATAAATTTCTCGGTTATCTCGAAGACGCTTTAAAGAGAATTGAAGCAGGCACTTACGGAATTTGTGTTGACTGTATCGAACAACCGCAGCATCTTTGCGACACGTGTCCGCTTGTACCAAAAGCGAGATTAGAAGCTGTTCCTCACAGCCAGCTTTGTCTTCCAATCAAACAAAAACAGGAAAAGCATAAAACAGGATAACCCTTGAGAGTTCTATTTGTCTCGTTTATAGTTTTGATAATAGATCAGCTTACAAAATTATTTATTAAAGGAGTATCGATTTCTTTTCTTAATATTAATTTTCCGGGTATGGGCTACGGCGAGCGGCTGCCTGTTATTGGTAATCTATTTGGTATTACGTTTGTAGAAAACCCCGGCATCGCTTTCGGAATAGATTTCGGCGCTGACTATAAAGTATTAATTTCATTCCTCACACTTGCCGTAAGTATTGGAATGTTAGTGTATCTTTATTTTATACGCAATAAAAGTTTGCTTATGCGGCTTTCTTTAGCGCTTATAATAGGCGGAGCTTTCGGCAACCTGATTGACAGGATGTTTTACGGAATAATTTACAACTATGCCCCGATGATGCAAGGCAAGGTTGTAGATTTTTTTGATATTAATTTTTTAAATTTTTACATGTTCAATAAAACATTCGGCAGTTACATATTTAATGTTGCAGACGTTGCAGTAACGGCTGGGATAGTTCTTCTTCTGTTCGCTTACAATGGAGAAGCATACGACGAATCCGAAAAAGAAGTCTCGCTGAACAATTGCCTCGTTGAAAATAAGGATTAGCTTGAGAGTTTTATTTGTATCTCTTTTTGTTGTTATAATCGACCAGGTTTCTAAACTTCTGATAAAAGGTTTTTCCATCCCTGCTTTTGATTTTACTTACCACGGCATGTATCAGGGCGAACGAATTCCTGTCATCGGTGATTTTTTAAGAATTACTTTTATCGAAAATCCCGGAATGGCTTTCGGTTTTGACCCCGGCAGCAACTTTAAAATGTGGGTTTCTTTGTTCTCGCTTTTTGCCAGTATTGGTTTGTTGATTTATATTTATATTATCAGAGAGCAACAAATTACTTTACGGTTTTCGGTTGCCTTTATACTCGGCGGCGCCGTTGGTAATTTAATTGACAGAGTTTTCTACGGCGTTTTATACGATTATGCCCCGGTGTTTTTCGGAAGTGTTGTCGATTTTATAGATGTTGACTTTTTTGATATTACTGTTTTGGGAGTTAATTATGACCGCTGGCCCATATTTAATTTTGCCGATGCGGCGGTTAGCATAGGCGTGCTTATGCTTATTATCTTCTATAAAAAACACACAACTCAGGAAGAACCTTTTACGGTTATCGATGAAGAAAGTATAAGCGAAACAACTTCCTTAGTTAATAATAACATCGAAACTAATTCCGGCATAGTTGAGCAGGAAGAAGATTTATCATCCACAAGAGCAATTGAAGATCAAACCGAAAATGGCGAATCTGATAACAGAAAAGAAATACCGCTTTGATGTTCCGGAAGGGAAGAAAAAAGAACGGTTAGACCAGTATCTCGCATCCCACATTGAAAATGCTACACGTACAAAAGTTCAAAAATTGATTGAAGCCGGACTCGTGTTTGTCAACGGGAAAACTGTCAAGTCGAGTTACAAAGTTCTGCCGTTTGATGTTATAGAAGCATCGCATCCCGTTGCCCCAAGACCTGAAGAGACCGAGCCGGAAAATATCCCTTTAAAAATAATTTTTGAAGACGAATATCTAATCATTGTTAATAAAGCGCCCGGTATGGTTGCGCATCCTGCTTATGCAAATTTTACAGGCACTCTTGTTAATGCACTTCTATATCACTCAAAAAATTTATCCTCTGTAAACGAAGCCGGAAGACCGGGAATCGTTCACCGGATAGACAAAAACACAAGCGGACTTCTTGTTGTTGCCAAAGACGATTGGACACACGCAAAACTCGCGGCGCAATTTTCTAAACATTCTATCGAACGCGAGTACTGGGCTGTTTGCTGGGGAATATTTAAAGATCCGGAGGGAACAATTACTGCTAATGTTGTGCGGAGTAAACATGACAGAAAAAAGTTCACAACATCCGACAGTGAAGGGAAGCATGCCGTTACACATTATAAAGTGCTGGAAGAATTTGAGTTTACTTCACTTTTAAAGTTAAACCTCGAAACAGGAAGAACTCACCAGATACGCGTACATTTGGCTTCATTAAATCATCCCATTTTTGGCGATGAAACTTATGGTGGAACACAGATTGTGTACGGCGCCCAATTGCCGAGAATGAAAAGCCACATTCATAACCTTTTGGAAATTATGCCGAGACAGGCGCTTCACGCTAAAACACTTGGATTTATACACCCACATACAAAAGAAAATGTACGCTTCGATTCCGAACTGCCGGATGATTTCGAAAATTTGCTGCAACACTTAAGAAGCAAAAATATTCATTAGCGCTCTAACTCTAACATTCTTGTAATATTTTCCGTATTTAAGTAAAAAGTTTTGACTTCGTGGATGCATGAAAAGGCATTGATGTTTGTACTTTAATTTAATCATTCGGCATTGCGGGAAAATACCCGTGCCATCTAATGGCGTTGCCGATAACCCGCCGCCAGGAACAGCAATGCAAATTAAAACGACAAAGCCGTAACGGAGCACCAACCAGAAAACATATAAACTGCCGAATGCGCAAAGGCGGGCGGGTTATACTTATCCAGTATTTATGGACAATTGCAAAATTCCTGTTGCATTGAATCTTGTTTTATTTTTCCATTTCCATTAATGACTAAATCAAAATGCTTTATAATTTTTTTCTTGTCTATAAATTCAATTTTTGTGTGGTCAATTGCGCGGTTATTTTGAGGAAGCAAATAATATTCAGATAAACATTCCCAGTCAACATTTCTAAGGGAAATAATATCTTTTAAAAAGAAACTAACCCAAAACTCGCCTAATTTTGAATTAGACTGTTCATATTTAAGTTTATCATTAGCAATAGAAACATATTTGTTATCCAATTCAAATCCGATATAATTCCTGCCAAGTCTTTTAGAAGCGATCGCTGTAGTGCCGGTACCCATAAATGGATCTAAAACAATATCAGAATTATCTGTACTCATTAAAATTATTCTTTCCAATAGATGAATTGGTAATTGACAGGGATGCTCGTCCCTATATTTGTTATGCTTTATTCTGTGAATATCTGTCCATACATCTGATAGAAGAGGACCAAAAGGATGTAGCCCTTGCTTTTTCCCGCCATAATCTTTTAACAAATAACCACATTTTCTGCAACGTTTATGTGGGTATCTTAATTCATAAAATTTAGTATGCTTTATATCCTTTACGTAATATAAAATGCCATAGTGTGAAGGCTGCAAAGATTTGCCCATTGGTGAACTTGGAGCATCCCAAGAAATCCAATGACGGAAAGTAGCATATTTGTTTAAGATAGAAGAATAATAGGTTAACCACTTTGGTATGTTATGTATAAAAATCGAGCCAGTAGGTTTTGTAACTCTGACCATTTCTTTTATCCACAACTCACACCATTCCAGGTATTCTTCAAACTCCAGAGAGTCTTTATAACCATTGTATTTTTTCTTCAAATTGAATGGAGGATCGGCAAATGTAATATCAATTGAATTATCTGGAATTTCTTTAAATAATTCTGTTGCGTCTCCATTAAGTATTTTATTACTATTATTTTTCATAACTATTTTAATGTGTCCATTAACAATTCATTAAACCTTCGTAATTCATCTTCGTGAAAAGTAAAAACATCTTCATATGCGGAAACCATTCTTTTTAAATCGCCCTTTCTAACGTACCATCCAATTCCATCAACAAAACCAATAAATTTTGCTTTGGGATAATGTTGCTTAATTAGTACATCAATTGATATTTCAGTTTTTGATTTATCACCTTGACCAGATGATGTAGTAACTAAATAAGAACTTTCAATAATAATTTGAGGGTCTTTCTTATTAGGAATTATAAAATCCATAGTTCTTTTGGAGGCTGGTGCATTTGTAATTAATTCGGAAAGATCGCCTCTTTCAAAAGTTACTTTGAATTCCTCTAATATATTTTCAATTACCGTTTCGGGATTATTTCCCTTTATGCCCGAATAAGAGCCCTTCTCTTTGTATCTGATTAACGTGTCGATTAAATCTGGAATTTGATACTGTAATTTTGATATACTTAACTTCTTTAGCTCAAACAAAGGTAAGGTTTTTGCTACGAATGGTATCGTTGCACCCTCAAAAAAAGATTTACAATTCCTTGCCTAAAATATTTATCTGTTTTTATCATAGACATAATTTTTGAATCTGACCATTCAGCAATTCCATCTTCAGATATTTTTTCATTCTCGAACCATTTTTCCTTTAAAAGGATCCGATTTAGTTCAGCATCATCTACAACTCTAATTAAAGTTGTAATTCTTTTTAAATTTTCATTTGAAAAACCAGTTAGAGCAAGCAATGCACGCAACCCATTTTCTTTTTCTAATATTAATTTTTCAAAGAATTCTTTTTTTAGTCCGTTAAGTTCGATCTCATTCTTTAAATTTAGAAGTAGTTCTTTGATTGAATTAATATAACCTTCATAACTTTCTTCAAATTCTTTATTATAAAAATAGAACGTGTTTTTATCAATGACTTTTTTAAATTTTTCATCAGTTGATTTCATTAAACACCTCTTAAATCATTTTATTAAAAAAGAGAACATATTCTTCCTTCATAGTATTTCGCATACCCTTAATAGGCTTAACAATACTTTTAACAAGTTTCAGATTAGCACCCTCGCAAAAATTTATTATTTTATCTTCCAAACGAATGCCGCCCGTTTGATTTGTATTTGAGCCAATAATTATCACCGCATATTTATTGGGCTTTAAAACCCGAGCAATCTCAACACATACAGTTTTCATGTCTTCGAAATAATTATTAAGTCTTGTTGTTTTGTTTTTCCCTCTTAAACCAATCATTTTTTCTTTTAGCTTTTCTACATCTAATCCCAAGTACTCAAGTTGATCTTTGTCGTTACTTGCATAGTCAATTGCAAAGGAATAGGGGGGAGAAGTTATTATTCCATCAAAGAAATTATCTTCATATTTTAAAGCCATTGCTGTTGATTCTTTAGAAAAAAGTACATTCCCTAAGTTCTCTTTATCATAAAATGGATTTCCCAAATAATTCAAGACTGTGTAAATATATCGTTCAAGTACTCTATTAAATAATTCCCTATGAGTCGAACTTTTAGTTCTGTTAAAATACCCCATTGAATCAAGGAAGGCTAATAAAGTGATGTAATAACTTGGCTCGCTTTCAAATAGTTGATTATTTTTTTTAGAATCAAACTTTTTCTTAGCTGAAAAGAAGTTGAACAACTCATCTTCCTTTTTTAAAAGTTTCTGTAATTCCTCATTACTTGCCTTTAAGGATTCATATTTGGTTTTTGTCATCAATCTACAAAATGGACTAATATCTACTGCAACAGAATTAATCCCAAGTAGTGCTGCTTCAATATTAGTGGTTCCGCTTCCGCACATTGGATCGAGAATTAATTCGCCATTTTTTACACCGATTATGTTTAATAAACTTTTTATTAATTGGGGATGAAACTTGCCTCGATAAGGGAATAGGGAATGGGTTGCGTAACCAGTGGAAAACAAGCCATTCTCAAAATAATTTTTTGTTTTGCTTGACCTAGATAATATTTCAAAAGATGGTTTGAAAGTATTTGCTTGGAAATGTAATGTCGATTTTGAATTAATCGACTTAAGATATGCAGATTTACTAATCAGTTCATCTGGTTGTAAAGAATGGTATTCTAGAAATGCGAGTTCCAATTCGAATAATTCGGAGACGGATGGTAATAATTCTACATTTTCACCAAACAACTTATTTGTAAAATTATACGTTAAAATATTTTTATTATTCATATTATAAATATATCAAAGTAACAGCAAGCAAAAAGCTAAATTATTCTGTTTTTTATTTACGTTATTACTTACAATTGAACCATTGCAAAAGAAGTATTCATTTTTTTCTACAGCTAAAATATTATGAACAGCCCGCTATCAAACCGATATATCGATGGAGACTACTGCATTATACTTGTTCTGGACAAGCCCAGCTGAGCGTGAAGGGCAGAACAAATTGACAGAGAGAATGATTGTTCGTTAGTTAACAGATTACCGGCAATGACGAAAAAATCTTATTTGAGTGAACTTATTAATGCCTCATCGATAAATTTTTGTCGGTGGTGATTTAATCGTCTCTTGTAAGCCTTAGTTTTTTTATATTTGCACATCAATTTGAAGACTGATTAAGGATAATTAATGTTAACCGTTTACAATACTCTTACAAAAAGAAAAGAAGAATTTAAACCAATAGTTCCATCGAATGTTAAAATGTATATGTGCGGACCTACGGTGTACAATTACTTCCACATAGGCAATGGGCGCTCTTTTGTTTCCGCAGATATTATAAGAAGATATTTCGAATATAAAGGCTATAATGTAAAGTTTGTAATGAACCTCACCGACATTGATGATAAGATTATTAAAAAAGCAGGCGAAGAAAAAGTTGAAACCAATAAGGTAACGCAAAAATATATTGACGCTTTTATGGAAGATATTGCCAAACTAAAGGTAAAGAAGGCGGACATCTACCCGAAAGCCACGGAACACATCGAAGAAATAATTAAGATGATTAAAACACTTGAAGAAAAGGGGCTTGCCTATAATGTGAACGGGAATGTGTTTTATAACGTAAAGATGTTTAATGGTTATGGAAAATTAAGCGGTAAAAATATTGAAGACCTAGAATCCGGCGCACGCATAGAAATTAACGAAGAAAAAAATAGTCCGCTTGATTTTGCGTTATGGAAAAAAGCAAAAGAAGGCGAGCCGCAGTGGGAAAGTCCTTGGGGAAACGGGCGTCCGGGCTGGCACATTGAATGCTCTGCGATGAGCTGCAAACATCTTGGTGAAACTTTTGATATACATGCCGGTGGTAACGATTTAATTTTTCCTCATCACGAAAATGAAATTGCACAGAGTGAGGGCGCTAATGATAAACCGTTTGTTAATTACTGGCTCCACTTCGGCTTCTTAAACATTAACGATGAAAAGATGAGCAAATCACTCGGTAATTTTTTTACCGCGCGAGATATTTTAAAAGTGTATCCTGCCGAGGCTATTCGGCTGCTTTTTACTCAGACTAATTACGGCGGACCTTTAAACTTTAGTGAAGAACTACTTCAATCGGCAAAAAAGGGATTAGAAAAATTAGATAACTTGAAATCTAAAATTGACGAAGCTATGAAAGTAGAAGATTCAAATCAGGGGGTTGAATTCGGCTTCGATAAATTCTACGCTGCTTTTGAAAAAGCAATGGACGACGATTTTAACACACCGCAAGCAGTTGCGGTTGTGTTTGATTTTGTCCGCGAGTGCAATAAAACAATTGCCGAAACTGAAAAGCCGGGCTATAAATTTTATCATCTTGTTAAAGAATTTTTAACCCGAACTGCAGAAGGAGTTTTGGGCATAATGGATTTTAATACAAAAGAATCTTCAGGAGCATCGCTTGAAAAAGACTTAATCGAGTTCCTTATAACTTTACGCCTCGATGCAAAGAAGAATAAGAATTACGCTTTGGCTGATAAAATTAGAAACGAACTCAATGCGCTCGGAGTTGAGCTTCAGGACTCGAAAGAAAAAACCACATACAAAAAAATAGAAGCAAACTGATTGTCTGCCAATAAAAACCTTATTCAGCCGGATTATATTTTAATAGACGGCAATCAAATTTTTTATAGGATGCGCAAAAGCAGACGCGCAAAGCGGCTGCAAATGAGAATTGTGCACCGCTCTCTTGAGTTGATAATTCCTTATAAGTTATCTGTTGAAGAGGGAAAAAGATTTCTTCACTCTAAAAGAGAATGGATAAGCAAAAACATAAATCTGCTTGTAAAGCATTCTCAGAAGTATTTCCTTTTTGGTAGCGAAATAATTATTGAGCAGACTTATAATCTGTTTGCAAAGAAACATTCGTTTAGGAAAAAAGACAATCTCCTTTTTATTGAAAGCCCGCAGGGTTCACCCATAACAAAAAACGATCTGTTTTCTGTGTATAGAAAACATGCGGCAAAAAATTATCTCCCGCAGCGTGCAATGATATTGTCATTAAAATATGGATTTGAAGTAAAAAAAGTTTCTGTTCGTAAACAAAAATCCCGTTGGGGAAGTTGCTCGTCAAAAGGGACAATTTCTTTAAACGACCGTTTAATAGAACACCGGGAGGAGGTAATAGATTATGTTATAATTCACGAACTAAGCCATCTTGTCCACATGAACCATTCACCAAAATTCTGGGCGCTCGTTCAAAAGCACTGCCCAAATTATAAATTACTAAAAAGACAATTAAAAATTGAAGGCGCGTAAAAACTAAAACGCCTGAAAATAAATAGTGCAATCTTCCCTCTTATTATTAGTTCAAGAGAAACTTAACTGTCGTTGCAAAAGATTCACTGTTGTTAATTGGGGTGAAGCTATCTCATCTGTTTTAAAGAACTTCCCATCATACAATGCGAATAGGCATCAACTTAATTGCTGTGCTTTTAAATCATATTTCGCAATTACTTCTCTAAGCCAAGTGTTTTTTAACGATTACTTTAAATCCTTCTTAATGTCCCAAACTTGACAGTAATCTGAAAACATGAGGTTTATCTTTGTTTCAGAAATTAAAAATCAAATCAATTATTATTAAAGGTTCAAAATGAAAACAAATTTTTCCCTTAAGTCCGCGGTTATTTCCGGATTTATAGCAACCGCAGCAATGACGATGTTCACATTCATGGCGCCGTTAATGGGCTTTGAAATGGATATTCCCAAAATGTTAGCAAACACCATGGGCGCACCAATAATTGTTGGGTGGATGGCTCATTTTATGGTGGGCTTAGTTTTAGCTGTTTTATATGCGGCAATATTTTTATCAGCAATAAAAAAAGAAGCAAATTTTAAGAATGGCGCTTTGTTCGGAATATTCCCCTGGCTTCTTGCACAATTAATGGTAATGCCTATGATGAGCATTATGGGCGGGGGAAGTTTTGCTTCCGGATTATTTTCCGGTTCGATCATGATTGCAATGGCAAGTTTAGTTGGGCATATAATTTACGGCGCTGTGCTTGGCTCGCTTTACAAATCCCGGGTTGTAAAAGGCTAAGTGTTTTTTATGAAACTGAATAAACGTCAAAAAAGAACTTTGTTTATAGCTCTGCTATTAATTGCTGCAGCCTTGTTGGTCTGGATAGGATTTGGCGGAGAGATATTTACAAAAACGAAAGTACTCGTAGAAATTCAAGACGAAATTTTTGGAACAACTAAAGAATGGAAAGATCAGTTCGTTTTAGGCTTAGACTATACACTTGCCTTCAGCGGTATTACTGTTTTGCTTGCATTAGTCTTTACTTTTTTACAAAGAGACAAGAAACAAAAATGAATCAGCTTTATAAAGTTGTTTTTCGTCTTTGTCCGCCGCGCAACTGACAAGGACATATAAATTGCTCAATATAAGTAAGACTTAAATACATTATTGTAAAATGACCAATTGTCAATTTCTTGACAATCCGACTAAACCAAATGTCTTAGTTTTACTTTAAAAATTAGAAACAATATTTCATCAATTAAAAAAAGGATACCGAAATGAAACGGTTATTTTTTACACTTTTATTGGGAGTAATTCTGACAGGTAATATTATTAGTCAGGTTCAAATTACCAATACAACAATTTTTAAAACGCACGAGCAGTTACTGCTTGCAAACGAAATAAACGAAAGCGGCGAACCATTTGCCGAAGCGATCGGATATAATTTAGACGATCTTGATCCATTCGTTTTGAATACACCCGATTCAATTTCTTACACATTGGGAATTGAAAATTATGAATACTCTCGTTATCAGCTTGGAACGATAATCTCACGTTCAGGCTTAGGTTTGCACATGATCTGGTCGCCAATGATTGGTCAAATGGCTGGCATGGAAACCGATCCTAATTTTGACGGCTCGATGACCGGAACACCAAATGGTTTTAAAGAAGACGACGAGATGATGAAAATGGTTATGCACTTTTCTATGCTTGCAAACCAGGCGCCTCCCGGAAACCCGTTTCCTCAGTTTGCAGAATTTATAAGCGGTGATCCGCGCCTTCCGCAGCCGATTGACCCCATAAATTTTGGTTGGAATGATTTTTCAACTTTGCGCTGGGATAGAACCAAAATGGATAAAACTTTAAATCCTGCCGCAATGGGGCAAACCTTAATGAAACAATACTTATGGGCGCAGGATATGCTTGGCGCTTTCCACGATTCAGATGATAACGGTATTGATGCAAATGGAATTATTTCCCCGGATTCAACAGGAAGTATCCATTTTGACCCTACAAATAATGTTTTTTATGGGGGTAATAACTTAGATGGATTTATCGGACAAGTATTAGTTGCAGAAGGCGCCAACAAGGCAATGTTCCTAATTAATTCATTAGCTTATGATGGAACTGCGCTCGGCAGTGTTGACCCGATGACATACGATCCGGCAAACGGAATAAAATATTTCCCTCATAAAGTTGCAGTAACTGAATCAAACATAAGCGCTTCAATGCCGCCGAAACCAGTTGCATTTGTTGTAACCGATGCATCAAGCAGCCTATGGGATCAAGTATCATTCTTATGGGGAACCTTGGGTTTTCAAAATATGTCAGACCCAAATAACTCAAGCGATCCCGCACATCTTGCTTATAAACCAGTTTTTGACGGCGACCCGTTTCCGGCGCCAATGGCTCAAACAGGAATGCCCGGTGTTTTTGATTTATTTATGGGAACGAGCAAAGTAATTACAATGAACCTGCTTGCAATGCACTTTAACACAACAGCAGGGACTTTTGTTGACGTTTCAAATTTAGTAGGGGGCGCTGTTCAACAAGGGACGACAATTTCTACATTTGAAGCCGGATATACTTTGGCAATTCTTAAACAAGTTGTAGAAGAATTTGCGGGCAGCCCATTAGAAATTATGGTTAGGGATGCAATTACCGCTCAGGCTAATTTTATTGTTAATAACCTTTATGATGGCGCAGGTAAATTCTATAACAGCTTTACAATCGGTAACGGCGCCGATAATTCGGCTTCAATTGTTGAAGCTCAATCGGCTGCTATTCGGGGTCTTTTAGCCGCATACCAGGTTACCTATAACAACAATTATTTAACGGCTGCCGAAGCAGGATATAATTATTTAATTAGTAATTTTTACGTTCCAAATGCAATGGCTTTTAGAACCACCGATGGCAACGACATAGCAACTTACACACCGCTAAATTTTGCGGCTGTTGCCGGCGCTTTAAGGGAAGCAAAGTTAGTTTTGAACAAACAAGAAGCTCCTCTCATCTATACAAGATTTTTTAAGAAGGTAGGAAACAAAATGCAGCTATCAGAAGCAGAAAGTTCTGGCGAAACAGGCAATGATTCCGATGGCGACGGCGTTCCGTACACACCCGATCAGGCAGATAATTTGCCGCCGGTTTTTGCAACGGAAGCAACGTTGAATTTATTGATTACCTCTGTTAATGAGCAGCCCGCATTGATAACAGATTATAAACTTAATCAGAATTATCCAAACCCATTTAATCCGAGCACAGTTATAAGCTATCAACTGCCGGAAGACAATAATGTTACGCTTAAGGTTTTCAATTTACTCGGCGCCGAAGTAGCGACTCTTGTAAGCGGTAAACAAACCTCCGGAGTTCATAAAATTACATTTAACGCTGCAAACCTTGCGAGCGGAATTTATTTCTATAAACTGCAAGCCGGTAATTATACATCCGTCAAAAAATTGATGCTTTTAAAATAATTCGTTCATAAAACTGAATTTTAGATGAAGCCCGGTTAGTAATAATCGGGCTTTATTTTTTATTTTGTATTGCTTAGTGATATCCTTTGAGGTTATATTTTTTTACCACAAAGGGACTCAAAGTTCGTCACAAAGTCGCACTACGCGTTTAATTAATTACAAGCGTCTCTTCGCCGAGCATATCAATAATTTTTACCGCAATCTTTGAATCTTTATTCGGCAAATCTATTTCATAAGTCCCATTAATCAAATCGTTTTTCTTTTCCGGCACATCGGAAGAAACAATGTTGAATACCGAACCATTATAATTGTTATCTATAAGAACTACGTCGATCATACTACGGAAATCGGGAATTTTTACTTTGAATAAATTCTCGTCAAGGTTTAACCGTTCAAGAATTGTTGGAGAAATAAAATCTTTTATTTCTACTTTACCTTTTTTCTCTTTAGCAATACGTGTTATTTCAACATTAGCTGCTGCGGGTTGATGAATAAGGAATTTACCATACTTGCTATCTGTCCTTAGTTCTATTATTTGCAGTTTGTTGACCGGATGTTTTTTGTTGTATTCTTCTACCCGGGGTTCTGTTGTAAGTTCTCTTCCTAAACATACTACTGTAAGCATATGTTGTGCATAGGATTTTTTTTTGCTATTACAACCAGCCCGGGTGATATATTAATAATGTTAAATGACAATATATTAAGCACAGAAGTTAAAATATAGAATATTTTAGTTTTTATTGCTATAGATTTTCCTTTTTCAATACTTGTAATATTCAATATTTTAAAACCATTATTTTCTAGCAAATATGCGATGCTTTCCTTGCTATAACTAATTGTAGCATCTCCTAAAACAGATCCAGGTTCCCTTCCGAGAATACTTTTTTTAAGTTTTGCTAACCAATTTCTATTTGTAATTCTTATTATCAACAATCCATTTGAACTGGTTATGTCATAAAGTTTTTTTATTAAACTTATCGGTTCTTTAATATAATATAAAGAATCTATTAAACTTATGACATCATATTTTTTCCCTTTCGGCAGACTTTCAATCTTTTCAAATATACCTAATCCTTTATTTTGAGCAAATTTTCTCGCTTCTTCTGATATTTCTATACCATCACTATCAACTCCTTGTAAATTTAGAAAATCAATTAAATGCCCATATGAACAACCAAAGTCTAGCCAATTTGAAATATGGTTTGTGTGTTTTTTTGTAAGTGAAAATAAATATTTAAAAAATTTAATCCGCTGTCTATAGAATTTTTTTTCGTTTTTAACATTAGTATAACTGGCTGATTTTAAATGCGAGAAAATGAAATTATCGTCTACGTCTCTAGTAAAACAATTGCAATTGTGGCAATAGTAAAAAGGGATTAGAAAATCCTGACAATTTTCTATATAATAAGTCCCTCCTCCAAAATTAATCGCTTTTTGTCCGCAAATTTTACATTTCATAATTTCCTCAATGTTCGGCTAATTTTGGACACAACAAATTTCCCTACGTAAAATTATGTAATGTCCATGAATAATATCTAAGTCGCTTAGTGTTTTTCATTTTTATAGGAGTACGAATTATCAATGCTATAATATAAATAATTTGCCAGGCAACCTCAAAGCTTTCAAGTATAACAAAACACACCGAATTCACATTTATGAGCCTGCGTAAAAAGGCTCTTTTGAGTAATGTCATCGTCCGTTTGTTAATCGTTAACTAACGGACAATGACTGTGAAGTCATTCTTCTGATAAATAAAGCAAAGCATTTTTCGGCAAACGCAATTATAGAAATAACATTTTCAAGAGCGGCTCATTAATCTCTTCTTTTGTCAAATCCTTGACAGTAACCTTTTTCTAACTGAAGTAATTTTACACAAGAAATTATAAATAAAACAATTCATCAAAAACATAAAGGAATGACAATTGAAAAAGTTATCAGCATTAACAAAAGAACAAGCATCGGAACAAAGCAGCCAATTATTTGAGGGAATTGAAAAAGCCTTCGGTATGCTGCCAAATATTTATGCGGTTATAGGAAACTCGGCAAACGCACTTGGATCGTATTTGGGGTTTTCCAACGCTCAGAAGAATGGTTCTTTTAATGCAAAAGAAAGAGAAGCAATATTTTTGGCTGTGTCTCAAGAGAATGGCTGCAATTATTGTTTGTCCGCCCATACCGCAGTGGCAATGATGACTGGATTTTCTGAAACGGAAACTTTACAATTAAGAGCCGGGACAATTCAAGACAAAAAATTAAACTTAATTACCCGTTTGGCTAAGTCGATTGCTTCCAACAGAGGCAGGGCTGACGAACATCTTGTGAACAAATTTTTTGAAGCCGGATATGATGAAAAGTCCCTGGTTGATTTAGTAGCTGCGGTAGTTGAAAAATCGTTTACTAATTATATAGGAAGATTATCCAAGCCGGAAATTGATTTTCCGCTTGCAAAAAGTTTATAAACATAATTAACAATCTAAAAAAAAATCTTTAAGGATATTCTAATGAAAACAACTATCAAATTTGCCGCAATAATATTATTCTTATTGGGCACAAATATTTTCGCACAAACTTTTTCTGTCGATTCAAAAGACGGAAGAAATCAAGCTTCTTTCATATCAGATGCGCCACTAGAAAAAACTGTTGGGTTGTCCGCTGGACTTGATGCAACAGTTATGCTTAATGTTAATGACATAACTCAAAAACCGATGGGGAAAGTAAAAGTATCAGTAAACAATATTAAAACCGGTATTGATCTTAGAGACGAACACTTAAGAGGTGAAATGTGGTTGAATGCTGCCAAATATCCATATATCGAGTTTCAGCTTACCGGAATAAAAAATGCTTCATCAAAAAAATTGAATGAGGGGCAAAAAGTAACCGTCACTCTTTTAGGTAAATTTAGCGTACATGGTGTTACAAAAGACGTCGAAGTGCCTGCTACACTTACTTACCTTAAAGAAAGTGAAAAAACCAAAAGCAAATCTCCCGGAAATTTACTTGTTGCCAACACAGAGTTTACTATTAGATTAGCTGACTACGGTATCATAATTCCTTCAATGGTAGAAGGTAAATTAGGCGAGGAAGTGAAAATCACAACCAACTTTGTTGCAAGCGACGCAAATGGCGGCGGGGCGAATCCTTGTAATCCTTGTGCGCCCAATAAAAAATAATTACTTTACAATGGTGATAGCAAATTTTTGACTATCACCATTTCTTCGTTTAAAAAGCAACCACAAATGAATAGACGTAATTTTGTTAAAAGTTCAACCATAATTTCCTTCGCTCTTATAGCCGGAATAAAATCCAAAGCAGTTGCTCTGGGACAAACCGTTAATGCCCGGTTTGAAGATTACAAACAAAAAATCATTTTGCTTGTTACCGGGCTAAAAAGCGAGGGTTGTAACCTTGTTAAGAAAATAATGAACGGTAAAAAATATGTTTTTGATCCATTCACTCACTATCCTTATGATGGCGGAATAAAAGACAAAACAACAGGCTGCCAATTATTTTTTCACGCACACAGAGAAAATGAGTATGGGCATTTTCATACTTTTGCAACTGATGAAAATGGGGATTTGGTTCATCTACTCTTAATCTCGATGAACACGCAAGGCGAGCCAATCGGTCTTGCCACGGTAAACCGCTGGGTTGCAGGCGATAAATATGTTAAAGCGGATGTGCTAAAAAAGTTTGCCGGTTCTTTTTATGTTGATCCAACTCTTTTTGAAGAGAAAAGAGTTGTTGAGTTTGTGAATTATATTTTCAAAGCTTTCCCGGAAGAGATAAACAATTTATTTGACGAACGGGATAAATGGATTTCCGAATATGCCGGGAAGAATTATCGCGAGCCGTTTGAGGACAGAGAATTTGAAGTGATTTCCTATAGAGAAATAATTCTTCGTTAAACTTTGTGCCCCGCTGCGGCGAAGTCAGCCAGGGCAATACGAAAGAACTATTTTTATTAAGAATATTTTAATTATTTTAAATACAAACAAAAGGAAATATAATTATGAGGATCATCTCCTTATTATTCTTGGTTTTATTTTTCTTAACAATCAATGGATACACGATGAACGACAGCGTTAAAACGGTGGCAAAAAATGCAAACGAAATTTGCCCGTTAAAAATCAGTCAGGGGGTGCCGGACGCAGAATTACAAACGATAGACGACAATACGGTAAACATTAAATATATCGTTAATAACCAAAAAGCAATTTTAATTTTTTACCGTGGGGGCTGGTGCCCTTATTGCAATTTGCACTTAAGCGAATTACAAAAGATTGAAGATCAACTACTTGAACTTGGTTATAA
>Ga0100385_1000874_pt1 | contig 33202 bp, 39 predicted proteins | sample CryGeymeta201509_FD_81543 | JGI IMG/M metagenome (GOLD analysis project Ga0100385, IMG submission 81543) | Groundwater microbial communities from Crystal Geyser aquifers in Utah, USA - Crystal Geyser metaG 2015-09 | ecosystem: Environmental > Aquatic > Deep subsurface > Groundwater | place: USA... | reverse complement strand
TGCTCAATATCAAATTGTTGTAAGGTAATTGTATTGATGCCATTGCGTTGAATAGTTAGTGTATACAATATGATTGATGGTCTATGTAAGCAATATGATTTGAATGAAGACATATGAAAATATGGTCAAAGTGTCTGATAAAATATCTTGAGTTTTATAAATATAACTTCATGGCGACTTTCTACATCCAAACCGACAAAGATTACTATTTTGCCGGCTAAACAGTCAACGGCAATATTTTTATCAACGTGGGAGCGATGATCGTGGGAGCCCATGGTCTTTCTCTTAAGTTCACCGGTTATGAATGTGTCAAGTGGCTTTAGGCCCAAGAGCTGCGCAGACCCTCCTAACATGAGTACTAGATGGCTCGTCGGCAAAACAGACCTCCACCATATGACCCAATTGCCCATATTCCTCCTAATGAAATCGTCCACTCAGATGTAAACATTTGAATATGAAGAACATGGAAGTATCTGATTGCTAGTCTGAGCAAAACATGGAATACGATTTCAGGCCTAAGTACATTCGCACTTCAAGCGATCGTTACTTCAAGATGACATACTATGAAACCAGAAACATGTTTACCCGGCAAAAAACCATGATCTACAATTGTTCAGGATTCCCTCCAGGACAATACTCATTCCCATTCTGTTTCAAGACCTTTGAAGGTTGGCCTGCTAGCTTCAACCACTATACCCCTCAAAAGAAAGGTGTCATCATCTATCACATGGTTGCTGCCATCGAGCCTGTTTCCAACGCCTTCAAGATCATGGGAGGTCGAGAGATCATCCTCAGATAAACCAGAGTGGTGACCTCTCAGAGCAGATAGTCCAACGGTTAGATTACTAGCTGTTGCTGCATAAGCAAGGGTATCACGACTTCTAGAATGTCCTTTGAAAAGGATGGGTACAGTCCTGGAGAGCTTGTTCAAATGATCATTGAACTCGATAACACTCAGTGCAAAGCAGATATAAGCTCAATCAGCATCAGAGTCAGCAACAGTGTCACCCTCCGTTCTCAAGGCAGGTCTACAAGTGATAACTATACGATATTTACGAAGGTGGTGGGAGGAGTGGCAGCAGGAGGAGCCTGTCTGGGTCCACAGGCAATCAGGGAATCCTTCCAGATGCCCATCAAAGCAGAACTTAAACCAACTTGTTCTGGCAAACTGCTGTCGAGTCAGTACTACTTGAGCATCAAGATGAATCATGACATTAGTTGTGAGTGCTGTTCGGATGTAATACAATCTGGTATCAACATCGTAATAATTTCCCTATGCAGATCATATTCCCAATGATTCCTAACTACCCGATGGACCCCATTTTCCAGCAGTCAAGCTGGCAGCCTCAAACTATGCCTATGACCAACCTGGAGTTACCCAACAACTTCAACAACTTCAACCTTAACAACATGGGAGGACAGGGAGGATACCCCATGTGATGATAACCTGATTGATTCATTGATTGATTTTGAAAATATTTCAATAGTGATATAATAATTGTGTTGTTGATAATCGTCAAACACACCAATTTGATGCGCTATTTGACAATAATGACTCATCAAAGATTGATGCAATAATTATTGAAATCATTGTTAGCTAGGCTAACAATCTTAAGCCTCGGACTCTCTGGCCCTTAGTTCCTTCAGGATTACCTCAGCCAATTTGTCAATGCTCTCCCAGCTATCACTCAGTGACCTTAAAATCGTTGTTTGTATGTCGCTCAAGTGGAAGCCCTTGTAGGTGAGTGTTGCAAGCACGCTGGCATAAAATATTTTCTCAGCCTTGTACTGACAACTCACTGACAGGATCATAACGAATTCCAGAACACATGTGATGGCCTCTTTGAGATTTAAGAACCAGGGCAGATAGTCGAAAAGAACCTGGTAGTAGTCACATGGGGTCGTAAACCTGAGACGAACAGCCATCATGATCTTGAAGGTTCGAGAGCTGGTAGCAATCTCTTCGTAAGGGAATTGCACGCAGGAGTATAGAAAGGCAGGAGTCAGCTGTTCGGAGACAGATCTCAGCTAAGCTGTCTGAATAGATAGATGGATACCTTAATGGCCAGACTAAGACAATCAAGAACGTACTCGATGTACTATTCGTATGATTCTGCTGGGAGGACCATGATACTTTGGTCGAAATACCCCCTAGCGAGGTATTTAGTGGAGGATGAAAGATTGAGAGAGGTGCTGAGCTGAATAAAGATAATGAGAGGAAAGAAAGACGTAGCTGTCTTTGAATGAAGGTTACCTGTAGCAGCAGTTCAATAAGATTTTAATAAGACTAGACTTCTATTTTTTGGGTAAGGAGATAGAATGAGATGGGCTCCTGAATATAAGCTAAAAAACCTTGTCCAGACGTCTAAATTATGCGTTGAGCTCGAGTAGCCCTTGCTTCAGCATGTGATATTATTATCAATTAAATTTTTTGAAATCGTCATTTCACAAATCCATCAACACCATCATAATTCTGTCAAAATCAAAAATTCCACTATTCTCTCCAATTTTTCTCCCCTATTTAGTTTATCCCTCTGACTTGGCCATCACACCAACTTACTTCTTTTATCTGCTACCACAATAATCCTTAACAGTTCACTATTTTGAATGTACAAACATGTTGGGAGTAGGTGTAGTGTTCCATTTCAGATGACTTTTATTAGGATTGTATTGTGGTTGCAGTCAGAGATAATATTGGAGTCTTTAGTCTTATAAATCAAGGCTGCTTTTCCAATTATTATTACCTCTTGATACCATAAATCTTACTCCCTTGGCATTCGATCATAATCTGAGGAAGTATGTTCAATTTTTTTGATTCTGAGTTGAATAACACAGACAGTTTAGTTTTCTTATTTTTCCTTTTGAAATCAAATCTTCAGGTGCCTGTTTTTGAGTCCAAAATTATTCACCCATATATTTCCCACCTAATTCAGCTTTATTACTGTTTTACAAATTTTGTGGAAGCAAATGGCTGTCTTGATGTAAGACATTGCGTGTTGAGTTCATAACAAAATCTAGTGCCTTACAAGAAGTGCATGCTGCTCCCCAGAAGTCCTATACCTTGGTCTGACTCATGAACAGGCCGAAACAAAGATTTTCGGTGATGCTAGGAACTAGATGATGCTCACTAAATCGGTGTCGAAAACCATTTGAATTTTTGGAAAAATTAATACTGAATTTAGCTCAATTCACTATATTCAATTATGATCAGAGCTGCTATTACCTCTAAAAAGTTCCTTGCTTTATTGGTTAGTTATTTTTTATGAGTAATAAAAAATCTGCAAAAAAAGAGGCCTAAAGACTACGGGAAATCGAATTAGAAGAATAATAACAAAAAAGATAGCAAGAGCGGCAACTAAAAGAGGCCAGGCTCAGATAGCTTGCATAGAAAAGTACTCCTATCTTAAAAGAGGTGCCCCGCTTGTAGATTATGGCTTGTTAGATGCCTATGAGTTCTTCCTTTCGCAACTAGCCAACTCAGGGATACCTCAATCAAATGTCTTCTAATTTGCTGCTCAGTCACTTTTAAAGTTCGAAAAGAACAAGAAGAAAAGGGCCGAGACTTTACGCTAGGTGGAGGAGGCGAACCAGCAAGCTGTGAAACTTGTGGCGGAAAGCAGTCCGGTGAGGCCAAGACCACGTGGTCCCAAGGAAATCAAACCTCAATTGCTTCCTTTTAAGGGTGACTTGAGCGAGCAGGAGCAATATATTTTGAGAAGGCAGTGATGTTAGATTTTATATTGTATGAATACATAACTGGTGGAGTAGTCTCTATAAAACCAGGTGGACGAAGTATCAGCAAAGACTCATGGCGAGCCAGTCTTCCTCAATGTATATCATTTCAATACTTGTTTCAACAGATGGTGCGAGTGCCTCGGGTTGGGAGTCTACCATACAGGAGTCTAATTCTAGTATTTTTTATCTTAGCTAGCGACGAAGAGTACATGTACTTCGGCTTTGATGGAGACGAGACTGGAGTTGGATATTTGTAGCCCAAAACGGCAGCTTATGATTTTAAGGAGCAAGTGCTGCTGGGATATACTGAACAGAGCATATTCTAAATCGATCGAAATGTCCTCGACCCTCTGCGCCTGGAGTTCATAGGTAACAACTTAGAGATTTAGGTAACAAGTATGACCTACTGAATTTCAATTGCAACCATTTTTCCAGAAGGGTCATGGAAAAGTTTGAAATTCAAACTCCAGTACCTGAAAACATTTTCCGCATTACAAACTTCTTTAACCGCTGCAGATGCTGCATACCCGACTGCATTCTAAATGGAAGGCTGGATTGGTTCAATTTTGGAGTTGAAGATGACTACTAAGCGGTTGAGGAAAAATAGAATGTGACCTTCAAGGATCAGCACGAGACTAAATGATGATATTTTTACTAATCTCCTGCATTGGTCAGATACAAACATCACTGAAGGGCCTATATGCTGTTACTTATACGGTTAAACTTCTCAAAATTCAGCCCCTTTTGGCATTATAAGCCCTCTAAAATTTTGGCAGTGTCTCCTTTCCAATCTACCAACTTAGCCAGTTCATCTAGAGATTGTTTATCTATGAGCTATTTCTGGCAGGAAAGGATCGAGAACAGGTCCCGTTTGTTTTGGTAATTTTCCTTGGAGAATAGTTTGCTGTGAATCTATTGGAAAGTAGGAAGATCTACTTTCTATACGGCTTTTTCCTTCCACAGAGTTCTGAATTTATGATTTTCAACCTAATCGACTCCCAAACACCCCAGCATTTTCAGACTAAACAGACACTCTTCCTCACCAAGCAATGGCGTTGAGTGCAAAGCGAAAGCTTTCTCAACTTCTGACTGTTTGACCCTTAATTGTTGACTTTTACTCTTCTGTCCTCCTTTCCGTTCGCTTTTGGCAAAGGACCCATTCTTGTTTAACTTGAACTCTTAATTTTGAGGCTTTTCGGGCTTATTTATAGGTCGATGCTTGGTTTGTCCCTTATGACTTTTGGAGGAGTTGCTGGCGAGGGAAGGTCGATGCATGGTTGATATTTTTTTGGGGACTGGCGCCACTTCCATTTTGCAATATTAAGTTAATATATAGTAGGCCATTAAATATCAAGGTTCAGGGTCCACACTGCCTCTCTCAGTTAAGTTGACCTTCCACTCTCCTGACCTCTCCCTCTCCTACCAACCTAATTCTGCATCCTCGACATCGCTAGTCCTTGCCAGTGGCACCAGCTTTAGCTGTTTTTTCAACTTCCTTACAAATATTCTTCCTACAATTATCAAGCCGACAAGCAAAACCAATGATCCAATGATGATGAGTGCCAGTTGGAGGTCAGTGAGAATGAATTAATCGACTGATTTAAGGACGATGGTGGCCGACCGAGCACTAGCTGGATTGTTGGCAGTGATGATTATCTTTTGGGTGTAGAGAGATTAACTATTTTAGTCATCGAGGCCGATGATGGTGGCTCTTAACTTGCTAGAAATGTTGAGAATCTATAGATGCTGATGGTGGAGCTGGAAGATCCGATGACCGTCTAAATACCATGGGAAATTTTATTGACTTTAGCTTATCTCTTTGAAATTTTTGAAACTGTAGGTGGCGAAGTGATGGTGCTGCTTCACCAAATCGCTACCCAACACGTAATTATTTAAATCAAAACAGCCATACAGCTAACCAAGTTTGCCAAATCCGACATCAAGCACATATTTGATGACCAGATACTCTTCAAGTTGAGCTGAGGTGGCAATATTCGAGCCAAATTTGTAGTAGACGCTATCAAGTGTGATAGCCTTTATAACTTTATTTTGCTTGCTGAGGGTGAGCTTAAACTCATAACTGTGGAAGCGATCGAACAGCACCAGAAGGTTCAGTAATTAATCTGTTTAAATGAAGGAGGAAAGTTGGCGAGTGATGGTCTGGACAATACGAGCGTCAGAAGGTATTTCAATACCTTTCTGACTCCATATTTTCATTAAATTAATATTTTGTCCATAGCTGACATGAATGCTGGGGACATAGTAAAAAGACTACTTACCTTCCTCATCAATGATAACTTGTTGCTACAGATAAATAGAAAATGATGTGTAGTAGAGCTGATTCGAGTACTGAGTGATGGCAAGAGTATAAAGCACCTGAGTGAGGGGGGTGAAGATGGAGCTGGCATTGGAAATCAATTCTGCTGAACAAATGCGATCTGCTATGTCTTAGCGATCGATCTGGTCCAGTTAAATTAATCGGAAAGTGCTTTGTACATCCCATATTGTCAACAATAGGACTATCTCAGATGAATACACCACCAGCATATTATTCTTAAAAAGTAGCTTTGGAGGTTCATCTCCGACTATGCTTAGCTCGCTTTCCCCCAAAACAAAGCTCTTGCTGCTGGCAGTTGACACCAAAGACAGGAAATATCTCTGCTATTATTCCTCCACAGCTACTCTCTTGCACAATGATATGATCAGGTATCTATCAACCAGAACAACTGTATCTATGCATTAGGAACCTCCGACACTGAGAGGTGTTATACTTTTGAGCTCGTATCCGCTGTCTGTTGCAGTCAGATAGGGCCAGGCTGTGTAGTTAAATTGCATGTAAACCAGGTAATCTCGAGCAGTAGCAAGCAGTATTTATTCCTTTTCTAGCAAGAAAAAATTATCAGAGGTGAAGGGCAGTTATTATTTGCTTTCTGAGGTGATTTTCTAGTGAAAGATGATTCTATCCTTGCAATTTCGACAGTCAAAGTCGTAATCGTAGATACTTCCCCAAAACCAATAGCTGTCATCTAAGACAACTTCAGTCGAGGGCTCGATCGAAGTACCTCTGTTGGGAAAACCATTGCCTCTGGAGATACCTACCCCCAAGTTGGTCAAACTGACCTGGAAGTGATGTGCTCGAGCATCATCAGAAGTCGATAGGTGAAGAGTTATGTTTTCTGAGTAAGATTAAATAGTTGAGTGAATGCTAGTAAAGTTGAACAAGATGGAAGGACTCAAAAAAATGTCGTAGGCTGAGCATGTCATTACACTCGATGTAGTGCTCGATGTAAGCTGAAGGGTCATGAGGGTATGATGGGTTTGGCTTTCTAACTAGAAATAGGTGTGAACAGATCCTTCTCCACTAACAGGTATCGATGAATATTCCTGCACCGCCGATATCAGGCCGTCAAAGTTATATATTTTCACCTCATACAGTTTGTTCGCCTCGTTAACCACCCTTATAGATATGTGATGCTGCCCCAACAACTGATAGCAGTTCTTTTTGTCAGCTCCGCTATGGGCGAATCGGTAGCCCTAATCGAGAGAGATCACTCTGAGAAGAGATAGCTTCTGAGTGATATCCAAACGATTGACTGCTATGGTGTTTTGGTTGAAAGAGAGGTAAAGCATATAAGGCAGAGATAGCAGGACCGTTCCATTTTTGCTTTGAGGGAGAATATTTTTGCTTATGATGACTGGTATATAATCCTTTCCTGTGAGTCTTATCACTAATAACTCGTTCCACTGCTTGATAAAAAGAACAGGCTATCGACTGAGTGCAAAGCTAGGGTCGAAATGAATCTCCCTGGGACTGAAATACTATTTTTATCCAAAGCTGTTTTTGTTAATGGTGGCTATGTGAGGACACTACCTGTCATTGATATCGTAAATCCTGAGTTCCTTGATGTAGGCCATCAGAACATACAATTTTCCATTGTTGATCTATAGGTCAGTGACATTTTCGTAGCCTTGCTGAAAGTTATCAATCTTTATTGTACAGTGTACTGCAATTTGAAGGGAATTCTGCTCTTTCTCGATGATCAGTCTTCTTATTAGAATATTTAAATTTTTGTCTACTTCCTGCAGCAAGGCCTACCAGCTCAAACTGTAGGCGCTAGTTTCATCTTGCAAGGCATAGGCTGACTCATCGACAGGTTTCATGTTGGGTATCTCCAAAGAATATGTGCAAGTAGGTGCTTCTCCCAGCAAACAACTGAAGTACCTCATTTCATAATCCTATGCAACTTGCACAATGAGCAAGTTGAGCCAGCTCTTGGTGTAGTAAAACTTAGCCCCTTTCGAAATGTTTCTGTTTTGGATGTTGCAAGGGTACTTTGATTGCTTGCGGATACTGACAGTATAGTCAATTTTGCTAGCTGGATCCGTTTCAACTGAGTAGTTGAGGGTTTTGCCCAAGCCGTATTTGGACAGTTATATGACACCTTAACCTGGCAAGTTAGCGAATATGATTTCCTTATCGGCAGTATATCCATTTTAGTATATTAAGTCTTTGGTGGGCTGTCCAGGTTGGAGAGTTAATTACTGCTGACAGGTTGAGCTTTAGCCGTTGACCAATGATCTGCCTGTGATTTGCACTTTTTGAGAGCTGTCGGGAGCCGATAATCTCAAGTACGAAGGACGGATAGAGCAGGTCAAGTGCTCTACTTGATAGTTGTTGCTCCTAGCCAATAAAATTCTCGGGACCTTCCCTTGAACTTTATCAACAAAGAAATGAGTAGCTCCCATGGCAGGGTATAAACTATAGTGTTTGTATGCGTTCTGATTGGCCTTGATCGTAAAAACGTTGATCATCGTATCATCCAGTACTATTAGCTTATCATTGAGAACTGCAGACATTCTTACGCTCTTGTAGTAAAATAAGTTAAAGCTCATTATGATAGCCAGAACACCAGACTCGAGTTTGGTGATTCTAGCATAAACTACTTTGCCTTTTTTCGACAATAGAAGAGTACCGTCTTGTGGGTTGAAGGTGAAGCTCTAGAAGAAGGGCTCAGAAATGGCCGAAAGCAGTTAAAAACCTCTCGCTTCTGTGATCCTGACCACATGCATACCATAGTAGTAGTTGAGCATCATCAATATATCACCAGACAGTTGTACAGCTCTCAAGTCAAACATATTGACATTGAGCCAAGTCTTGTCAACTATCCCTAGGATTTCCTGATACTCCTCTTCCCACGACCACATCTAAACATAGCTGTTTGAGGAGGAAAGAACTGCTCTGAGGAGGAGGTTCGAACCTTTAAGGAATAGTTTGGTGCTGAGGATAGGAGTGTAGGTGAAGAGAGGGGAAGAAAGATAGCTCCATTTGATGTATTGAATCTAAAAAATGCTAATAACGGCGGATAGAAGCAGACTGGAGAAAGGGCGCTTGTCCAGGCAAGATACCTTAAGGCCGAGATGTGTCTGATTGTAGCTGCTGAGCAGGAAATCGGAACATTTTGAGACATTGGCGGGTATGTCAACCCTTGTAATGGCACTACTATGGACTTAAGTGAGGGTTATCATGTATCTTCCCGTAATACTCTAGCCAAGACTCTGAGTTGGATATTAATTACTGCCAGAATTTGTTGTTCCTCAAGCCATTGACTGGCCAACACTTTTCCACCATTGCCAGGCCACCCTAAAGACTAACACTACCATTATTTTTCCACCTAGGCCCAGATAGCTTTGGGCTGAATGGAAAAGGACAGATTGTTCCCCTCAAAGTAATCTTGCAGATCTATGATCAATCTTTAATCGTGAGGAAGAGGGATGACTGCTGGTAATTTTTTCGCCAAGCAGTCAGCCTGAGTGTGCGCTAGTGCCATTGCAGAAAGCAGAAGGAGAAGGATGTTTGCTATTGGCGTGAGGTGATGAGTGGTAGATTAAGATCCCATATCGGTTTGGAATGATATAAATAGATATAATGCAGAAGAAGGATTACGATGCCATGGCGAAGGTGGCAGTCATTGGAGATTCCTCCGTCGGAAAGACCAACCTGCTCCTCAGATACGTCAATGCAGATTACACGCAATCCCACATCGCCACCATAGGAATCGACTTCAAAGTGAAAACAACCTAGGTCAACGGCTTCAGAATTAAACTTCAGATCTGGGATACAGCCGGTCAGTAAAGATTTCGCAACCTCACCGGAACTATCTATCAAGGAGCATAGGCTGTCCTCCTCGTACTTGCTTCTTAACCAAGACATACTCCATCAATAATAGACGGTCCTTTGATAACCTCCATACCTGGCTGCAGGATGTCAGAAACTTTGCCAATTAACACGTCATCATTGCCATAGCAGCGACCAAATGTGACTTAGAGGCTGAACGAGCCGTTGAAAAAAGTGAAGGGCAGGCGATGGCGGATAAAATAGGAGCCAGGTTTGTTGAGACAAGTGCAAAAAACAACATTAATGTAGAGGATGTTTTCCAGGGCATAGCCATTGAGATGCATAAGCGATTGACATAGAAATCATAAACAAGCATGATGAAAAGTACAAAAGGGAAGGCTCAGCAGAGGCCCTCCAAGCAAATCGAAGAACCGACTTCAGCAGCCTTAAAACCTACTGAAAAGAAGATGAAGCTAAAGAAATAGTAAACAGATAGCAGTAACAAGCGCAAGAAGTGCTGCTGAGTTTGATAAGTTTAATATTCTCTTGCTTTCATTCTGACGATTTAACAGTTGATAGCTAACATTCAAAAATCAGAGCATTTTGATATCATTATGTCAGTCCTTGGAGATAAGATACTTCTCTAGGTGCAGGATGGCGTTCCTCATGCTGTCATTATTCCTTATGTTGTAGGAGCATAAAATGTTCAGACTCTTGGTGTACTCGGTAAATGGTCGACTGTGGTACTGCACCTCCTTCTTCTAATAGCATAAGCTACACAGACAGGCACAGAAGCGAATCACACAGAAATATATTAGCAGTTCGGCCAAAGCAACGGCCGAAAGTAACAAGTAGAAGGGAAGGAAGAGCTCCATGTCTAGTTCTGTGAAGTGGCCCTTGAGGAAGTCCAGAAATGTGAAGGAAATAGGCAGCCCTGAAGGATAGATGTAGTTATTGGAAACTAGCATCCACTCACCAATTAAGGGGACAAAAATGACCATAGCCGCCAGCAACCAAAGGGTAAGTGAGCTGAACTCCTATCCCAGCCCGTCAATTTTAGATGAGTAGGATTGTAGTAATGACCTGTTGACGATATATCTGCTTACAATATTGAGCATAGCAAGTGGCAACATGGCGGGTATCCCAGCACAGAACAGCATCGCCATGATAATAGTCAGGTATAAATTGCTGGCTTCCTTGTATACATCCAGAGTAAAATCAGTGATCTTCCGATTCATTGTTTTTTGCAATATTTTTCTTTCATCTTCCTGTAACTCATCCTTGCTGATGCAGCAGCAGCGATAGAAGACATAGACCAGCCAGACTCCCAAGGTGTTAAAAATCATGTAGTTGGTAAACAGAGGGGAGACGTTTCTGTACCAGACATTAGTGAAAGATGGATAAAAGCTGAGGTTGGTGACTGCCAGAAAGTTAGTGATATCAGTCGAAATAATTGTCAGGAAGGAAACATATTTGGATGGTTGGAATCCAAATATGTCAGCGTATATTAGAACAGGTATTAGGATGGTGTTGAGGCATAAAAATATGGTAAAAACGACAGTCTTGAGGTACAGCCCGTTAGCTTTGGAAAATGGTCTCATACAGTTTACTAATTTATCCACAAGAAAGCCAAAGATGACGTTAGTGATGGCTTCGGTGATCAGAATGACGTACTGGATGGCTTGTTAGATGTATATATCTTTGAGGTAGTCCGAGCAAGCCGCCTGGATGGAGCTATCGGTGAAGGAGGCCACCAAGTTGGCATTACAATAACAACGAATGATGGTCGAATCACCAGTAGCTGTGGCTGAGCTGGCAGTATAGGTGGAAGTATCGATTCCATCACAGTTGTTGGAGTGTGAAGAAATGTATATGCCACAAATTCCAATGATCGTGCAACTGATGGCCAAAAATAGGAGTATGATGACTAAGGCAAATATAACACGGATAAGGTAACCACAGCAGCCTAATTCGTAACTCTACCAGTTGATATCCTCAGGAGCTGGGGGACGATCATTAGCAATGAGTAATTTATGGTTTTGGAAGATGGCTCTCTCATCAGGTTGGTTTATGCAGCAGCAACAGCATGAGCGGGCACAGGAGTGGTTGCACTTGTCGAAAAGATAATGATTATTGAAGTATGATAAGCATTCAACCTTGGATTTTTAGAATTGGAAGTGGACAAAAGCGGAGACTGTAGTGGGCTTGATGTGCATGTTATTGAGCTCTTTCTACAATTTTGCCTTCTAGGATTTGTGCTTGGCTATAGTTTTCCTATTGCTATCGTCTCCTCCAAGGACCAGCTCCAACTCCTCTTACTTGATCTATTCTTCCAGTGAGTCAAGTTCGTGGAAATAAGGTAGATTATTCTCATAGTTTCTAACCACACTCACTTAGTAGACAGGTCCGAAGGCTGAAAAGAACCTCTGGAGATCCTCTTCATGGATGAACTCCTATGGGAGCCCAACGACCTAAAGACAAAATTTCTCTGGTTTGATGTCTTTCATGTCTTCCTCCTGTGAGCTGATGGTACTGAAGAAGTGAATTTTCCAGATGATGTAGAATAAGAACATAGCTAGGAAACTGGCAAAAGGTGTGAAGACAGTGATGAGTCCGTCAGAATCTGCGGTCATAACCGAGCCTGAATAATTTCCTGAGTGAGCAATATTGTACCGAGGGTGGTTTTGATGAGATAGGATGAGAAAGACAAACTGTAATTGTTGAGGCCGATTCCTTGGTAGTTGATGTAGATGCAGATGCCTTGAATGAGGCTCATCACCAGGAACAACCAGCAGAGTCTTCGGAAAAACTCGATGTAGAAATAGACTCCAACACCGAAATATCTCAGCTCCTGAGTGTCCGCGAACAATCCAATTTATTTCTTACTTAAATCAAAAGTACGTATGTGCCATCAACCTTCTTCATATAAGATCGCTGATTCCGATATTGAAGGGCCTTTGCATATATAGCCGGTTGGTACTATTCCGTGGCCATTTTGTCCAAGGCATTGCTCCTGAGCTGTTTGTAGATGTTTTTTTGCTACACTAACAGCTCATCTCCGGATGTTTCCAAAGTTTGCATCATTTGGTATCCGTGGGGGTTGTTTCTGGGTATTTCAGGAGAAATGGATCCTTTGTAGGCATGATTTCTGGGGATGGGTTGGGCTGGTCTCATTTCAATAATTTATTATGAAATACAAGTTATACCTGATAAAATCACCTATCAACACAATGGTTATTGTAAGTAATTTGAACATTATCACACCTTCTCGTACAAAAAGGCCTCTATGTCTTTCCATATGGCCTTGGAAATTTAGGAGTCGCGGTAGCGGACATTTTTATCAAGGGTGAACATTTTTATGTTCCAATCGTTGGCTGCAGTAGGTTCTTTCGTTGGAAAACGGAGCAGAAAGCCTTTCGTTTGCCTAAAAAGCTCCTCATGGTCGTTCTTTCGCCACTGGTGGAATTACCCGGCTCGGCCCTCAATGAACACTGCTACCACACAACGCCAATCCTCGTTTTGGAGGGTCTTAGGATTGTTGGTGACATCAAATTTGATATTTTTTCCTCTGAGATTGTACTAAAAGTCGATCCACTGCTTGAAGCCTACATCTCCCATCGTCTATTCGTAATTTCCATTGACTAAGAACTGTTTAATATTGCCAAGACATAAGTTTCCAGGGTGAAGGTGTTCGGGAACAATCAGAATAGGATTTTTCTTCTTAGCCAACAGAACATTGATTCTCATCTTTTTATCAGTAGCAATGTCAGCATCCTTGACAGGTTGGGAAACTGTCAGGAGATTTAGAAGAGAAGAAAAGTTTGTGTTAGGATCATGGGACCGCAAGCTTCTAGTTTTGGAATTAATTGGTCTTTCAAATTTGTAGCTCTGCTCTACAATCTGAACTTATAAAGGCTCAGTCTTGACTTTCTTGGCGGGCTAGCCTTCCACCTCAAATCCTCCAGAGGGAGCACTTCTATGAGGATTATTTTTCAGAGATATTTACATTTTGGCCTCCTGACTGATGCACGCTGAGTCCTTGATTTTTCCTGTGAAGTAGCTGATGATTTATTAGCGGTCAGAGATGGTGACACTATCAAGGCCCAGCTCTGATACTTTGGTGATGTAATCTTTAATGCGGTTGAAGTGGTTTTACATGAAGAGCCAAAGGGATCCGATTGAGTATTGCTTGTTGCCTAGAGGGGAAACCCAGGCTGTTGGTTGATTAAGGGGCAGCCTAATATCCTTTTAGAAGATGAGATGTTTATCTTTATGCCTGACTTTTTTGTCCTCTGTATAGACTGCTCTGAGCAGTTCGAGAGGATCGACTCTCCCTTGATATTTGGACATTAATCAATATATAAATTGAAATGGTGCTGTGAATCTCTATACTTTATAAACATTCATCATAACGATGTCCCAACAGCTACGATAAATCACCCTCAACGCCCTAAACACCCCTAACTCGCCTCCCGCTAAAGGGATCGCAACATAACATATAAGCATTCACGAATTACTTTCCCTCAACGTCAATCAAACCATTGATTTCAAAGAATGCTTGCCAGGCAGTGTTCACGAAAGAAGATTGTCAATTACCCTCAATGAGAATCAAGAGTGTGCCAAAATTATTGGGATCTTTGTGGTTTGTGAGGACGAGACATTGAACGAGATGCCAGAGTATATCTTTGGAGTGAGGAAATAAAATTCATATGAGTATTTTGATGAGTTTAGGTTCAAGGCCTCACAGAAGGGGACCTATAACTTCATTGTTGGAGTCAAAACTCCAAACCTCCACAACTACAACGTTACAGCAAAGCTCCTCCTGACAGTCGAGGGAGTATAAAATTGCATCGAAATTCTTCTCAAACAGCAAACAGTGATCCCCTTTGTGCAATGCTGCAAGGAGCTGGTACACGAAGAAGGATATCGAGTAATCAAATTAGCTTGTATCAAGAACAAGACCAAAAGATAAACAAAGCTACTCTTTAGGTGCACAGAAAATATGAACTTCACTCTGATGGCTTAACTACTAGGAATGCAAGGAGAAGGCTCTAGTGAGGTAGACATCAAGCCGAAGACTGTTCAGACAGGAGGAAAAGGTATGTTTATCTTGACAGCAGTGACGCTGTGCCCTCCCATTCTCAAGAGCAAAATGTACGTCAGGAGGGTGTTAACTCTCAAGATAAAGGACACTTCATGCTATTTTCACTTCCCTATAGAGGTGGTGTTTTATCCTGAGGGAACTCAGGGTTTGAATGCTGATTGATATTTCAATATATGTGATGATGCTTTATAGTGATGTTGTATTGATAACAAAAGGTAGGTCTAAATGGAAGGGCGGAGTGTCTTATTATTGATGTTGAGAGTCAGGACATCAGCGAGGACGTATGGTGTAATGGTTAGCACATTGGACTTTGAATCCAATAATCCGAGTTCAATTCTCGGTATGTCCTTTTTTGTCTTCCTGAGTAGATGCCCATAATAACTCATACACAACATATCCAGTCCGAACATTCATACACATAAAGCAAGATATATAATTCATGCACTTAAAGCTATATAGATCATTCAATTCCGAACGTATAGACAGAACGACCGATCTGAAGTTGGATTTTGCTGTTCAGCTCAATGACTTTGTCTAGCTTTACAAGAGTTCCGAACTTTGAATTCGAGTCACAGATATAAAAATCTCCATTGTAAAACTTGATCTAAGAGTGCATGCGGGAGACGGAGATATCCTGTAGACGAATCTCACACTGATGACCTCTGCCCATTCGCACCACATTATTATTTTCAGGACAGATCACATGAAGACAACGCTCTTCTCTGCTTTCTTTTCTCTCGTTGATACCTTCAAGAATCATATAGGGTTTTTCAGGTTTGTCGATGGTAATCATTTCCATCTTAAAGTCACCTCGGGTCACAAGCCTAGGGAAAGGTTCCTTGCATATTTCGCACTAGAATTTTGTGAAGTTGTAGGAGACCACCATGCCAGTGACTTCCTTTTTGACTTTGCTATCAATCCACATCTTGAGACACTGGATGTGGACGCCTTAGCAAGATCCTTTGCATTTGCATGGAGAGATGAGGAAGTTGTCAGGGCTGTCATCATCACAGAGGCAGAATTTGCAGGTTCCTTCCTTCTGTTCCACAGCATCATGAATTCCGTTAAATTCCCCCAGGAAAAACTATTTCTTCTTATCATTTGTTTTTTTAGTGCCCCCGATCTCAACAACTCTGTACTCGACTCTTCCTAGTTTGACGATGTTTCCAGGATCTAATTAGTACCATTTGTACTGAGACTGTAGCCATCAAAACGGTTGTTAATTTTGTAATCCTTGACGATGATATAGGCATTTGTATTCATGGGTCCAGCTTCATCAGCATTTCCGTCTTTCTTGAGAATTTACTGGGATGGTCTTTCGGGAGGATGAAGCAAAAAGCCTGAATAAAAAGGCATGTACTTTAGCAGTTGCCGTTGTGTCTCATAACTATCGATGACATGAAGATGAAGGAGTCGTCAGGAAGCATACCTTTCTTGATTTTATCGTTTGCAATGATGTTGGTCTGTCCTCCTAAATCGAACAATCAATACCGTACCAATTGCGGAATACCTTGCAAGGCCCTTGGATTTAAAAATATTCTTTATTCAGTTTAGTGGCTTCGTAGTCGTACAGCCCATGGGAGTCCTTTTCCCAGGTCTGGATGAGGAGCTTGAGACTGAGTAGAGTTATGCTTACGTGGGTGCTTTGGGTGATTGCTTCATTTTTAAAAAGAACAAATAATAACTACCTCCAATCAATATCAACCATCATAGTTAGCCTTAGTCACCTTAAGTCGAAATTGTCTTCGAGCTTGAGTCTTTCTTCTCACTTTCTGCATTCTGTTTTACTTGCCCTCCAGTGTTATGACTTGCGAATTTCTGATACTTGTTTATTAGCTGTCTTTGCTTGGCCTTTTATTCAAACAGTTCTGACTGCAAACTTTGCTAAAGCTCTTCAAGGTCATTTTTTATTTCTTCTTCGTCTCTTATCATTTTGAGCAGTATTGTATCAAGTCCTCCCATGAAGTAATCCCCTGTTCCTTGATTTTATTCTTTTATTTTTGCCAAGGTTGTCAATTTAGCAATTTATTTCTCGAGCTGATTTCTTTTCGCAAGCTCTGAAAATATCGTTGAGCTTTGCTTTTCCTCATGATGAAACAAGTTGAGGGATTACCTGTGTAGTGCAATATTTTTGACTCTCCTTCCATTTAGGCTTTGTTCCCACATCTCTTCCTCCTTGATTTTTATCAACTGCTGCAGTTATTTGATCCTGCTATGATACCTCTGCAGTTCATTTTCTTTTTCTTGTCGATTCACCAAGCGATACTGCTATTCCAGCAAGGATTTGCTTCTGATAATTTTACAGTTTTTATGCTCATTGAGAATGTCTTTGAGCACGTCAATATGAGGTTCTAAACTTTAGAGAGAGCTGATTTGCAGTTCAAGGGAGTGCAATCTTTCCCAATGAATAGTATCTAAATCTTAATGGAGCTGATCGAGGTGAGCACTGATTATAGAAAAGTCCATATAATTTAAAATGAATCGAATAAGAATTATAAACAAGAGCTGAATGTGATATCGTTGTAGACAAATCTAAGGCATAATTCTTAAAAATAGAACATCACTGAAACGCAAAGACTAAATTATTATTTAGCTTTAAAATATCAACGCACCATGATTTGATGTTTTACAGGGACATTGGGCATTGCTTTTTGGAATGATTTAGTTTTATTTTATGGTTTTTGTTTATTTGATTCCTAAATTGTGATAATCCATAAACTTTATTTAGCATCATGCAGCATTCGATCAATCGGACCAGTTCCCGCAATTCAGAATTTGCCCTCAAACAACTTGCAATCACAAACACATCAAATTCTCTCTCTCCAGAGGCTGTTTACCCTATTAAACCGGCTAAAAAATGCGCCCATTATGGTGGAACTGAGTATAATCTTCCGGAGTGTCCTGGAGAAAAAGCGCTCTAATGGCTCAAAAGTCAAGGAGTGACAGTGGGAATACCATAAGATCTCTTTGATAAAGCCAGATAATACAAGCGCAACGAGATATGTGCCATTGTTGGAAAGCAGCATAAACCTGATATCCAGTTGACTAGCAGTTTAATGAGTCGCCGGCAAAAACTGCTGGTCAATTGATATCGATCTAATATGACTCATACTTTTTATGAGTGAAAGGATATTTGTTGATAATCAAGGAGTTATTTAAAAAAGCAATCATCTAAAATTTGAGAGTAAACTTTGAAACTGAGTAGGTACTCAAGGGTCTTACAAATTTCCACTCTTTTGAACAATCCAATCTAAAATTATTAATGACAAAAGATTTGAGACTAATGGCGTATTATAGTCATTTTATTGTTTGAAAGGTTTTATTAAAGCCAACTCTGATCATAGTTTCTGAAAGGCTAGATAATTATATAACTTTAGAAATTAATAGTTTAATGCAAAGCCATTAGACCTTTTCGCTCAATACGATTCTCAATACTTATCATCTTAAGCCTCAAATCTACGAGCAAATGATCACTTAAATCAAATCCCCTCTTCAGGAACAATCTTTCGACCTGACTAACGATAACTCATGCTCTTTTGAGAAAATTCCCAAAAGGCCTGACATTCCTCCTGCACCTCCTAAAAGTCCTCTGGATCACCTTAGTAATGAACAATTCAGTCGCACATACGATAGCTATTTTATGGATTTTGCTAAAAGCAGAAAATTGTAGGATGAGGCAGTGAAAGACAAGTCTGCTATGAACGTGGTTTCTCCGTTAGATTATGAAATCAACATAAAAAAGGAGGAGTCCTTAGGAATTGCTGGATGGTGTGGCCGGAATATAGATAAAGTAATTCAGATTGAAGATATTGAGAGATAAATATATATCCCATATAGAAGCACATACAGCAAAAGAAGACCTATTTTCCAAAAACCTGAAGCAAAGTCTTTTGTCTACCAAGCTCCTCCTGAACCTATCAGGCCTCTAAAAACCTTACAATAAGCAATTGATTCTCTATTAAGAGTCGACTAACCTGAACTCGCCGCCTTTCTTGAGTTGATGGGTCTCTTGGAAATAGAGCTAAAGTAAATAGATAATCATAAATACGAAATGATCAAAGATCTTGATCTGATTTACGAGAGGTTGTCTGAAGAGACATAATATTCTGCTCAAATAGCTTTAAGAAACGACACCCATTCAAGAATTTTAAGAAGGCTTCGCTCAAGAAATAGTGGTTAAATTATCAAAAAAGTTTTTGGAAAAAGGCACAGGCTTGAAGTTGATGCATAGTAGCATTTGTAAAAACTATTCACAAAACTTCATAACGTGGAAATCATTATCAGTGAATTTATACAGAAACAAAACTCCCTTTAGTATATGAACACTGTCTATGCTTTTATCAGCAATAACTTTTAAACTCAGCCGACTTTCAAGCATCAACTTGCCAGGTTGTATGAATCTTTAGGCATTTATCTTGAAACTAGCTGTCTTGAGCTCATATGGGAGCATTGTGATTAGAGGAAGCTTGAGAAAAATTAGTTCATTGAAGGGCTGACTCTCAATAATTTTGTTGTTAGAGCTCATGAAGGATTTGAGGAAGAGCTGTATGTGAAAGGGTTCAGGCCAAATTGTTGATTCATAATCTTTTGATTTTATTGAAGTCTATTATAGATAATTGAATGATTGGAAAAAATCATGTTTTGAAACTAAAGGATGGGGCGGAGTTTTAACTGGTCTCCTAAGAAATCAAATTTGTGCTAAAGATCTAGCTGCTGAGCTCGCTGTAGTCACGATTGTCCTTATAGGCTTCCAAGGCTTTAGGAAGATTTGACTTTTCTTCTTCCTCCAAGAATGATAGCTAATCGATGGAGCTAGAACTCAGCCCTTGCAAAACTTTCTGAGTAATTCTTCTGTGTTTAAGCTTTTAAAGAGTTTTTGTCAACTGTTTATTTTTGAATATTTTGACCATTGAGTCAGTGTAGTTGACTTTATCATTCGAATGACTTTTCTGGTAATCTTTGATGACATTAATTAGTCCTATCTTTTAATCTTTTGTCAGTCCAAGTTTATCGATTTACTGTTGAGACATGTTCAATAGTTTGATCTGATTGATCTTTATTCCTGACATTGTTTCTTACAGTTTAGCTTTCATGAGTAACTGCATAAGATAGTCTTTACCTGTTCAAGAGATTTCGTGTACTATGTCTTGTGTTTTTTCACCTTTCTGTTCTTCATGTGGGGAGATTGAGGGGTTTTATCTAATTTACTGTTGATCATCCAACAAGCCTCAAACTCAGTTTTTGATTTATCATTTTCTGTTTATTAAGTTGAGAAGTTCTCATTGTTGGGAAGAAGTAGCGAGAAATTAAACCATGAAACTTATTTTGTTGGTTTCTTCTCTTTTTCTTTTGTGCTGCCTTTCCTTCTCTTTGGTCCGCTCTGGCTCCTTGCTTCTTTATCAGATCTTTATTGTTGTTTGAAGAAAGGAGCCCCTAAGACAAATGAGCCTTCCTAAATAAAACATGCCTTACATTATTGTTTTTGATTTTTGAAGCCTGCTTGTTCATCTTTTCTGACTATCCGGTCTCCCAGTTTCTTCGGTCAGGATGATACTTTTTTTCGAGCCAACCGTGGCTCTTGGGACATTCCATTCTCAAGGGACACCCTGAATCTTCAATAGACTTTATTTATCCTTTGGTCCAGTTGGGGCATATCTCAGGCTGAATAAATGAGCATTTACAGTGTAATATTTTTTTTTAGGGTCTCTGCGGTAGTCTTGGAAGTTGTGAGCATAAGGGCAGTTAGCTCGGTCGTGTCTTAGTAGTCAATTTTTTACTGATTGGTGTAGGGGCACCATATAGTTTTATACTTGAAATCATAGAAATATTGATCTTTTGGCATTTAATGAAGGAGTTCGATTTTAATTTCTTGATCGGAATGAGCAAACGAACAGTATTAGTTGTACTGACAGGTCTTTTTATGCACGAAGCTTTGACAGTACTTAGTCTTGTATCTTGAGGGATGATATAACTGCTAAATCTTATTATGGGCGAACTCGCACTTAGGATCTTCACAGTGGTAGCCCAGACTGCATTGGACGTGAGAGTATGATATTTTGTGAGGATTTCTTCTCTTGTCACTTTAGTTGTGATAAAAGTGACAACTTGCGAGCTAGTGAGGAGTCGAGAGAGATTAACGATTGGGGCAGAGTTCAGTCTTGAATGTTCCCAGGTCAAATCGAAAGAACTGATATTTGTTGATGAGTTATGCCTCGTTTTCATGAAGCATGTAGCAATAGATTCCCAACCGACATCCGTAGTTCGTGCATTTGCTGGTTTTATATACAAGGGGGTGATAAAAGAGTTCAAATAGGTTGTGACATTTTTGGCAGCTCTGAATAAATATAGAGTAACCTCCGAGGAACAGCTACAACTTTGTGAGGGGTAGTATCCAAATTATTCTTCCTTGTAGGGATTTCGACGTTTATCATCTTCTCCATGGTAGTCATGACAGTAGTCAGGATGATGCTGGTACGGGTTCGGGCAGAAGTTGACCTTGAAACTTCCGAGGAATGTTTTAAGTTTCTGGCTATAGGCCACCTGCTCGAAATGAGCTTGTTATCGTTGCCTCATCGCGCGTAAACAATAAATAATATTATCGTACAACAGCTTTCCCACTTAAAGATCCCCCAACCTGGCAATTCCCATCACGAGCCAATCCATACCCTAATCAACTTTCCACTATTTATCTTCAATAAGTTATTAGTTTATATTCACTCATTCAGAATCGACTTTCTGTTTTTTCCGCCCTTTTCGATGAGCTCCTCTTTCGAAAAGATCCTCCTCATTATCCAGAATATCAACAAAATCGTTTTATTTCTGATTCCCTTTGATAGCCCATAAAGTGTAAGTTACGATTTCTAGTAATTTTTCTAGCTCCCTATCTATAAGCTCTCGTATTTCCCGACGTTTCTCCGCTGTTTTGACTTCGAGCACTTCTAGTGCCTGATAGTTTAATTTGATGTATTTATACTCATGACTCTCTAGGAAGGCAAAGCATTGCTTGATCGAAGGTGGTTTTTGGCAGTCGAGGATAAACTCAAATAAGGAATAAAATTCGTCAATAACGCAAGAAGGAGCAAAAGTCATACAATTAATGTAGAAATTGACTATTTGACTGTTGTTTTTGTACTTTTTGGAAGCCTCAATAGCTTTTGAGTCGTCTGAGTAATATTCTTTTTAAGATGGAGTCAGTCCTTTTGCTTTCTCATAGATACTATAGCCGATTGTCGGGTTAAACTTCGTTGAACTAGGTGTGCTAGAAAAGATCCGAGTGGTAAACAAAAGCACAGCAGCGTGAAAAATATTGTCATGGAGAGTGAAAAGTTCTTCGATTTGCGGTTTCTCCTCTTCTTTCCTCTTCTCTGGCCTACCACGTCTTTTGTTTACATCCTCATTTGCACTCATTTCCTCCCTTTTATTGACAGTAATAAAGTCAATTATCAAGGAAACTTGACCTCGAAATAATACGAAAAGCTCTTGACACCAACTTTCTAAGAGATGAGTCAAGACGGAGATGATACTCAAGATGATGTAGATGCATACATTCGAAAACTCTATCATTCAGGACTACTAGCTTTCGGAAGCGTGTTAGTCCTTTTGTTTTTGGACGAGAGAACTAATGTTCTCCTGGAATGACCTGAGACCAATGAGAGGCCTGAACCTTTTTTCTCGCTGCTGAATAACATTGGAGTGTTCGAAGTGGTGTTCTAATTGAGCTGTGCCCTGAATACGGGCGTAACAGACCTGACAAACTTTGACTGAATTGAACTTGTTCCATTTTCTTTGATGGAATTCCTGGTAAAAATCTCCAATAAATTTGGTGTGAATGAAGTTCAGGAAAGCGTATCCAACGTTGCAGTTATTCTAAATAGATAAGAAATTACGTTGTAGTCGATGGGGAGATAAAAGAAATCGAATTTCTTTTTGTGATTCTTTTCAAAAAGTTCCAGAAGCATATCTTGAGTGTATTTGTTTGGTATATTTCGCACCATGATGGTGGTCCTACCATCTGTCTCGGCCTTTGAGAGATCAATTACATATGCCTTTGACTATTCCGTGCTGATTGTCCGTCTGTTACGCATGGGAGGCACCTTCGCCATGTAGTAATAGTATTCCTAGGGCGACATCATCATTGGCATTGTCATTGGAACCTGCATGCTGGTCGGAGTTGACCCTGTAATTGGCGTATACCTTGCAGAAATTGGATTGGAACTGTGCTCAGTTTCCTCTTCAGTGATGACCCTCATACACCTGTCCACAATAGCTGCGACCTCTTGGTCCTCCTCTTCAGATTGAGGAGATTACTTTCTGCGATCTTGCTGCTCACTCCTGCTTTAAGGTTTAACGTCCTCTTCTCCCTCATACTCCAGCAGAAGGAGAGAATTATTAAAAGCGTTCTTACTGTTGGTGATGACTTTTCCCCTGTTTTTACGGGGAACTTTTAAGGCTGCGAAGGGGTTCGGACGTTCCGTCAGAGAAGATTGGGCAAGGGGACTTGGGTTGGTTTTCATTTTTTTTTCTTTTTTGAGCGGCCTGGAGTTAGGGGTTTTGAGGGTGCCAGAGTTGGAGGACATGAATCAGGCCAGATTTTTGTAGTCGAAAGTGATGAACTTTTTTTCCTTTGCAAAGGGTGGGCCATCACTAGACTTTTCGCTGTGGGAGGAGCAGCTCCTCTTCTTCATCTAAATAATACAATATAATCTCAATCTATAAAATTTGTGATAAGCCATCCCGCCTCCAAGGAAATGCACACTCCGGTCGTCTCTTTTTTCAATTTCATAAACCACTGCAACTCTGCTAAATAGTCCTACCAAATAATATTTATTTTTCTTTTCTAAAGTGTTTTATTAAGGGTTTGGTTAATTTCAACTGATCGATTTTAAGATAATTGCCACACATCAATAGGGAATGATAGTTCCAAAGTACTGATGCTTGATAACTGGATGCTTTCCCAGTACTTCCACTTTGTACATCTTGACCATTCCCTATCTAAGACATCGCATACGCCTGTCACCTTCTACCATGAAGCTGCCCCGCTGATGTTATTAAGGACCGGAGATGATTCAGTGAAGGGGACTCCTTTCTTGACCTCCATTATGAATTTTATGCAGTTTAGGTACATGTACTCGTCTGCGTATTTCTCAATCAAATTAGGCTACCTAGACATGAAAATACCCTATGAATTGCTTCAGGAATCTAAATCTCAGGGTGGCCGATTAACTCTGATGCTCCCAACAAAAATGGCAAGAAATGGTAGTCATCTAGCCCCCAAACTCCATGACTTCCAGCAGGTTCAAGCATATACCTCACTTGCACTTTTCTCATGAGATTAATATACCGGTAGAAAACATGCCTTACCAATTGTTAGTATTAATTAGCACCACAGAAGCCTAACCTAACAAGAGCCCAGCAAAAATACATGAAAGACATCTCATGACCCGTTCCATAGTCAATTCGACTGTTTGAGCCCCAGGACTCAGCAATATAGCGATATAGCTCATCTTTGGCTCCTTTGATCTTTTATGGGATCAGTTTATCCAAGAATTCACTGAGGTAAGTGTTGGCCTTCTCATGCCAATCCTTGAAGGCTCTGTTACCATATCTCATTGGCTGCTGGATAGGAGGAGTTTCATCAAGAAATTGTTCTAATTGTTTAAAGAATGGTTTGAACACATCGAATTTTGGAATTTCCTTGGTGTCCGATATTTTTTTGGACTGAATGGACTTAGTCATCAATCAATTACTTTTTGCAAATCCGTGAGGAAATCGAGGTACTAATCGTGGATGGGCCGCTGCTGGTACTATGTCACATCATTGAACTAAATGATCTTTTTGGCAGGTGGTTTGAACTCTACTTGTTCCCACTTGGGGTCGTAAGGAAAGTTTGTATTCTCCATTTTGATATCAAATCAAATATTCCTAAAATTATACTCTGTCATTGGGGCAAACATAATTAAAAATTATACATTCTTGTTCGCTTCTTTAATGAAAAGAGAAGCCCCATAAAGTGATAACAATAGTCAGAGCGAGGTTCGAACTCCTAAAATAGTCATGCCAGTATCAAACAAAAGCAATGAAACTGCCGAAAAGTTCATTCCAGATCATATACCTCGATTGTTTATGCCACATTTTACAACTCGAGAAGACAAAGCAGAAAAATTTTCATTATTCTATGAAAGGTTGTTCAGGGAAAATCAAAATCTCAACTACTAGCTGGCTGAAGTCATCGAAAATAGGAATCAGCTTGCTGAAAGATTCAATGCCATCAAGGTTAGTATGTTTTAAATCAGAGAACGAAGGTGACAGAAGAAGCTGTCAAACGCAAAAGAAGATATGCTAGGGATATTGAGAGGCAGTTTTACTGTCCGATTGAAAAATGTCATAGAGGGTATGGTTCAGAAGGCTCTCTTTCACACCATGTTCGACTAAAACACTTTGAATTCTACGAGAGTGGAAAATATGAAATTTTCATTCAAAAATACATCGACAATATGCAGAACAAGAAAGAGAAATAGGAAGAAGATCATCAACAAGACACACCAGAAAAGAAAGTAAAGGTTTAAGAAATAAAAAGGGAGACCATTGAAATGTAAAATTCCAAAAAAAAGGAAAGGAAGGGGAAAAAGGATTGGAAAAGAACAAAGTTAGAAGATAATGTTTGAGATAATTTTCAAAAAGGAATCATTTAGGTTTATCAGTTAACTCTATCTCTTTCACTCCCTCGTTCAGCTTGCAGGAGTATATCTTGATGTTGCCTTTATCACTGGCATCCATCTTGAGAGTGCACTCTCCCTTGTCCTCGGTGTCCAGTTCGAGCGTGGTGCCTTTGGGGGCTGAAACAACCAGCATACCCTTGCTAGGATCGCTTTTGCACATAGATTTGCATATATTAAGGCAGTCCTCATAGGTTATGTAGTGATATTGCTGGAATTACTTGTTGTCAACGAAATCCGACTTGATTTGACCGTTGAGCATGGCTATTTCATTGTCCAGCTATTTTTCTTCTTGGTTCAGGTCCTCCAGCTTGCGTCTCATTTATACTATTTATCTTTAAAGTTATGGGTCCTCTTTCCCGCCAATCCATTTGATCGTATTCTTGTGCAATTTCTCAACATAATTGATTCCTTCCAGGACGTTTGTAATGTCATAAATGCGCCTTTTCTGAACTCCTAGCTCCTAAACTGCCACATTTAAATCGATTGTGCAATCTTCGCTATGCTTGATCAGCTGGATGAACTTTTTGGTGAGAACCGATAGACTGTTGTCCTGACGACCCTTACCTAAGTGATGAGATTAGTACGATTGGGGGTAGGTTCATCATCATCCTATTATCTTTCGTCAGAGGGAGGATCTTCATGCTTCATGAGAGCCTGTTTCCGAGGCGTACCCTTCTTTTTCATGAGCACTAATTATTCGCTAAATGTATAAAACTAATCTCAGACGGCTAAAAAGAGTTCTATTCTTCTATTCTGCCTGTTTTGATACACTACTCATCTATTTTGGAAGTTGCTGTCAACTCTTGATTTGGATATATGTTCTGCCGAACATTTTTCTGAATAATTTCTCTGAGCTAGCCTAATTTTATATTCAATATGATAACCATCGCAAGACAACTCAGCAGGACTCTCGCCAAAGCTCCTGTCTACCTCTTTTCATACAAAAATTCGCTTGTCAACAGTACTCCCGCAGAGTACCAGGAAAAAAGAGTAGAGCTCAAGGACAACATCTGGCGAACTCCAGATCTGACTCACTTGGTACAAACAATACTAATCAGAAATCGGTATAAACTCATCTGAGTAATGGAGAGTATTTGATTCACAAAGTGCCAGTCGTGTATGTTGAAAGCTCTGTTGCGAGATGTGTGGTAATTTTTTGGCGATGTAGGGAGGAGTAGAGATCGGCCCTGGACATCCTCAGGTATACATTCAGTTGAACACTCGCAATCCAGGAGAACCAGTTTCTTGCAAATATTGTGGAATGCGCTACGCTCTCAAACATCATCATTGATAGTTACAACACATCTGATCATATGAGTCAAACTATCAAAAGATCTCATGAGCATTGACTTGCCATGCTGATTCCGAAATTCCAACGTTGCTCTGATAGTCAAGTTTGATGTTGACCTTCTTATCATCGGGGTCTTCGTTGGGGATCACCGTTTGCTTGTAATTCCCAGGTACCACGTTTCCATTGAAGAACTTCCATACACCGTCACCTGAGGGCTTGTTGTTGGAAAACGTTCCTTCATAGAAGGTTCCATTGGGGAAAATCCAGATACCTTTAACAAACTGATTTTAGACCCAATCTCCGACTAATTTTGATCCAGAGTCAGCATAGGTGTATGTTCCATTTCCATGTTTCTTTCCGAACTGCCACCATCCACTGTAAGAATCTTTGTTGGCATAAACGTAAGTCCCCTATCCATGCTTGACTCCGTTTTCCCATTGACCTGAGTGTTTCAATGTGTACCATAGTATTCACCCTTATCTTTGGTTGTGAAGCGTCCGATTCCATGCTTCTTATTGACTTCGAAGGCTCCTTCGTATCGATCGCCATTGGCGTATATATACTTTCCTTTGCCAGTTCTTTATCCATTGACGTAGCTTCCATTGTATTGATCTCCATTGGGGTAAATAGCATGACCCTCGCCTGTGTAATCTCGTGAAGAATTTCCGCTTTTTCCTTCTGAGTTGGTGAACTGATATGGAGCTCCTTATTCTTATGCCATTGAAGTTGCAAATATTATAATTTAAAATATCGACATCATTCAAGGGCATCAGCAAGCAATAAAGACCATTATACATCCTTTATCTCGCATGATTTACTCCTGATGAGGATTGCTTCTTTCTCTTTTCGTCTCTGGTTTAACATCAAAGTCATTTGTTCTAATTTTTGCTGCGCCTTTTCTGTCTATCTTTATAGCTTTGCATACATTTCGTTCATACTTTTCTTCTACTTTGCTCGTCTAAAATCTTTCTCCTGCTTTTGGGATGTCAAAATGGGGGTTAAAATTAAAGTGGACTATTTTGACTCTGACCACTTTTTTTGAAGCTTGGGGATGTCAATTTCAAGCTATTTCTGAGTCACTTCTTTCTTTATCTTCATAGATTGAAATGTAATATCTGAACCATTTTGAAATTGCTGAGCTAAATTCTAACTTAATTAGACAGATGAGAAGGAGGAAGTGACGAAGGATTATTGGCTATGCTTCCACTTATTTTTCAAACCAGTTATCTAGAATTGTGGGCTCCTTTTTGAAGAATCAATTTTCATAGATCAATAAAATTATAGCACAATAAAGTGATCTGAGGCTTTCGAGGTTTTCCATCTTCGTAGATATTTGAAGTGCTTAATGCAAGATTTATTCAGCTCAGAGGAGCTCAACTGTCTCGTTGATTTTACGAAGGAAAATCTTGAAAAAATATTTTAGTAATAGTAAAGAAGACTGCTCAAAGTTGATTTTTTAAAAGAATTCTTGAGATTAGTATTGAAATCGGACGATAAATTAATACCCAATAGTCTACTGGTTGTGGATTGTTATCGAATTGTTTACTGTGATATATAAACTAATAAAATTCTGAAATACTAAATGTTGCATCCACAATGGACTGAGAAGCCCAAGTATGAAAAGTAGCAATCATTTGAGCCTTAGAAAAGTATGATATACTAGCTCTATAACTTGTCAGCACGGAAACATGAAGAGCATCACCAGCCTTAAATTGTATAATCTCCTGACAATCATTAATTCAAAACTCCTCAACAACGTTTTAGAGAAAAAAGAGGCCATCAACCCAGATACAGTGAAAACAACACAACAAAAGTGAAGCATTCAAGCTCACAAACTCCATCAAGACACAAAAACGATCGTAAATCAAACACATCTTTATCCTCCTTGCGATCCAGATCAACAAGTAGCTGGCGAGAGGACTTATAGCATTCGAAAAATTAACTAGAGAAGAAAGTGAGAATAGCATACGAAAAAATGAACGAGCTAAGTGCTGTAGTGGAAAGGAGACGGTTTTAGAAGCAAGGAATCATATAATCAAACTCAGCCACAATGAAAATGAGAGCAGGTCAACACATTAATAATCTGCCCTGAATCATGCTAAATGATATTAATTTTTGTTTCCAATTAACTCCAAAAATTGCTCATTGGGTAAGTACCAGCATGAAGAAGAGTATTTATATTCAAATTTGATAATTTTTGGAGAAGAGTTCGATTCATTAAACTATTGAAGCAAGGTATATCGTTCAATCTTCGTTAGGCTTTCCTTTTCTTCGTCATTATATAGTGTATGTCGATAAAACAAATTGAAGGTTACACAGTCTATCTATCACAGCTCTTAGGCCAAGGCAGCTACGGAAGGGTCTACAAAGGGTTTTGCGATGAAACAAAATAACCAGTAGCTGTCAAGATCATTCCTCGATCCGAAAGTATTCCTCGTCAGATGCAGTTGATTGTGATGCGTATATGTCTATGTCTCTTCGGAACGAAATCAGAATCATGAGAACTGTTCACAGCGAAAATATCGTAAAGTTTGTTGACGTCATGACTAGTGGCAAAAATTACTATATCATCCAATAACTTTGTGATGGAGATCTCTCGCAAATCATTAGGCCTCATCAGCACTTGCCATAGAAGTATTGTATCGATATCATCACACAAATATGCTAAGGATTTTTGGTCCTTGTCAGGGAGGGGGTTATTCATAGGTAAAAACTCTTTTACATAGAGATCTCAAACCGGCCAACATTTTAAAAAAAGGTAAAGTGTACAAGCTAGCCGATTTTGGTTTTTCGAAACAGATGAATATGCCTCCTAGCCTACACTAATTCCAAACAAATAGCAACGACATGAAGATGAAAACAACGGTTGGTACTCCTCTCTACATGTCGCTGGAGGTGCTTTCATAAATTGACTATACCTCAAAGTGCGACATATGGGCACTAGGGTTGATCCTATATGAACTTCTCCACGGAGAAACTCCTTGGATAGCGACAAGGGCATATGAAATGGTACAAAAAATTAAAAATGTTCCTTTAGTTATCAAAAGAAAAGACCTAAGCGATCAGACTGTGGATTTTTTGAAGCGCTGTTTGGAGATATAGGAATAAGATCGCATATCTTGGAACTAAATTTTTGTTCACCCTATTTTTAACGACCGGTTCCTGAGCAGAGCGGATGAAAATAAAGAATACGAAAATAAAATGAAGACCATTATGACCAAACTACGATATTATTTTCATTTCAACCGAATAGAGCTGGAAGCATACCTTAATAAATACGGCTACAAGGATAACAAAGACGAGCTCTCCTTTGAAAACTACTATTAATTTCTGAAAGTGGCCAACCCGAATATCACTTACAGATAAGCCGCCTATATATTCAAAAAGACTGACCTGGATGGCAATGGGGCCATTTCTCTGGATTAAATTTTGATCATGCTCAAAAACTATGGCATCGCACTTGAATATCCCCGCATGCAAAAGATTGATAATTCCCTGTCTCAAGGATACATAATAACTACCAGTGAATAAACAGTTCAACTGATTCAAATGAAGCTTTTAAAATTTTTCTAAAGGCTGTACAAGATGATCCAAAAGAACAAACTATCCTTAAAGAGGATATTTGACGACTTTGATCGGGCTCACAAGGGTTACCTAGTGGTTGAGGATTTCACGCAACTGACTCAGAAAGTGGTTAAGGAAATGTCGGGGGATGAAGCCATGATTGCCTTCAGCATGATAGACAGGAACAATTCGAGTACGATCGACTACAATGAACTTCTATTGTATTACAACCTCTTCAACAGACTCGACGGAGTTAACTTACACTGATTTTTTAATGATAATATCTCTAACCAAATCAAATCTATGAAATAGCAGGAAGCCGAACTGATGAAAGAAGAGACCAAGGTCAAGGAGGAAGTCGAAGCCGAACTGTCATTCAAGAGTAGTGCACATCCATTCGCCTGCATCTTCACTTGTGCCTTCAAAATTGCGGCATTTTTGATGTACTACTAAAAAGATGCAGATATTTCATCATTGGAAACTTCTTCACAGAGGTCAATACATTCATCATTGTGGTGTTGATAAGCGCGGTGGATTTCTGGACAGTTAAGAACGTGACAGGCAGGTTGTTAGTAGGGCTGAGATGGTGGAATGACTTTGATCAGAACGGTAAGGAGGTTTGGAAGTTCGACAGCTATAACAAAGATTTCAAGCCTAATGCTTATGACAGTTCTATCTTTTGGATGAGTCAAATAGCATCATCTATCACTTGGGCTGTGTTCCTCGTTTTTAAACTCCTGTCCTTCTCGATTTTCTGGGTAATTCTAAAAACTATTCAGTCCGTTCTTTGCTTGATCAATCTCACTCTCAGCATCACCAATCTCCTCGGCTATTACAAGTGCAAGGGATGTATTCATCATTTTACTCAGAGCACAACAAAAAAATTACCAACCTAAAGAACGAGATGATGTCCAAGGGTATCAAAACATTTTTCTCTGGAAAATGACCCAACTCATAAGTTTATCTGCTTTAGTTACTATTGAATAAAATATAACCTACAATGATCAGTCAGACAGAAACATCTGGGGGTGCAGGGCAGTACGGCTTCTATGCTGTTCCGAAAGCACTCGAGCCCAAGAAAAAATACAGAGATATCGATAACTAGTATGAAGATGAAGAGGAACAAGAAGAAAATTAAAACGAATTTGCTCCGATTGATGACCGAGAAGCCATAAATTAAAAATAGCTGGATAGGGATTACTACGTTGATGAGGCTCCCTATCCTGAGTTCAAACCCAGAGAAAGAGGGCTCGATTATGGCGTTCAGATCGAAAGAGGGGATCTCTTCGATTTTGATCTTGAAGTCAGACCGCTTATCGAAATTCTGGTTGGCAGATCAGTGGTATCAGCTCTCAACGAACTGCAGTAGGAAAAATAGAAAGACTAGAGAAGATAAAACTTAGACAAGTATCAGAAGAAGAGAAATGCAGAGCTTATGGTAACTCAAAGACTTGAGGCCAAGCATAAGAGAAAGCAGTAAGAAACGGACAGAAGAAGATTACAGAAGGACATCTATATCAAGAATCAAAAATAGCTTGGGAAAAAAATCATAGCTAGGAGAAATACTAAACAAACTTTGCTTGGTCTTAAGAACGATTTGCTAAACTAGCTAGAGGATGCAGGGTATCTTCGCTCAGAAGCGACCAGTGACCTCAAAATCCAGTATGAAGAATGGTTATATGAGCAAATCATGAATGCCCTAAACTTCAAAGAAAAAAGTGAAAGAGTTGTGGAGCGGATGTTTCTTGAGTAAGAAAAGAATATTGCTGACGAGCACATAAATGCTATCAATGAAGAAATGGCTCGAAGAAAGGCTATTAAAGATGAGAGATAGCGAGTGGAGAAAGAAGAGAGGGAAAGAAAATAGAAGAAACGATATAGAAAGTGGAGACAAAAATTGAACGGCCAAAGAGAACCAGATTTTATCAAATTCTAGGAGCTGATTGAGCATTACGAGCATTGCAATAGCATACTCAAGTATGGGGACCTGTCAAATGGCTTTTCAAACAACTCTGCATCTCGGCAGACGGTATATATTGCTGGTGGACTTGAAAACTACCTCCTGGCCTTGATTTAATCATCAGGAAAAGATCTTTCAGCCCAAGAGGTAAACACTTATTAACTAAGATTTAAGAGCTGTTAATTAAAGTGATCAACTAATCTGGTCGGGACTTGGAAATATCGTTAAAATAGGCTCATTTTTAAAAGGTTCAAGAGGTCAAAAAACGAATGGAAGAAAGTAAAAGTTAGTTTATGGCTGAAAAATAAGGTGAGGTAAAAGATTTAGCTCAGCAAATATCCCTTGACCTATCGACTTTAGAAGCAGCCAAAACTTCGATCAAATCAACTTTACATAACAGGTTCATAGAGGCTTTTCTATCTATTTACCTGACTGCTCAACCTGATAAGACCGAGTAAAGTTAAGGGTAGCTGAAAGAAGCTGACAAAAAAAGACTCTAATATGCAAACAAAATTATACTCAGCTCTCAAAGCAATGATTTTTTGCAAAGATTGGAGGCTATAAACTAAATTCTTAGAGTCAGATTTGAGATATTGCAATCCCCATAAAATTCGGAAGCTGAGGAAAAAAAATAGGAAGAAGAAAAAAAATAAGATGGCTAGTAATAATTTATCGATATTTATGATGGTGAAGGTTGGGATCGCTATGCCAAAAC
>Ga0100385_1000871_pt1 | contig 33279 bp, 28 predicted proteins | sample CryGeymeta201509_FD_81543 | JGI IMG/M metagenome (GOLD analysis project Ga0100385, IMG submission 81543) | Groundwater microbial communities from Crystal Geyser aquifers in Utah, USA - Crystal Geyser metaG 2015-09 | ecosystem: Environmental > Aquatic > Deep subsurface > Groundwater | place: USA... | reverse complement strand
GGTGATTCTGGTGTCGTCGGGAGCGGTGGCGGCCGGCCGCACTGTGCTGGGACTGCCTGAGCGCCCCAAAACCATTCCGCAAAAGCAGGCCGCCGCCGCGGTTGGCCAGCCTCGCATCATGCGCGCCTACAAAGAATGTTTTCGCAAATGCGACCGGGTGGTTGCCCAGGTATTGCTGACGCGCGATGACCTCTCCAACCGGCGCCGTTATCTGAATGCTCACAATACCTTTGATGCCCTGCTCGAATATGGGGTGACTCCTATCGTTAACGAAAATGATACCGTGGTGATTGAAGAGATCCGCTTCGGTGACAATGATAACCTTTCGGCCATGGTTGCCAGTTTGATGGAAGCCGATCTGCTGCTGATTCTATCGGACGTTGATGGTTTTTATAACGGTGATCCCGGTCAAGACGAGAAGGCGCGTTTGCTGCCCCTGATTGCGCAGATTACCCCGGAAATCGAGGCTATGGCGGGCCGTTCGCGTGGAACCCTGGGAACCGGGGGGATGCAGACCAAACTGCAGGCGGCCCACAAGGCAACCTTGGCGGGCATTCCGACCCTGATTGTTAATGGGCGGACACCGGGCATTATTGCCCAGGTGGTTGCCGGTGAGCGCGTCGGTACTTTGTTTCTGGCGTCTGGGTCGAAACTTAATGCCCGCAAACGCTGGATTGCCCTGTCCATGAAACCTCATGGGCATATCCGTCTGGATGTGGGGGCGGTCAAGGCGGTGCGCGATGCGGGCAAGAGCCTTCTGCCCACGGGGATCATTGCGGTCGAGGGCGATTTCGAGCGCGGCGATGCGGTGCATATCTGTGATTCCGGCGGTGTTCCCTTTGCTATTGGGGTTGCTAATTACACCTGTGCTGAGCTGTTGCAGATCAAAGGCCATCGTTGCCTTGAAATAGAACAGATTCTGGGTTACCAATATCGTGATGAAGCCGTTTATCGCGATAACCTGGTCTTAATGCGTGAGGTGACAGAGGAGAACGCCCGATGACGATTGCACAGGAAATGTTGCAGCTGGCAACCCGCGCCCGTGAGGCATCGCGCCTGGTCGCGACCCTGCCTTCCGGCATAAAAAATGACCTGCTGCGCCGCATGGCCGAGGCGTTGCTTGAAAACGCAGCCCCCCTCAAAACCGCCAATGCGCTCGACCTTGCGGCAGGGCGCGCCAAGGCCATGGCCCCTGCGATGCTCGATCGTCTTGAACTGTCGGATCAGGTCCTTCAGTCTATGGCCGACGGGCTGCGTGAAGTTGCCGCTTTACCCGATCCGGTGGGCGAAATAACCGGTATGTGGTTGCGCCCCAATGGCATTCGGGTTGGGCGTCAGCGCATCCCCCTGGGGGTTATCGGCATCATTTTTGAGTCGCGCCCCAATGTGACTGCCGATGCGGCCGGCTTGTGTTTAAAAAGCGGCAACGCGGTGATTCTGCGCGGTGGATCCGAGGCCCTGCATTCCAATCGAGCCATTGGTGAAGTGCTGCGCCAGACCTTGAGCGAACGGGGTCTGCCGGTGGATGCCCTGCAGGTGCTGACCACCAGTGATCGCAATGCGGTGACCGAACTGTTAAAGCTCGAAGAGCAGATTGATCTCATTATTCCGCGCGGTGGCGAAGGGCTGATCCGTTTCGTCAGTGAACACTCACGCATTCCGGTGATCAAACACTACAAGGGCGTGTGCCATACCTACGTTGATGCCCAGGCCGATTTTGCCATGGCAGAACGCATTTGCCTGAACGAAAAGGTGCAGCGCCCCGGCGTGTGCAATGCCCTGGAAACCCTGCTGGTGCATCAGGATGCTGCCCCACAGTTTCTGCCGCAAATCGCCCGCGCCATGGCGCAGGCCGGGGTGGAAGTGCGCGGCTGTGACCGCGCCCGGCAGCTGGTGCCGACGCTGGCGGTGGCGACGGAAGCGGATTGGTACGCTGAGTATCTGGATCTGATTCTGGCGGTGCGGGTGGTGGACGATTTTGAAGCGGCACGAGACCATATCAGCCGATACGGTTCTCTGCACACCGAAACAATTGTGACCAGCGACTACGCCATGTCACAACGCTTTTTGCGTGAAATCAATTCAAGCGTGGTGATGGTGAATGCCTCATCGCGGTTTTCCGATGGGGGCCAGTTGGGGTTGGGGGCCGAAATTGGTATTTCCACCACCAAGCTGCATTCCTTTGGCCCCATGGGGCTCGAAGACCTGACGACGCGCAAATTTATTGTGCTGGGCGACGGGCAAATTCGCGAGTAGCGCCTATGCAGATTGGTATTCTGGGTGGCACCTTCAACCCCATTCACAACGGACACCTGCACATTGCCGATGTCGTTCTGAACTCTTGTCGGCTTGATCAGGTTTGGTTCATGCCAAGCTTTCATCCGCCGCACAAGGAGCTGGATCCTCCGGTTTCTTATGCCCATCGCCTGGCCATGGTGAAAATAGCCGTTGCCACCGAAGCGCGCTTTATCGCCAGCGATCTTGAAGGCCAACGCGCGGGGCTGAGTTTCTCGGTGCAGACCCTCGAAGAGCTGCATCAACACGTCCCGCAGCATGAATTCACTTTTATCATGGGTCTGGACTCTTTCGCCGAAATTGGTTTGTGGAAATCTTACCCACGTCTGTTTGAGCTTTGCCATATTGCGGTTGCGGCCCGCCCCGGTTTTTGCGGGGATTTGCGCCAGTTGCTGCCGGTTGCGGTGGCAAAGAGCTTCTGTTATGATGCCGACGCTTTAACCCTGATTGGCCGCAGCGGCTACCGTATCCGATTGGTGAGTCAGACGGCGGCGGATATTTCTTCAACCCAGATCCGCCAACGCCTGCTGACGGGTGACACACCGGTCGACTTGCTGCCGCTCGGCGTTGCTCATTACATTGAACAGCATCACCTTTACCGCTGAACCGCGGCTGAAAATGACCCCGAAGGATGAACCTTTGAACACCGACAAAAATGTGCACTTGGCCGTTGATTTTGCCTTGGAAAAGAAAGCCTATGCTCTGCAATTGATCGACGTCCGAAAGCTCTCTTCGCTGACCGATTATCTGCTGCTGGGCTCGGGGCGTTCCGATCGTCAGGTGCAGGCGATTGCGGAATCCATTCGTCTGGGGCTGAAAGACCAGGGGATCACTCCGCTGGCGATCGAAGGGCTCGATGCCGGGCGTTGGGCACTCCTCGACTACGGTGATTTTATGGTGCATATTTTCCAACCGGCGGTGCGCGAATTTTACGACCTTGAAGGTTTGTGGAGCGAGGCCCCGCGGGTTGCCTTGACCGACACCGGCCAGGCATGAAATTTCGGCTGATCTGTGTCGGTCGTTTGGCGGAAGACTGGCTGAAACAGGGAGCCGCCGAATATCTGGGGCGCTTGAAACGGCATTATGCAGTTGAAATTATTGAACTGAAAGAAGAACAGGGTTCGCAGAAAGATGTGGTTACCTTGCTGCGCCGCGAGGGACAACGTATCCTCCAACGGATTCCGAGCGATGCCTTTACGCTGGTGCTTGATGAAAAAGGCAAACCTTCCAGTTCCGAAGCCCTGGCGAAACAACTGCAAGCGGCAATGTTGCATGGGGCGCGGGACTGGTGCTTGGTCATCGGCGGCCCCTATGGGCTTGACGATGCGGTGCGGCAACGCGCCGATCAGCTGCTATCCCTGTCGAAAATGACCCTGACTCACCAGATGGCGCGGGTGCTGCTGCTCGAACAGCTTTATCGCAGTGGCACAATTATCCGCAACGAACCTTACCATAATCGTTAGGCAGGAAGGATATAGACCCAGACATGACTCCCGAACAAATTGCCCAGGCTCGGCAGCGACTCTTGCAAATGCGCCAGGAGCTCCTCGACGAAGCAGCCCATGCTTATGCGGAATCTCAGTCGTTGGGAAAGGATGGGGTGCCCGATATTGGCGATATGTCGTCCAACAGTTATAATCAAGAAGTTCTGATCAATCTGAGCAACGCTCAAAGGCGTGCCGCTAACGACATTGATGCCGCTCTCGAACGGATTGCCGCTGGAGTTTATGGTATCTGTGCGCGCTGCGAAGAAGAAATTGCGCCCCGCCGCATGGAAGTCCGACCCTTTTCGCGCTATTGTGTAGATTGCAAAACCGACGTAGAAAAGTACGGCGAATAGAAAAGATTGCCGTGCAAAGCTCTTGGTAAATTTTTTCGACGCCATTATTGATTCAGTATGGTGCGCCTGGAAACCCTGGCGCAGATTTTTCCTGTTGCACTTTCGCGACAAGAGGATAGTTGCCGATTCCGTTGAACCGGCGACAGGGAGAAGCCGATGATTGTCATTGCCCTGTTCATGTTTATTTTTGTGCTGTTCGCGCTCTTTTTCCTCTATTTCTGGGGCATCAATCCCGGCGATATGACGGTCTTTTTTACCTCAGACCAAAGTTTTACCTTTCCGACCCCCATCTTTCTGGTTGCGGCGGTACTTGCCGGGCTGTTGCTGGGCAATGGCCTGCACGTGCTGAGTTTGTTCGGGCGATCCCTGTCGAGCTGGCGCGGCAGCCGCAAACAGAAACGGCAGGATGAAGTTGTCAGTCTTTATCGCAACGGGGTGGGGCGTTTGCTTTCGGGAGATTTGAAAAAAGCACGTGCACTGCTCCAAAAAGCCCTGGATCGAGATGCCAAGCGGGTTGATGTGCTCTTGGCCCTTGCCAATGTGGCCGAACAAGAGGGGCATTTGCAGCAGGCGGTGGAATATCTGCTCAAGGCCCGCGATCTTGAACCCAAAGGAATTGAAGTTCTCTTCAAGCTGGCAGCGATCAATCGTGCCGATAACCGCCTGGATGAGGCCATGGAAGGCTATCGCAGCTTGCTGACCATAGACAGTGAAAATCGTAAAGCCTTGCGGGCGCTGCGCGATTTACACCTGGAACGCAAGGAATGGGATGAGGCGCTGGTGTTGCAGAAACGCATTCTCAAGGCCGCTGCCAGCGGCGCTAAGCTGCAAACAGAAAAGCAGCAGATGTTGCAGATCCGCTACGAAATTGCCAGCCGTGATCTTGAACAGGGGGCCACAGATCAAGCCATTAAAGCCTTTGAGGAATTGAGTCGCGAAAAAGATGTGGCAACTCCGGCGCGGGTTTCTCTGGGTGATGCCTATCTCAAAAAGGGGCAAATACTCAAAGCCGCCGAGGTTTATCAGGCGGGCTATCTGGCCGAAAAACGTAGTGTTTTTCTTGCGCGCCTCGAAGATTGCTACATGCAGGCCGAAGATCCTTCGGCATTGCTGAATTTTTATCGTAAACAGCTGCTGGCCGATGGTGATGATCTGTTGTTGCGCCTTTACTTCGGTCGTTTCTGTCTGCGGATTGAAATGGTCGATGAAGCCATAGAGCAACTTCATGTCGTCGAAAGCTCGGGGATCGATTTCCCGCAGCTCCACCTGTTGCTCGCCGAAGCTAACCGCCGTCGCCAGCAGACCGATGATGCCCTGAACGAATATCGGCTGGCACTGAAAGTCGATAATCACTTGCGTCTAGGCTTTGTTTGCAGTGCCTGCGGAACCCCGAGTGAGAACTGGCAGGGTCGTTGCGCAAAATGTGGCGCCTTTGACACCTTGGGTCTGCCGGAACGGCAGCAGATGTTGCAAGCTCGTCCGCAATTGCAAAAAGCCATTCCCCACGGTCAACGCGAGGCCTGAATCATGCCTAAACCTTTGCTCCTGATGATACTCGATGGCTGGGGAATTGCTTCCGCCCGCACCGCCAATGCGGTTGAACTGGCGAACACACCCAACCTTGATCGCTTGTTTCAAGAATTTCCCCATAGCCAACTGCTGACCTCAGGGCTGGATGTCGGTCTACCTGCCGGGCAGATGGGCAATTCTGAAGTGGGTCATTTGAACATTGGGGCCGGGCGGGTTATTTATCAAGAATTGACCCGCATCAGCCATGCCATCGATGACGGTTCCTTTTTTGATAACTGCCACCTGCAGAAAATCTGTCGCAAACTGGCGGCTTCCGGAGGCACTCTGCACCTGCTAGGGCTGGTATCCGATGGTGGGGTTCATTCCCACAATTCTCACCTTTATGCCCTTTTGCGGCTGGCACGCCAGACCCACGTCAAAGAGGTGTGTATTCATGCGATCCTCGACGGGCGGGACACCCCGCCACGCAGTGCTGCTACCTATCTGGCCGAACTTGAAAAGGAAATTTTGGCTGTTGGTCTCGGTCGCGTGGTCACCCTGACCGGTCGCTACTGGACCATGGATCGTGATCAGCGCTGGGAGCGTGTTGAACGCGGCTATCGGGCGATGACCGAGTCCTGTGGTCAGGGGTATCCCGACACCCAGACGGCGATTTCCGCCGCCTATGCAGCGGGGCAGAATGATGAATTTGTTGAACCCTGTATCATCGATGGTGGGGGCAATATAGAAGACGGCGATGGAGTGATTTTTTTCAACTTCCGCGCCGACCGGGCCCGTGAAATAACCCGCGCCTTCTGTCAGAAAAATTTTACCGGTTTTGAACGGCGGCAAACACCGCAGCTTGAAAGCTTTGTGTGTTTAACCGAATATGATGAAACCTTTGGGCTGCCGGTTGCTTTTCAACCGGAATCTTACCAGCAAATTCTGGCCGAAGTGGTGGCCAACGCGGGCTTAAAGCAACTGCGCATCGCTGAAACGGAAAAATATGCCCACGTCACCTTTTTCTTCAATGGTGGGCGCGAAGAGTCCTTTGCCGGCGAAGAGCGGGTGTTGATTCCTTCACCCAAAGAGGTTGCGACCTATGATCAAAAACCCGAAATGAGTGCCTTTGCTTTAACCGAAGAACTGTGCAACCGCATAGATTCGGCGGTTTATGACCTGATTATCGTCAACTATGCCAATTGCGACATGGTGGGCCACACCGGCAATCTTGCCGCCGCGATTAAAGCGGTTGAAACGGTGGATGCCTGTGTTGGCCAGGTGGTGGATAAAGTTCTGGCGGCGCAAGGTGCGGTACTTATCAGTGCCGATCACGGTAATTCGGAACAAATGCAGGCTGCAAATGGCGAACCCCACACGGCGCATACCAGTAATCCGGTGCCGCTGATTTATGTTGCTCAGGGCGCAAGTGCCACACTCGAAAACGGGATTCTTGCCGACCTGGCTCCAACCCTGCTTGACCTTCTCCACCTGCCGAAACCGTCCCAGATGACAGGGCACAGTTTGCTTCGCCGCTGATGTGAGTGGCGGATTCGAGCAAAAACTTTGCCGACGGCTGCGCCCGGCGGTTGATTTGCTCAATTTCTTCTTTCCGGCCATTTGTCCTGCCTGCGAAAAATTGCTGCCGACAGACAGTCAAACACCCTTTTGCCCCAAGTGTACACAAAGTCTGATTCCCCTGCCCCAGGGGCGCTGTTCCCGTTGTGCTCTGCCCTTCAAAGCCCAGACAAGTTCCATGCATCTGTGCGCTGACTGCACGCGTCAGCTCCCGGTTTATCAGGGCGTTTTCGCTGCGGGCCTTTACACCGGTAGTTTAAAACAGGCGATTCAGCGGTTTAAATACAAGGCCGGGGTCGATCTTGACCGTTGCCTGATCCAGCTGTTGATTCCCCAACTCGATACTTTGCCCCTCGATGGTCAAAACCTGCTGGTTCCGGTTCCACTGCATCCTTTGGGGTTGCGTAAACGCGGGTATAATCAGTCTCTTTTGCTGGCAAAAAATCTCTTGTCCGCATTGCGCTTGCGCCAAAAGGCGGCTAAATTGAAGAGAGGTTTGGATCTTCGTCTGGAACCCGGCATTTTAAGGCGCACCAAAGACGGTCAGCATCAACAAGGACTTGGTGCGCGCCAACGAGCCTTGAATCTGCGTGATACCATAGTTGCAACCCGCCAGTTGCAGGGTGAAAACCTGATTCTGGTGGATGATGTCATGACGACCGGGGCGACGGTTTCTGCCTGTGCCCGGGCCCTGCTTGATGCCGGAGCCGCGAGGGTTCTGGTGGTGGTTATTGCGCGGACACCCCGTTTTTGACCACACTTTCAACCGAGAGGCCTATGAATCCCGAAGCCAGCCAGTTGCTGAAAAGCTTTTCCTTCGAAACGCTGATGAAAACCATCCCCGCTGGCCTTTTTCTCGTCGATACGACGCAGAATATTGTCTACTGGAGTGAGGAAGCGGCCCGGATTACGGGTTACCCCTCATCCGAGGTGGTTGGGCAGCACTGTTCTTTTCTGTCGGGTATCCCCTGCGATAAGGGCTGCGGTCTGTTCGAGAGCAGCTACCCCAAGCCGATTACCGGCACCAGTTGTTCGGTGCAACATCGTAATGGTCGCCGGGTACAAATCAGCAAGAATATTGACCTGCTCTATGACAATCAGGGCCAGGTGATTGGGGGGATTGAAGCCTTTGTTGATATTACCCGGCTCACGGAACTTCAATCCAATCTCCGGGCAGAAGTCGAAGAGCGCACCCAGCAACTGAAGCAAGAACAGGAGAATTTAAGGGCAGTGCTCGATAGCATGACCGATCTGGCTTATATCTGTACCGAAGATTTTGAAATTAGCTTCATGAACCGGGCAATGCAGGAATACTACGGCCCGATTGACGGGCGGCGCTGCTATGAGGTTCTGCAAACGGGCAGCGGGGTGTGTGACAATTGTCCCATGCCCCAGACCAAACAAGGAAAAATCGTACGCCAAGAACGCCAGCTGTTCTTGACCGGGCGCAGCTACGAAATTATTCACAGCCCCCTGATCCAGGCCGACGGTCAGATGCGCAAGCTGGGGATGTGTCGGGATATCACTGAACGTTTACACACCGAAGCCGAGCTGCGTCAGGCTAACGCTGATCTTGATGCCTTTGTCTCCACGGTTTCCCACGACCTGCGCTCCCCCCTGACCCCCCTGATCGGTTTTGCTGAATTTCTGCTCGAACAGTACGCTGAAAAACTCGACAGTACTGCCATCAGCTGTTTGCACGAAATCGAGTCGAGTGGGCGCCGCATGCAGACCCTGCTGGAAGATCTGCTCACTTTAGCGCGGGTCGGGCAGATAGCGGCGCCGGAAAAGCCCGTGTCCCTCAAGCGCGTCTTTGATGAGGTGCGCCAGGAGTTGGCGGTACAGATATTGCGCAAGCGCGCTCAGATCAGTGCCAGTGATGAGCTACCCGAGGTGCGGGTGCCGGAAAGTCTGCTGGTGGATCTGCTGCGCAATCTCTTTGGCAATGCGCTGAACTATGCCGCCGCAACAGATCCCCGTATTGAACTGGAAGCCCGTTCTTTGCCAAATCGGGTAGAAATCCGCGTCATAGATCATGGGCCAGGGGTTCCGCTGAGCGAGCGGGAATCGATCTTTGAGCCTTTCAAACGCGGATCAGCCGCAAAACTTGCAGCGGGCACCGGCATCGGTTTAGCTACGGTGCGCAAGATTGCCCGTCTCTATCAGGGCCAGGTGCGGATTGAGGAAACTCCCGGTGGCGGCGCGACCTTCGTGGTTGATTTTTTCCACGAGGCCCAGGGTTGAGCGTTTGCTGCGTGCGCAAGCAGGCTCGGCGCTTAAAAAAAGTTAAGCTCGCGCCACCTTGGGGGATCTGCTCCAATAAACACAACAAAAATGCCCGACGCATTCGCCGGGCATTTTGTTGTGTTTGTGCGGTGGGGGCAGGGAGTTATTCGCGCACGAAGGTGTCGATGTCGGTCTCGTGAACCATGCCCATCAAACGGGCAAATTCGGATTCGATGATGACATAGTGGTTGTGGGTTGATTGGGCATTCTCTTCGAAAACCGCACGAACCTTGGGGTCAGCGATCTTAGCCGCCATTTCGCGCAGGCTTTCTTCGAGTTTTTTCTCTTTCTCAAGGGCGAGTTCCATGGCTTTGCGTTCATTCAGGCCGCCGGCGATGGCTTTTTCAAGGTCAGAAAGCCAGTCCGATTCATTTTCCGGCGGTGCGTTGATGAACGCATCAAAGCTGGGGATGTCGCCGCCGCTGTAGGTGTCAAAAAAGTGCTTGGCATGGTCACGCTCTTCGCGGGCCAGCAGTTCAAAGGTTTTGATCGCTCCAACGTCCTTCATGTGCTTGGCCGCAATCTGATAGTAGTTCATGGCGTTCTTTTCGGTTTGCACCGAACGCTTGAGGGCATTTTGTACGTCAAGTTCCGACATTCTTCTCTCCTTTTGAATTATGAAATGATGAAGATAGAGCTCAGGCGCCTGCGGGCGGAGCAAAAACGCGTTGAGCCAATTCCTGGTCAATCATCAGCAGGCCCCGCCCATCACCTTCGACCCGTTGAAGTTTGCGAATAATCAGACCGGCGGTCGCTTCTTCCTCGACCTGCTCGGTAATGAACCACTGCAACATGATCTGGGCCGCATGATCCCCCTCTTCGCGGGCCAAATCCATCAGTTTGCCGATACGCGCAGTGACTTCCTGTTCGTGAGTCAGGGTGACCTGAAAGGCCTCAAGGGGAGACGAATATTCATTGCGCGCCCCCTCTATCGGCAAGAGTGCCGCGCGACCGCCATGTTCACAGACATGGCGGAAAAATTTGTTGGCATGGAACATCTCTTCCTGAAACTGAACGTCCATCCAATTGGAAAAACCCGGCAGATCTTCATCTTCAAAGTATGCCTGCATGGCCTTGTATGTGAGAGCAGAATAAATTTCAAATGCGATTTGTTTGTTGATCTCTTCTTGCAGCTTTTTACTTAACATTTGTCTACCTCCAGTCAAGTCGGAAATACTATCTGTTACCAGAGCGACAGTATACACAAAAAAGCCGCTGAAACCAATATTTTGACGCAGATTGACGCTAGGATAAAATGTCTCTACGCAACTGCTTGCTGTAGCAGGGGGGCAGATTGAGTTTGGCCGTTTGCTGTTTTTTTTGCCGAGCTTAGATACTTCGGCGTGAAATCAGGATGCCGGTGAAAAGCAGGGCCAGGGCAGGAATAAAGGTTGTCCAGACGGGTGAGACCTGGGCGATCAAGCCGGTATAGCCCAGAATTTGGCTGAGGAAGAAGAAGGTGACACCGATAATGCCACCCGCCATGATACGCCAGCCCAGGCTGGTACTGCGCGCCGGGCCGAACACAAAAGGCAGGGAGAGCATGATCATGGCTGCGGTCATGATCGGCAGATTGAGTTTTTGCCAGAGGGTCAGCCGGTAACGACCGGCATTTTGTCCACGTTTTTCGAGGCTCTGGATCAGATCAAGCAGGTTGGACAGCGACAGGGTTTGTGGGGGCAGGGCCAGCTCTGCGGTCTGTTTTCGGGTGAGATTCTGCGGCAGAAGCAGTTGAGTTTTCCCCCGACTCTGACTGCCCTGGGCAGAAATCTCCTGCTGCTGGACATCCTGCAACAGCCAGTTGCCCTTTTTGCCAATCTGGGTCGATTCGGCATGAATGTAGCCGGTTAATTTACCTGTCGCATCGAAATCGTAGATGTCAACCGCCTGGCCACTCTCCAAGCGGGCACTGTGCAGATTGATAAAGCGTGATGCGTCACGTGTCCAGAAGCCGGCGCGGACTAAAAAAGTGCCCGATGCAGACAGTTTGGTTTCTCGCCGGATCCAGGCCGTCTGCTCCAGGGCCGGAATCACAAATTGTGCGCCCAGAAGTAACAACAGCAGCACCAGAATTGCAGGACGCGCAACGATCCAGCCGATTTGCTGAACCGAGATTCCGCTGGCGCGCAGAGCGAGTAATTCGAGGTTTTTGGCCATCAGGCCGAGAGCCAGAATGCTGCCGAGCAGGGCGCTGGGCGGGGCGAGGTCGAGCATGCGACCGGGCAGGGTTAAGACCACGTAAAGCAGGGCGTCGCTCATCTGATAACGGCCGGTGCCAATATCATCAAACTGACGGGCCAGTTCGAGAAAGCTGAAAAGTCCGGCGAGAACCAGATTGACACTGAGCCAGCTGTTTAAGAAGCTGCGTGCCAGATAGCGATGCAATAATTTCACCGGTTCAACTCCTGAATTTTTCTACCACCGCTCTTTTTACGGAGACTTTTCAGCCCGGGGAGAAAAACCAGGGCCAGAATTGGCGGCCCGAGCAACAGGTTGACCCACCAAATGCCCGGCAAGGGTGATAAAACCTGGCGTTCGACCCATGTTTTCGCCATCAGGCTGAGATTGTAGTAAAGAAAGAAGATCACAATGGCGACAGTCGCCTTGCTATAGCGACTGCTGCGCGGAGCGCTGCGGCTTAAGGGGATCGCGAGCAACGCCAGTAAAATAGTGGTTGGGCCGGTGGTCAAGCGCCACTGATATTCGGCAATTTCTTCCGCATTTGTGGATCTGGCCAAGTGGGCGCTGGTGGCGGCTTTGCGGTTGTAGGGCCGGGGCGCAACCTTGGAGGTCAACTGCAGCAAGTTTTTGCCGAAGGACACCCGCCGCACTCGTTCGCTGCTTGTTGCTAAAATGTAGTGTTCTCCGTGCTCAAAGAGAATTGATGCGGGGTTTCCTTGGCCGTCGTCAAGCTGCTGCGCGGTTTCGGCAAAGGTGACGCGCCGGCCGTATTCACCCAATTCCCAGACGTAAACTCCCTGGGCCAGCTTGCGTGCATAATCAATTTTCTCGGTAAAAAAAACCAGATTATCCCCCAGTTCGTAAAAACGACCCGCTTCAACTTTGGCAAAGTTGAAATCTTCTTTGGCCCCGGCTTCTGCGGCATAAATCTGTGCGTAAGCCCAAGGGCGGGCGTAAAGAGACAGGCCGCTGACCAGCAGGGCGAGGGGCAGGGCGAGAAAAAACACCGATTTGATAACCCGCCCCGGCCCGATACCACAGGCTTCCATGGCGGTCATTTCGTTGTCAGCGTGAAGTTGGCTTAAGGCGAGGACAATCGCTAGATAAAGCGTGACGGGCAGTAAAACTTCAAGGGCAATGAGAATTTTAAAAAAAACCAGCGCGGCCACCGCTTGCCCGGCCAGCAATCCATTGACCGCATCGTTAAGGAAGCGGGTCGCACTGTAGCCCGCAAAGATGATCATCAGCACCAGGCCGATGGCTATTTGGGGGGACAGGATATCGCGAAGGATGTGACGCTCAAGAATCACGGGGAACTCATTCCGTCGGAACGACGCCGAAGTTGCTGTAAAATAGTTTTTTTGTTGACACCGCCCCGCTGGCTTTTCTATTTTCTGTCAGTTTGAACTATGCCCAAGGCTGATGGGGCGTGATCCTATCATGCCTTGATAAAAGGCGGCAAGAATCAGACGATCTTGGCGCATAACGAAAGGAATTTAGCAGATGAAGGCAATTATTCTCAGTGCTGGTCAGGGCAAGCGGCTTCTGCCCCTGACGGCGGAACGACCCAAGTGTGCCGTTGAAATTCATGGTCAGTCGATGATCGAATGGCAGATTGATGAACTGCATCGCTGCGGGGTGGAGGATATCTGTGTGGTGCTCGGTTATGGTGCCGAAACGGTTGAAAAATTGCTTGCTGAGCGTTATGGCGCGGGCAAGGTGCGGACAATTTTTAATCCCTTTTACGCGGTATCCGACAATCTTGGTACCTGCTGGGTGGCACGGGCGGAAATGACCGAAGATTTCATCATTTTGAATGGCGATACCCTGTTTCAGGCGCCGGTGCTGGCAAAGCTGCTGGCTTCACCCGCGCGCCCGGTGACGGTGACAACGGATCGCAAGCCCGGCTACGACAGTGACGACATGAAAGTGATTCTCGAGGGCGAGCGCCTGCTGCGGATTGGCAAAGATCTCCCCCTTGATCAGGTTCATGCCGAATCTATTGGCATGCTGTTGTTTCGCGGCGAAGGTTGCGCTCTGTTCCGGAATACGGTTGAACGCGTTTTACGCGATACCGCCGGGCTGAAACGCTGGTACCTTTCGGTGATCGATGAACTGGCCCAACAGCATCCGGTCGCGACCTGCTGTATTGAAGGGTTGCTCTGGGGTGAAGTCGATTGCCCGGAAGACCTGCCCCATGCCGAAGACGTTGTACGCGGCATTGCCCAAGCCGGTGCGGTTGCCTAGCGCGCCGGCTCGGGGTTCTTTGGCGAAATACTCCAAAAAAGCACGAGATTCCTCTTATGGTGATCTCGGGCTTTTGTTACTCCGGAGCTGAAGAGAGACACAATTAGTTTGAAAGATTATCCTGAGATTGTGCGGTGAGAATTTTTTCCACCAATTGCCAGTCCTCCAACTTATCCACATCCACCGCCGCTTCGGGCTGGGTCATCCACACTGCGCCAGCATTAACCCCCATGGCAGCCGAAAGCCTCGCCAGCCCCTGCTCCAGGGTTAAACGACCGCAAAGATAACGCAGCACGGCAGTTACCCCCAGGGTGCGGACAATTTTGAGGGGGTGCTTGCGTTGCTCTTCGACGCGACGCCAGAAGAGCGCCGCCTGACGACCTTGAGGGGTGAGAAACGCAAACAGATTGCACCCGCAATAGTTGGCCCCGCGCAGGCGCGTAATGGTGCGACGGCCTTCAGGAAAGGCGTTGGTCACCAGTTCGGCGGGGGCGATCCCGGCAACCACATCTGCCTTGGCTGCCAGGGCTCCGGCGGCAAAATGTTCAATCATCTCTGGCGTCAGCAGAGCATGGTCGGCAGTGGTCAGCAGGGCTGGGATCTCCGCTGAAATCAGGTCGAGGGCGGCGCGGGCACTCAGGCTGGGTGAAGAAGCGTTCTCTTGCCAGCGCAGGTTTCCAGCGGCGACCCGCCGGGCGAGTTCAGGCTCCTGCTCAAGCAAGCGGGTGGTCGAACCGCAAACCAGGCACGAATCGACGCTGGGTGCTGCCGCCAAGGCATCCAGTACTCTGAGAATCATGGGCTTGCCCCCAACCGGCACCAGCGCTTTGCAGCTGACGCCGGCGGCACTGGCGACCGGGTCGCTGGGGCCACGATCACCGGCGAGGATAATTGCCGCGAACTTGCCTTTTTTTTCGGATTTCACCATGGGGCCGATCCTTCCTGGCGGAGGGTTTTCTCATAAATGCGATAGCGTTTGTAAGCCCAGCCGCCGATGGATTCGATGATCTTGCGCATACCGGTATTGCTTTCCAGGATCCACGACATTTCCGCTTGCCGCATCCCGCGCTTACGCACCTCGGGCTGAAGTGCGGTAATCATCATCAGTGCCAATATGGCTCCCAGACGGCTGTCCTGATAGCGTTGGCGGACACCCATCAACGGAACCCGACCACTTTTGATTCCGCTGATTTTGAGACGCCACAGCAGTTTCAGCCAGCCGAAAGGCAAGAGCCTGCCGTTAAGGTCACGAATGGCCTCGTTCAGGTTGGGGAAAACCACCATCATCGCGGCCGGTTCGCCGTCAACTTCGGCGATACGGACAAACTCACCCGGCACTAGGAGTTTGAGGTTTTTCCCCAGTTCGGTAAATTCTTCATCGGTAAAGGGAATAAACCCCCAATTTTCCGCCCAGGCGTCTTCGAAAATATCTTTAATGATCGCCAAATCCTGCTGAAAATTTTTCCAATTCAACGGTCTTAGCTTCACCCGCTTGCCCAGACGTGCTGCCAGACGATCCAACTCAACCGGCACCGTAAAATCGGTCGCGATCTGATAGGCGAGAAGATCCTGGATGCCTTGATACCCCTGGGCGTTGATCTGTTGCGCATAATAGGGACGGGCGTGACCCATCATAATGGCTGGCGGGCTATCAAAACCTTCGACCAGCAGGCCGCATTCTTCGTTGATGGAAAAATTGAAGGGGCCACGTACTCTAGCCATCCCGCGGCTGCGCAGCCAGTTTTCCGCCCTATTGAAGAGGGCCGCGAAAACCTCAGCGTCATTTTCGGCTTCAATGAAGCCGAAAAAACCCGTGCTGTCGCCATATTGCTGCAGATGAAGTTGATCAATTTGGGCACTGATGCGACCCAAGGTTTGATTTCCGCGGCGGGCGATCCAGGTTTGTACCTCGGCATGCTGGTAATAAGGGTTGTGCGTGGAAAAGTGCATTTTTCGTTCGAAAAACAGCGGCGGTATCCAGGCAGGATCGTCACGATACACTGACCAGGGCAGGCGCAGAAATTGGTGGAAATGCTGCCGGCTATCTGCCGGAAAAATTTCCACTGGGGCCAAACTCTCATGCGTTTCCAGGAGTGTTTGGGGAGATTTTACTCGCGGTGAGGTCATGGCTTGTCGTCACTTCTTGAGAATGGGTCGGGATGCGGAGCCTGATGCAGAGAACGTAAAACACGTTCCCTAACCTTCAAGGATGAAGTGCATTGTATATTGATAGAATTCTATGCTGGATTTCAAGGGTTTTATTTTGTAGAATCAGCGGCTGTTTGCTTCTGAACCTTTTTGCGGAGTTTTTGTGACCAACCCGACCCTCGATAAATTCGGTTATCCCGAAAGTTTAATTGAAGAAACTTTCCATTGGGTTGTGCTCCTGCGGCCGGCCCAGGTAACCCTGGGGTCTTTGGTGCTGGTATGCAAGGAACCGGTGCAGGCGCTTTCAGATCTGAGCATGGACGCTTTCGTGGAATTGCAACAAGTGATCGAAAGAGTGGAGCGTTCTTTGCATAAAACTTTCGATTACGACAAGATCAATTACCTGATGTTGATGATGGTTGATCCCGATGTGCATTTTCACATCATCCCGCGCTATAGCGCGAAACGGATTTTTGAGGGGGTTGAGCTTCAAGATACTGGCTGGCCCGGCCCGCCTGATCTGGCCTCTTGCAATGAGTTAAACACCACGACTATGCATGCCCTGCGCAGGCATTTGCTGACGATTTGGGGCTGATATCTTTTACAATGGAATTTGAATTATGGATGAGCTGAATGCGACACCAACCGAAAACACCCTCTCTCTGCGCCTGGGTGATTTTTCAACTTTAGCTGAAGCCCTTGATTATGCCGCCGCGGGCCAGACCGGTTTTAATTTTTATTCCGGCAGGGGTGAACTGGCGTGCGTTCTTTCTTATACTTTGCTGCGCACTCAAGCCCGGATTCTCGCGGGCAAACTTCTTAGCCTGGGCTTGCCGCGCGGATCTCACTTTGCGTTAATTGCTGAAACCGATGCTGAATTCGTGCGTTTTTTCTTCGCCTGTCAGTATGCCGGGCTGGTTCCGGTGCCCTTGCCGGCGGCGCTTCACCTGGGTGGACATCAGGCCATAGTCGAAAAAATGCGTGGACTTCTGGCGGCCTGCGGTGCCAGTGCCGCCATGGCAACCCTGCCTTTTTTCGATTTTTTATCTGAAGCGGCAGGCAGGCTACTAATCACCCATGTCGGTTGTCCGGATGACTTTGATCGTTTGCCGGAATCCGCCGCCATCCTCTGCCCCTTGGGCCCGACAGAAACGGCTTATCTGCAATATACCTCGGGGAGCACCCGTTTCCCCCGCGGCGTGGTGATTAACCAGCAAACGGTAATGGCCAATCTGGCCGGGATTACTGAGCACGGCTTGTGTGTGCGCCCCGGCGATCGTTGTACCTCGTGGCTGCCCTTCTACCACGATATGGGACTGGTTGGTTTTCTGCTGGCACCCCTCGTTTCCCAGTTGTCCGTCGACTATCTGAATACGCGTGATTTTGCCGTGCGTCCACGCTTGTGGCCGGCATTGATTTCACGTAACCGCAGTACCATCTCTTACAGCCCCACCTTTGGCTATGCTCTCTGCGCCCGGCGGATGCGTCCGGCCGATATCGCTCAATATGACCTAAGTTCCTGGCGCATTGCCGGCACCGGTGCCGAACCCATCCGTCCCGATGTTCTCGAAGGCTTTGCCGAGGTTTTTGCGGCGGCGGGGTTCCGCTCCCAGGCCTTTGTGGCCTCTTACGGAATGGCCGAATGCTCCCTGGCGATCAGCTTCGCGCCCCTTAATCGTGGGCTGGAACTTGACCGGATTAAGAGTGAAGATTTGGTTGAAAAGGCGCTGGCGGTCTCAGCCCTCAGCGATTCCACCGACCCGAACATTAAAGACATGGTTTTCTGTGGCCGGGTGCTGCCGGGCCATGAATTGGAAGTTCGCGATGGCCAGGGACGGGCGCTGCCCGAACGACACTGCGGGGTTTTGTTCGTGCGCGGCCCAAGCGTGATGAGTGGTTATTTGAACGATCCCCAGGCAACCGCCGAAGTCTTAAGTTGTGATGGCTGGCTCAATACCGGCGATCTTGGCTATCTGGTCGACGGTCAGGTGGTCGTGACCGGGCGGCAGAAAGATTTAATCATCATTAACGGGCGCAACATCTGGCCGCAGGATCTCGAAGTATTGGCCGAGGAGCTACCCGGCATTCGCTTGCGTGATGCCGCCGCCTTTTCCGTCCCCGGGGTCGAGGGGGAAGAAACGGTCGTATTGGTGGTGCAGTTTCGCTATTCCGGCGAAACGGAGCGCATCTTGTTAATTGACAGTTTGCGCCGCCGGGTGCGTGAAGAGTTTGGCTTTGATTGTTTTGTCGAGCTTGTTCCACCGCGCACCTTACCGCAGACCTCGTCCGGCAAGCTTTCGCGTACTGCAGCGCGCAAAAGTTTTCTTGAGCGTCAGCACCAGGCTCCCACCTTTGCCCTTCCCCTCCAGCAAACCGGTAGTTAAGGGGCAATGCCTACCGATTTTCCCTTGAAATCAAGGCAGACAAGACCGGTTCATTGTGTTGGCGTAACCGGCGGCACGGGTTTCATCGGCAAGGCGATCATTCATCAACTTACCCAGGCCAAGCTGGCGGTCAGGGCGCTGGTACGTCCGGCTTCTCGTTCAGCTTGTTTCGATCATCCACATTTGACCTGGGTCTCCGGCCATCTAGGTGATTCGCAAAGCTTGCAACGCTTGGTTGCCGGAACGGATGCCCTTGTCCACTGTGCCGGAGCCGTGCGCGGACGAAATCTCGCGGATTTTGCCCCCACCAATATTGACGGCGTTGCCAATCTCGTTCGCGCAGCGAGAGGGACGGGTACCTGCCGGCGTTTTTTGCACCTCTCCTCTCTTGCCGCGCGCGAACCGCATCTTTCAGCCTATGCCGCAAGCAAAAATCAGGGCGAACGGGTGCTGCAAAAGGAAGCGGGAGATCTGTGCTGGACGATTTTGCGACCGCCGGCCGTTTATGGCCCCGGTGAGCGTGAATTGCTGCCCTTGCTCCAGTGGTTGCGGCGTGGCTTGCTCTTTACGCCTGGCGCCGAAGCGGGGCGCTTTTCCATGATTTTTATTTCAGACCTGGCGGGTGCTGTCCAAAATTGGCTCCAAAGCGATACGGACTGCGGTGGTTGCTATACTCTGGATGATGGAACCCCCCAGGGGTACACTTGGGACGACCTGCGGGACATCGGAAGGGATGTCTTCAGCCGCTCTGTTCACCGCATCAAGGTTCCCGCGTCCCTCCTTGGCGCGGTGGCTGGCTTTAACCTTGCACTCGCGCGCCTCGGTGGTTATCGCCCCATGCTGACTCCCGGCAAGGTGAGAGAGCTCTGTCATCCCGATTGGGTGTGTGATCATCGTGAGTTTAGTCGTGTCACCGGGTGGCAGCCCCAGGTTGTTTTAGCCGAAGGCTTATGCCGTCTTTTTGTCCGCTGATGGTTTGGATAAAACCTTAATTGAGGCGTTGCAAAAAATCACCAACTGCGGCATTACTGCAACGGTCATTGCGGTTTTTGGTAGCACGGACTCGCCACTTTGTTCGAAAGAATCTGTGACATTCTTTAAATTTTTTGACCATAAATTCTTTGGTCTTTTTTGCAGATTTATTGACGCCCCCCATCCGTAAATTCCTGGGAGAACCTGAATGCCTGTACCTGATTACGCGGAAATCCTCGCAGACGTCGAGGATCTGATCCGCCGCTTTATCAAGAATCCGGTCACGATTGAAGAAGACACTGAACTGGTTAATGGACTGGGCCTCGATTCTTTACTGGTGATGGAAGTGATTCAAGAGGTCGAAGATCGCTTTGATATTTTCTTTCCTTTGAATACTCTCGCTGAAATTCGCACCGTCAAAGATTTTGTCTTGCAAATTCAGCGCGAAATCGGAGGCTGAATCATGGGACTGTTTGATAAACTGGCCAATATTGCGGCGGCGCGTCAAGGGCTGGAAGCCTTTGGCGTTGATCCCTTTAACGTGGTTATTGAGGAAATCCTCTCTCCCACCGAAGCGCGGATTGGTGGCCAGCCGGTTTTGCTGGCGGGAACTAACAACTACCTGGGCTTAACCTTCGATCCTGGCTGCATGGCCGCCGCCTGCCAGTCGATTAACGCCGAAGGAACCGGCACCACCGGTTCGCGCATGGCCAATGGCACCTACGCCGGTCACCTGAAGCTCGAAGAAGAATTAGCGACCTTTTATGATTGTCGCAAGGGAATTGTTTTTTCAACCGGTTTTCTCGCCAACCTCGGGATGATCACCGCCTTGGCCGGCCCAGGGGATGCGATTCTCATCGATGCCGACTGTCATGCCAGTATCTACGATGGCTGCCGCATGAGTGGCGCCGACATTATTCGTTTTCGGCACAACTCTGCCATCGACATGGAAAAAAAGCTTAAGCGCCTGGGGGCACGAACGGAAAATACCCTGATCATTGTTGAAGGCATTTACAGTATGCTGGGTGATCGTGCGCCACTCAAGGACATAGTCGCGCTTAAGCGCCAGTATGGTGGCATGCTGATGGTTGATGAGGCCCATTCACTGGGTGTTCTCGGCGAAAAAGGGCGCGGCATGGCCGAAGACGCCAAGGTCGAAGCCGATGTGGATTTTATTGTTGGCACCTTCAGTAAAAGTTTAGGTGGCATTGGTGGTTTCTGCGTCGGCAACCATCCGGGGCTGGATCTCATTCCTTACGCGAGTCGGCCTTATATTTTTACCGCTTCGCCCTCACCGGCGACCATTGCCTCCACCCGCGCGGCCTTGCCCTTGCTGCGCGATGGTGTCGCCCTGCGCAAGCAGGTGTGGGAAAACGCGACCTCACTCTACACCCGTTTGCAGCAAATGGGGTTCAAGCTTGGCCCCGAGATCAGTCCGGTGATTGCCGTGCGCCTGGGTGCGCGGGAAGAATCCCTTGCCTTCTGGCAGGTCATGCTCAACAGCGGAGTGTATGTCAACCTTGTTTTGCCGCCTGCCGCGCCCAGCAACAGCTGTTTGCTGCGTTGCAGCCTGAGTGCTGCCCATACCCCCGCACAGATCGAAAAAATCGCCGAAGTCTTCAGCACAACACGCGCCCAACTGGCCGGTTGATAACTAGAAGCGGAAAATCTGCGGTGAAAAACTTCTGGAGATCAGCCCACTGCGCTGGTTGCGCCCAGAGAATCGCAGCGCCGGAGCGCAAAGCCGGAAGCCTCAATCGGGGCTAAGTTCCTCGGCCTTCTCTTCGGCTCAGTATGACGTTCCGATTTTCAAGGTCATTGTGACTCTGTGCAACTTGCGCGTGATTTAACCCGTCTTTTTAGCTCCCTCGTGTTTCCCCCTGGTGAAGAGTTACAATTTGGAGACTCCTTTTCAAAATTTCCGTCGGATGATGAACCATGAGTCTCACGGGGGCACAGGGCCGCCTGGGGGAAAATTTGATTTGCTCCGGGTTTTCTCGCCAGGCTTTGTCGTGGTATAAGGGGCGCGCTTTAGACACCTGATTCCCCCGGAAAGGCTTAGCCGGATTCCTATGCGTTTGATGGTTCATTTTGCTCGTTCTTATCCTTGGCAAACCCTGATGATGTTAGTTGCCCTGATGGCAGCAGGCATCTTTGAAGGTGTTGGACTGACGGCTCTACTCCCACTTTTGCAAATAGCTGTCGATACGAACCCAGCGGCTGGTTTGACCAGCGGGTCCCGTTCCGGCGAAACCATGCTCAATGTTTTGGCGTTCATGGGGGTGCAGCCAAGCGTCGAATCACTGCTGGTGATTATTATGACCGGGGTGCTGTTGAAGAGCGCTCTGGTGCTGCTGGCCAACAAGAAGGTCGGCTATACGGTTGCCCATGTTGCCACAGATCTGCGCCTGACCCTGTTGCGTTCTTTGCTGAATGCCCGCTGGGAATATTTTTTAAACCAGAGAGTTGGCAGCTTGGCCAATGCCGCGGCCTCAGAAGTCATGCGGGCGTCAAATGCCTACCTTTTTGGTGCCACCGCGGCGGCTTTTTTTATTCAGGCAATTGTTTACAGCCTGGTGGCCCTGACCATCAACTGGCAAGCGACATGCGCTGCTCTGGCGGCAGCTTTGCTGGTGTTGATGATGCTCAACTGGTTGGTACGGATGACAAATCGTGCCGGCAGCAAACAGACGCGGTTATTGCAATCCCTGTTGGCGCGATTGACGGACAGCCTCCATTCGGTGAAACCCCTCAAGGCGATGGGACGTGAAAATTTAGCCGATGCTTTGTTGCAAAGCGATACCCATAAACTTAACAAAGCCCTGCGCAAACAAGTTTTTTCTAAAGCCGCCCTCAAGGGTGTCCAGGAACCGATTCTGACCCTGCTCGTGGTTATTGGTCTCTATCTGTCTTTGGTGAGCTGGAAAATCGAACTTCCCACCGTCATGGTGCTAACTTTTTTGCTGGTGCGCGTGTTGGTGCAGTTGAGTAAGGTGCAGCGCCAGTACCAAGAGATGCAAGGTTGCGAAAGCGCTTATTGGTCACTTCAAGAAAAAATTTGTGGCGCCGAAGCGGAAAAAGAAGTGTCCACCGGCACGCGCGATCTCCACTTAGAAACGCAGCTCCGCCTGGAAAATATCCATTTTTCCTACGGTGAAATTCCGATCCTTGCCGGGCTTTCGTTGGATATTCTGGCTGGAACCTTTACCGCAATCGTCGGGCCTTCCGGTGCGGGGAAGACCACGCTGGTGGACTTGGTGACGGGCCTGCTGCGCCCCCAGCAGGGCAAGGTGTTGCTCGATGGGGTGTCACTGGAGGATATCGACCTGATGACGTGGCGGCGCCAGATCGGTTATGTTCCCCAGGACATCATGTTGTTGCATGACTCGATTCGCACCAACATTACCCTCGGGGATGACAGCCTGACGGATCACGACGTCGAAGACGCGCTGCGTGCTGCCGGGGTCTGGGATTTTGTCAACGCCTTACCTGAAGGAATTTACAACACCGTTGGCGAGCGTGGCACCAAGATTTCCGGTGGTCAGCGCCAGCGCATTGCCATAGCCCGCGCTCTGGCGCACCGTCCACGCTTGTTGATTCTCGACGAGGCCACCAGTGCCCTGGATCCCGAAAGCGAAAGGGCCATTTGCCGCACTATGCACGAGTTGCGTGGGCAACTCACGCTCCTGTCTATTTCCCATCGGCCCGCGTTGGTGGAAGCTGCCGATCAGGTTTACCTGCTTGAAGGCGGACGTGTCGTCGAGGTCTCTTCACCCCCAAACCTGGCAGAGCCTTATGGTGAAGACCCTAAGAGGGGCATTGAGGTTCCAACGCCGTAAGACGGACTTTGCACGCCGCCATCAATCTTTGGCAACGATATCGAAAAGATGTTCGCTGCGCTGCCGAACGCTCAGGCGGCGGAAACGGTCGAGGGCGTCGGCAAGGCGGGCAATGCGACCCTCGATATCGGACACCGTCAATCTTGGAAAACGGTGATCATGATAGGCGCGGCGATTGGGGCCTGGCCGGTGCATATTCAGTTGTGTCAGCGCGGCCTTGCTGCGGGCCAGAGCCTTTGCACAGAGCCGTTGGGTGAAAGGTACCGCCGGAAGGGCACCGGCGTCACTGTAGGCAGCGTCCAGCACATCGAGGATGCGTTCGCAGGCCAAGGCGCCCTGCTGTGCGGCGACATAGTGTGCAAACAAGACGTCACGCTCAGACGGAGCCTCCTCAGACGCGCTGCCGTCGAGGATGCCACCCAGCGCCGCAATCAGCTCATCGATAGTGAAGCATTCATGGCTAAGCCGGTTCGGTAGCCCCTGGAAATCATAGTCATAGGTGGGATCAAAAGTATTGAGATAGGATACCGCCGGCACACCGAGCGCGTGGCTTTCCACCGCCGTAGTGCAGCCGTTATGTACCAGAGCCTTACAGGCCAACAGCCAGGGTAAGACGTTGCCCTGGTGACTGACGTGAACCCTTTCGCAGCGCTTAGCGACCTCGTGATAGAGGGAGTGATCTTCGCTGGGGTGGGGTCGCACAACGAGGTTGATCCCCGGCAGAGCCTGCTCCAAAACCGGAATCATTGTCAGGAAGTCATTCAGAATGGATCGCTTGTGGATTTCCAACCCCGCCGCAAAGTCCCGCGGCATTCCCTTACCCGCTTGACCAAGCTGACGGGGTTTCGACGAATCCTTTGCGGGTGCGAACAGGCCGAGGGTGGGCAGGTAGGGATTGACGTCGGTGAAGTTGGTGTTAATCAGCAAGAAGTCACCGAACTCGTCGCGAATTTCCTGCACCGCTGGGTTGAAAAACGACCGCAGCTCGGGCCTCAGCATATCTCCGCGCGGGTTCCCGGTTAGATGCATGGGCAAGTTCGGCGGCATGTGCGGATAGTTTTGCAGCAGCTCGCGGTTCTCCTCGCCCCAGGCGAACAGATGGGAAACCTGCCGCACGGTTGCGGGTGACAACCGCAGGGAGTAGAAGACCTCGGCTGGCGGGTGAACCAGAGCCTCTTCCTCCCAGGCAATGATGTCGTGCCCCAAGCCGCGGATGATGCGGAACATCAGGTCGCTCATGCTGCGCATGCTTTTGGCACAGTAGATGCCACGCCGAAGGCCGGCGATTGCGAAATGCACATACGCGCGCGACCCGATCACGACCGGGTAGCCACGTTCGGCGGCGCAGCAGGATAGCAAAAGTTTGGCGTCCAACTCGCGGACCTGGCTTTCCACCGGCAGGATCAATGTCGGAGACGTATTCATATCAATCGAGCCACCGTCAGTCGTGCCAATCGACGGGGCATAAAGACTCCCAGTGCCGATCAAGCTGTTCAAAAAGTGAAGTATCACGGGTGATAATACCGACCTCGTGATTCAAGTGGTAAGACGGCAGGGTCCAGTTGAAACTACCGAACGCAGTATGGTGGTGATCGGCCGTTTCTGCAAGCACGAACTTCAGGTGCATCGGCACCTTGTCCGCACCGCCAAGTCGTGCGATACGCACCCCGGCAGAGGTCAAGCGTCGTTCTACCCGAGGCGGTACCCGACGGGCTGTGTGTTCAGCCAACACCTCGACCTGAGCACCCTTGGCCGCTAATCGCGCCAGGCAGGTGACGAAAGCCGGGTTGCGGAGGTGAGAGGCGGCAAGGCGAATCCGGCTGCCGCTGCCGTAGGACTTTAACAAGCATTCAATGGGATGCGGGCCGCGACGCGGCCAGAAATGCAGCTGGGTATCACCAAAATCTGCATCGCGCAGACTGCCGGGGGCATGCCGCCAAAATAGCCAGGGCCCATTCTGGTGCAGGTCGCGGACATGTGCGGCAAGACACGCGACGATGTCTGGATCGTTTATCTCAACCAGAAGGTTATGGGCAATATGATGGTCCCCGATGCGGGCAAGGGCATTTGGAGACTCTTCAGGGCAGTCGCCGGAGGGGTTAAACGAGCCCATCAGCGCCACCGGTACTGGGGCCGAAAAACAGTAGATTTTTTCGTGGACTTGAGGCTTCCAAGCTAACCCGAATGGTGCTGGGATGCCGCGCATAGCGATGGTGCGCAAGCCGTCACCAAGACCGCCGGTCGCGGACAGCAGGGCGATGACCGCAGCGTTGGCCTGCGCGATGCGCGGTCGGCCTTCGAGTACAAGCCGCACATCAACCCCGCGACTCGCTGCAGCCAGGAGGTCGCGCGCCAGCGGTCGGTCACGGAAGTAATAGGTAACCCACGCGACCTGTCCCCCGGCTGGCACTGCGGCCAAGCGCCGGGTCAGTAGTTGACGTAATGCCAGCGGTCGATCAGGGCCGCCGAAATGTGCCTGGAAGCGAGGCTGGCTCATCGACAGGTCTCAAACGTTAATAACAGGTGGTTAATTTCTGCTGGCTCGATCAGAAACGATCCCGGGTGAGCTGGCGGGAGTTGTGGTTCCGACTCTTGCACCAGGTTCGGCTATGTAACATAGGGCGCCGGGGCTGGTCAACCGGATTTCTTGAACAGCTTTTTCGGATCAGTGAACACCGAGAACTTTCTCGACGACGCAAGACCGCAATAATTCGCGAGCGAACGGACGCATTATGTGGGAGCGGCTCTTATGCCTCTGATATTTCTCGGACCCTGTAACCCAGAGGATTTCGTAAGATGGCGCAGGGATTTTTCGTGTCAGCAAGGCATGATGATCACTGCCTTGCAGGGGTACTTTGGGCTTAGCCCTCCTGGTTGATGCTGCGGGTGAAAACAATAAACCTGTGGTGTCCTGGGTTCTCGCGCCGGGGCTTGTCGTGGTATAACGGGCACAGTTTTAGACACCCGCCCCTTAACCACCTCATCTTTCGTCGCTTGCGGGTTATTTTCCTCGCCGCCCAAAACGAAGGAATCATACGCATGGGAAGACCTGTGGTAACCGTCAACTTTAAACGCCGGATAGCTCTATTTCTGGGGGTGTTGCTGCTTCTGGCTGCCAGCCTTGTGCCGACGGTTAACTGCTCTGCGGTGGATTTACTTGCCGACGAACAACTCTTTGTCGAGATCGATACTCAAATGGCCACAGATCAGGTTCGGCAGGCCCTGCAAGGGCTGGCGCGCCTGCAAAATCAGTACGGAGCCCGGGTTGAAATCCTGTGGCGCATGGCCCAGGGCCACTATGAGCTGGCGCGAAAGCTTAAGGGGGAACAGCGGCAGGAACATTTTCAGCAGGCCGAAGCCTCTGCCCGCGCCGCCATTGAGCGCGACCCGGAAAATGACGAAGGTTACAAATGGCTGGCGGTTGCTTTGGGAGCTGGGGTCAAAAATGCCGATACGCGCAGCCAAATCACGCGGTCGCGGTTGGTGAAAGAAAATATTGAAAAAGCCTTGGCTCTTGACCCTGAAGATGACATTTCCTGGTTGATTCTCAGCCGCTGGCATTACAAAATTTCGCGTCTGGGATTTTTGGCCCGCACCCTGGCTAAAATTATTTATGGTGGTTTACCTAAAGCCAGTATGGAGGCGGCGGAAAGGTCTCTGTTACGCGCCATTGCCCTGCACGATCGCATTGCCCACCGCTATAATCTCGCCAAAGTTTACGCTCAGCAAGGTAAACACGCCCAAGCCATCGCCCAGCTCGAAAAAGCTCTGACCCTGCCCGTGAGTTTCCCGGAAGAAGCCGAAGATCTTGAAAAAGCCCACCGAAGATTGAAAGAGTGGCAAAAAAGGTAGGCTAGCGGGCGACGGTTCAGACCCCACATCCCAACCAGTATTCAGCCACATCCAGCATGCGGCAGGCGTAACTCCATTCGTTATCGAACCAGACCATCATTTTCAGCAAAGTGCCATCACTGACCCGGGTTTGCGTGCCATCGACAATCGCCGAACGTGAATCGGTGTTGAAATCGACGGAGGCGTGGGGTTCTTCTGTATAGCCCAGCAACCCCTGCAGGTCGCCGTTGGCCGCCTCTTGAAAAATCGCGTTCACGGTGGACACCGTTGTCGGCTGATGGAGGTTAATCGATAGATCCATCAGGGAAACGTTGATGGTCGGCACCCGCAGATGCAGACTTTCGATCTTGCCGTGCAACTGAGGCAGGAATTTGGTAATTCCCTGATGCAGGGCCGTTTCCACCGGCACCAGCGACTGCATCGCGCTGCGCGACAAGCGCAGATTAGGGTGATGGTAGCGATCAATCACGGGCTGATCGTTCATCGCCGAATGGATGGTGGTGGTCAGGCCATTTTTGATTCCCAGATGGCGATCGAGCAAGGCCAATATGGGCACAACGCAGTTAGTGGTGCAAGAGGCGCTGGAAACAATGCGGTGTTCGGGGCGCAGACTCTGGTGGTTGTAGCCGAAGACCACCGTCGCATCAATGTCGTCTGCCCCTGGCTGCGAAAACAACAGGCGGCGCGCACCGCTGTCCAAGTGCTTGGTGGCGGTTGCCCTATCGGTATAGCTGCCGGTACATTCCAGCAGCAAATCGATCTTCAGCTCTTCCCAGGGAAGCCGACCAGGATCGGTCTGACTCAAAATTCTGATGGGGTTTTTATCGATCATCAGCCTATCGCCCACGGCTTCAACCGCCACGGGAAAACGGCCATGGGTGGTGTCGTAGCGGGTCAAATAGACCAGGGTTTCCAGATCGGCCAGTTCATTAATTGCCACCACCTGTAAATTGTGTCGGCCAGGGCGGGTATAAATGGCGCGCAGCAGCGCCTGGCCAATGCGCCCATAACCGTTGATAGCTACCCGATAGGACAAATCTTAACCCCTTTCGTTGTTATTCGATCGCAGTTGCAACCTGTGGCAGGGCTGCACCGCCCCCCAGAACCGCAAACAGGTGCACCTGATTCGTTAGCTTGGCCAGGCGCAGTGCAACCAGGCCTTGTTTGGCCGTAAAGAGTGCGCGCGCGGCATCAAGAACCCCGAGATAATTGTCCAGGCCATGCTCATAGCGCAGCTTGGCCAGGCGTTCGGCTTCAGCTGTTGCGGTCACCAGGCCCTGCGGGGCCAGGAGCTGCTGATCAATCGTGTTTTTAACCGCCAGGGCGTCGGCGACTTCGCGAAAAGCGGTCTGAATAGTTTTTTCGTACTGGGCCAGGGCAATATCACGGTCGGTTTGGCTGACCCGATGAGCGGCCCAGGTGCGGGCGTCAAAAATCGGCAGGGTGAGACTGGGAGAAAACAACCAGGTTTGACTGCCCGCGCCGAAAAGGCCCGACAGTTCGCCACTGGCGGAACCCAAGAGGCCGGTCAGAGAAATACGCGGGAAGAAGGCGGCGCGCGCCGCCCCCAGAAAGGCGTAGGCTCCTTTAAGTTGATGTTCGGCCGCGAGAATATCCGGGCGCTGCAACAGAACCTCCGAGGGCAATCCTGCCGAAATTTCGGCGGGGGCGGCAACGCCAGCAAGATTTGCGGGTAACAGCTGTTCAGCAACCTTGCCACCGGCGAGGAGGGTCAGGGCGTTTTTGTCCTGCGCCACCAATTGGGTAAAGCGCGCCAGATCCAGACGGGCGGCTTCAAGGGGAATCTGTGCCTGACGTAAATCGAGTTCGGTGGCGTAGCCGATGTCGAAACTTTTTTGAATCATGGCGTAGGATTGCTGACGGGTTGCCAGGGTCGCCTGGGCCAGTTGAAGATTTTCCTGGTCGGCGGCTAAGGTCAGGTAGGTTCTGGCCACTTCGGCAATGAGCGAAATTTGCCCCCCACGGCGCGCTTCTTCACTGGCGAAAAAGGCCTCCAGGGCCTGGGCTTTAAGGCTGCGGATGCGACCGAAAAAGTCAATTTCCCAGGCGCTGACGCCAAAATTAACCGCGTAAGATTCCATCACCTGGGAACCACCGAAACTGGCGCTTTGGGCCAGGCGTTGTTTGCTGTAAGCTCCCGTCGCATCCAGGGTTGGGTACAATTCGGAACCTTGAATGCCGTAAAGACCACGGGCGCGTTCGACATTCAAGCTCGCCAGGCGCAGGTCACGGTTGGATTCCAAAGCCAGGGCCACCACCTGGCGCAGCTTGGTGTCAGCGAAAAAATTTTGCCAGTTCAATTCTGCTGCCAGAGGGGCTTGAGGCTCGACGGTCGCTACCGTGTCGGCCTGAGGCCAGGTGGTCTCAATGGGTGGCTGCGGCTGAAGATATTCGGGGGCCAGGGTACAGCCGCCCAGAACCAGCCCGGCGGTTAGCAGGAGACTTGCAAGGGGTCTCGTCATGGGGTTTCTCCCGGATGTTTTTCATCGTTGTACTTCAGCGTCATCGGTTTTTTGTTTTTGCCCAGAGCTTTGGAGATAAGGACATAAAAGAGGGGCGCAAACAGGGTCACCAGAAAGGTTGCCGTCATTGTGCCGCCCAGTACGCCAGTGCCGATAGCGCGTTGCGCCCCCGACCCGGCTCCGCTGGCCAGGACCAGGGGTAAAATGCCGAAACCAAAGGCCAGCGAGGTCATAATGATCGGGCGCAACCTCAGTCGAGCTGCTTCGAGCGTTGCCTCAATCAGGCCCACGCCTTCATCGACGCGCGCCCTGGCAAACTGGACAATGAGGATAGCATTCTTAGTGGTCAAACCCAAGGTGGTGAGCAGGCCAATTTGGAAATAAACATCGTTGGGCATTCCCGAAAAACTCGCGGCTAGAGCTCCGCCGACAACCCCAAGGGGCAGACAGATCATAATGGCGATGGGAATCGGCCAGCTTTCATAAAGGGCTGCCAGGCAGAGGAAAATAACAAACACCGAAAAGGCATAGAGCAGGGGGGCCTGTGACCCCGCCATGCGTTCCTGATACGAAAGCCCGGTCCAGTCAAAACCTATCCCCTGGGGCAGCTTGGCAATCAGCTCTTCCATGGCCTGCATGGCATCGCCGGAACTATATCCCGGTGCGGGTTCGCCCCAAAAGTTAATGGAGGGAAAGGCGTTAAAGCGTTCGAGTTTTGGCGATCCGGTTGTCCAACGCCCGGTGGCAAAGGAAGAGAAGGGCACCATTTTCCCCTGGTTGTTGCGCACATAAAGTTTGTTAATATCTTGCGGCAGCATGCGATAAGGCGCATCGGCCTGCACGTAAACCCGTTTAACCCGCCCCGCCTGGATAAAATCATTGACATAAGCACCGCCAAAAGCGGCCCCGATGGTGTTGTGAATAGAGGTAATGGGGATTCCCAGGGCGCCGGCCTTGTTCCAGTCGACGTCAACCCGGTATTCGGGGACATCCTGCATGCCATTGGGGCGCACCTTAACCAGGCGAGGATCCTGCGCCGCCATCCCCAGCAGCTGATTGCGTGCTGCCATCAATTGGGCGTGTCCCAGACCACCGCGGTCTTGCAGTTGCAAATCGAAACCCGAGGCTTGTCCCAGCTCGATAACCGCCGGTGGCGGAAAAGCGAAGACCAGCCCTTCTTTCATCTGAGAAAAGGCGCGCATGGCTCGTTCGGCAACGGCCCCGACCTTCAAGTCCGGGCGCTGGCGCTGATCCCAGTCTTTAAGTCTAACGAAGCCCAGAGCCATATTTTGTCCCTGCCCCGAGAAGCTGAAACCTGCCACCGACAGCATAGAATCAACGGCTTCTTTTTCGTTTTGTTCAAAGTGCTGCCGAACTTTGGTCAGCACGGTCTCGGTCTGCTCAAGGGTTGATCCCGAAGGGAGCATGGCTTGAACGAAGAGGATGCCTTGATCTTCATTGGGCAGATAAGATGTCGGCATGCGCTGTAACAGGTAGACCATGGCGACCATAATTAAAGCGAAAAGCACCAGATAACGGAATTTTTTGACCAGAACCCGGCCAACCAGACGCACATACTGATCACGTGCCTTGAAAAAAATGCGATCAAACCAGCGAAAAAAGGGACGTAAAAACCAGACAGCACCATCGGAAGGCTCGTGGCCTTTGGCCACTGGGCGCAGAAAACCGGCGCAAAGCACGGGGGTCAAAATCAGGGCCACCACCACCGACAGCAGCATGGAAGAAATCACCGTCACTGAAAACTGCCGGTAGATAACCCCGGTGGAGCCCGGGAAAAATGCCATGGGCGCAAAGACCGCCGACAAAACCAGTCCGATACCAATGAGGGCGCTGGTGATTTCCGTCATAGATTTCGCCGTGGCTTCCCGGGGCGAAAGTCCTTCTTCCGACATAATACGTTCGACGTTTTCCACCACGACAATCGCATCGTCGACCAACAGACCGATGGCGAGCACCATGGCAAACATGGTTAACATATTGATGGAAAAACCAAATAACCCCAGAATGCCGAAGGTGCCCAACAACACCACCGGTACCGCAATCATGGGAATAAGGGTGGCCCGGAATGTTCCCATAAACAGGTACATAATCACAAAAACCAGCAAGACGGCTTCAATCAGCGTTTTTACCACTTCGTCAATGGCAACCCGGGTAAAAGGGGTGGTGTCGTAGGGGTAGATGACTTTCATCCCCGCGGGGAAAAACTCGCTCATCTCCGCCAGCTTGGCCCTGACGGCGCTCGCAGTATCCAGAGCATTGGCCCCGGCAGACTGACGAATCGCCAAAGCCGAGGCGGGCTTGCCATTGAAGTTTGCCACCACATCATAACGTTCAGTCCCCAGTTCCGTGCGACCGATATCACCGATTCGAATCACCGCACCATCGGGCTTGATATGGATAGGGATAGCGGCAAATTCTGCCGGTGTCTGCAACAGATGCTGGACAATAATCGCCGCATTCATGCGTTGCCCGGGTTCGGCGGGAGCCCCACCAAACTGGCCGGCAGAAACTTCGACATTGTAGTTGCGCAAGGCCAGCACAACGTCTTCGACCGTCAGCCCGTAGCTTACGAGCTTGTCGGGGTTCAACCAGATACGCATGGCGTATTGTGAGCCGAAGGTCGTAACCTCACCCACCCCCGGCACCCGTGACAGAATCTTTTCCAGGTTCGACTGGGCGTAATCCCGCAGATCGTTGCCGTCCATGCTGCCATCTTCCGAGACCAGGCCGACAATAATCAGGAAATTCCGGGTCGATTTGCTCACCGAAACCCCCGAGCGCTGCACCACATCCGGCAGGCTGGCCATGGCCAGTTGCAGTTTGTTCTGCACTTTTGACCAGGCGACATCGGGATCGGTTCCCGGTTTAAAAGTTAAATCAATCCGCGATACGCCCGACGAAGAGCTGGTGCCGGAAAGGTAGAGCATGTCATCCAAGCCGGTCATCTTCTGTTCAATAATCTGGGTGACGGTGTTTTCCACCGTTTCGCCCGAGGCGCCTGGAAAGAAGGCGTCGATGGCGATGGACGGTGGAGCAATCGGCGGATACTGGGCAATTGGCAGATTGTAAATCGCCAGCCCGCCTGCGGTCATAATGATAATCGCAATAACCCAGGCAAAGACCGGGCGATCGAGAAAAAATTTCGATAACATCCCTGGTCTCCGTTAGTTGGCAGTTGCGGATGCTTGGGCCGCGTCGGTCGATTTTTGTTCAGGCACAAAGGGGCTGGCTTGCACTTTGGTTCCGGGGCGCAGCATGGTCAGCCCTTCAACAATCACCCGATCACCAGCGGCCAGGCCCTCGGCTACCAGCCAGCGATGACCTATGGCGCGATCCAGGATCAAAGGACGATAAACTGCCGTGTTTTCCGCGTCGAGCACCAGGGCATAAGGTTTGCCTTTCGGATCCCGGGCGACCCCCTGCTGCGGTACCAGTAGCGCCTGTTCATTCACCCCTTCCTGAATGCGGGCCTGAACATACATGCCCGGCAGCAATGCGGCATCGGGATTAGGAAAGAGGGCGCGCAGGGTCACCGAGCCGGTGGTTGGATCAACACTGATGTCGCTGAATTGCAGCACCCCTTCGTGGGGATCGGCGGTACCATCTTCTTGAATAAGGGTGACTTTATTATGATTTTCGCTTTT
>Ga0100385_1000870_pt1 | contig 33339 bp, 32 predicted proteins | sample CryGeymeta201509_FD_81543 | JGI IMG/M metagenome (GOLD analysis project Ga0100385, IMG submission 81543) | Groundwater microbial communities from Crystal Geyser aquifers in Utah, USA - Crystal Geyser metaG 2015-09 | ecosystem: Environmental > Aquatic > Deep subsurface > Groundwater | place: USA... | reverse complement strand
CGATTCGATCTGCCGGATGCGCTCGGCCGAGACCCCGTATTCCGCCGCCAGCTCGTGCAGGGTCGCGGCCTCTCCGAGCCAGCGCCGCTCGATGATCGCGCGGCTGCGCGAATCGAGCCCCTCGATCGCCCGCTTCAGGCCTTCCGCCTGGAGAGTCTGGCTCTGGTGCTCCGCCAGCACCTCCGCGGGACCGGCAGCCGGGTCGGCCAGGTAGGCGATCGGCGCGACACGCTCCTCCGCATCCTCGGGCCCGTTTTCCAGCGAGACGTCCTGACCCGACATCCGGACTTCCATTTCAGCGACATCCTCGACCTTCACGCCGAGCCGGCGCGCGATCGAGACGCTCTCCTCGGCTCCAAGCGTGCGCAGATCCCGCCTGAGGCTGCGCAGATTGAAGAAGAGCTTGCGCTGCGCCTTGGTCGTCGCGACCTTGACCAGCCTCCAGTTGCGCAGGATGTACTCGTGGATCTCGGCCTTGATCCAGTGGATGGCAAAGGAAACCAGCCGTACCCCGCGCTCGGGATCGAAGCGCCTGACCGCCTTCATGAGCCCGACGTTGCCCTCCTGGATCAGGTCGGCATGAGGCAGGCCGTAGCCGAGGTAATTGCGCGCGACCGAGACGACCAGCCGCAGGTGCGAGAGCACCAGCGCGCGCGCCGCCTCGACGTCGTCATCGCGGCGCAGCCGCCGCGCCAGCTCGAACTCCTGCTCTTCGCTGAGGATCGGAAACCGGTTTACGCTCTGAATGTAGGCATCCAGGCTCCCGAGGGTACGGGGCACCGGAAAGCTCAACGCTTGCGTCATGGACGAACCCCCTTGTCGATGTATTTTAGCACTCGCCGCTTATGAGTGCTAAGTCACGCGAGGGTTCCGGTGACTTCGGTTACACCGCTCCCGTTGCCTTGCCGGTCGCGCCAGGCGAAAAAGCCCGGCGAGCCGGGCTTTTTCGATCATCGGCCTGTCCTGCGGCCGAGCGGGCTACTCGGGCCGGATGTTGGTGGCCTGCTTGCCCTTGGGACCGGTGGTCACGTCGTAGGACACCTTCTGGCTCTGCTGGAGAGTCTTGAAGCCGGAGCCCTGGATCGCGGAAAAATGCGCGAACAGATCCTCCCCGCCCTGATCGGGCGTGATGAAGCCATAGCCCTTCGATTCGTTGAACCACTTGACTGTGCCGGTTGCCATATCGCGATTTCCTTGACGTAGTGATGGAAGTGCGGGCGGAAGCCCGCGGCGGACGAGACTCAAGACAGGGGCACCGACGAACCGCAATGGGATGCTGCCGACAAGCCGACCACTTGATTTCTCCGCGCGCGCACTGTAGGGGAAGTGCGCGCCGCTTGCAAGCGGATTCTTCGCGCCGCGAGCGCCCGGGCGGCTCAGGACCCGAACGAAGGCCCGCCCTTCGCCCCGCGCAGCTTGAAGCGCTGGATCTTACCGGTCGCGGTCTTCGGAAGTTCCGGAACGAAATCGATCCAGCGCGGATACTTGTACGGCGCCAATCGATCCTTGACATGTTGTTTCAGTTCGGCAGCGAGCGAATCCGAGGGGCTCTGGCCCTGCTTGAGCACAACGTAAGCCTTGGGCTTGACGAGCCCCGCCTCGTCTTCCTGCCCGACGACCGCGACCTCCAGCACCGCCGGGTTCGTCATCAGCGCCGCCTCGACCTCGAACGGCGAGACATAGATCCCGGAGACCTTGAGCATGTCGTCGGAGCGCCCGCAATACACGAAATAGCCGTCGGCGTCCTCGACGTACTTGTCGCCGCTGCGGGTCCACGGTCCGCGGAAGGTCGCGAGGCTCTTGGCGCGGTTGTTCCAGTACATGACCGCCGCGGTCGGCCCGCTGATCTGGAGTTCGCCGATCTCGCCGCGCGCGACCGGATTGCCATCGTCATTGACGAGCCGCAGCTCGTAGCCCGGCACCGGCTTGCCCGTGGTGCCGTAGCGCACGTCCTCGGGACGGTTGGACAGGAAGATGTGGAGCATTTCGGTCGAACCGATCCCGTCCAGGATGTCGACCCCGAAGTGCTCCTTCCAGCGCTTGCCGATCTCCGACGGAAGCGCTTCGCCGGCCGAAGTGCAGCGGCGCAGGCGCAGCTCCTCGCGCGCGGGCAGTTCCGGGCTGGCGAGCAGCGCCGCGTAGAGCGTCGGCACGCCATAGAAGATGGAGGGGCGGTGCTTCCTCAGGATCCGGAACACCGACGCCGGCGTCGGGCGCTCGGCCATCAATACCGCCGTGGCCCCCACCGAGAACGGAAAGGTGAGCCCGTTGCCCAGTCCGTAGGCGAAGAACAGTTTGGCGGCCGAGAATACGACATCGCCCTCGGCGATCCCCAGCACCGGCCGCGCGTAGAGTTCCGCGGTGAGGATCAGATCCTGGTGAAGGTGCACCGTGCCCTTCGGCGAGCCGGTAGACCCCGACGAGTAGAGCCAGAAGCACAGGTCGTCGCTGGTCGTGGGCGCGGGCTCGAACCGATCGGAGGCCCCGGCCATGAGTTCAGACAGGCGGGGATGACCGGCACCAATGGTGCCCGAGACCACGACCTGGCGCAGGAAGCGCAGCTTCCCGATCAGCGGGGCGAACGCCGGCAGGAGCGCCTCGGAGACCACCAGCAACTCGGCGCGCGAGTCTTCCAGCATGAAGCGGTAGTCCTCGGTGGTCAGCAGCGTGTTGGCCGCGATCGGCACCACCCCGGCCTTGATGCAGCCGAGAAAGACGGTCGGGAAATCGATGGTGTCGTACAGCGCGACGAACGCCCGCGATTCCATCTTCATGCCCAGGCCGGCGAGCGCGTTGGCGAAGCGATTCACCCGCGCGCCGACTTCCGCGTAGGTGTATTCGCCGGCGTCATCACGGATCGCGACCTTCGCGCCGCGACCCGCGGCGAGGTTGCGCTCGATCAGGTCGTGGGCCGCGTTGTACTCGCGCGGAATCGTGATGCGGGGCGGCGCGACCGAGTGATCGGCACTGGAAAGGGAAATGGACATGGGTTCCTCCTCGCTTGAGTGCTTCGAAAGGTGACGGTCGCCGAGCCCGCCCCGTGGTCTAGCTTCCGGTGAACTCGATTTCACCACCGGGAAGTAGGTAAAGAATCCGCGCCCGCCCGCCGCTCACCGTCGGACGGTGAGCCGTGTCCGGGCCGTAGACCAGCCAGCCCTCGGCGCGCCCGTCGAAGCGGGCATCGCCCGCTACCGGCATGATCATATCGATCTCGCCGGTCGGGTGGCGGTGGTGGGGTCCGACGAGCTCTTCGATGTCAACCACATCCACGCTGAAGCCGGACGTCGCCGGCCCGGGAGCGATGATGCGGCCGAAACGCCTGCGACCCTCGCCCTGGGCGCACATCCATCCCGCGGAGACGCCGTCCTCGCAAGCCTTTCGTATTCGCGCGAAGAACGCGCCGCCGGCCGGAAACTCGCGGTTCAGCTTCGCTTCCAGAGCCGCATCCAGCGGCAGCCCCGCGATCGCGCCGGTGAGCCCGGCGAGCATTTGTTCAAACTCATCCACTGGGTTCATGCGTTTCCTCCGACCGCTTCGCCCGCGAGCTCGCCCTCCAGGGCGCTCATCCAGCCGGGAATCCATTCGACGGCGACCTCTTCGGGCAGAGTGCCGGCGGAGGCATCGTGAAGCAGCATCTCGCCCACCCGCCGTGCCCCGAGCGCGCCGAGCGCCTCGTCGAACTGCCTGCCGCCCCGGCAGTAGGTGGCGCTGTAGGTGCGATCGCCGAGCGCGATGACTCCGTAGCGCAAGCGGGACAGATCGGGCCGGTCGCGCTGCAAGGACTCGACCAGGGCACGCGTGTTGTCGGGAACGTCCCCCTGGCCGTAGGTCGAGATCACGACGAGGCATGTGTCCCGGCGCGCGAACACGCCCGCATCCAGGCCGTCCATCAGCCGAACCTCGATTTCGTGGCCCTGCGCTTCGAGGGCATTCTGCAATTCTTCGGCGACCAGTTCGGCCGTGCCGGTCATCGTTCCGACCAGAATCATCAGTCGCATAGGCGTCGGGCGGGTGTTTGACGCTTGAAAGATACGGCGAGTGCCATTATATTGCAAGCAGAGTCAGATTCAAGCAGTATATTTCACCAATTTCCTACCACGCGGCGCGCGGAGCCGCTCGAAACATGGCCAGGACCGAGAGTCTCCGGCGCTTGCGGCGTCCGGACCTGAGCGCCGACGACAACGAGTACCTGGGGATGCTCGGCGAGCGGATCCGCGGGCTGCGGGCGCGGCGCGGCATGACGCGCAAGATCCTGGCCCAGCAGTCGGGCGTCTCGGAACGCTACCTCGCGCAGCTCGAGACGGGTCACGGCAACATCTCGATCGTCCTGCTGCGGAGGATCGCGCAGGCGATGGGGCTGCCACTCGTCGATCTGTCTCGTGAAGGGCCCGAGCAGCCGGTCGAACTGACCCTGCTCATCCAGTTTCTGGCACGCCTGTCGCCGGCGAAGCTCGCCCGCGCCCGCGCGCTGCTCGCCGCCGAGTTCGAGGCCGCCGGCAACCGCGACCGCAGCCGTCGCATCGCGCTCGTGGGGCTGCGCGGTGCAGGCAAGAGCACGCTCGGTCAGATGCTCGCCGCCCGCCGCGGTGTCGTCTTCGTGGAAGCCGCGCGCGCGATCGAGCGCGAAGCCGGGACCGTGCTCTCCGAAATCTTCTCGCTCTACGGTCAGGCGGCGTACCGGCGCTACGAACGGCGCGCCCTGGAGGCGGTGCTCGAACAGCACGATGCGTTCGTGCTCGCGCCGGGGGGCAGCATCGTCAGCGAGCCGGCAACCTTCGATCTCCTGCTCACCTCGTGCTTCACCGTGTGGCTCAGGGCCACGCCCGAGGAACACATGGCGCGCGTCATCGCGCAGGGCGACTACCGTCCGATGGCGGGCGACGGCGAGGCGATGGAAGACCTGCGGCGCATCCTGGCAGGACGGGAAGCGCTCTACAGCAAGGCCGATGTGATCCTGGAGACTTCAGGCAGCTCGGTCGAGCAGAGCTTCGACGAGCTGTGCCAGGCGCTGGGCGCCTAGTGCATCATAGTGCTTGCGTCACCGCTGATAGTGAATTATAATTCTTTAACCTTGAACCGTTGGGACACTCCCCGAAACCGGAGCCGCGAATGATCACCTTCGATACCCATCCCGACCGCTACAGGCACTGGCGGCTCGCATTCGATGGCAGGGTGGCGACCCTCACCCTCGACGTCGATGAGCAGGCGGGCGTGCTCCCCGGCTACAAGCTCAAACTCAACTCCTACGATCTGGGCGTGGATATCGAGCTGAACGACGCACTCCAGCGCATCCGCTTCGAGCATCCCGAAGTGGGCTGCGTCGTGCTCACGAGCGGCAAGGAGCGGATGTTCTGCGCCGGCGCAAACATCTACATGCTCGGCCAGTCCACGCACGCCTGGAAAGTGAATTTCTGCAAGTTCACGAACGAGACGCGAAACGGCATCGAGGAGTCGAGCGCGAACTCCGGTCTCAAGTTCCTCGCCGCCCTGAACGGCACCACGGCAGGCGGAGGCTACGAGGTGGCGCTGGCCTGCGACGAGATTCTCATGGTGGATGACCGTTCCTCCACCGTGAGCCTGCCGGAGGTGCCGTTGCTCGGCGTGCTGCCCGGCACCGGCGGGCTCACGCGGCTCGTCGACAAGCGCAGGGTGCGTCACGACATCGCCGACCTGTTCTGCACCACCGCCGAGGGCGTGCGCGCGAAGCGCGCCGTGCAGTGGCGGCTCATCGACGGGAGCGCGCCGCCCAAGGAGTTCGCACGGAAAGTCATCGAGCGCGCCCGCGATCTCGCGGCCCGCACCGATCGCCCGCAGACGGCGGCCGCCATCACGCTGGCACCGCTCGCGCGCGCAATCGACGAGCGCGGCTACCATTACCGCTGGGTGGATGTGGCGTTCGATCGCGCGGCGCGCACGGCGACCTTCACGCTCCGCGGACCGGACGCGGGCGAGGCGACCGATGTCGATGGCATCCGGACCCGCGGTGCGGCGTGGTGGCCGCTCGCGATGGCGCGCGAACTCGACGATGCCATCCTGATGGCGCGCATCAACGAGCTCGAGGCCGGCACCTGGCTGTTGCGCACGGAGGGAGACGTCGATGCGGCGCTGGCGCTCGATGCGGCGATGCTCGCGCACCGGAGCGACTGGTTCGTGCGCGAGGCGACCAACCTGCTGCGGCGCACCTTCCGCCGGCTCGACGTTTCCTCGCGCAGTCTGTTCGCGATCATCGACCGCGGCTCGTGTTTCGCGGGAACGCTGCTGGAGCCGGCGCTCGCGGCCGACCGTTCCTTCATGCTGCTGGCGGGAGACGAGGCGGCCCCCCACATCGTGCTCTCGGGCATGAACCTCGGGCCGCTCGCGATGAACAACGGCTGCACGCGGCTGGCGACCCGCTTCAGCCATGACGCGGCCGCGGTGGCCGCCGCGCGGGAACGTGCCGGCGAACGCCTCTCGGCCGGGCAGGCGCTCGAAGCCGGCCTGGTGACCTTCGCACCCGACGCGCTGGACTGGGACGACGAGATCCGGCTCGCGATCGAGGAGCGCGCCAGCCTCTCGCCGGACGCGCTGACGGGCCTGGAGGCGTCCCTGCGTTTCCCCGGCGCCGAGACGATGGACACCAAGGTATTCGGGCGGCTCAGCGCGTGGCAGAACTGGATCTTCAACCGCCCCAACGCGGTGGGAGAAAAGGGCGCGCTCAAGATGTACGGCAAGGGCACGAAGGCACAGTTCAACTGGGAACGGATCTGACCGGTCCGGGGCACCCGCGGCACCGCGCCACGGTGCCCGCAAACCGAGGAGACGAACATGACGATTGATTATTCCGAGCGAATTCCGAACAACGTCGACCTGGTGTCGAATCCGACCCTGCAGCGCGCCCTCGAACACTGGCAGCCGCACTATCTTCAATGGTGGCACGAGATGGGGCCGACCGATTTCGAGAAGGCGGACGTGTATCTGCGCACCGCGGTGTCCGTCGACGCCAAGGGCTGGGCCCAGTACGGCTACGTGCACATGCCCGACTATCGCTGGGGAATCTTTCTCGCCGACCGCCAGCCCGACCGCAGGATCGGCTTCGGCGACCATTACGGCGAGCCGGTCTGGCAGCAGGTGCCGGGAGAACATCGCTCCTCGCTGCGCCGGCTGATCGTCACCCAGGGCGATACGGAACCCGCCTCGGTCGAGCAGCAGCGCCTGCTCGGACGCACCTGCCCCTCGGCCTACGACCTGCGCAACCTGTTCCAGGTCAATGTCGAGGAAGGCCGGCACCTGTGGGCGATGGCCTACCTGCTGCACGCCTACTTCGGCCGCGACGGACGCGAGGAGGCCGAGGAGTTGCTCGCACGGCATTCCGGCGACATCGACAAGCCGCGCATCCTCAGCACCTTCAACGAGCCGATCCAGGACTGGCTCTCGTTCTACATGTTCACGTATTTCACCGATCGCGACGGCAAGTTCCAGTTGAAGTGTCTGGCCGAATCCTCGTTCGATCCGCTCGCGCGCACCTGCCAGTTCATGCTCACCGAAGAGGCCCACCACATGTTCGTGGGCGAGACCGGGATCGGCCGGATCGTGCGCCGCACGCTCGAGGTCATGAACGAGCTGAAGACCGACGATCCGGCGAGGATCCGCGCCCACGGTGCGATCGACCTGCCGACGATCCAGCGCTACATGAATTTCTGGGTTTCCTCGGCGCTCGATCTGTTCGGCGCGGACATCTCCTCGAATGCCGCATCGCACTTCGCGAGCGGCCTGAAGGGCCGTGCCGACGAGGCGAGCTATCCCGATCACGTCTGCGCCGACGCCACCTGGGAGATCGACCGGCCCGACGACCGGGGCGGCGCGACGCACGAGGCCGTCGCGATGCGCAACGCGATGAACGAGATCATGCGCGGTGCCTATCTCAAGGACTGCGAGACCGGGCTCAAGCGCTGGAACCGGAACATCGAGAAGGCGGGCGTCGATTTCAGGCTCGCGCTGCCGAGCCCGCGCTTCCGGCGCACGGTGGGAAGCTGGGCGGGTCACTTCACCGACCCCGCCGGGCGCGTGGTCGGCAGGCAGGAATGGGAGAAACGGCGCGATGACTGGATCCCCTCGACCGAAGATCGCGCCTTCGTGGCGAGCCTGATGCAGCAGGTGAGCGCACCGGGCAGGATCGCGGCATGGATCGCGCCACCGGACCGCGGGATCAACAACCAGCCGGCGGATTTCGAATACGTACACCTGAGCTGATTCCGGGAATCGCTGCTCGGGTCGGGGGCCGGACGAACATGTCGACGGAAATCATCCAGGCGGTCGAACGCGGCGACATCGAAGCCCTGCGTGAAGCGCTCGAGCGTGGCGACGATCCCGACAGTCACGACGAAGTCGGCTTCTCGGCGCTCACGCGGGCATTCCTGAGCGGCCGCCAGGACATCGCCGAATTGCTGATCCGCGGCGGCTCGGATGTGAATCAGGCGGGCGGCAGCGGCGACACGCCGCTGCACTGGGTCGCGATGCAGGGGCCGCCCCGGCTCGCACGCCTGCTCATCGAGCGCGGCGCCGAGGTCGATGCGAAGACCGCGAGCGGCGGAACGCCGCTCATCCTCGCGGTGAACAGCGGCCAGGACGAAGTGGCTGCGATCCTCATCGAGACCGGAGCGCAGGCGAACCTCGCCCGCAAGGGGGGCAAGACGGCGCTGCACCTGGCGGCCATCCACGGGCAGTCGGAAATCGTGCGGCGGCTGCTCGAGCACGGCGCCGATCTGACCGCCCAGGACCACAATGGTGCCACCGCACTGCATCTGGCCTGCGCCAACGGCCACCTCGCCGTCGCCGAACTGCTGCTCGACCGCGGCGCCGACATCAATGCCCGTGACGATGACCGTACGACCCCGTTGTATCTCGCCGCCGAGGCCGGCCACGATGACGTCGCCACCGCTCTCGTCTCGCGGCATGCCGATGTCCATTGCCAGACCGACCAGGGGCGCTCGCCGCTGTTCATCGCGGCATCGAAGGGCAGGCTCGCGATCCTCAGGCGGCTGCTCGAAGCGGGTGCCCGGGTGGATGCGAGAACCAATGACGGCTGGTCGCCGCTGGTCATGGCTTCGGGAAACGGCCACCGGGAGTGCGTCGAACTGCTGCTCGCGCACGGAGCGAGGCAGTAGCGCGGACCGGGCGGAGGCCGACAGGCTTTGTGGCGCCGATCCCACACCCGGAACGCCTCCGACAGGCAAATAGTAATTTTTCCTACAGAAACGCGTCCAATCTCCCGGTAGCATCGTGACACGCATCACGCTCACTCGTGTTTCCGGAGGGCGCCATGATCCTCGCATTGCTCGCAACCGGCCCGTTCCCCGTCGGCACCGGGAATCCGGGCGAAGCCGGCCACCCGCTTCGCGACACCGCAGGACCACACGGGTGCGCGCGCGCCTGCGGAAGCACCGGCCATGACGGAGCGATTCCGGACTGCCAGACGGCCGGCTTCCAGCGCCGGCTGGACCTCGCGATGCGCTTCCCCAAGCTCGAGGTCATCCTGTTCGAAGGCGAGACGCGTGTGTGCGCGGCGAAGATGGAATTGATCCGGCGTTACGCGGCCCGTCCCGGCCAAGCCCGACCGGCGCTGTGCGGCGAGCACTTCGGCGCGTGTACGCGCATCTGCCAGCACTGAGCACCCGCGCCGCCCCTTCGCGGCGAGCGCCCTGACAGGGCCGTTCCTCGCCTCGACCTACGCAGTCTCCGCAGTTTCCGCAGCCCCCGGTCCTCGCGCACCGCGTTCGGACCGGCGATCGGTCACGATCCATTACCACACGATACGCACGATTGGCGCGGGTGTAATACGTCATTCCGGCACAGTCTGCCCAGGAACCCCTAACGGTCGTCAATGGACACGGCATTCCGGCGATTCCGGGATTGCCATATTGTGATACATGGAGTAATGTTGGTGCTCCTGTTGCAGTAACATTACAACCCTGTTTGACGAGGACGAACATGAAGACGACGCTGCTGCCTGGGCTCAGGTTCGCGCGCACTTTCACGGTGGATCGCGCCCGAACCATCGACTTCCTGGGCGAGGAACTGCGCGTGTATGCGACGCCCGAGCTGGTGCGGGATTTCGAGATCGCCTGCCGCGAGTTCCTGCTCCGGCACTGCGATCCCGGAGAGGACTCGGTGGGCACCGGCGTCGCGGTCAGCCATGCCGGGGCGACGCTGATGGGCATGCATGTCGAGATGGCCGTCGAAGTCGCCGAAGTCAGCGGACGGCTGGTGAAGTTCGCATTGACTGCGCGCGACGATGTCGAGGAGATTTCCACCGGCACCCATACGCGCTTCGTGGTCGAGGTCGAGAAACTGCGCGCGCGTGTCGCGGCGAAGGCGGCGAAGGCCCGGAGCGCCTGAGATGGCGCAGGATGTCAGGCGGGTTCCAGTCTACTGCTACCAGTGCGTGGCGGGCCCCGACCTGCTGACGGTCAAGGTGCGCGACGGCGTCGCGACCGAGGTCGAGCCGAACTTCGCGGCGGCGAGCGTGCATCCGGGCGCGGGCAAGGTCTGCGTCAAGGCCTACGGCCTGATCCAGAAGACCTACAACCCGAACCGGGTGCTGCGGCCGATGAAGCGCACCAACCCGAAGAAGGGACGCGACGAGGACCCAGGCTTCGTCCCCATCTCGTGGGACGAGGCGTTCGAGCTGGTCTGCGGCAAGCTCAACGAGATCCGCGCGAACGGCCTGACCGACGCGCTCGGCTACCCGCGGGTGGCGGCGAGCTTCGGCGGCGGCGGCACGCCGACCTACTACATGGGAACCTTCCCAGCCTTCCTCTCGGCCTGGGGGCCGGTCGATTTCAGCTTCGGCAGCGGCCAGGGCGTGAAGTGCTATCACTCGGAGCACCTGTACGGCGAGCTGTGGCACCGCGCCTTCACGGTGGCCGCAGACACGCCGACCACGAAATACCTGATCTCGTTCGGCTCCAACGTGGAGGCCTCGGGCGGGGTGTGCGGTGTGGCGCGCCACGCGCAGGCGAGGGTCGACGGGATCAAGCGGGTGCAGATCGAGCCGCACCTCTCGGTCACCGGCGGCTGTTCGGCCGAGTGGGTTCCGGTCAAGCCCAAGACGGATCCCGCATTCATGCTCGGCATGTTGAACGCGATGCTGCACGGCGCCGCGCGCGAGCGGCTCGATCTCGCCTTCCTGCGCGACATGACCAGCAGCCCGTATCTGGTCGCACCGAACGGCTACTTCCTGCGCGATCCGGCGACCCGCAAGCCCCTCGTGTTCGATGTCAGGCACGAGGCCGCGGTGCCGTGGGACACGCCGAACATCGATCCGGCGCTCGAAGGACGCTACCGCGTCTCGGGCATCGAAGTGGGCGCCGACGACGAGCTCTGGTCCCACGAGTCGGTCGAAGTCGACACCTGCTTCGGGAAACTCGTCGCGCACGTCAAGCCCTACACCCCCGAGTGGGCGGACAGGATCTGCGACATCCGGCCGGGCACGGTGCGGCGCATCGCCAACGAGTTCCTCGACCACGCCCAGGTCGGTGCGACCACGGTGATCGACGGGCTCGAACTGCCGCTGCGCCCCGTTGCGATCACGCTCGGCAAGACGGTCTCCAACGGCTGGGGCGGCTTCGAAGCCTGCTGGGGCCGCACCCTGCTGTGCATCCTGGTGGGTGCGGTGGAAACGCCGGGCGGCATCCTCGGAACGACGGTGCGGCTGAACCGGCCGGCACTCAAGCGTCAGTTCAGCCTCACGCGCAATGACGACGGGTTCATGGTCTATCCGATGAACCCGACCGACAAGGAAGGCTGGCAATCGCGGCCCCAGGTACGCAATGCCCACCGCACCCTGGTTCCGCTTTCGGCCAACTCGCCCTGGAGCACTGCGCTCGGCCCGACCCATCTGGCCTGGATCTTCCGCAGGCAGCCTCCCGATCACTGGCCGGAGGTCTCCGCCCCCGACCTGTGGTTCGTCTATCGCACCAATCCGACGATCTCCCTGTGGGACACCCCGGAGATCGGCAAGCGAATCGCCGAGTTTCCTTTCGTGGTCTGCTTCGCCTATACCGCCGACGAGACCAATCACTATGCTGACGTACTGATCCCGGAGGCAACCGATCTCGAAAGCACCCAGTTGCTGTCGCTCGGCGGCACCAAGTTCATCGAGCAGTTCTGGGACTACGAGGGCGTGGCGATCCGCCAGCCGGCGGTGCCCCCCCGCGGCGAGACCCGCGACTTCACCGACATCGCGACCGAACTCGCGCGGCGAACCTCCCTGATCGAGAAGTACAACGCGGCGATCAACCGCGGTGCGACCGGATGGGCCCTCTCGGGCAAGGACTACGATTTCTCGCTCGATCCCTCGCAGGCCCACCCGGCCGAGGAGATCTGGGACCGCATCTGCCGTTCGGCGAGCTGGGAGCTGACCGACGGCAAATCCTCGGACGGGCTGGACTGGTATCGCAGCCACGGCCTGCGCATGCGCCGCATCTCGCGCCTGCAGTGGTATCTGCTGCCCTCGTTCCAGGCCAAGGGAATCCGCTTCGAGATGCCCTACCAGGAACGCATGCTGCGGGTCGGACGCGAGCTCGCCAACCGCCTGCACGAGCAGGGCATCGAATGGTGGGACGCCCAGCTCAAGGAATACCAGGCGCTGCCGGTGTGGAAGGACTTTCCAGGCATCTGGGAGAAGGAGGCGCTCAAGCTCGGCGGCACCGCCGCGGACTATCCGTTCTGGCTGCTCACCGCGCGCAGCATGCAGTATGCATGGGGCGGCAATGCCGGCATCCAGCTCATGGACGAGGTGAGCGTCAACCTCCAGGGCCACGGCGGCGTCGTCATCAACGCCGGGCGCGCGCACGAGCTGGGCATCGCGAACGGCGCGTTCGTCGAAGTGCGCTCCTCGCTGCGCTCGACGCGCGGTCGCGCCGTGCTGGTCGAAGGCATCCGGCCGGACACGCTGCTCATGATCGGCCAGTTCGACCATTGGGCCATGCCCTATGCAAAGGACATGCACGCGCCCAGCCTCAACACCATCGCGCACATGTCGCTCGATCTCACCGACGCCACCGGCTCGGGCGCGGACATCGTCCGTGTCGCGGTCCGGCCGCTGGCTCCAGGGGACAGGGGACGGGAGGCGGCGGCCCCATGAGGTACGTGATGGCCGCGGATCTGCGCCGCTGCGTGGGCTGCCAGACCTGCACCGCCGCCTGCAAGCAGGCCAACGCCACCCCGCCGGGGGTGCAGTGGCGGCGCGTTCTCGACATCGAATCCGGCGAATACCCGGACGTGCAGCGCACCTTCGTCCCGGTCGGCTGCATGCATTGCGGCGATCCGCCCTGCATGCATGTCTGTCCCTCGACCGCCACCTACCAGCGCGCCGACGGCCTGGTCGGCATCGACTACGACAAGTGCATCGGCTGCGGCTACTGCGCGGTGGCCTGCCCGTACCAGGCGCGCTATATCGTGCATCGCGCCGAGTTCGCCTTCGGCGAGCGGGCGAGCGACGCCGAGGCGAAGGGTTTCGACGCCAGGCGCGTCGCGGTCGCCAACAAGTGCACCTTCTGCATCGACCGCATCGACGAGGCGAAGGAAAGGGGACTCAAGCCGGGCATCGACCCGGAAGTCACGCCCGCCTGCGTGAACGCGTGCATCGCGGGCGTGCTGCACTTCGGCGACCGCGACGATCCCGAAAGCAACATCTCGCAACTGCTCGCCGAGAACGTCTGGTTCCGCATGCACGAGGAGCTGGGCACCGATCCGGGCTTCTATTACATCGTCGACGCCAAGAAGTGAAACACGACATCCCGTTCAGCGTCGCGCCCTTCCACCAGACCAACTGGGACTGGCGGGCGGCCGGCAACTTCATCGGCGGGGGCTCGGGAACCGGGCTGCTGCTGTTCGCCGCGCTCGCCGCGGGCCCAGCCTACCGGGTCCAGGCGGCTGCCGCGCTCGTCATGATCGCCGCGGGCCTGACCTGCGTCTGGCTGGAGATCGGCAAGCCGCTGCGGGCCATCAACGTGTTCCGGCATCCGCAGACTTCGTGGATGACGCGCGAGGGTCTGGTGTCCCTGGTCCTCTTCCCGGCCGGGCTCGCCGCGCTCGTGCTCGGGGGCGGAAGCCCCGCCGCATGGATCAGCGCGGCGCTGGCGATGCTGTTCCTCTACTGCCAGATGCGCATCCTGCTCGCCTCCAGGGGCATCCCGGCGTGGCGCGAGCCGCGCCTCGGAGCGCTGATCATCGCCACGGCGCTGGCCGAGGGCTGCGGCTGGGCGGCGCTCGTCGCGGCCGCGTTCGGCGACGAGACCACGTCCTCGCTGGCCGCGGCGTTGATCGCGGCCGCCGTGCTGCGCGCGTGGGGGTGGCGCGCCTACCTCGGGGGCCTGCGGGCGCGGGGAGCGCCGGTCAAGGCGCTCGCCGTGCTCGAGCGCTGCGACCGCACCTTCCTCCTCGCCGGAAGCGCCCTGCCCGCGATCCTTGCCGCCGCCGGCCTCGTGCTCGGCAGCCCGTGGCCGGGCGCGGCCGCCGGTCTCGCCGCTGCGCTGGCCGGCTGGTGGATCAAGTACGTCATCGTCGCGCGCGCGGCCTACAATCAGGGTTTCGCCCTGCCCGCGCTGCCGGTGCGCGGCGTGGGGGTGCCCGGACCCGCGGTGCAGCCGGGCTGGAGCACTGGCGCGGCCGCAGGCGCCCCGGCGGCGGAGCCGCCGAAGCCGGGAAATCCGCGCCACGCTTGAGCCCGGTCAAGAATCCCGGCCGCGCTTCGGTGCAATGTTGCACTGGCGAATCGTTGTAGCGATCAACGAACGGAGACGGCGCGCATGTACGAGATCCGGTTTCACGGACGCGGCGGGCAGGGAGCGGTGATGGCCGCCGCCATGCTGGCCTCGGCCTTCGTCGAGGAGGGCAGGTACGCGGTCGCGGTGCCCTCGTTCGGCTTCGAGCGGCGCGGGGCGCCGGTCGCGGCCTTCCTGCGGGTGGATGAGCGCGAGATCCGCCGCATGACCAACATCTACCGGCCCGACTGCGTGGTGTGCATCGATCCGACCGTCGGGCGGGCGGTCGACGTCTTCGAAGGCGTGCGCGACGGCGGCACCCTGGTGCAGACCACTTCCGCCGCGGCAGGCGAGCTCGCCCTGCCGCCCGCGATCGGCACCGTCGGAGCGTGCGATGCGGTCGCGATCGCGCTCGAAGTGTTCGGGCGACCCATCACCAACACGATCATGTTGGGCGCATTCGCGCGCACCACCGGCCTGGTTTCCATCGCCGCGCTCGAGCACGCGTTGCGCGACTCCGAAATGCGCGATGCCGGCCTCCAGCAGAACATCGAGGCGCTGGCGCGCGGCTGGGCGGGCACCGTCGTTTACCACATCGAGGAGCGGGCGATCGCATGAAGCCGCAGGCCAGACCGATGTTCGACGCGAGGAGCGTCCCCGGCGATCTGTGCCCGATCGCGACCGTGCCGAACCCGATGCGCCCCGGGGACTGGCGCAGCATGCGGCCCGTCGTCGACCGGCAGAAGTGCGTCAAGTGCGCGGTGTGCTGGCTGTACTGTCCGGTGCAGTGCATCGTCGAGAAACCGGCCTGGTTCGACATCGGCTATGCCACCTGCAAGGGCTGCGGCATCTGCGCGCAGGAGTGCCCGCAGCGGGCCATCAGCATGATCCCGGAGGCGGCGGCATGAGCAGCGCAGGGGGCCCCGTGAGCGAAGCGAACGGGGGCGAAGCGCCCGCGAATGCCGCCAAGCCGCCGACCGCGCGCGCGTCGATCCTCGATGCGGGAAAAGGAGGCGGCGGCATGAGCAGCGCAGGGGGCCCCGTGAGCGAAGCGAACGGGGGCGAAGCGCCCGCGAATGCCGCCAAGCCGCCGACCGCGCGCGCGTCGATCCTCGATGCGGGAAATGGAGGCGGCGGCATGAGCAGGGGACTGGGGGCAGCATGAACGCGACACCGGCAAGCGCGAGCCTCGATCGGTCCGCCGAGCCGCGCGACGCGCAGTCGAAGCCGAAGATCATGGTCTGCGACGGAAACCAGGCCGCGGCCTGGGGCGTGGCGCTGGCGGGTGTCGACATGGTCGCGGTCTATCCGATCACCCCCCAGTCCTCGCTGGTGGAATACCTCGCGAAGTTCATCGCCGAGGGCAAGATCGACGCCCAGCTCGTCGATGTCGAGGGCGAGCACTCGGTGCTCTCCGTCCTTCAGGGCGCGGCGCTCGCCGGCGCCCGCACCTACACCGCAACCTGCGGGCCGGGACTCGCGTTCATGTTCGAGCCCTATGTGCGCGGACCCGGCATGCGATTGCCGATGGTGATGTCGATCGTCACCCGCGACACGCTCACGCCGCAGAGCGTGTGGGGCGGCCACCAGGACGCGATGAGCGTGCGCGAGGCGGGCTGGATCCAGATGTACTGCGAGAGCGTGCAGGAAGTGCTCGACACCGTCGTCATGGCCTACCGCATCGCCGAGCACCATGACGTCATGCTGCCCGTCAACGTCTGCCACGACGGCAACTACCTTTCCTACGGCGCTGCGCGCATCGAGCTGCCGCCGGCGCAATCGGTCGCGGCCTTCCTCGGCCCGAAGGACGTGAACTGGCATGTCGCGCTCGATCCCGACCGCCCGATGGCGGTCGATCCGCTGACCGGGGGCGCGGGCGGGCCGGGGCCGCGCATGTTCGTCAATTACCGCAAGAGCCATTGCGCCGGCATGCACCACGCGCTGCGCGTGATCGAGGAAGTGCACCGCGACTGGGAAGCCCATACCGGACACCGCCACGCCGGGCTCATCGAACGCTACCGGATGGAGGACGCGCAGTTTGCGGTGATGACGCTGGGTTCGATGACCGGCGCGGCCAAGGACGCCGTCGACGAGGCACGCGAGGCGGGTGTCCCCGTCGGGCTGGTCAAGGTCAAGACCTACCGGCCGTTCCCGACCGCTGCGGTGGCCGAGGCGCTCGCCGGCGTGCAGGCGCTCGGCGTCGTCGATCGCTCGGTGGATTTCGGTGGTGGCTGCGGGCCGATGTATCGCGACGCGCTCGCTGCGCTCTACCGGCTGGAGCGCCGCATCCCCTCGCTCTCGTTCATCGGCGGACTGGCCGGCGCGGACCTCACGGTCGAGCACTTCCACCGCGTGTTCGAGCGCACCCGCGCGCTGGTGGGCAGCGCGCAGGGCGGCGATACCGTCTGGCTGAACGAGAAGGACTGAACGTGGAGACCGCAATGAGGCAGACCCACTATCTCATCGTCGGCGCGAGCCACGCAGCGCTTTCGGCGCTGGAGGCGATCCGCATGGCAGATGCCGAAAACGACATCACCCTGGTGTGCAGGGACGACGCCCTGCCCTATTCGCCCACCCTGCTGCCCTACGTCGTCTCCGGCCGGTCGAAAGCCGCGTTCCTGCGCGACGAGGCCTGGTTCGCCGCGCGCCGGGCGAACTATCTGCGCGGGTGCGAAGTCGCACGCATCGATGCCGCGAACGGCCTCGCCCGCCTCGCCGGCGGCGGGGCGATCGGGTATCGCAAGCTGCTGGTGGCGAGCGGCGCCACGCCCGCGCGCCCCGCGATCCCGGGGCTGGCGGACGTGCGCTACCACGTGCTCAGGACAATGGACGATGCGGCTGCGCTGCGCGAAGCGCTCCCGTGCACGAAGCGGGCCGTCGTGCTCGGCGCCGGACTGATCGGAATGCATGCCGCCGAGAACCTCGCGCATGCCGGCGCGGCGGTGACGATCCTCGAGCGCGAGCCGCAGGTGCTTCCGGCCTATTTCGACGCCACGGCCGCCGGCCTGATCGCCTCCGCCTTCGCGCAAGCCGGCGTCGAGGTGCGCACCGGCTGCGGCGTCGAGCGCGTGGAGGCGGCGGCCGGAGGCTGCGCGCTTACGCTCGGCGACGGCTCGCGCGTGCCTGCCGACCTCCTGCTGGTGGGCACCGGAGTGGTTCCCGCCACCGGATTGCTCGAAGGCTCGGGGGTGGCGATCGACCGTGGAGTGCTGGTCGATGACTGCATGCACACGAACGTCGCGAACATCTGGGCCGCGGGCGACGTCGCCCAGGCGCGCGGCTTCGGCACCCAGGCGAAGATGCTCAACGGCATCGTGCCCTGTGCGGTCGAACAGGGCCGCGTCGCCGGCATGTCGATGAGCGAGGATCCGGGCATCCGTCCGTTCCCGGGCGGCGTGCGGCTCAATGCCTACACCTTCTTCGGAAACCGCGCGCTCTCGGTGGGCACCGCGGAAGAGGGCGAGGATTGCGAAGTCGTCACGCGAATCGCGCAGGACGCTCGGCGCTATCTGAAGATCGTGCTGCGTGACGGGCGGCTCGCCGGGATCTTCGGCATCAACGTCGGGTTCGACCCGGGCATCATGTGGGAACTCATCCTGCGCCGGATCGAACTGGGCGAGGCGAAGGCGCGCTTCCTCGACGACCCGCAGACGACCGCGCGCGCGCTGATGTCGAAGCGCTGGCGTTAGGAGCCGATTCATGTCCGGATACAACACGATCGCATTCGACGCCGGGCGCTGCACCGGCTGCGGCGAATGCATGGACGCCTGCGTGCAGGCAAAGTCGGAAGACGGCGACCTCGCGCACTCGCGCATCCGCATCGTCGCCGGCGAGGCGCCCGACACCTGGGAGCTGGCGATGTGCCGGCAGTGCGGCGATCCGAGGTGCGTGCAGGAGTGCCCCGCGGCCGCGCTCGCCAAAAACGCCGAGAGCGGAGTGATCGACTGGAATGCGGAGACCTGCGTGGGCTGCCTGCTGTGCACGGTGGGCTGCACCTACGGCGGCATCGTCTGGGACGAATCGGCCCGTCACGTCATCAAGTGCGACACCTGCGGCGGGGATCCCGCCTGCGTGAAGGCCTGCGGCGAGGGCGCGCTCAAGTATCTCACCACCTCGCGCATCTACAACGAATTCGGCGATCTCGAGGACCTGTTCGTGCCGGGGCTCGCCGGCTGCCAGGGCTGCAACACCGAACTGCTGATGCGCCACACGCTGCGCCGGGTCGGCCCGGAAGTCGTGCTGGCCACCCCGCCGGGCTGCGTGCCGGGGATGGGCTCGGTCGGCTACAACGGCCTGACCGGCTCGAAGGTTCCGGTGTTCCATCCGCTGCTCACCAACACCGCCTCGATGCTCACCGGCATCAAGCGGCACTACCAGCGCCAGGGGCGCGACATCGTCGCGCTCGCGCTGGCCGGAGACGGCGGCGCGGCCGACGTGGGCTTCCAGTCGCTCTCGGGCGCGGCCGAGCGCGGCGAGCAGATCCTGTTCGTCGTCATCGACAACGAAGGCTACATGAACACCGGCATGCAGCGCTCGGGCTGCACGCCCTACGGAGCCTGGACCAGCACCACGCCGGTCGGGCGCGAGGCGCACGGCAAGCGTCAGGACGCCAAGAACCTTCCGCTCATCATGGTCGCGCACCGCTGCGCGTATGTCGCCACCGCCTCGACCGCGTTCATGGAGGACTACTACGCCAAGCTCGAGCGGGCGATCGAGGCCACGCACCGCGGCTTCTCCTACCTGCACGTGTATTCCCCGTGCACCACCGGCTGGCGCTTCCCGGCGCAGAAGAACATCGAGGTCGCGCGCAAGGCGGTGGAGTCCAACTTCGTCATGCTCTGGGAATACACGCCGGAGGAGGGTCTGCACCTCACCCGGCCGGCGGACGACCCGCGGCCGATCGAGGAGTACCTCGAGGCGCAGGGCAAGTATCGCCATCTGGACGCGGACCAGATCGCGCACATCCGGCGCCACATCGACGAGAACGTGGAGCTGATCCGCAACCTGTGCGCGAGACCGGCGGCGAGCCCCCTGCCCGCGCGCACCGCCCTCACCTGAGCCGCGCGCCGGGCGGGAACGCGGCGCCGCTCACTCCCGGCCTGGCACCCGCCGGGCGGCCCGATGCGTGTCAGCCGCGCCCCAGTACCCGCTCCAGGAACTTGCGCTTGCTCATCGGCCGCGCGCGATCGGCGCGTTCGGGCTCGCCGAACGCCTCGTTCGGCGGTACAGGATCGGCGGCTTCCGGCGGGTGCCGCAACGCGTCGAGCGTCGCGACTGCCGCCATCCGCGCCTCCACCTGATTCGCGAACGCCGACATCGTCGAGAACAGCGCGCAGGTCCGAAATTCGCCGACCTCGGGTTCGTCCGCGCCGAGGAAGGCGAGATGTCCCGCGGGAAAGCGGTGGAACGCCCGCCGGCCGGGCGCCGCGCACTGCCAGCCCGCGGCCGCACCCGGCACCAGCACGAGGTTCATGCACCAGGGCGTGATCAGCACGCCGAGCCAGTGCCCCTGCCGGCGCGCGAAGCCGACGGCCTCGACCCGCAACGCCGGATTCGCGACCGGCACTCCGGCCATGCCTTCCAGCGCGATGCGGCGGAACGCGGCATCGAGGAGCGCCGACGGATCCGATTCGTGGACGCGAACAGCCGCGCTCACCACACCCTCACGTCGCTCGCATCCTGCGCCAGCACGCCCTCCAGCAGGCGCAAGCTCTCGCGCGCGCTGTCCTCGTCGAGCCGTTCCCAGGCGAGACCACCTGCGCGCACCAGCAGGTAGTCGCCCACCGCGACCTCATCGGTGAGCAGCAGCAGGCTCACTTCCCGGCGTGATCCCCGCGCCTCCACCACCGCCGTGCAGCCCTCGAGCGAGACGACCCGCGAAGGAATCGCCAGACACATCTCAGGCCGCCTCGCGCGGGCGCGCAGCGATGCCCCGCGCGGCGAGTTCCTGCACCGCCGCACACACCAGCGCCGGTAGGTTCGCGGCGACCGCCGGAGTGAGTTCGGTGCCGAGTTCGAAACTGGCCGGCTCCATGCCGACCAGCACCAGCTCCCGCGGCGGGTCGCCTGCGAATTCGAGGCTCGCCAGTACGTCGCACAGGCTCACCTGATGGGGCGAGAGCTTGGCCCGGAAGAAAACCGGCACTTCCTTGCCGGTGAGGCAGATCACCGTGCCGGGCGCGCGCTTCGCCTTGACGGCATCGAGCACCAGCAGCAGGTCGACGCCGGAAAGCGGACCGAGCAGTTCCATGCCGGCGGTGCCACCGTCGATGACTTCAATGCTCTCCGGCAGTTCGTAGGCTTCGCGCAGCGCCTCGGCGGCATGCACGCCGAGTCCGTCGTCGCTCAGGATGGTGTTGCCGATGCCGAGGACGACAGTGCGCATGGCGCGAACCGTCACTGCGCCCGGATCGAGATCGCGCCGCCGCGCTCGGCGTCGGTCACGTGGATGGCGCAGGCGATGCACGGGTCGAACGAGTGCACCGTGCGCAGCACCTCGAGCGGGCGCTCGGGATCGGCGACCGGGTTGCCTGCGATCGAGGCCTCGTAGGGACCGGGCTCGTCCTTCTCGTTTCTCGGGCAGGCGTTCCAGGTCGAGGGCACGACGCACTGGTAGTTGCGGATTTTCCCGTCCTCGATCACCACCCAGTGCGAGAGCACCCCGCGCGGCGCCTCGTGATAGCCCACCCCCATGATCTCGCCCTTGGGGAAGACCGGCTTGTTGAAGGTCTTCACGTCGCCCCGGGCGACGTTGTCCACCAGCGCCTTCCACTGATCCGCGAGCATGTCGACCTGCACCGCGCAGGAGATGGCGCGCGCGGCGTGGCGGCCGATGGTCGAGTGCATGGCATCCAGCCCGACCGTGGTCTTCGCCAGCGCCGAGACGGTGTCGAGCGTGGCGGTGGCGTATTTCTTCGTCGGCTCGTGCCCTGCGGCGAGCATGCACAGCACCCGCGCGAGCGGCCCCACCTGGGCCGGCTTGCCGTAGAAGGTGGGCGACTTGAGCCAGGAGTATTTGGCATCGTCCTTGAAGTCGGTGTAGTTCGGCTTCGTCTCGCCCTTGTACGGGTGCAGCGCACCGGCCTTGCCGGCGTAGTCGTACCAGGAATGCTTCACCGACTCCTCCACGCCCTTCGCCCAGAACGCGTCGTCGAAGGTCCGGATCGGCTTGAACGCGGACAGATTCTTGTCGGGGACGTAGCCGCCGGGAAGCGCGAACGTGGTGCCCTTCGTGTCCATCGGGATGTCGGGCACGCACAGGTAGTTGGTCACGCCCGCGCCGTACTTCGTCCAGTCGGCATAGAAGGCACCGACCGCGGCGACGTCGATGAGATAGACGTTCTTCACGAAGTCGCCCAGCTCGTCGATCCAGCCCCGGATGGCGAGCAGGCGCTCGACGCCGAGCACCGATTGCGAATCGGTAGCGAGCGCGTTGGAGACGCCGCCCACCGCGACGTTCTGGATATGCGGGGTCTTGGAGCCGAGGATGGAGACGATCTTGTTGGCCTTCCTCTGCACGTCGAGGGCCTGGAGATAGTGCGCCACGGCCAGCAGGTTGACCTCCGGCGGCAGCTTCATCGCCGGATGGCCCCAGTAGCCGTTCGCGAACACGCCGAGCTGCCCGCCATCGACGAAATTCTTCAGCCGCTCCTTCACCGCGCGCATCTCGTGCGCGCCGTTGAGCTTCCACGACGACAGGCTCTCGGCGAGCCTGGCGGTGGCGTCCGGATCGGCCTTGAGCGCGGAGACGACGTCCACCCAGTCGAGCGCGGACAGGTGGTAGAAGTGCACGATGTGGTCATGCACCGCGTGCGCCAGGATGATGAGGTTGCGGACGTACTGGGCGTTGAGCGGCACCTCCATCTTCAGCGCATTCTCCACCGCGCGCACCGAGGCGATCGCATGCACGGTGGTGCACACGCCGCAGATGCGCTGGGTGATGGCCCAGGCGTCGCGCGGGTCGCGCCCGAGCAGGATCAACTCCACGCCGCGCCACATCTGGCCCGAGGACCAGGCCTTCGCGACCCTGCCGCCCTCGACCTCGCAGTCGATGCGCAGATGGCCCTCGATGCGGGTGATCGGATCGATGGTGATTCTCTTGGACATGCCTCTCTCCTCGGTGGGTTATCTCGCGGCCGCGGCTGCGCGCGGCAGCACCGGCAGGCGGCGGACGAACACGATGTAGGCCAGCACCTCGAACGCGATCAGTCCGATCGTGACCAGCAGCTCCGGCAGGGCCGGGAAGTAATGCCAGCCATCCCCGGTCTGGTAACCGACCAGAAATCCGTTGATCCTCAGCAGGAAGCCGCCCGCCATCAGCAGGACCGCCGAAACGAACAGCCGCGAGGGCCGTGCCCGCGCGGCTCTCGAGCCGAGCAGCAGGAGCGGCAGCGCGAACGCGATCATCTCCAGCCAGAACATGACCGCCTCGAGGCTGAAGGCGAATGCGCTGCCGAGCGCGCCGCGCAGCACGAGATCGGCCACCCGCACGACGAGGTAGGCGGCGAGCAGCCAGAACATCAGCCCGGACAGGCGCGCGAGGATGGCGGTTTCCGTGGACCGCCGGAACCCGGTCGAGGCCGCCGCCGCCTCGAAGATCACCACGGCGAATCCCAGCAACACCGCCGTCATCAGATACAGCAGCGGCAGCAGCCAGCCCGCCTGCCACAGCGGATGGATCTGGCGCCCGAAGATCACCAGCAGCGAGCCGAGCGAGGACTGGTGCATCGAGGGCAGCACGACGCCCAGCGCGATGAAGAAGAACAGCACCTTCGAGAGCTTGCGCCGGGCGTCCTTCATCCCGAGCTTCTCCAGGAAGACCGGCGAGAACTCGATCCACATCACGAAGATGTAGGCGGTGATGCACACCGCGACCTCGAACATCACCGAGTTCGGCTGCGCGTAGCCGGGCCAGAAGATGTGCCAGACGTTCCACCAGCGGCCGAGGTCGAAGATCACCGAGGCACCCGCCAGCGTGTAGCCGAACAGGCTCGCCAACAGCGCCGGCCGCACCAGCGGGTGGTACTCGCCGCGGTTGAAGATGTAGACGAGCAGCGCGATCGCGTAGCCGCCGCAGGCGAGCGCCGAACCGACGACGACGTCATAGGCGATCCAGATCCCCCACGGATAGCCGTCGCTCAGGTTGGTGACCGCCCCCAGGCCGTGGAAGAAGCGGAACAGCAGGATGATCCCGGCCACCGCAGCGAGCGCGCCCAGCAGCACCGTGACCGGCGTGAGTAGGCGTCCGCCAAGCGGCGCCGCCGCGTGTTCAGCCATGATGGGGATCCTCCTCGTCGTCCGCGGATTTCACGTTTCGCCTCGCCACCCAGGAGAGCAGGCCGAGGAATGCGACCGGCATCACCAGCCCGCCGTAGAGCGTGTGCTGGAGCGTCTCGGAAGACGAGGCATCCGAGACCGGCGGCAGGCCGGGATAACCCAGCTTCTCGAACGGCACCCCGGCGAGCATCACCATCTGGGTGCCGCCGAACTCCTTCTCCCCATACAGATGCTGCACGTAGGCCGCCGACACGCCGGGATAACTCTGGTCGGGGCCGCCCAGGCGCCCGCGCGGATAGACCATGGGCGCGCCGGGCTTCGCGGCCAGCCGCCGCGCCGCCTCCTGCTTGAGATCGGTGAGCCGCCCGTAGAGCGTCGCGCCGGTCGGACAGACCTCGGCGCAGGCGGCGTAGCCGCCGTCCTTCCAGCGATGCCGGCAGAGCTGACACTTCGAGATCTGCGGCGTGGCCGATTCGAAGGTGAAGCGCGGCACCCCGAACGGGCAGGCCGCCACGCAGTAGCGGCAGCCGATGCAGGCGTCCTTGTCGTAGCTGACCACCCCGGTGCGCGGATCCTTCTGCATCGCCGAGACCGGGCAGGCCGAGATGCAGGACGGATCGACGCAGTGCATGCACGACTTCTTGATGAAGGCGTAGCCGTCCTGCTCGCGGTCCTTGTTGCGCGCCGAGCCGCTGCGATAGACCTTGATGACGTTGAGCGTCCTACCCGAGATGTCGAGCGGCGTGTCCCACAGATGCTCCTCGGTGGAGAATTCCGGCGGCATGCCGTTCGCCTGCTTGCAGGCGGCCACGCAGGCCTTGCAGCCCACGCACAGCGTCGAGTCGTAGAGCAGGCCGAGCGCTTCGGGCGGCACCTCGCGGTTGCCGCGCGCATGCGCCGGCGTGCCCGCTCCCGCCGCGAGCAGGCCGCCGCCCGCAGCCGAGGCCTTGAGGAAATTGCGCCGGTCCATGATCACTCACCCTTCGGTGGTTGCGCGTCCTGCCTGCCGGCCTCGGACTTGCCGAGGTTGCGCGCGAGCATGGCGGCCGCGCCCGCCGCGGCGCCGGCGATGGCAGCGAGTGCGGCCGCCGAGGCGAAACTGGTCTTGCCCTGGTCCTCGACGATGCGCGGGAAGGAGAGCGGCGGCACCACGTTCTTCATCACCGCCACCTGGTGGATCGGCTTGGTGAAGGCGACGCCCTTCTCGGTACAGCCGATGCAGGGATGCCCGCAACCCACCGGCCAGTTGCCCTCGCCCACGTCGCCGAAGCCGATCGTCGGGCAGTTCGCGTAGGTCTCCGGCCCCTTGCAGCCGAGCTTGTACAGGCAGTAGCCCTGGCGGTGCCCGGTATCCCCGAACTCCATCGCGAAACGCCCTGCATCGAAATGCGCGCGGCGCTCGCAGTTCTCATGCACCAGCCGCCCGTAGGCGAACTTCGGCCGCCCCAGCGCATCCACCTCGGGCAGCTTGCCGAAGGTGAGGAAGTGCACCGCGGTGGCGAGGAAGTTGTACGGGTTGGGCGGGCAGCCCGGGATCGTCACCACGGCCTTGCCCAGCACCTCGCCCACGCTCGAAGAGCCGGTCGGGTTCGGATCGGTCGAAGGCATCCCGCCCCAGGACGCGCAGGAGCCGATCGCGATCACCGCCGCCGCATCCGCCGCACATTCCCTGACGAGATCGATCGCCTTGCGGCCGCCGACCTTGCAGTAGATGCCGCCGTCGCGCACCGGAATCGCGCCCTCGACCACCAGGATGTACTTGCCCTTGTTGGCCTGCATCGACGCCTTGCGCGCTGCCTCGGCCTGGTGGCCCGCGGCCGCCATCAGGGTCTCGTGGTAGTCGAGCGAGATGACGTCGAGGATGAGCTTCTCGAGTGTCGGATGCTCGGCGCGCAGCAGCGATTCCGAGCACCCGGTGCATTCCTGGAAATGCAGCCAGATCACCGGCGGCCGCTTCGCTTTCTCCACCGCCTTGGCGATCGCCGCCTCGGCTCCCGCCGGCAGCCCCAGCGTAGCGGCGGTGGCCGCGCACAGGCGCAGGAATTCGCGCCGGCCGATTCCGAGCCGGTCGCTCACGGTATCGGCGGCATCCAGCGCCTCCCGGAGAAATGTGTCCGTCATGTTCTCGCTCCCCTCGTGGTCAGGCCTGTCCGCGACCCCTGCCGCGGCGCGCACACCGCAAGCGGGATCGCCGGTCACGGGATCAATTTCCGTGCCGGGAGAAGCGAAATGGGGAACCCCGTACCGAACAAGGAGTTAGCGAAACCCGCCGGAGGCGGCCGCGCGGGCGATTAGCGCACCGGCTTCCGGCGGCCCTTCCGGAGCGGAAGGAAGACTGGCACCCGCGGTGCGATAGATGATTTACTTTTCAATTATTTAGCGAGCCTCGGCACACCCTCCGCGCGGGCGCCGCAACCCGGAACCTGGAACTCGCCACCCGGCAAACCCCGCTCGCAAACTCGTGCGGAGGCTTCAGGCGGCCGGGACGAAGGTCTTTGGAAGTCCGGCCCGCCACAGCGCGCCGTGCAGCGTTTCGCCCTCGAGCCAGCCGGCCAGGCGCGCGCGCAGCGCCAGCAGCGCGGACAGGTCGATGCCGGTGGCGATCCCCATGGACTCGAGCATGAACGCGAGGTCTTCGCTGGCGACGTTGCCGCTCGCGCCCGGAGCATACGGGCAACCGCCGATGCCGCCCAGCGAGGCGTCGAAGCGATTGATGCCCAGTTCGAGCGCCGCAAACACGTTGGCGAGGGCCAGCCCGCGCGTGTCGTGGAAATGACCACCGCACAGGCGCGGCCCGGCGATCGCCAGCGCCTTCTCGAACAGCCTGCGCACACTCGCCGGATCGGCATAGCCGACGGTGTCGGCGAGGCTGACGCGGTCGGCGCCGGCATCGAGCAGCGCCTGCATCAGGCGCATCACCTCGCCGGGCGCGACCCGGCCCTGGATGGTGCAGCCGAACGCGGTGCTGATCGCGCCTTCGAGGATCATCTTCGAGCGCGAGGCATCGCGCGCGGCGCGGATTCGCGCGAACTCCGCGACCGCCTCTTCAGGCGTCTTGCGCACGTTGGCCAGGCTGTGCGCGCGGCTCGCGGACACCGGCACGACGACGGCATCCGCGCCACAGGCGATCGCCTGCTGCGCGCCCTTCAGGTTGGGCACCAGCACCGAGGCGAGGAGCCCCGGCAGCGTGCTTGCGCACGCCAGCACTTCGGCGGTGTCGGCGAGCTGGGGCAACAGCTTCGCCGGCACGAACGAGCCGACCTCGATCTCGCGCTGTCCGGCGGCATGCGCCGCGCGCAGCCATTCCAGCTTGCGCGCGGTGGGCATGACCGTGGCGAGGCTCTGCAGGCCGTCGCGCAGCCCCACTTCGCGCACGACGACCGGAATCGGAAGCTTGTCCATGCGGTTCCCTCCGGAAATTCAGGCAGTCGGAATGATGCGCCTGCCTGTGAAGCGGTCTGCGCCGAAGGCGACATCGGGATCTCAGCCGCCCGAGCGCATCTGCCGGCGGCGTATCCACGCGCTCGCGGCGTCCACCAGGACCACCAGCGCCAGCATGGCGAGGATGATGCTGCATGCCTGCGGTTCGTGCAGCAACGACAGCTCGTAGTAGAGCATCTGCCCCAGCCCCCCGGCGCCGACGAAGCCGAGCACCGTGGCCATGCGGATATTCATCTCCCACCGGTAGAGGCTGTAGGCAACGAGCTGCGGCGTGATCAGCGGCAGCGTGGCGTACGCGAACGCGAGCGCCGGGGCCGCGCCTCCGAGCGTGAGAGCGCGCGCGGGCTCCGGCGGCGCATTCTCCAGGCTCTCCGCGAACAGACGGCCGAGCACCCCCGAGGTATGCAACGCCAGGGCGAGCGTCCCGGCGAACGGCCCCAGTCCAGCGGCCAGCACCATCAGCGCTGCCCAGACCAGCTCGGGCACCGAGCGCAGGAAGTTGAGCAGAAATCGGGTCGCAACCTTGAGCGCGGCACCGAACCGCCCTGCGGCCGGCAGCGCAAGCAACACTCCCGCGCCCGCGGCGAGCAGCGTGCCGAGTGCGGAGATCGCAAGGGTTTCGATCGTGCCGCGGGCGATCCTGCGAAGGAACTCCCCGCCCAGGTCGGGTGGAAAGAATCGGAGGATGAACCGGGCCATGCTGCTGCCGGACTCGATGCTGAACAGGCTCGACAGGTCGACCGACAGATAGGCAAAACTCGTCCATACGAGGACGGCGAGCAGCAACACGGTCAACCAGCAATGCACGCAAAGTCCCAGCGCCGCACGTCGTTCCGCAAAGGTTGCCGTGCTCATGCGAGCAACTTCCTCAGGAACACACTGAACGCATCGGCGAGCAGCACCAGCAGCAGGAAAATCGCCAGCATGGTCGAGACCTCGCCACCGTTGAGCATTTTCATCGACTGATCCATCAGTTGCCCGAGGCCGCCGGCTCCGACGAAACCCATGACCACCGACGCGCGCACGGCGCACTCCCAGCGATAGATGGTGTAGGAAGCCAGCTCCTGGCCCGCTCCCGGCAACAGCCCGTAGAAAAACGCCATCAGGCGCCCGCTGCCGGATTCGAGCAGCTCGCGGGCGGGGCGCGTGTCGCCGGACTCCAGAATCTCCGAGTACACCTTGCCGAGCATGCCCCCGTAGGTGAGAGCGATTGCGATCACGCCCGCCGCCGGGCCCAGCCCGAAGGCACGCACCATCAGCAACGCCCAGACCAGTTCCGGAATGCCCCGCAGGACCAGGAGCACACCGCGCACAAGCGCGCGAGAGGCCCGCCCCGCCCCGCGACCGGGGCCGGGACCGATGCGCGAGATGGACAGACTGTGCGAAAGCATGAGACCGAGCGGAGCCGCAAGCAGCATGGCAAGCGCCGTGCCCGCGGTCGCCATCGCCAGCGTCTCCATCGTTGCCTTGAGGGCGAGGGCAAGAAAATCGATGCTCAGGTTCGGCGGAAAGAACTGTCCGAGGAAGCCGCCCATCACCTCCAGATTGCGCGCATCGAACAGATCGGCGGGATTGAATTCGGCAACCCGCAGGATCGGCCACAGCACGAGCAGCGCCGCGAGCGCCCAGCCTGCCCGCCTAAGCGCGTCCGGGTCGCGCTGCGGCCGGAAACCCGATGGCATGACGCGGACCGATCGCCCCGGCGTCAGATCGCGCGCGGCGGCACCGCGCCATCCGGCCTGCCGCCGCCAGGCAGGTCTGCCGGCACACACCCGTCGGCAGGCAGATCCGACGGGCGAGGCTCCCGGGGCGGCAGCATGACGGTTTCCGAGGCATACAAATCGCTCAGCACCGCATCGCTCACCTTCGCCGGCGGCAGATCGAAGATCACTTCTCCCGCCTTGAGCCCGATCACGCGCGGGAACCGGCGCAGCGCCACATCCACTGCATGCAGACTCGCCACCAGCGTCGCACCGCGGGACTCTGCCTCGCTGTGCAGCTCGCTCACGGTGAGATCCGCGAGCGCCGGATCGAGCGCCGAGATCGGTTCGTCCGCCAGCAGCAGATCTGGCCGCTGGTAGAGCACGCGCGCCACGCCGACGCGCTGCAACTGCCCTCCCGAGAGCCGATCGCAGCGATCGAACAGGCGGTCGGCGAGGTCGAGGCGCGCGAGCTCGTCGCGCGGTCCTGCGATATCCACCGGGTAGATGAGCGATAGCGCCGACTTCCACCAGGGCCACTCGCCCAGACGCCCCGCGATCACCGCGGTGATCGCGCGTTGGCGCGGCGGAAGCGGCGGGCTCTGGCGGACGAATCCGATGCGACTGCGCAATCGCTTGAGCTGGCTGCCGGTAAGCTGCCAGGGATTTTGACCGAGCACGCTCACGCGCCCCTCGGTCGGCCGGATCGCGCTGGCGAGGATGCGCAGCAGTGACGTCTTGCCCGCGCCGGAGGGACCGATGATCGCCAGTCGTTCGCCGCGCGCGGCATCGATCGACACGGCGCGCAGCGCCCGCTGCTCCGGCGCATTGCCGCCGGGATGGATCAGGCCGACACGATCGAGCGTGAAACTCACCGGAGCCGAACCATCGCCTCAGCAGCCTGAATCGTCACGTGTCACTTGATCAGCCCGGCCGATCTGGCGGCATTCTCGATGCCGTCGTAATTGGATGCCCTGGTCGGAACGAACCTGGAGGCGCGCTGCAGATCCATGATCGCCTTGTGCGCCGGATCGGCAGGATCGAGCCTCAGGAATGCGGCGCTGAGCTTCTCGATCAGCGCCGGATCGAGATCGCCGCGCACGGTCCAGTTGTAGTCGTAATACGGCGGCGTGGTCGCCAGCACCCTGACCTTCATCGCATTCGGATTCTTTGCCTCCAGCAGCTTTTCGAACACCGAGGCATTCAGCACGCCGGCGTCGGCCCTGCCGCTGGCCACGAACGCCACCGTCGCATCGTGCGCACCGGAGAATGCCACCCTGCGGAAATCCTTGTCCGGATCGATCCCCGCTCTCGACAGGAAAAAGCGCGGCATCAAGTGCCCAGAAGTCGACGAAGGCGAACCGAAGGCGAACGACTTGCCTTTGAGGTCGGCGAGGGTCCTGGCGCTGCTTCCGGCCGGAACGATGAAGCGGCTGGTGAATCGCTGGTCCTCGGCGCGCTGCACGATGGGTATGACACCGCCTTGTGTGCGCAGCCTGGCCTGAACGAAGGTGAAGCCGCCGAGCCATGCGAGGTCAATTTTTCTGGTCGCCAGCGCCTCGACGACGGCGGCATAATCCGTCACCGGTGTGAATTCGATCTTCATCCCGGTTTCCCGTGCCAGGTAGTCGCCGAGCGGTTTGAACTTGCGCTGCAATTCGGTCGGCGCCTCGTCGGGAATCGCAGACACCCTGAGCACGAGCGGGGCAGCACCGCCCTGCGTGAAGGCGAGACCGAAAATGACGGCACAAACGAGACGAAACACGTTCATCACGAGAACACGCTCCATGAAAGTTGACGACCGAGCCAGCGATCGAGTCTGCGGAGGCACACAGCGATTCCGATCGCCGCTTCGGCGTCGCCGCAACCCTCGCCGCGCGCAATTATCCTGGAAACCTCGGTTGAGCGTCGACCGGCCTGATGGATACCATATCCACGCTGGCTTTTTCGCCGTCGTTGACGCTCACCGAACGGGTGAACTCGCCACGCATGCGATTGCGCGCATCGAACCTGGTTTTCCAGGATCACCGTTTTTCGGGATTTCGTGCGGTCGCGGTGGCGTGCGCTGCGCCCTGCCCATCGCCAGGTCCGGGGCCCGAACGGTCGTCCGCCGTGGTCTGTACGAGGAGCGATGCTGCCTGCCCCACGCCATCGCGACGAGCGAAGAGGCCTCCCTCCACCGCGTCAATACGAGGAGCCAGGAGGCCTGCCTCCACCACGTCATTGCGAGGAGCGAAGCGACGAAGCAATCTCCTGCTGCAACGGGGCGTTGCGCGGCCGCGTCGGGCCTTGCCCCCCTCCCGGACGAGCGCGACCATGCAGCGGCCCGCCAAACCTCGCGGACCGCCGGCGCTCGGCGCGGGCGACGCTCAGGCCCGCAGCTCCTCCAGCAGGCTGGAGAGGTCGTCGGCGTGTTCCTCTTCCATCGCCAGGATGCCTTCCAGCATGCGGCGTGTGGTGACGTCCTTGTCGCCGATGTAGCGGATCATCTCGCCATAGCTGTCGATGGCGATGCGCTCGGCGATGAGGTCCTCCCGGATCATCTCGAGCAGGTTGCCGCCTTCGACGTATTCCGCGTGAGAGCGCGCGGACAAGCCGTCCGGACTGAAATCCGGCTCGCCTCGAAGCTGGACGATGCGCGCGGCGATCTGGTCGGCATGCAACTGTTCTTCGTTGGCGTGCTGCAGGAACTCCTGCGCCACGGCATCCGCATTGATGCCGCCCGCCATGAAGAAGTGCCGCTTGTAGCGCAGGATGCACACGATCTCGGTCGCCAGCGCCTCGTTCAGCAGCTTGACGACTGTCTCCCGATCGGCCTGGTAGCCGGCCGTCACCGCTCCCTGCTCGATGTGCTTGCGCGCCCGCGCGCGAAGCGTCTTGATGTCGCTGAGAAACGTTTCCTGCCTTGCGATCTTCGCCATCTCTGCTCTCCTCGAAAAAGGCTTGCCTGCTCATTCCGTCTCCCCGCCGGCGGGCGGGACAGGTCGCATTGTCGGCCCACACCGTTGCCTCGGCAACCGAAGGCTTCGCCGCTCCACTGCCATCCCGCCCGGTCACCGGCCAGGCGAGGATGGCGCCGGATCCGCAAGCTTCCGGGATCACGCGAGGTCGAAGCGATCGAGGTTCATCACCTTGCTCCAGGCCGCCACGAAGTCCTTGACGAACTTTTCCTGTGCGTCCGAACCTGCATAGACTTCAGCCAGAGCCCGGAGCTGCGAGTTCGCGCCGAAGACCAAATCGACACGGGTGCCGGTCCACTTCTTTGCGCCGGTCTTGCGGTCGCGCCCTTCGAACACGTCCCCCGCGTCCGAAACCGGCTTCCATTCCGTGCCCATGTCGAGCAGGTTGACGAAGAAGTCGTTGGTGAGCGCCCCCGGCCGTCGGGTGAAAATGCCGTGCGCAGACTGTCCGACATTGGCATTCAGGGCGCGCATGCCGCCTACCAGCACTGTCATCTCGGGCGCAGTGAGCGTCAAGAGTTGTGCGCGATCCAGCAGCAGCTCCTCGGCCGGGACCGTGTACTTCGCCTTCTGGTAGTTGCGGAAGCCATCGGCGACCGGTTGGAGCACGGCGAAGGATTCGACGTCGGTTTGTTCCTGCGATGCGTCCATGCGGCCCGGCGTGAACGGCACCGTCACCTTGTGACCCGCCTTGCGGGCGGCCTCTTCGACGCCGGCCGCCCCCGCCAGCACGATGAGGTCGGCCAGCGAGACCTTCTTGCCGCGTGACTGCGCACCGTTGAAGTCGCTTTGAATGCGCTCCAGCGTTCCAAGTACCTTGGCCAGTTGCGCGGGCTGGTTGACCTCCCAGTCCTTCTGCGGCGCGAGACGGATGCGCGCGCCGTTCGCACCGCCGCGCATGTCGGAGCCGCGGAAAGTCGAGGCCGAGGCCCAGGCGGTCGAAACCAGTTCGGATACCGACAGGCCGGACGCCAGCACCTTGGTCTTGAGTGCCGCCACGTCCTTGTCGTCGACCAGCGGATGATCAACCGCTGGAATCGGGTCTTGCCAGAGCAGGTTTTCCTTGGGCACTTCGGGGCCGAGGTAACGCGACTTCGGACCCATGTCGCGGTGGGTCAGCTTGAACCAGGCGCGGGCGAAGGCGTCGGCAAATTCGTCCGGGTTCTGGTGGAAGCGGCGCGCGATTTTTGCGTAGGCCGGATCCATGCGCATCGCCAT
>Ga0100385_1000851_pt1 | contig 33725 bp, 26 predicted proteins | sample CryGeymeta201509_FD_81543 | JGI IMG/M metagenome (GOLD analysis project Ga0100385, IMG submission 81543) | Groundwater microbial communities from Crystal Geyser aquifers in Utah, USA - Crystal Geyser metaG 2015-09 | ecosystem: Environmental > Aquatic > Deep subsurface > Groundwater | place: USA... | reverse complement strand
GACGGCAAGGCGGACCTGCTGTGGCGGCATGCGAGCGACGGGCGCAACTACCTCTGGCTCATGAACGGGGCGAGCCGCACCGAGACCCAGTTGCCGAGCGTGGGCGCGGCCTACCAGGTGGCGGCCACGGCGGACTACGACGGCAACGGCTCCACCGACATCGCGTGGCGCCACGCAACGAGCGGGCAGGTGTATCAGTGGCTCATCGACCCGACCACGCTCGCGCGCACCGAAACGCTCATCGGCACCGTCTCGCCCGCGAACTTCAGCGTGATCACACCGTAGGCAGGTTCAGCGGCGGGAACGCGCTGCATCCTCGCCGGTGCGTTGCGGCACGCTCTCGCCGGCCGTGGTGTCGAGAAAGAAGGTCAGCTTGATCTGTGCTTCGACGGCGCCGCTGTCGGAGCGCTGGCGGCTGACGGAGACCGCATCCAGCGCGAGGAAGGGCATGGTGTTGAGTACGCCGGCGAGGAAACGGCGGATCCCCGCGTAATCGCCCCGGATCGGCAACGTGAATTCGTAGCGCACGAGCCTTCCTTCGGCGCGGCCCATCTTTCCGTCGGCCTTGTCCAGGCGGACCGCTTCTTTCACCGCAGCCGAGTTGAGTGCGCCTGCCAGATCGGGCAGCGATGCGGCAGGCGGGAGCAATTCGAAGAATCGCTCGACATCCGTTCCGGGGGAAGCCGCCACGACGGCTCGCGTGGACGGGGCGGCCCGCGCCGCTTGCGCCCGCAGACCGGCGAGTCGTTCCCGCGCAGGCTCCACCACCGACAGCCACCAGCCCAGTGCGAAAGCCGCAAGACCCAGGCCGAGAATGCCGGGGCGGCCGATGCACGCGATAACAGCGTCGGCCGACGTCGTGCTCACGGCCTGTCTCCGAGATCGGCCTGGATCTGGAAGCGCACCGCAGCGCGGCCACGCTGCTCGCCGATCTCGTAGTGCACGATGTGCGCGCCACGCAGTTCGGGCGCCGCTGCGAGGCTCTTCCAGTACGACAGCATGGCGTCCGGATCGCCGGTTTCCGCGGTCACGGTGACGGTCCACCTCGCCATGTCGGGCCGCAGGGCGAGCAACGCAACCTCTCGGGGCGTAGTGCGCTCCACGGCGTCAAACGTGCGCTGCCAGGGGAAGTTCAGTTGCCGCAACGCATCGCGCGCGGCCTTGATCTCCGCCGCCGCGCGTCTTTCGAGCGCCGGATCGGGCGGCTGCGGTTTTCGATCCGCGCGCGCCTGGATCCGGAGAGCGGCCGCCAGCGCTTCCGACTGTCTCCGCGCTTCGATTCCTGCGCCGATGGCGCCGATCACGAGCAAGACCCCAAGGCAACACATCAGCCATCCCGGCCATGCCGGACAGGGTGGCGCCACGTAGTCGAGCGCGAGCCGCCGGGCAGACGTCATGAGGGCCGGTGCGGACTCGCCGCGAGTGCCGCCGCGAGACCCGGTTCCGTCGCGGTTCGCAGTTCGATTCCGTCCGGCACCGCGACGCCATGCGAGACGGGATCGGGGTCGAACAACAGCAGCGATGAGGCGCCCAACCCTTCGGCCGCCGCGCGCGCCTGCTCCAGTTGCAGCAGGCCCGCGACCCCCTCGCACGCGGGCTCGATGCGGCTGTTGACGACCGCGCGCCACACGCCGCCGGAGATCAGACCCAGGCACACGCGTGCCGGCTCCAGGACGGCAAACCAGGTGTCATCCAGCCTCTCGCGGCGGCGGGCGGCATTGAAGGCGTACATCAGATAGGGCTGCAGGGACACCAGCTTCGACCCCGCGGCCTCGATCCGCTCGTGCAGCGCCTCGATCAGCGCATGGTCGATGGCGCTGGCCATCCGCGGCCGGCCGGAGGCTTCCTGCGCGACCCGGATGTCCCACTTCGAAGCGCGATCGGCGACCGTCTCCGCGAAGAGGTGTTCCGCGAAAGCGCGCTGCTCGTCCGGACGCGCGAGCACGGATTGCCACGGCAGCACGAGGTAGCGCGCGAAATGATTCGACACGATGACGCGGATCCCGGCATGCGCTCCGGCCGCGGCGAGGATCTCGCGCAGCGCATCGCACGCGCCCATCCGGCCCTCGTCGCCGGCCGCCGCCGCGCCGAACCGCCAGCATTGCCCTGGACGCACGCCGCCCCAGGGCCGCGTCCGCCAGCCGCAGGCGAGGCCCGGTGCGATGAAGACGTGCAGGCGATCACTCCACGAAGGTGACACGGTTGATTTCCTGAAGGGTCGTCTGTCCGCGCGCGACCGCCGCCAGCGCCGCCTCGCGCAGCGAGCGCGTGCCTTTGGCGCGCGCCGCCGTCTTGATGCTCCGGATCGGGGCGCGCTGCGCGATAAGCTCGCGGATCTCGTCGCCCATCAGCAGCACCTCCGCGATTGCGCGCCGGCCGCGGAAACCCGTGCCCCGGCATTCTCGGCAACCGCCGCCGCGCCGAAAACGGTAGCCCGAAACCGCGGCGGCGTCGAGTCCGGATGCGCTCAGGAGCGCATCCGGGGGAGTCTCATCCGCGGAACAATGCGGGCAGTTCAGGCGGATCAGCCGCTGCGCGAGGATGCCGTTGAGCGCCGAAACGAAACTGTAGAGATCCACCTGCATGTGCACGAATCGGCCGATCACGTCGAACACGTTGTTCGCATGCACGGTGGTGAAAACCAGATGCCCGGTGAGCGCCGACTGCACGGCGATGGCGGCGGTCTCGGGATCGCGGATCTCGCCGACCATGATGGTGTCCGGATCGTGGCGCAGGATGGAGCGCAGCCCCACTGCGAAGGTGAGTCCCTTCTTCTCGTTGACGGGGATCTGCAGCACGCCGGGAAGCTGGTACTCCACGGGGTCCTCGATGGTGATGATCTTGTCATGCCCGGTGTTGATCTCGCTCAGCGCGGCGTAGAGTGTGGTGGTCTTGCCGCTGCCGGTGGGGCCGGTGACCAGGAACATGCCATAGGGTTCGACGGAGAAGCGGCGGATCGTGCGCACGTCCGCCTCCTCGAAGCCGAGGCCGTCCAGCCGCAGCGCACGCCCCTCGCCCTGCAGGGACTGCTTGTCGAGAATGCGCACCACGGCGTCCTCGCCGAAGATGCTCGGCATGATGGAGACACGGAAGTCGATCGCCCGGCCGCGGTCGGCCGCCTTGAAACGGCCGTCCTGGGGGATGCGCCGCTCGGTGATGTCGAGGTCCGCGAGCACCTTCACCCGCGAGATGGCCTGCTCGGCCTGGACCGGATCGGGCACGCTTTTCACCTGGGTGAGCATGCCGTCGATCCGGAACTTGATGGTGAGCCCGTCCGGCCCGGTCTCGAAATGCACGTCGCTCGCGCCGAAGCGCAGTGCATCGTGCAGCGTGGAGCGCACCAGGCGCACGATCTCGCTTGCCTCGCCGCCGATCGACCCCAGAGAAAGATCCTCCACCAGCGAAGCATCGTCGCTGCGAACGGCACGATCGTGCGGCATCGAATCGAGCGCCTGCATGTCCTGCTCGTGGCCGGCGAGGAAGGCGGCGAGATCCCCGCGATGGACGAGCCGCCACGCGAACGGCGCCTTCAGCCAATCTTCGGCCCACGGGCGCTGCCGGGAATCGAAGGGGTCGTCCGTGATCACCACGAGCCCGGCGTCGTCCGCCTCCAGCGCCACGCAGCGGCGCTGCATCGCTTCCACGAACGGAATCAGATCGAACCGCGGGCGCGTCTGGCGCAGCCCCGCCGCGTCCATGGCCGCCATCCCGGTCAGCTCGGCCAGGGCCGCCACGAAGGCCTCGGCATCGAGCGCGCTGCGCTCCTCCAGAGTCTCGATGAGCCGGACACCGGTCGCGACCGCACCGCGGCGGGCCTCGGGAAGCAGGCGGCGCAATGCTGTCGCAGCATTCATTGCAGGCTCCCCGCGAGCTCGAAGATCGGCATGTACATCAGCACCACGATCACGCCGATCACCAGCCCGATCAGCGCCATCAGGAGCGGCTCGAACAGGCGCGAGAAGCGATCGATCCAGCGTGCGATCTCCTCGTCATGGAAGGATGCCGCCCGTTGCAGCATCTCCCCCATGCGCCCGCTGCTCTCGCCCACGGCCATCATGCGCAGCGCCACCGGCGTTGCGATGCCGTTCTCCGAGAATGCCTCCGTCATCCCGCGGCCTTCGCCGATCTGCTGCCGCGCGCGTTCGAGACCTTCGCGAAGACGCGGATGGAGCAGCCCCTGGGACATCTCGAGCGCGTTGAGCACCGAGACACCGCCAGCGAGCAGCATGCCTACCGAGCGGTAGAAACGCGCGAGAAAATAGATCCGCAGCGCATCGCGCATCCGCGCGTGGCGCCAGGCGAGATCGACCAGGCCATGGGGGCCGGCACGGCGCCCGGCCAGGTAGGCCACGGCACCGATGGCGGCAACGATGGCCGCCAGGACGACCCAGCCGTAGTCGTGCGTGACGAAGTGGCCCCACGCAACCAGCCAGCGGGAGAACAACGGAAGATCGGCGCCGCGTTCCTCGTAGACACGCGAGAAGCGCGGGACGACGTAGAACAGCAGGAATAGGACGACCGCGCCACCCACGCCCAGCAGCAGCAACGGATAGATCGAGGCGCTGGCGATCGTGCGCCGGACGGTGTCGATCTGGTTCCGGTAGGCGACGTAACGCTGGAGTGCATCCGCGAGGGCGCCCGTGCGTTCGCTCGATTGGACCATGGCGACGTAGAGCGCCGGAAACGCTTCTGGAAAACCGCGCAGCGCCTGCGACAGCGCCCTGCCTTCTTGCACCGCGCGGACGATGTCCTCGATCACGCGGGTCGACGGGGTCCGGCCGCCGTGTTCGGCCAGAGCGTGCAGCGACGCGGTCAGCGGCACCCCGGCTTCCAGCAGGACCGCGAGCTCCTGCGAGAACAGGACCAACGGGAATTTCTCGCTGCGCCGGCCCAGCCAGGCGGGCGCGGCCGGCGCGACCGCCAGCACCGTGTAGCCCTCGACGCGCAGCCGGTTCGCCGCTTCGGTTGCATCTGCCGCCTCGAGCACCAGCTCGAACGGGCCCGCGCGCCCGCGCATCGCCTTGGCCGAGAAGCGCTTCATTCAGTTCCAGTTCGTGATGTCGACGCCCTCGCCGGTGCCGCCGGGCTGGCCGTCCTTGCCGTAGGAAAAAAGGTCGTACTCGCCATGCTCCCCCGGATAGCGGTAGTGGTACGGATTGCCCCACGGATCCGGCGGAACGGCCTTTTTCAGGTAGGGCCCGGCCCATTTGGGCTGGTTTGCCGGACGCGTCACCAGTGCATTCAGCCCGGTCTCGGTGGACGGATAGCTGCCCACGTCGAGGCGGAACTGGTCGAGCGCCTTGTCGAGGGCGTCGATCTGGGCACGGGCGAGGCCGACTTCGGACTTGCCGATCTGGCCGAAGTAGCGCGGTGCGACATAGCCCGCGAGCAGGCCGATGATGACGATGACCACCAGCAGTTCCAGCAGGGTAAAGCCGCCACCACCGCGCAAGGCGGACGAGTCCGCTTGCCGCGGTGGGTGCCGGGGTCCGCACCGATGCCGTGCCGATCGCCCCGTTGCCCTCTTCACGCTCAGAATCCCCGGGTACGGCTGGGCGCGGGCAGACCCGGCATGAGCGTGAGCGGGGGCGCAAACGCACCCATCCGCTGCCCAGGCACTGGTGGGGACGACTCCATCGCCCGTCCGCCCACGGGAGGCGCGCTTTCCATCGGTGTTTCCCGGCCGGCGATCTCGATGCTCATGGCCGCGGGCGTACCCTCTGCCACGGACGAGCTGGTCGGTACGGGCGCATCCGCGACGGCTGTTGCGATTGCGCTCCGTGCCGCACCGCCCGCCACGGAAACCGGTGCCACGGTTCGGCCCGGCGCGGATACGATTCCGGGAGCGCCGAACGGCACCACCCACGTGCGCCCGTCAGGACGATGCTCGATGAGCAGGCCAGTGTCGCCGACGCCCTTGAGAACGAACACGGCGTCGACGGGGTCGCCCTCGCGGATTTCCTTCAGCTCGGCGCCGTGCGACAGGACTGCACGCGTGCGTTCGCCCGGCACATCGACCCGGCCGAGGAAGGCGTAGGGGAAAGGAGGCGGCCCCGGATCTGCGGGCCGCACGGCCGGTGCAGCAGGAGGTGGCACGGGCACGCCGAACGGCGTGCCCCTGGGCTCGCTGGTCAGGCGCTCGGCGTGGAGGCCGGCGAACAGTTCCGCCGGGAGCGCACCGGCGGGCGCAGGGCCGAAATGTGCGGCTCGTGCGCTGTCCGCGACCCCGGCGCGCCCTGGCGGCTCGCGGGATACCCACCAAGTGGCGAGCACCGCCAGCGCCAGTGCGCCCCCCAATACGATGTTGCGCGTTTTCATCCTTGCACGGACGCTGCTGCCTGAACCGGGATCATCATGCGAATGGTGCCTGCGCGCGGCGGCCGAGTAAACAGGCTACGACCGGCGCCATGGTCCGCCGCGCGAAAAAAGCGGGCCTTTCGGCCCGCTTTACGCTAAGCGATCCGCGCTATTTGTTGATGACGCCCCAGCCGCTCGCCGGACTCACCGTCGGTATGAAGCCGTTGGCATCGCCGATTCCGCCGAACACCGAAGAGCTCGCCCCGTTCATGAACCAGACGTAGTCCTGGCCCGTGCTGGCGTTGCGCCACAGGAAATCGCTCATGCCGTCGCCATTGTAGTCGGCGAACGCGGTGAGCGACCACGCCGAGGCGACCGTTCCGATCAGCGTCTCGGAGAGCCGAACCGTGCCGTTCATGAGCCACACATAGGTTGCGCCCGTGGTCGTGTGTCGCCAGACGATATCACCCTTGCCGTCTCCGCTCGTATCGACGAGCCCCGCAACCGCGAAGCTCGTGGCCACCGAGGGCAGTTGCGTTTCCGACAGTCGCGTCGCCCCGTCCATCAGCCACATGTAGTTGCGCCCATCCGTGTCGTTCCGCCACAGCAGATCCGCCTTCCCGTCGCCGTCGAAGTCGATCGGGCCTGCGAGGCTGAACGCGAGCGGGACCGTGGACGTCTGCGTCTCGGACAGGCGCACGTTCCCGTTCATGAGCCAGATGTAATTTCGCCCGTTTCCCGACGACTCCCGCCACAGGATGTCGGCCTTGCCGTCGCCATTGAAATCCCCTGCACCGGCCACCACGAAAGTATTCGGGACCGATGGCAACTGGGTTTCGGACAACCGGCTCCGCCCATTCATCAACCAGACGAAGTTGCGCCCGTCGCTGGTATGGCGCCAAAGGATGTCGGTATTTCCGTCGCCATCGAAGTCTCCGGTGGCGGCGACCTGAAAGGCGGTGGACACGCCCGGCGCGTTCCCGTGGTCATCGACTGCGAGACCGGCCATGTTCCAGACGTAATTCTGGCCGTTCGTGTTGCGCCAGAAGACGTCGCCGAACCCGTTGCCGTCGAAGTCCTGCCCCAGGCCGTTGTAGATGTACTTGTACACCCCGTTGGTCGAGGAGGCTCGGCGGACGACGAACTCGGTGGGCGAGGAGCCGGTCTCGAAGTGGTTGACCAGCACGCCTTCCAGCATGTCCTGGCATTGCAGGGGGTCGGACCCCATGCTGGGCTGCCATTGCTTGCAGCGCCCCGCGCCGGGCAGGTTGCCGCCGGGGCCGCCGGCGCTCGCTCCGAACACGTTGGCGGTGGGGCCGCTGCCGGCCAGCCGGATCGCACTCATCTTCTCGTTCGAAGCGAGCTGCCACCAGCTCGCGCCTGCATCCGCGCTGGCGAGCACGCCGCTGAAGGGCAGCGGCCGGTCCATGTCGTCGGTGGCAAAGACGCCCAGATACAGCTTGTTCGCATCTGCCGGATCGATGTCGATCCGTCCGGTCGGGAACGCTGCCCACCACGGCGGTGCGTTCCAGGTCGCGCCGGTGTCGAAGGAGACGTACAGTCCCGCGCTGGTCGATGCATGGATCGTGGCGTCGCTCGCCGGCGAGTGGCGCACGAAGCGCTTGTCCAGCGTGGCGATCCCGCCGTTGTTGATGCTGCTCCAGGTGATGCTGGTGCCGCCGTCGCTGGTGGTGCCGCGGTAGAAGCCGCGGTTGAGCTTGCTGTTGAAGGAGCGGAAGTAGGCGTAGAGCACAGTCTGGCTGGGCGTGGCGGCCGAGGGCAAGGCCAGGATCCGGGCCCGGGCTCCGTCGGTGACATCCGAGCCGCCGCCGGTGGGGATCATCTGCGTCCAGTTGGTGCCGCCGTCCTCGCTCTTCCAGAACCCGGAGTTGTTGGTGCCGGCGTAGACCGTGTTCGCGTCGTTGGGATCGACCGTCACGTCGCCGTCGATGGTGAGGTAGGGCAGACCGGTCAGCCGGTTCCAGTTCGCCCCCCCGTCGGTGCTCTTGTAGAGGAAGGCGCCGGCGGCGAAGACGGTGTTGGGCGTGCTCGCGTGCGAGGTCGTATTGTTCACGTTGCCCAGCGGCAGGCCGGTGTTCATCTGCGTCCAGTTCGAGCCGTTGTCGGTGCTCTTGAAAATGCCCGTAAAGCCGTTCACGTACCACGTCGATCCCAGCGGGGTGGTGAAGCTCTCGGGGCGGATGTTCCGCGCGCCAGGCACCTGGTCCACGGTGGCCATCCTGGTCCAGGACGCCCCATCCGCCGAGCGATAGAGCCCGTCGCCATCGATGGAGACGAAGAGATCACCCGCGCTCGCGTCCGTCTGGATGGAATCGAGCCCGGAAAGCGCACGGCCTTTCTTGTCCGCGGGAAGCCCCGTATTGAAATCGCTCCAGTTCGTGCCGCCATCCACGCTCTTGAATACGCCCGCGCCCTCCACGAAGGCATAGAGGGAGCCGGAACTGCCGGTACGGCCGACCACGTTGAACACGCTGAGTCCGTTGGGCGGGCTGCTTCCTCCCAGCTCGTTGGAAGGACTTCCATTCGCCGCCGTCCAGGTAGCACCGTCATCGATGCTGCGGAAGATTCCGGCACCGGTGGTCGCGATCCAGACGGTCGTCGAACCGAATCCGCCGGCGGAACCGCCGATGCGGATGGTGTTGGCCTCGGTGCCGCCCACCGCCAGCCCGCTGCTCCCGCCGTTGAGGAGCGTCCAGTTCACCCCGCTGTCGGTCGACTTGTAGATGTTGCCGCAGCCGCTGGCGTAGAGGGTGAATGGCGCCGTCGAGTTCGCGAGCCGCATCGAGCGGATGAAGCCGCAGGGCAGGGTGTTCTCGCCGATCCGGCTCCAGGTCGGTGTCGCCGCGTGGGCGTCGTCGGTGCGGTAGATGCCGCCGCCCATCGTGTTCGCGAAGATCGTGGAAGAGTCGCCAGCGGGCGTCCGGAGCGACCGGACCCGGTCGTCGGCGAGGCCCGTGTTGATCGCGGACCAGCTCGCCGCGCCATCGGTGCTGCGGTAGACGCCGCCCCTGAAGATGCCGGCGATGAGGGTCGTGCCGGCATAGCTGCCGCCGCTCTGGACGAGCAGCGCCCGGACGTTCCCGCCCTGCTGCGGGCCGTTCAACGGCACCCAGCGGTTCTGGGCCGCGTCGGCCGCGGCGCCTGCGAGGATCATTGCGGCGCAGAGGACGCCTGCGCGGAAGCTTCGGGATGCTGCGGAACGATTCATCGCACGCATGGTGAGCTCCTGGTCAGTGGTCTCGTTGGAACCGCCGTACATCGATGCACGACAAACTTTCACGGTCGCAAAATTGTCGACTGTTTGCCGGGGATGTCAAGGGGAATCCTGCGCTGCCGCCGCCCGTGCACGGCGCGACGCTCAATTTCCTCCCGCAGAGGGCGCTTCCCTGCCCGTGGCGGCGGCGCCGGTGACGGGCGCGGGGAGCACGACCGGCGCGCGGCGGAAGATGCCGGTGCGCGGGCTTGCGGCGGGCGCCGCCGTGCCGGCGTCCGCCCCGGAAGGCGCCGCGCCCGGAAACGGAATCATCGTGCCGCCCGGCGCAGCGGGTGCGGCTGCCGGCGCGGGCAGGGGGAGCGGCCGCGAAGGCTGGGCGGGAGCCGCCTGGGCAGCTCGCGCCGCAGCCGAACCCACCGCGGCTCCGGTGCCGGAGAGGAACTCGCTCACCGCGGCTTCCGGGCGCGCGAGCCCGCGCACGATGCGCGGGGTGATGAGCAGCACGATCTCGCTCTTGACGCGCTCGTCCTTGTGGCTCGAGAACAGCCGCCCGACGATGGGCAGGTCGCCCAGCCCCGGCACCTTGGACGCCAGGGCCCGGTCCTCGTCGTTGATGAGACCGGCCAGCACCTGGGTTTCGCCGTCGCGCAGCCGCAGCAGCGTAGTCGCCGTGCGGGTACCGATCTGGAAAGCCACGGTGTTGCCGCTGGAGCCGGAGACGCTGATCTCCTTGACGATGTTGCTCACCTCCAGACTGACCTTGATGCCCACCTCGTCCTCGAGGAAGACCTGCGGCTCGACGTCGAGCTTGAGGCCCACGTCGAGGTAACTCACGTTGGAGGACACGAAGCCGCCGCTCACCGCCGCGGTGGTGGTGATCACCGGCACCTTGTCGCCGATGTGGATCTTGGCCTTCTCCTTGTTCTTCACCCGGATGCGCGGATTGGCGAGCAGGTTGGTCTTGCCGTCCTGAGCCTTGAGGTTGAGCACCAGCGGCGGGTTGGCGGTGAAGGTAGTGAGCCCGGTGCGGTTGCGCAGGTCGACGAAGCCCGGCGCGAGCGTGCCGCCGGGATTGGTGACGGTCTGCGAGATGCCGCCCGAGAGCGTGGTGCTCTGCGTGGAACCCTGGAGGACGCCGTAGCCGATCTGGTCCGGCCAGCGCAGGCCCAGCTCCTGCATGCGGTTGCGGCTGACTTCAAGCACCTCCACCTCCAGCATGACCTCGGGCTCGGCCAGATCCTGCGCGGCGATGAGCTTCTCGGCGAGGCGCACCGCCTGCGGGGTGTCGCGGATCACCAGCAGGCTGAGCTTCTCATCGATGAAGGCGTCGCGCGTCTTGACGATGGCGCGGATCATGGCGAGCGTCTGCTTGACATCGGCATTGGCGAGGTAGAACGCCTTGACCATCAGGTCCTGGTAGTTGCGCTGCTTGGCCGGGGTGTTGGGATAGACGATGAGGGTGTTCTCGTTGACGACCTTCTTGTCGAGCTGGTTGCTGAGCAGGATGAGGCCGAGCGCCTCCTCCACGCGCGTGTTGCGCACGAACACGCTGGTCTTGAGGTCGGCGCGCACGTCGTGGTCGAAGAGGATGTTGATGCCGGCGGTGCGCGCCACCACCTCGAGCACCGCGCGCAGGTTGGCATCCCGGAATTCGAGGCTGATCGGCTTGTCGAGCGATGCCTTCAGCACCCCCAGGCCGGCGCTCGCGGCCTGCGCGGCCTGTTCCTCGATCCTGCGCAGCAGGGCGCGCGCCTCGCGATGGCGCGGATCCTCGGCCAGCACCACGCGAAGCTTCACCCCCGCCGCCTCGGGCTGGCGCGCATCGACGAGGCGCTGCGCTTCGGCGACGAGGCCCGAATGACGCGCCTGCGCCTCGAGCATCATCAGGCCGGCGCGCGCACGAGGGCTGGCGGCATCCCACTCGAGCGCCTTGCGATAGGCGGCATCGGCCGCCTGCGCATCGCCGGCCGCGCGCGCCGCGTCGCCGCGATTGCTCGCCTGCGCGACGAACAGCTCCTTGCGGCGGAGGAATTCGGCGCGCACCGCGCGGTTGTCCGGTTCGCGCCTGAGGGTCTCTTCGAGGACGCGCAGGCCGTCCTCGGGCCGTCCCTCGGCCGCCAGCCGCCCCGCCGCCTCCAGCGCCGGATCGGTCGTCGCGCAGGCAGCGAGCAGCACCGCCGCGATCCCCAGGAAGAAACACCTGAAACACCCGGGGTCAGGTCTTGACATGACGGTTTTCATCTCTCCCCCTTGATGACCCGGCTCACCGTGGAATAGTGAACCCCGGCATGACGAGCGATCGCCGCCATCGTATAGGCGTAGTCCTGAAGCGCCTTGCGCATGGCCTGGTCGCGCAACGCCTTGTCGCCTCGAACAGCGCCTCCGAACAGTTCCCCCAGGCTCGGCCGGTGCAGCAGGCGCTGGGCACGCGCAATCTCCTTCAGCGCGTCCTTGCCCTCGAGCAAGGGGCGCAGTGTCTCCACGAAAGCTTGCGGGCCGAGCAGCGCCTGACCCTTCACCGCCGTCCACGGAGACGGCAGGCCCTTGCCTTGCGCGACGAACTCGGCGTAGCCTCGCCTGGCCACGGCACCGCGCTTGCCGAACTGGCCCAGCACCCAGTCCGTGGTAAGCCACGCCGGAGCCGCGGCGAACCCCATCGTCGCCGGATAGCTGCTCCACGGATAGCGTTCGATGCGCTTCACCACGCCGGCGCGCACCGGGTTGAGCACGACATAGCGGCACAGCTCCAGCAGGTAGCCGTCGCGATCGACCACGATCGCCTTGAACCGCCCCTGGAACACATGACCCACACGGTCGTGACGCCGGTCGAAGCGCTGTGTATAGACACCGTTCAATTGGCGCATCCCCGCCGACAGGTTGCCGCGCGGCGTCTCGATGAGCAGGTGATAGTGATTGTCCATCAGGCAATAGGCGTGACACAGCCATCCGAAGCGCGTCACGACTTCGCCCAGGCAGCCGAGAAACCGCTGCCGGTCCTCGTCGTCGAGAAAGATCGCACCGCGCGCATTGCCGCGCGCGGTCACGTGATGGATCGCACCGGGGAATTCGAGCCGGAGGGGACGGGACATCGCCGCAAACTATGCCGTCAAAAGCGTGATGTCAAGACCTGACCCCGGTTTACCGGTTTACGGTTTACCAGCGCAGGTAGGCGCGCAGCAGGTCGAGCCGCTGCGCGCCTTCCGGGTCGCGCCTGGTTTTTTCCATCGCCTCGCGCACGAACGCGGCGAGCACGGCGACCAGCAGCGCGACCACCGCGGTGAGCACGGTGATGAGCGCGCGCTTGGGGCTCGTGCGGCGCTCGGGCGGCACCGCGCGGTCGAGCGACTGGATGATCGACGAATTCTTGGCCTCGTCCAGCCGCGCGAGCTCGTACTGCCGGGCGATCAGCTCGAACATCGCCTCGCCGTACTTCACCTCGCGCAGCCGGCGCACGTATTCCAGCCCGGCCTCGGGCACCTTGCCGGTGGGAACGAGGATGCCGCCCTCGCCGCCGGGGGCGGATTTCTCCAGCCGCGCGAGCTGGGCGCGCATGCCGGAGAGTTCCTCGCGCATGCGCACGTAGTCGGGGTTGCTTTCGGTGGCGAAGGTGCGCATGGCGGCGCCGAGCTGCACCTCGCGCACTGCGATCTGCGCGCGCAACCCCGCCACCGCCTCGATGATCGCCTTGCCCTGTTCGTCGAGCTTGATGAGCCCGGTCTTCTCCTGCGTCTTGCGCAGCGAGACCTCGGCATCGGCGAGGCCGTCCTTCGCCAGCCTGAGCTGTTTCTCGAAGAACAGGCGCCGCTGCGAGGCCTCGGTGACGGCGAGCGTGTCGTTCAACCGGTCGAGCTCCTCGACGTAGGCATTGGCCATGGCCGCCGCCTGCTTCGGATCCTCGTCCTCGGCCTCGATCACGATGATGCCGTCCTTGCCGACGGTGATGTGCGTGCGCTTCTCCAGCGCCTTGCGCGCGTCGTCCGCCGTGTCCGCGTCGTAGGCCTCGCGCAGCTTGAAGCGCTCGATGAGCCGGTCGGCCACGCTGCGGCTCTTGAGCATGCCCGCGTACAGGTCGTTCGGATTCTTGATCCCCAGGCTGCCTCCCGCGATCCCGGCCACCGCGCCCAGATTCCCCAGCAGCGCGGCGGCGGTCGATTGCGACTGCTGGGGCGGCAGGACACGGGCGATGCCGGTGTAGACCGGCGTCATGAGGAGGCTGACGATCGCGGCGACGACCGCGGCGCCGAACGGCAATCCCAGCACCAGCGCCTTGTGCTTCGCCAGCACGAGGGCGAGATCGAGCAGGCCGATCTCGTCGTCTTCGCTCGGCGCCTGCGCATCCTGCGGCGGGGCGGGTTCGCTCATGTTCCGGCGTTCACTCGATGGTCATGCGGCGGGTGTGCCCACGCTTCAATCCGCGGCCGTGTCGATGAATGCGGACAGCCGCTCCAGGTTCTGGGCGACGAGAGCGAGCTTGCGGCGGACAACTCCTCGAAATCCTCGCGGGTACGAAGGCGCGCCATCCGCAGGACAGGCTGGGGTCGCCGTACGGCACGACGTCGCGCCGCTCACAGGTTCCTCAGCACCTTGAGCCCAGCCACGCCGAGCGCGAACTGGTAGAACACCTGCGCCCAGTCCTTGAGTTCGCGCACCAGCACGAACTTGTCGAGCCGCTCCGGTACGACGACGGCATCGCCCGGCATCAGCCGCTCGCCCTCGAGCGAGAGCCAGCCGCGGTTCTCCTTGCTGAGCACGGTGCCGTCGGCGCGAATGACGTAGAGCTGTCCGGTGTCCGCGTCCCGGGTCGGGCCGCCGGCCTGGGCGAGATAGTCGGAGACCCGCTTGTCCTCGCGGTGAATGAAGGCGTTCTGGTTGAACACGGCGCCGAAGACGCTCACCACCGAGGGCCGCGGCGGGACGAACAGGCGGTCGCCGTCCTCGAGCGCGATGTCGGGCAGGTCCGCCAGCCGGCTGGGCTGCGGCGGGATATCGAGCACGATCCGGCCGCTCGCCTTCACCGCACGCAGCTTCGCGATCAGCGCCTGCTGCGCGTCGGCTTCGCGCCTGGCGGCCGCCGCGTCCTCGGAGGTCGTGATCGCCTGGGCGCGTTCCGCACTGATGCGCCGCGCCTCGAGTTCGATCCGGCTGAGCGCCTGGTCGAGCTGCCTCTGCTGGGCCTGTCGGGTCGATTCGCGCGAAAACTCGGCGCCGTACAGATAGGCCTGGGGAGTGAGGCCGCCCACCCGCGCGACGAGCTGGCGCAGCGTCTCGCCCGGCAGCACCTTGTAGACGCCGGCCGCGCGCAGTTCCCCTTCGATGCGCACGTACCGGGCCTGGCTGGCGACCGGAACGTCGATGTCCTTCTTGGAGAACACGGTGAGGATGTCGTCCGCGCGCAGTTCCAGGTTCTGGGCCGCATCGCCCTCCAGCACTGCCTTACCGAGGTTGAAGGGCAGAAGATCGGTGGTGAGATCGTCCTTGAGGCGCTCGATGACGGCGTAATCCCAGTTGACCTCTTCCGCCCGCTTGACCTCGTTGCGCAGTTCCGCTTCGCTGCCCGGCTCGGTCTTCTCGGCGCGGTTGCGCACCCGCCAGACCTCGCGGCTCACCAGCGCTTCCTTCGAGGGGATCAGGTCGCGCACCCGCATGCCCGCGCGCCACGGATAGTGGGCGGGCTCGGCGACGAAGCCGCGCAGGGTCACCGCGGCGTCGAACCGCGGCGTGAGCGCGAACACGCGCACCACGTCGCCGTCGCGAAGTCTACGCGCGAGCCCCTCGCGCCCGAGGGTGAACTCGTCTACCTTGCGCGCCTTGCGGTCCTCGATGCGCTCCACCACCGCGCGCTGGCCGGAGGCGGTGGTGCTGAGCCCCCCGGCCCAGGCGAGCACCTCGCCGAACGGCGATTCGGTCGCGCGCAGCTCGAACACCGCCGGCACGTTGACGCTGCCGGAGACCGCGACCAGCGCGCCGGCGGGCGGTATGAAGATGACATCGCCGGGCAGCAGCCGCGCATCCTTCGACTTGTCGCCCTTGAGCAGCAGGTCGTAGAGGTCGAACTCGGTCACCACCGCGTCTGCGCGCTTGAGCTGGATGCGGCGCATGGAGCCCTTCGCACTCGGGCCGCCGGCGGCGAAGAGCGCATTGACCAGCGTGCTCATCGAACTCACCGTATAGCTGCCCGGGCGGCGCGCCTGGCCGACCACGAACACCTGGATGGAGCGCAACTGGCCCAGGCTCACCGAGAGGTCGAAGTTCTTGTACAGGCGCCCGATCGCGTTCCTGAGGAAGGCGTGCAGATCCTGGTAGCGCACGCCGGCGACGTTGAACACGCCCACGCGCGGCAGGTTCACCGTGCCGTTGCGATCCACCAGGGCGCGGAAGTCGCCATCGACCTGGCCCCACACGCGCACCAGCAGTTCGTCGCCGGGACCGACGACGTAGTCCGCCGTCACCGGGACGTTCTCGACCGGCGCGAAGGTGGTGGGCACTCCGGCGAACAGATTCTGCCCGAACAGCGGCAGGCTCTGGCCGGTGCTCTGGGCGACGAAGCGCTGGAACTCGTTGGGCTCGGGCGCCGGTTCGTGCGCCGCGCCGGGCGACGGCGCCGCGGCCGGGCGCGGGAGTGCCTCGGCCGGGCGCGGCGCAGCTTCGGCGGGGGCCAGGGGCTGCGCGGCGTAGCGGCGGTAGGCGTCCTGCAGCTCGGGCGGGATGCCGTTCGAGGCTGCGGCTGCAGGCGCGAGCGGCGGCCTCGCCTGCAGAAAGCCGCTGCCCTGCGCCGCGACCGCGCCCGCGACGCAAAGCGCGATGGCGCCGGAGAGCCGGCGCAGGATCGGAACGAAGCTGGCGAACGTTCTCATCATCCGCGGGAGGTCGAAACCGGACGACATTATAGGCGGGCCGTGGCGCGATGCGGGCGGCGGTCGAGCAGGCGGGATTGCTTGGTCGCTTCGCTCCTCCGCCGCCCGGATGGCAGGACCGTCCGCACTTCGCAAGGGGCGCGGGCCACATCCGCTTACATCTGCGCGATTGCCATTTCGCGCCGGAGGCGGATAATCCACCTCGCCGCGACGAGCACAAGATCGCGGAGACCGAGAACGAATCCCAGCTCTGCCATGCCGATCCTGCTTGCCGCCGGCCTGCTCACCGCCGTCCTGATCCTCGCCCTGGGGACGCTCGCCCCCCGCTTCGGCCTGCTCGACCGGCCCGGCGGACACAAACAGCATCGTGACCCGGTGCCGGTGATCGGCGGCATCGCGATGTTCCTCGCCGTCGCGCTGGTCGAAATGGCCCGGAGCCAGCTCGGTCTGGGCGGATCGGTGCTGCTGGCGCTGGGCATGCTCGTCGCTGCCGGGGTCATCGACGACCGTTACGGGATGCCTCCGCTGCTGAAGATGGCGGTCCAGGCGGGCGCGGCGCTCCTGGTCATCTTCGGCGACGGCTTGATGCTGGCCTCGCTGGGTGACCTGTTCGCTTTCGGCGAGGTCAAGCTGGGCTGGTTCGCGATCCCGTTCACGGTCTTCGCCGTGGTCGGGATCGTCAATGCCGCGAACATGCTCGACGGGCTCGACGGGCTCGCCGGGGGCGTCGGCGTGATCGCGCTCGCCTACTTCGCCGCAGCGGCCTTTCTCATCGGCATGCCGTTGTGCGTGGACGAGATCCTGGTGCTCAAGGGAGCGCTGATCGGCTTCCTGCTCTTCAACATGCGGCTGCCGTGGCGGCGGCGGGCGGTGGTGTTCATGGGCGATGCCGGCAGCATGATGCTCGGCTTCGTGCTGGCGTGGGTCGCGATGCTGCTCAGCCAGCGCCCCGGCGGCATGCCGCCGATCGTGGCGGTGTGGATCCTGGCCCTGCCCATCCTCGACACCCTGACCGTCATGGCACGGCGCATCCGCAAGGGGCGCAACCCGTTCGCGCCGGATCGCGAGCACCTGCATCATGTACTGCAGCATGCGGGGTTCTCGGTCGAGCGCACCGTCATCGTGCTCGCGCTCGCATCCTCCGCGTTCGGCCTCGCCGGTATGGCCGCCTGGCGCGCGGGCGTGCCGGAGGCGGCGCTGTTCTATGCCTTCGTCGTGCTGCTCGGCCTGTACCATTGGGCGACGGCGCGGGCATGGCGTATCATGACGCCGGCGTGCCGGCTCCTTCAGCCCGGAGCCAGGCTCTTCCCCGAAGCACAGCGTAAGGCGAAAGGAGACGTTCAATGAGAATGCGAGCGATGCTGGTGGCGTTGTCGATGGCGATCTCTTCCACGGTCATGGCGGCGCCCCCTGCACAACAGGACCCGCAGGGCGCCCAGGGCGGTGCCGGCGGAGCGGCGCAGGGTGCGGGCACGGCAGCCGGAGCCACGGGTGCGCTCACCACGACGGCCATCGTGGTCGGGGCGGCGGTCGCTGCCGTCGCGGCAATCGGCGGAGGCGGAAACGGCTCCACGCCTGCGCACACCGTGCCTCTGCACTGAATTTCAACCAGTCCGATCAGCGGGGAGGAGAAACATGAAGCGAATCGGCATGTGCGCGTGCGCGCTCGCGGCTGCGCTGCTCGCGGGAACCGCCGGAGCCGCAGCCACCTTGCGGTCGGCCATCGGCGAGGTCAAGGTCGTCACCGGGCAGGCAGCGCCTTCGGCCGCCAAGAAGGGGCAGGCGATCGCCAGCGGCGCCACGATCAACACCGGCGAGACCGGACGCGCGATCCTGCGCTTCGATGACGGACAGGTGGTGGCGCTGTACGGCAACACCTCGTTCAAGATCGACGAATACAAGTTCGAGGCCGCGAAGCCCGGGGCGGGCAGCGCCTTCTTCTCGCTGGTGCGGGGAGCGATTCGCGCCGTGACCGGGCTGATCGGGCAGCGCAACGCGCGCGCCGTCGCCTTCCGCGCGCCGCAGGCCACGATCGGCATCCGCGGGACAGATTTCATGATGGCGACGGTCAACCCGCTCTATCTGAACGTACTCTCGGGCGAGGTCACCGCGGCGAACGCGGGAGGAACGGCGACATTCGGGGCGGGCGCCTTCGGCACCGTCCAGTCGAGCACCATGCTCGCCACCGCGATCCCGGGCGCCGCGCTCCCCGGCGGCGTGTCGACGGCGTTCTCCCAGCTTGCAGGAATGGACCTCGCGGGAGTGGCGGGCGGCGCCGCGCAGGGTGCGGGCGCAGGAGCGGCGGGCGCGGGCGCAGGTGCCGGCACCGGCGCGGCGATCGCGATCGGGGCAGGCGTGGCGGCCGCCGCTGCGATCGGCGGGGGCGGCGGCGGCTCGTCGCCCGCGCATACCACCAGCAGCCATCACTGAGTTTTCTGCCGGCGCAGCGAGCCCACGGTCTCCCCGTGGGCTTTTTTTGCGGCCGCGCGAGAAGCGGGGTTCGGACTTGATCCTGGCGCAATCCGGCGCATCGGCGCGCGCACGTTCCGGTGCGATCGCCGCCTTCGCCCTGTCGCTGTGCATCGCTGCGGCGGCGCGCGCGGAGCCCACTTCGAGCGGACAGACCGGCTACATCAACATGCCTTCGGCCCGTATCGAGCCGGACGGCACCTGGACGGCGGGCTATTCGGTGGCCTCGCCCTACGCGGCCTTCTACAACAACGTCGCGATCTTCCCCTTCGCCGAGATCAACCTGTCCGCGATCCGGGTCATCGGGGAGCGCGCCTTCCCGGACCAACCGGGCAACCGCGAGCAGTACAAGGACGAGCGCGCCGACGTCAAGCTCCGCCTCTTCGACGAGGAGGGGAACCGTCCCGCGGTCGCGATCGGTGCGCAGGACTTCTTCGGCACGCGGCTGTTCGCCTCGGAGTATGTGGTCGCGAGCCGGCAGCTCGGGCTGCTCGACCTCAGCCTGGGATACGGCTGGCGGCGGCTCACCGCGCTGGGTGCCGGCAACACCGGCGTCAATCGCCGCAGGAATCGCATCGACGGCGCCTTCGCGGGCGCGCGGCTGCGGCTGGGGAAGGATTCGCCCTGGTCGCTGGTCGCCGAGCGCGACGGCTACGACTATGCTCGCGACACCTTCGTTTCGGCGACGCACGTGGACGAGCGCAAGGGCGGCCTGAATGTCGCGGCCGAATACCGCTGGAACTGGCTCGGCGTCCAGCTCTCGCGCCAGGGGAAGGAACCGGGGCTGAACCTCAGCGTGCGCCTGCCCCTCGAACGCAGGCAGTTCGTCCCGAAGATCGACGAGCCGCCACCCTACACCCGGCTGCGGCCGCGGCCGCTGCTCGCCGAATGGAACGCCCGCCACGAGGATGAGCTGGCGCGCGCGCTCTTCGCCCAGGGCTTCGAGGATGTCTCCATCCGCCTCGACGATCGCGCGGTGCTGCACGTCGCGGTGTCGCATCCGCGGATCTCGCGCACCGCGCGCGCGGTCGGGCGGGCGGTGCGCACCGCACTGCTGCTCTCGCCGGCGCAGACGCGCGAGATCCGCATCACCCCGACCGAGCACGGCATGCCGGTCGCGCGCTACGAATTCGTCGACCTCGCAGCGCTGCAGCGCTACTTCAACGGTCAGTTGCCGCGCCGCGAACTCGCGCAGAGTGTCTCGATCGACGCGGCCGCGCCCGGCGCCTTCCCGGATGCGGGCGAAGAGCGCCAGGCGGTGATCGCCGAGATGGAGGCCGAACGAGAACGGCCGTTCGAGATCGCCACCGGCGAGGACGGTCATCTGGTGAGCCTGCGCTCCGAAAGCGCGCGCGGCGAGCGCTTCTCGCTGGTGCCGCTGCGCATCTCCACGCTCACCAAGAGCGCCACCGGGTATTACCAGTACCAGATCTTCGCGACCGCCGACTACGAGCGTAATCTCGGCTCGGGCTATTACCTCGGCGCGGGCATGAGCCTTCGCCTGCACGACAACTTCCGTCCCGACATCGCACCGAGCGACAGCAGGATCAACATCGTGCGCTCGGATGCGCATGAGTATCTGCGGGCATCGCGGCTGAAGCTCTCGCGACTGATCGTGAACAGGTTCGGCACCCCCGCGCGCGGCCTCTACACGCGCTGGTCGGCCGGATTCTACGAAGACATGTACGCTGGCGTCGGCGGCCAGGCACTAATCGTGCCCCGGCGCGGGGCCTGGGCGTTCGACGTCGCGGTCGATGCGCTCAAGCGCCGCGGCTATGACAGCCGGCTGAGCTTCCAGTCCTATTCGACCGTGACCGCGATCGCCTCCGCGCACTACCGCCTGGCGAAGGGCTACGAACTGGCCATCCGCGGCGGCCGTTTCCTCGCCAGGGACGTGGGCGCGCGCTTCGAGTTCAAACGGCGCTTCGCGAGCGGAGTCGAAGCCGGCGCATGGATTTCGGCCACCAACAACGAGGACTTCAACGCGCCGGGCAGCCAAGGAAAGCGCTACCGCGACAAGGGCGTGTTCCTGTCCGTTCCGTTCGAGATCATGCTCACGAAGGACACGCGCGCACAGGCCGGTTTCGCCTTCCAGGAGTGGGGGCGCGACGTGGCGCAGATGGTCGCCTCGCCGGCCGATCTGTACGCGATGATGGAAGGCCCTCGCCGCTCGGTGCTGGAGGCCGACGGGCTCTCGGGGCTCGGCGACGTGGAGGACGACGACGCGCTGCCGGATCTGGGCAGCTCGGTGCTGGATCGCTCGTGGCTCGACATCGCCGGGCGCGATGCGGCGAGCGCCGGCAGCCTGTTCGGCGATGCGGACACGTGGAAGGCGATCGGGCTCGGCACGGCGGCCACGTTGCTCTCCGCGGGGCTGGACGCGCCGGGCTGGCGTTTCGCGCGCAGCCACGGGCGCAACGGCGCGGTGAGGGCGCTGCGCGCGGCGGGCGACGCCGTGCCGTTCGTGGCGCTCGCTGCTGCCGGAGTCGCCGCGATGGCCGGGCAGGATCGGCGCCTCGCGAACACCGGCATCGCCGCGCTCGAAGCCGGGCTCGCCGGGCTGCTCACCGATCAGGCGGTCGAGTACGCCATCGGCCGCTCGCGCCCGACCGACGGGCGCGGGCGCACGGATTTCCACCCCTTCGCTGCCGGCAATCTGCGCTCGTCGCTGCCCTCCACCCACACGAGCCTCGCCTGGGCGTTCGTCACGCCCTTCGCGCGCGAGTACGAGCTGCCGTGGCTCTACGGCGTCGCGGCGCTTGCCAACTTCGCGCGGGTGTCCGCGGGCAAGCACTGGTTCTCGGACACCGTCGCCGGCGCAGCTGTCGGCTACGGAGCCGGCACGATGTTCTGGCAGTGGCGCCGCAAGCCCGACGACACCGTGCAGATCGGCATCGGCCCAGCCGGCCTCCAGGCCCGCATCCCGCTCCGCTGACACCGCCGGGGTCAGCACCGGCGGGGTCAGTTCTTTACTTTATAGTTTTTTCCGGCTACGCCCCGCGCCCGGCGGCCGGATGTGCAATGCCAGAGTCATCAACACTATAAAGTAAAGAACTGACCCCATTTTTTAGACCCCATCTTTGCGGCGCTTTCGCTTACCATTCGCGGCCATGAGTCTGCCAGTCTCCGGACAGATCGAGTTGCCCTTCCGCCTGCCGCCGCCCGACGGGGAGCGGCGGCGCATCGTGGTGGGACGCGAGGTGGTCGAGTACACGCTCAGGCGCGCGCGGCGGCGCGGAATCGGGCTCGCGATCGACCAGAGAGGGCTGCGCGTCGGTGCGCCTGCGCGCGCATCGCTGCGCGAAATCGAGGCGTTCATCGAGGCCAACGGCGCATGGGTGCTGCGCAAGCTGGGCGCATGGCAGCCGCATGGAACTCCGGCACCGGTGTGCGACGGCGCCGTGATTCCGGTGCTCGGCCACGCGTGGACGCTGCGCCTGCATCGCGGCGTGCCGGCGCCGCGCTGGGACGAGGCTGCGCGCGTGATCGAACTCGGCAGCCCGATCTCGCAGCGTGAGGCGCTCGTCGGCGCGCTGAAGACGCGTGCGGCTGCGCTGTTCCACGGCCGCGCCCACGCGCTCGCACCGCTCGTGCCGGTCGAAGCTCCACGGATCGCACTGTCGAGCGCGCAGACCCGCTGGGGAAGCTGCAACCCGCGCACCGGCGTGCGGCTCAACTGGCGCCTCGTGCACCTGCCGATCGAACTGATCGATTATGTCGTCGCACACGAACTGGCCCACCTGCGCGAGCTGAACCATTCCGCGCGCTTCTGGGCGCTGGTCGAGCGGGTGCGCCCCGGATGCCGCCGCCTGCGCGCGCAGCTCAACGCCCAGGCGGCCCACCTTCCCTGTCTCTGAGAGGCCTGAACATCATGCGGATCCTCCACACGATGCTGCGCGTCGGCGATCTCGAACGATCGATCCGGTTCTATTCGGAAGTGCTGGGCATGCGGCTGCTGCGCCGCCGGGATGTTCCCGACGGCAAGTTCACCCTCGCGTTCCTCGGCTACCGCGACGAGTCCGAGGCGGCGGCCATCGAGCTGACCTACAACTGGGGGGTGGATCGGTACGAGCTGGGCGATGCCTATGGCCACATCGCGATCGAGGTCGAGGACGCGCGCGCGGCCTGCGACGAGATCCGCCGGCGCGGCGGGCTGGTGACGCGCGAGGCGGGTCCGATGAAGCACGGGGGCACGGTGATCGCCTTCGTCCAGGATCCCGACGGCTACAAGATCGAGCTGATCGAGCGCGCCTGAGCGGCGGAGCGCCGCGATGCGGTTCCGCAAGCTGCGCGACATTCCGGCCCGCGACCTGCTCGCGGTGGGGCTGCCGCTTGCCGCGATCGTGATCGCGGGCTTCTGGATCGCCGCGCAGTTCATCCAGCCCGCACCCCCGACCCGGCTCGTGTTCGCGAGCGGCCCGGAGGGCAGCTCCTACCAGCAGTACGCGGCGCGCTACAAGCAGGTGCTGGCACGCTTCGGAATCACGCTCGAGGAGCGGGCCACGGCCGGCTCGGCAGACAACCTCGCCCTGCTGCTCGACGGGCGCAGGCCGGTCGATGCCGCCTTCGTGCAGGGCGGCACCGCCGACGACACGAGCGGAATGCCGCTGCGCTCGCTGGGGGCCGCGTACTACGAGCCGCTGTGGGTCTTCTACCGCGGCGGACCGGGGCTCACGCGCCTCGACGATCTCGCCGGCAGGCGGCTCGCGATCGGTCCCAAGGGCAGCGGAACGCGGCACCTCGCGCTCGAGCTGCTCGATGCTCACGGCATGACACGTCCGCGCGCCCGGATGCTGTCGGTGGGAGGGCTCAAGGCCACCGAAGCGCTCAAGCGCGGCCAGGTCGATGCCGTGTTCGCCGTCGGCGACGTGTATTCCGCTGCGGTCTGGGTGCTGCTTCATAGCGAGGGCGTCTCGCTGCTCTCCTTCGAGCAGGCCGAGGCCTACGTGCGCCGCTATCCGGAACTCGCCTCGCTCACGCTGCCGCGCGGAGCGGTGAGCCTCGCGCGCGACCTGCCGCCGCGCGACATCCGCCTGATCGCGCCGGTCGCGACCGTGGTGGTGCGCGAGGACATCCACCCGGCGCTCACCGACCTGCTGCTCCAGGCGATGCGGGAAGTGCATCGCAGCCCCGGTCTGCTCTCGCGCGCGGACGAATTCCCCGCGGCCCGCGGCATCGAGTTCGCACTCAACGAAAGGGCGGAGCGCTTCTACCGTTCCGGGCCGCCCTTCCTCCAGCGCTATCTGCCGTTCTGGGCCGCGAACTTCATCGACCGTGCGATAGTGATGCTGCTGCCCGTGATCGCGTTGCTCCTGCCGCTTTTCCGCATCGGGCCGCAGCTCTACAGTTGGCGCGTGCGCTCGCGCGTCTACCGCTGGTACGGCGAGCTCAAACACCTCGAGCTGCGGGCGGCGGCGCAGCCCGGCAGCGCCGCCCGCTGGCTCGCCGAGCTCCAGCGCATCGAGGACGAGGTCGATCGCATCCGGACGCCGCTCGCGTTCGCGGACTTCGTCTACACGCTCAGGCTGCACATCGCGTTCGTGCGCGAGCGCCTGGCTGCGCATGCGGGCGGGGACGTCGAGCCCGGGGAATCACGATGAAGGATCTCGAAACGCTGCGGCTGGCCCTGCGCGAATTCGCAGCCGCGAGACAGTGGGAACGTTTCCATTCGCCCAAGAACCTGTCGATCGCGCTGATGGTGGAGGCTGCGGAAGTCGCCGAGCATTTCCAGTGGCTGACCGAGGAGAGAAGCGCAAATCCGGAGGAGGCGAAACGTGCGGCGGTGGCGCTCGAACTCGCCGACGTACTGATCTACCTGGTGCGACTCGCCGACCGGCTCGACATCGACCTGCTGGACGCCGCCCGCCGCAAGCTCGCCATCAACGAGACCCGCTACCCGGCAGAAAAGGTCCGCGGCAGCGCCCGCAAGTACGACGAATACGACTGACCGACGGGGTCAGTTCTTTACTTTATAGTAGAAATTGGGGTCAGTTCTTTACTTTATAGTCCACATGACAAACACAACATCCGCAGCACCGCGAAAAACGGCGTGCGCCGACGCAAAAAACTATAAAGTAAAGAACTGACCCCGATGGGCTAGCGGGTCGCGGCGACCTTCTTCGCGCGTTCGATCGCGTCGAAGCGTTCCTGCTCGGCGGCGACAAGCTTGCGCCGCTCTTCTTCGCTCAGCGGTTTGCCGCGCTCGCGCTCGAGCGCGGGCAGCACCGCCAGCTTGGGCGCCACGTCACGGCCGTCGGTCGGTACCCAGCGGCGGATCCTTGCCGCCGGGACGCCGGAGATCGCCGCCGCCTGCTCGACATAGCGGGTCTGTGCCTGCCGGATTTCGTTTTTCAGCCAGGCCGCCTGACGCGGGTCGTAGTTCTGCGCCCGGACGGGCGCAGCCGCCGCGAGCGCGAACGCGGCCGCGCACGCCGCGAGGATGCGCCGCCTGCCTGCCTTCATGCCCGGTTCCATCGCCATGTCGCGCTCACGGCAGCAGCACGGTGCAGCCGGTGGTGCGGCGGGCTTCGAGATCGGCCTGCGCCCGCGCGGCCTCGCGCAGCGGCACCTTCTGATTGATCTCGATCTTCACCTTGCCCGAAGCGACCATCCCGAACAGCTCGCTGGCCATCGCCAGCAGGTCCGCGCGCTTCGCGGTGTGGGTGAAGAGCGTCGGCCGGGTGAGGAAGAGCGAGCCCTTCTTCGCGAGCAGCCCGATGTCGAAGGGCGGCACCGGCCCGGAGGCGGCGCCGAAGCTCACCATCATGCCGAACGGCCGCAGGCAGTCGAGCGAGTCCATGAAGGTGTCCTTGCCGATCGAGTCGTAGACCACCGCCACACCCGCCCCCGCGGTGAGTTCGCGCACGCGGTCGGCGAATTTTTCGCGGTGGTAGAGGATGGTGTGATCGCAACCGTGTGCGCGCGCGGCCGCGGCCTTCTCCTCGGAGCCGACGGTGCCGATCACGGTGGCGCCGAGCGCCTTCGCCCACTGGCACACGATCAGCCCGACGCCGCCCGCGGCGGCGTGGATGAGGAGGGTGTCGCCGGCCTGCACGCGGTAGGTGCGCCGCAGCAGGTACTGTGCGGTCATTCCCTTGAGCATCATCGTGCCCGCCTGCTCGAAGGCGATCGCTTCCGGCAGCCGCACCAGGCGGTCCGCGGGCATCAGCCGCTCTTCAGCATAGGCGCCGACCGGCCCGCCGGCATAGGCGACGCGGTCGCCCACGGCGAAATCGGCCACGCCCGATCCGACTTCCTCGACCACGCCCGCGCCCTCGAGGCCGATCCCGGAGGGCAGCGGCACCGGATAGAGGCCGTCGCGATGATAGATGTCGATGAAATTCAGGCCGCACGCCCGATGGCGGATGCGCACTTCACCGGCGGCGGGCGGGCCCACCTCGACCGCTTCCCACTTCAGGACTTCGGGGCCGCCGGTGCGGTCGAAACGAATCGCATGGGTCATGGTCGCCTTCTCACTTCTGCGCGTTGGCATCGACCACCGCCAGCGCCGTCATATTGACCAGCCTGCGCACGGTGGCGCTCGGCGTGAGGATATGCACTGGCATCGCCGCACCGAGCAGGATCGGCCCGACGGTGATGCCATCACCCGAGGTTTCCTTGAGCAGGTTGAAGGCGATGTTGGCGGCGTCGAGGTTCGGCATCACCAGCAGGTTGGCTTCCCCTTTCAGCCGGCAGTCCATGTATTGGCGCATGCGCAGCGGCTCGGACAGGGCCGAATCTCCCTGCATCTCGCCCTCGACCTCGAGTCCGGGCTCGAGCCGCGCGATGATCTCGCGCGCCTGGCGCATCTTGAGCGCGGCGCTGGAAGCCGAGCTGCCGAAATTCGAGTGCGAGAGCAGCGCCACCTTGGGCGTGATGCCGAAGCGCCTGACTTCCTCGGCCGCGGCGACGGCGATCTCGGCGACCTGCTCGGCGGAAGGATCCTCGTTCACATAGGTGTCGCAGATGAACAGCGTGCGCCGCGGCAGCATCAGCACATTGACGGCCGAGAAGATGCGCTGGTCCTTGCGCAGGCCGATGACATCGGCGATGTCGCGCAGATGCTTGCGGTGCAGCCCGTAGGTGCCGCAGATCAGCGCATCGCCGGAGCCGCGCCGCAGGAGCATCGCGCCGATCAGCGTCGGATCGCTGCGCAGCTTGGCCTTGGCCAGTTCCGGCGTGACGCCCTGCCGCCCCATCAGGTGGTGGTACTCCTCCCACAGCTCGCGGTAGCGCGGATCGGACTCCTGGTTCACCAGCTCGAAGTCCTTGCCCGGTACCAGCTTGAGGCCGCACTTGTCGATGCGCATCTGGATCACCGCGGGGCGGCCGATCACGATGGGTCGCGCAAGCCCCTCGTCGACGACGACCTTTACCGCGCGCAGCACCCGCTCGTCCTCGCCCTCGGCGTAGATGACGCTGCGCGGGGAGCGTCGCGCGGCATCGAACACCGGCTTCATGATCGAGCCGGAGTGATAGACGAAGCTCAGCAGCTTCTGCCGGTAGGCGTCGAAGTCGGCGATCGGGCGCGTGGCCACGCCCGAGTCCATCGCCGCGCGCGCGACCGCCGGGGCGACATTCACGATCAGGCGTGGATCGAAGGGCCGCGGGATGATGTACTCCGGTCCGAAGGACAGCTCCTGCCCGCCGTAGGCGCTGGCGACGATGTCGGACTGCTCGGCCTCGGCCAGCTCGGCGATCGCCTTCACGCAGGCGAGCTCCATTTCCCCGGTCACCCGGGTGGCGCCAGCGTCGAGCGCGCCGCGGAACAGGAAGGGGAAGCAGAGCACGTTGTTCACCTGGTTCGGATAGTCGGAGCGGCCGGTCGCGATCACGCAGTCGGGGCGCACCGCCTTGGCTTCGTCGGGCAGAATCTCGGGCACCGGATTGGCGAGCGCGAGGATCAGCGGCCGCGGCGCCATGCGCGCAACCATCTCCGGCTTGAGGACTCCGGCCGCCGAACAGCCGAGGAAGGCATCCGCCCCCTCGATGATCTCGGCGAGCGTGCGCAGCTTCGTGTTCTGCGCGTAGCGGGCCTTGTTCGGCTCCATGTTCTCGTCGCGCCCGACATAGATCGCGCCCTTGCTGTCGGCGACCCAGACGTTCTCGCGCCGCACCCCGACGCGCACCATCAGGTCGAGGCAGGCGATGGCGGCCGCGCCCGCGCCCGAGCACACGAGTTTGATCTCGCCGATCTTCTTGCCGACGACCTTCAGGCCGTTGAGCAGCGCCGCCGAGGAGATGATCGCGGTGCCGTGCTGGTCGTCGTGGAAGACCGGGATCTTCATCCGCTCCTTGAGCCTGGCCTCGATGTAGAAGCATTCGGGCGCCTTGATGTCCTCGAGATTCACGCCGCCCAGGGTCGGCTCCAGGGCGGCGATGATCTCCACCAGCTTGTCGGGGTCGCGCTCGGCCAGTTCGATGTCGAACACGTCGATGCCGGCGAATTTCTTGAACAGACAGCCCTTGCCTTCCATCACCGGCTTGGCCGCGTAGGGGCCGATGTTTCCGAGCCCGAGCACTGCGGTGCCGTTGGTGACCACGCCCACGAGGTTGCCGCGCGAGGTGAGTTCGCTCACCTGGGCCTGGTCCGCCACGATCGCATGACAGGCCGCCGCGACTCCGGGCGTATAGGCGAGCGCCAAATCGCGCTGGTTGATCAGGCTCTTGGTCGGTACGACCGAGATTTTGCCGGGGGTGGGAAGGCGATGGTATTCGAGTGCGGCGGTGTCGATGTCACGGTCCACGTGCGTCTCCCTTCGGGAAAAAGATTCGTCCGTTCGTGTCGTCCTGTCCGCAATGGTACAACCGGCGGGCGCAGCCGCGTGCGCTGCGCGGGGTCGGAGCACAGAGGACAGAGGACAGAAGACGGAAAAAACCCGAACCGTCAGTCACCCCGTTCGCGCGGCGGCGAGGAATTCGATCAGCAGGCGGTTGAAGGTTTCGGCCTGCTCGATGTTGGAGAGGTGGGCGGCGCCGGGAATGGTTTCGAGCCGTGCGCCGGCAATCGCTCCGGCGATCGCGCGCGCCGCCGAGGGCGGGGTGCCCGTGTCCTGCTCGCCGACGATCACAAGCGTGCGCGCGCGGATGCCGGCGAGCCGGTCGCTCGAATCGAGCCGCGCGATGCAGTGGGCGCAACCCGCATAGCCCTCGACCGGGGTCGCACGGATCAGCGCGCCGATGCGCTCCATCACCTCGGGATGCGCCTGTCGGTAGGGCGCGGTGAACCAGCGCTCGAGGGTCGGCTGTACCAGCGCTCCCATGCCCTCGCTGCGAACGATGCGGATGCGCTCCTCCCACACCGGCAGCGCCTCGGGCGAGACGCGGCTCGCGGTGTCCGCGAGCACCAGCGAAGCGAGCCGCCGCGGCGCGCGCAGCGCGAGATGCTGTCCGATCATGCCGCCCATCGACAGCCCCACGAAATGCGAGCGCTCGATGCCGAGCGCATCCCAGAGCCCGATCACGTCGTCGGAGAGCTGCTCGAACGCATAAGGCCCGGGCGGCGCGCCGCTGCCGCCGTGCCCGCGGGTGTCGAAGCGCAGCACGCGGAAGCGCGCCTGAAGCGCCGCGACCTGAGGATCCCACATCGAGCAATCGCAGGCGAGCGAGTGGGACAGTGTCACCCAGGGTCCGGCTCCGCCCGTTTCGTATCGCATTTCGATGCCGTTCGCAATCGTCTTCATCCGCATGCCTCCTCGTCGTCCGACCGACCCGCAGGGCGCTCTCAGGCCGCGCGCAGGTTGGCCATCGCGAGGACCAGCCATTTCAGCCCCGCGCCCTCGAAGCTCACCTGCACGCGAGCATCGCTCCCGCCACCCTCGGCGCCGACGATGACGCCGGGACCGAACCTCGCATGCAGCACGCTCTGCCCGACCCGAAATCCCGACAGCCCCGCGAGTTTCGCTTTCCGGGTTTCGGGTTCCGGGTTGTTTCTGCCCTCTGTCCCCTGTCCTCCGTCCTCCGACCCGGGTTTCGGGTTGAAGAGGCGCGGTGCCGGCGCGAATCGCGCAGGCGCCGGCAGCCTCGCGCGTCCCGCGCCGCGAGGCGACATCCAGCGCAGCAGTTGCTGCGGGATCTCGTCGAGAAAGCGCGACTTCACACTGTAGCGGGTATGGCCGTGCAGCATGCGGGTCTGCGCGAACGAGAGGTAGAGCCGCCGGCGTGCCCGGGTGACCGCCACGTACATGAGCCGCCGCTCCTCCTCCAGCCCCTTGTCCTCGTCGAGCGCGTTCTCGTGCGGGAACAGCCCTTCCTCGAGTCCGCTCACGAACACCACGTCGAACTCGAGCCCCTTGGCCGAGTGGGCGGTCATGAGCTGGATCGCCCCCTCGCCTTCGCCGGCCTGATGCTCGCCGGCTTCCAGCGAAGCATAGCCGAGGAAGGCGACGAGGCTCCCGTCCTCGTTCTCGGAGACGAAGTTGGCCGCGGCATTGACCAGTTCGTCGAGGTTGGCCAGCCGGTCGGCGCCCTCGCGCTCGGTCCGATAGTGGGCGCGAAGCCCCGAATGCTCGACGACCTGCTCGACCACTTCGGGCAGCGGCAGGCCCGCGCAGGCCGCAGCGAGCCGCGCGAGGAGCCCGGTGAAGGCCCCGACCGCGATCGCCGTCTTTCCGCTCAGGGCGGATGCCGCCGCCGCGAGGCTCACGCCGCCGGCGCGAGCCGCCTCCTGCAGGGCCTCGATCGAGCGCGCACCGATGCCGCGCGCGGGGAAATTGACCACGCGCTGGAAGGCGGTGTCGTCGTCCGCATTGGCGAGCAGCCGCAGGTAGGCGAGCGCATGCTTGATCTCCTGGCGCTCGAAGAAACGCAGGCCGCCATAGACGCGATAGGGCAGGCCGGCGGAGAACAGCGCATGCTCGAGCACGCGCGACTGCGCGTTCGACCGGTACAGCAGCGCGACGCGGCTCGCCTCCTGCCCGGCGCGCGCAGCCGAGCGGATCTCGTCGACGATCCAGCGCGCCTCCTCCAGGTCCGTCTGCGCCTCGAACACGCGCAGCGGCTCTCCGGCGCCGGCGTCCGTCCACAGGTTCTTGCCCAGCCGCGCGGCGTTGTTCTTAATGATGGCATTGGCGGCATCCAGGATGTTGCCGTGCGAGCGGTAGTTCTGCTCGAGCCGGATCACCTTCCCGACGCGGAACTCGCGCTCGAAGTCGCGCATGTTGCCGACCTGCGCGCCGCGGAAGGCGTAGATCGACTGGTCGTCGTCGCCCACGCAGAACAGCGCCGCGCCGCCGCCGGCCATCAGCTTGAGCCAGCGGTACTGGAGCACGTTGGTGTCCTGGAATTCATCGACCAGGATGTGGCGGAAGCGCTCCTGGTAGTGGGCACGCAGCGGCTCGTTGCGGCTGAGCAGCTCGTAGGAGCGCAGCAGCAGTTCGGCGAAATCGACGACGCCTTCGCGCTGGCACTGGTTCTCGTATTCCTGCCAGAACCCCGCCCGCTGGCGGGTGAAGTCGTCCCAGGCCTCGACCGCATCGGGGCGCTCGCCGGCCTCCTTGTGCGCATTGATGAACTGCGCGACTTCGCGCGGGGGGTGTTTCTCGTCGTCGACGTTGAGCCGCTTGAGCAGGCGCTTGACGGCCGCGAGCTGATCGGAGGCGTCGAGGATCTGGAATGCCTCGGGCAGCCCGGCGTCGCGCGCGTGGGCGCGCAGCAGCCGGTTGCACAGGCCATGGAAGGTGCCCACCCACATCCCGCGGGTGTTGATCGGCAGCCGCGCCGAGAGCCGTGCCAGCATCTCCTTGGCGGCCTTGTTGGTGAAGGTCACCGCGAGCACGTCGCGCGGGCTCGCCTGTCCGGTCGAGATCAGCCACGCGATGCGGGTGATGAGCACGCGCGTCTTGCCGCTGCCCGCGCCCGCCAGGATCAGGGCATGGCAGGGCGGCAGCGTCACCGCCTCCAGTTGCTGCGGATTGAGGTTGCGGAGCAGGTCGGACATCTGAGGCGCAATGGCGCGGGAAGAGCTGATTATACGGCGGGTCTGTGACGCGAAGCCCCGGCCGGTACTTGGTGCATCGCAATAACCGGTGTGCGTTCTTGAGGAGGTTACCCATTGCATCCGCAGAGCATCGGTGCCATATTGCGATGGTGCGCTGCAATATTTCCGGCCTGGAAGGCGCGGCGCTGGAATGCAGCGGGTCTTCGAGGAAGCGGAAATGAAGTCACCCAAGATGTTGCCATGGCTCGCGCGCAAGACCGGCGTTCCGATCGGGCGCGCCGAACGACTGTGGGCGGAGGCGCTCCGGCACGCCAGGCTGCGCACCGGCGCGGCCGCAACGCCGGAAACCTGGCGTCTCGCGGTCGAGCGGCTGAACGAACTGCTGGCGCAGCAGGCGCCGTTCTCGCCGATCGTCCATTGCCAGGTGCGCCTGTGGCTGCTGCCGCTGTCGATCTGGCGCGACGTGAGCGTGACGGCGTCGCGCAGCTGGCTGCGGATGCTCTAGCGTCCGCACTCGGGGAGCGGATGCGCGCGGTATACTGCGCGCCTCCGAAGCCACACCTCCGCACAGCTCCGCCCATGCAGGAAAGATACGACCCGGCAGCGGTCGAACGCGCCGCACAGGAGCACTGGGAACGCACGAGTGCCTTCCGCGCCGCCGAGGATCCCGGCCGCCCGAAATACTACTGTCTGTCGATGTTCCCCTATCCCTCGGGGAAGCTGCACATGGGGCATGTGCGCAACTACACCATCGGCGACGTGCTCGCCCGCCACCACCGCATGCGCGGCTTCAACGTGCTCCAGCCAATGGGCTGGGACGCCTTCGGGCTGCCCGCGGAGAACGCCGCGATGGCGCACGGCGTGCCGCCGGCGAAATGGACCTGGGACAACATCGCCTACATGAAGCGCCAGCTCAAGTCGCTGGGCTTCGCGATCGACTGGAGCCGCGAGCTGGCCACCTGCAGTCCGGAGTATTACCGCTGGAACCAGTGGCTGTTCCTGCGCATGCTCGAAAAGGGGATCGCCTACAAGAAAACCGGGGCGGTGAACTGGGATCCGGTCGACAAGACCGTGCTCGCCAACGAGCAGGTCATCGACGGCCGCGGCTGGCGCACCGGGGCGCCGGTCGAGAAGCGCGAGATTCCGATGTACTACCTGGCGATCACGCGCTACGCCGAAGAGCTGCTCGCCGAGCTGGACCATCTGCCCGGCTGGCCCGAGCGCGTCAGGACGATGCAGGCCAACTGGATCGGCAAGAGCCACGGCGTGCGCTTCGCCTTCCCCTTCGAGCTCGACGGCAGGCAGGAGAAGCTGTGGGTGTTCACCACCCGCGCCGACACCATCATGGGGGTGACCTTCTGTGCGGTCGCCGCCGAGCATCCGCTCGCGACCCGTGCCGCGCGCGACGATCCCCGGCTCGCCGCCTTCATCGAGGAATGCAAGCACGGTTCGGTGATGGAAGCCGACCTCGCGACGATGGAAAAGAAGGGCATGCCGACCGGCATCCTCGTGCGCCATCCGCTCACCGGAGAGAGAATCGAGGTGTGGGTCGGCAACTACGTGCTGATGGGCTACGGGGAAGGTGCGGTGATGGCGGTACCGGCCCACGACGAGCGCGACTTCCATTTCGCGAAGAAATACGGACTGCCGATCCGGCAGGTCATCGACCTTCCCGGCAAGAGCTTCTCGCTGGACGCGTGGCAGGAGTGGTACGCGGACAAGCAGTCGGGCCGCTGCGTCCATTCCGGAAGGTACGATGGCCTCGGCATCGAGGAGGCGATGGAGGCCATCGCCGCCGACCTCGAGGCGAAGGGCCTCGGCGGCAGGCAGGTCACCTGGAGGCTGCGCGACTGGGGCATCTCGCGCCAGCGCTACTGGGGCTGCCCGATCCCGCTCATCCACTGCGAGACCTGCGGCACGGTGCCGGTGCCCG
>Ga0100385_1000850_pt1 | contig 33726 bp, 32 predicted proteins | sample CryGeymeta201509_FD_81543 | JGI IMG/M metagenome (GOLD analysis project Ga0100385, IMG submission 81543) | Groundwater microbial communities from Crystal Geyser aquifers in Utah, USA - Crystal Geyser metaG 2015-09 | ecosystem: Environmental > Aquatic > Deep subsurface > Groundwater | place: USA... | reverse complement strand
TCCTGGGTAAACCTCTGCCGCAGGCGTTCTGCCAGGGTTTGAGCCCCGACCAGGGGCGTGTGGGGCAACAACAGAATAAATTCCTCGCCGCCCCAGCGAGCCGCAATATCTTCCTGGCGGATAGTCGCACGCAGGGTCGTGGCAAAAATTTTCAGCACCTGGTCGCCACAGTCGTGACCATGCTCATCGTTCACGCGCTTGAAATGGTCAAGATCAGCCATAATCAAGGCCGCGTTCAGGTGGTGGCGTTGACCGGCACTGATAGCTTTTTCCAGGGCCTGGTTGAAAAAACGCCGATTGTACAATCCCGTCAGCTCATCGGTTGAGGCTAAACGCGAAATGGTGGCGTTGGCCTCTGTGAGCAGGCGCATTTTTTCATTCAGGGTTTCATGCAGGGCAACGACGCGGCGGCCAACATTAACCCGTGCCCGCAGAGTACCGGTGTCAAAGGGTTTGGTGACAAAGTCGTTCGCGCCCTGCTCCAGGGCGTAGATGGTGTCTTCATTGCGATCCATCGAGGTCAGGATAATCACGTAGTACTCATGCCCATTTTCACGTTGACGCAGTTGGTTGACAATTTCAACGCCGCTTTTGCCCGGCATCAACCAATCGAGAATCAGCAGGCGCGGATGCGCGGGCTCTTGCAAAATGTCCCAAGCCTGGTGGCCATCAACGGCGGCGAAAATTTCATCCTGCTGCTCACTGAAAATTTTGCACAACATTTTGCGTGAAATTTTGTCATCTTCGGCGATCAGTATTTTCACAGCAACTCACATGGAATCAGGTTTAGATTTCTGCTTGTTTTTGATGCTCTGGCGTTGAATTGCCAGGCAATCGGGACAGATGCCATGGCTGAAGCAGGCATCAGAATGTTCGCAGATATACATTTCCAGCTGCTTCCAGATATTCTGATCGTCGCGGATCTTGTGACAATAAGAACATATTGGAATAATTCCTTCAAGCAGCTTGACTTGAGCGGTGGTCTGCTGGAGCTGGATGTTCAATTTTTCAAGCTGTGCATTTTTCCTGAGCAGTAATTTCCGTTGATCGTGCAGGGCCAGATGGTTTTTAACCCGCAGACGCACCAAGTCAGGCTGAAAGGGTTTGTGGATGTAGTCACTGGCACCCAGGGCCAGACCTTCGGCCTCGCTTTCCTGATTTTCAAGGCAGGTTACAAAGAGAATGGGGATTTCCCCGAGCTCTGGTTGTTGGCGAATTTTGCGGTAGAGGGCGTAGCCGTCCATGTCGGGCATGAGAATATCAAGAAGAATAATCTCGGGGATGGCATAAGACAGCATTTTAAGCGCTTCTTCACCGCTTTGTGCCAACAGAATTTTATATTCGGCTTCAAGCTGATGCTGCAAAATGCGGATGCTCAGGGGTTCATCGTCGACAATCAGGATGGTTTTGGTGGGCATAGGTTTGTCCCCCGAATCTGGAGAAGGGTTCGAGTGGCAATGTCTTCGAGCGCCGGTAAGAGCTGGTGGATCTTTTCAAGATCTTGGGCGCGCGCGCAGGTTTCAATCTGATACGCTTCCGCGCGCAGAGCCAGGGCCCCGATGTTGGCGGCCATGCCCTTGAGAGTATGGGCGCTATGGCACAACTCCTCGGCATTCAGACTGGCACAGTCACTCTTGAGTTGAGCGACAAACTCAAGAATTTCGTCAACCGAATCGTTTAGAATTTCCTGGGCAAATTCGTGATCGCCTTCGAGGCGTTCGAGCAATGCCGTCGGATCAAACAGAACTGCGGGCGAAGATGAGGCGACCGCCGGCTTGGCATTCATGCGTCGAAACCCTCCGCGCTCGCTGACGTGTTGGTTAACTTTGACCAATCGATCTGTTTAAGGGCGAGCAGAAACGCCTGCCCTTCCTGGCGCAAGGGCGCGGCAAATTTATGGGGGTCGGGTCTGACGCCTTGTTGGCAAAGCTGCTGAATGTCTTCGGCCATCGCCGCCAGGCGCAACCCGCCGAGATTGGCGGTCACGCCCTTGAGTCCGTGCGCATTGGCCCTGATGGCGTCTAATTCACCATCTGCCAGCAGTTCTGCCAGCTCGTCCGGCTGACTGGCAAAGCCGAGCAGATACATATCGACCAGTTCGCGCAGCAGGTCTCCATCATTCGCCAGGTTTGCCAGAATGCGTTGCGGGGCGAAGATGGGGGTCTGGTCACCTTCAGCGGGGGGCAATGTCTCGATATGTGCATCCAGCTGGGCGGGGTGCAGCACGGACTGGATCAATCCCAGGTGTTTCAACATAGAAATCAGCTTGTCTTTTTCCACCGGCTTAGCCAGATAGCCATCCATGTCGGCCTCATGACAGTGAGTTTCAATCGCACTTAAGGAACAAGACGTCAGGGCCACCAGCGGGGTGTTGTCGGCCGTCACGCGTTCGCGTTCGCGAATCAGGCGGGCGGCCGCAAAACCGTCCATTTCGGGCATCATGATATCCAGCAACACCAGGTCGAAAGCGCGGGTCACAAACTCTTTGACCGCCTTTTGTCCGGTGCCGACGGCCCAGACCCGGCAGCCAAGATGTTCGAGCATCTTTTTAAGGGTCGCCTGCTCCAGAGGGTTATCTTCGGCAATGAGTATTTTCAGGTTTTGTGTCTCTTTCATGGTTTTGCCTCGGCTGGATTTTGCTGAACAGTTACGCAAAGAGTATCTCCTGGGCTCTGTCGTCACCGAGCCCAGACCCCCCAGTCCACGGGCCGTTTGAATCTCCCCTTGCGCTTGGCAGTCGCCGTTCATGGCGACCTCGGGCTCTGCATCGTGTAGAGTTAGCGCAAAAGGTACAAAGAAGCTTAGCTAAAAAATGTGTCGGTGCAATCAGGGCGGCGACTTTTGTCCGAAGCCACCACCCGGAGAGGGCAAGGCCAGGGGGCCAAGCGGAGTAGACGGCCTTAAGCGTGCGCCAGTTGTTTGCTTAACTGGTCACGAAAAAGTCCGGCGCCGCCATTGGCCGGGTGGCGCACCTCCTGGGCCCTGATGCCTGAAATCTCAAGCTGGAGGGCGGCTTTGCGCCCAACGGCAATAATTGTGCGAAACGGACTCAGGGTTAGCAGGTGGTGAAGAATCTGCCCACCGGCCTCCAGTTCCTGCTGGCTGGGGGTGCGATTACTGAGCAGCCCCTTTTCGGGGTGGTAAGGGTGCCAGGGAAAGGCATTCCACAAGAGCACACAACGCGGATCGATGCCCTGTTGGTGGAAAAATCCCCAGACGATGGTGGCGGTCGGTTCGGTGAAACCTTCGGGTTTGAGGCTGGGCAGACTGGTGCGCTCAGGGCTGGGGACAAAGACCTGCTGGGGGTCAAGGCCTTTATGCCGCAGGCCGCCAAGCAACAGACGCTCGCTGGTCATGGGAATGCCGCTGAAATGGCCACCCTGGTAACCGATGGCCTCGGCGAGAAGCAAAATATGGGCCTTGCCGAGACGTTCGTGCAGATAGGATTGCAGCTGACGCCGTCGAATGGCAGGCCCCTGGTCGTCCTTATCGTGCGCGAAATCTCGCTGCCCCCAGGGATTAAAAACCTGGGGTCGGCGATAGTCGACCAACTGAGCAACAAACTTCTCAGGCATGATCAAGATCCTGAATCAGAATGTAGGGGGCGGCAATCAGCATGCGGAAAGGCTTATCGAGATGGAGTTCCCAGCTCGCCAATTGGGCGACCGAAGGCTTTTTCAGCAGGCCGTCTTCGATCCATGTCGCGACAATGTGACTATCATCGGCCGCCACACAGGTTGCCACGTCCACCAGGTTGAGCTGGGCGGCAACCAGAATCAAGGCATCGCGCTGGACATGAATGCGTAAGGCCTTCCAATCGACTGCGGCCAGATCTTTTTCAAAACGTTCACGGATGGACGACATACCAATCCCCGGGGATGATGAAACCAGAACGGAAGAGGGCTCGTGTTACTCGAATGGCATGGAGCATAGTCATCTGTCCACTAGGGGTCAAGTCGAAGCGCGCAGTTCAAGTCTCCTCAATTTTTCTGCCGCCCAGGTCGATTAGTATGTGTGGCGCGAACTTTGCTATCACATCGCGGTACACTGTCTATTGAGACAGTGTTGGGTTTTTTTGACACATTTTCCGACGGACGGATGATTTCCGATGGCGCAAAACAAGCGGCCTGATGACAAGGTAGAGATTGGTGTCAAAATTCTGGCAGAGAAGAAAACTCCTGCCTATGTTTTGCACCTGCAAACCGGTGACGCTCAGCTGCGTTTAACCGCCGCTATCACTGTTTTTGACGCCGAGAATACCATTGCCCCCTCCGAGCTCATTGAACTGCTCGCTAAAAACGGCGTCAAGGAAAATCTTGATCTGGAGGAAATCGCCAAATTTTGCAGCAAAGCGGCCATGGGGATCAATCAGGAAAATGTCCTCCTGGCCCAGGGAACTCCCCCCGGCGCCGGCAAGGATGGCTGGTTGGAACTGACAGTTAAAACCAGCAGCAGCGAGGCCGAATTCACCGAAGATGACAAGGGCTACGTTGATTTACGCACCCGCCACACCTTTACTAACGTTGAAGCGGGGCAGCAGGTTGGCATTATTCACCCGCCGCAAGCAGGGAACCCGGGGAAAACCGTCAATGGCCTGCCGATTCCGGCGCTGATGGGCAAAGCTCTTGAAGCTCTGCCCGGCGAAGGCATCGAATTCACGCCTGACGGCCAAAAAGCCCTGGCAACCCGGGCCGGGCGCGTGGTCTTTGATGGTCGCGTTCTAAGCATTGCGGAAGAATTTGTCGTCAGCGGCGACGTTGATCTCAGTGTCGGTAATATTGATTTTAACGGTTTTGTCGAAATAAAAGGTGATGTCCTCGACGATTTTCATATTCGCGCCAGTAAGGGGATTCGTGTCACCGGCTCAGTGGGCGCCTGCCACCTGGAGGCCGGAGGGCCGGTTCAGATCGGGGGCATGGCGGGCCTGGATATCGGAACAATCAAATGTCGGGGAGATTTAACGGCCGGGTATTTGAACCAGGTCGAGGTGCAATGCTATGGCACGGTCAATGTGGCGCGTGAAATACGGAACAGTACCGTCAAGGCCACCCGCGCCATTGTGCTGGAGCGCGGCGCAATTATTGGCGGCGAAACCGTGGCTCTCGATGGGATCGAGGCGCGCGTCATCGGCGCAGTGTCGGGTCTGCGCACCCTTTTGACCGCGGGCGTTTACTTCCCCGAAGCCGATCGTTTGAAAGAGCTGCGTTACAAACAACGCAGCTACAATCTACAAATTCAGCGCATTGGTGCCGCCCTGGGTCCGCTGTCCGGGCGCACTGGGCTGCGTAAGGCCTTGCAGGAGGCCATCGAGCTGCGCATCAGCCTGCTGACCGAACGTAAAGTCTACCTGGAGCAGGAAAAAGTTCAGATCGATGCCGAGCTGGAAACTTTCCGCACATCCGAACATCCGACCGCCAATCCCAAAATTAATATTCTTGGCCGCTTGATGGAAGGGGTGGTGATCCACTTGGGCGAGGCCGTCGAGGAGATTCAGCAGGAACATACCGGGCCGATCTCGGTGATTGAAAATACCCAGTCGGGGGGGCTTCGCTTCGTTGAGCATTCGCCCCTCAAGGTTATGGCGGCGGAGATTGAGGCGCAGGTTTTTGGGGTTGAGGAGACGTCAAACGAGGCGCAGGTTAACCCAAAGGACTAAACTCAAGGAGAGTTCCGCGCAATGATCGCCTTAGCTTAACCGCCCTTTTATGCGGATAGCGACGGCGGTTGGCGCTTGCGCAGTTCGGCGATGACTTTCTCCGCCACCTGATTTGAGGCATTGACACAATCGTTGATACCTACGCCGGAAAAAGCGTTGCCGGTGAGAAAAAATCCCTCAAACGTCTGCAGCCGCTGGGTCAATTGGGCCACCCGTGCCGCGTGACCGGGAGTATATTGAGGAATGGCGCGCTCGTGGCGGAAAATTCGCACAAAGTCGGGCTCAGCCTCAATGCCCATAATCCGCCGCAGATCGTCCATGACGCACTGTCTGATCTCGGTAGTGCTCATGAGGGCGGCGGCCGGGTTGGTCGCCCCGCCGTGCATGGAACGCAACAACACCTGCCCCTCCGGTGCGCGGTTGGGAAAGATGCTTGAATCCCACAGGGTTCCCAGAGTATGACGGTGTTCACCTTTGGCGATCAGGTAGCCGAAACCGGCAAGGTCACGGCTGATCTTTTTGCGCTCGTAACCAAAACACACCACATTCATCGGCGCATAGGGAATCTGAGCTAAGAGCTCGGCGGCACTTTTATCGGTCGGGGCGAGTATTTCCGCCAGGGCATGGGCCGGAGTGCTGCTGATCAAAAGTTCCGTTTCCAGTTGGCTGCCATCTTCAAGACTCAGCAAGAAACCCTCGGCGCGCGGCGCGATACGCGTCACCCCGCTGTGAGTCCGGATTTCGCCTTTCAGCTGCTGACTCAGGGCGTCGGTAAGCTCCTGGATGCCGCCAGAAAAGGAGGTCAGTACGCCCCCCGGCCCCGCGGCACTGGCCACCTGTTTGCCCGCCTTGCGCTCAGCGCGCTTCTTTTTCCCCAGTTTGATCATGGCCTTGAGCAGCCCACCATACTCCTGTTCCAGTTGATAAATACGCGGAAAACAGCTCTGCAGGCTCATGGTTTCGGGATCACCGGCAAAAATGCCGGACACCATCGGACCGATGAGCCTTTCAAGGGCTTCACTGCCGAGGCGACGGCGGGCAAAATTGGCCAGAGTTTCATCTTCGCCATCGCGTTTGGGCGGAATCATCATTTCAGCCGCCAAACGCATTTTACCCGGCCAGCTGAGCAATTTTGACCGGAGAAAAGACGGGCCATTTTCCGGCAGGCGGTGCAATTGATCCGCGGCATAAATAAAGCGCTTACGCGCGTTGTCGTCAGAACGCAGCAGTCGGTCAGTGATTCCCAGCTGTGCACAAAGTTCCAGGGTCATGGGTTTGTTGTCGAGAAAGCCGTTGGGCCCCCATTCACACATATACCCTTCTTCCTTAATACTGAAAATTTTGCCGCCGCTGCGGGAATTTTTTTCCAGCACCACAAGCTCAACCGTCAATTCCTGCCGGGCCGCCAGGCGTTCAATGGCGATGGCAGTCGATAAACCGGAAATGCCTGCTCCCATAACGACAATTTTCATAATTTCTGCTCCTTGGATCGGCTGCCCTGCGCCAGCCTTGCCGCATACTAACGGCGAGATTATTGAGCGTCAAATGCAGAATGCTGCTTGACGGCAACCGCCGCGGTTTTTATAGTTAGCCGTTGAGTATCTCTTCAGCATGGTAGACGCAGGGTTCAAGAGCCCCCTGCCACGGGCCGCATAAACCCCTCCATGGAGATCAGCTGTCGCCATTCGGGCGCCAGAGACTCGCTCCATAGCTGGCCCGGGCACTGCTCGTTAAGCCGTTACGAAATTGATTTGTGCCCTTAATCCTCTTGAGGTGGAATAAACCATATATGGCAAAAGATTACTATAAAACTTTGGGTGTTGAACGCACCGTTGAACCGGCAGCTCTCAAAAAAGCCTATCGCAAACTGGCCCAGACCTACCATCCCGACCGCAATCCCGGCGATAAAGCCGCTGAAGAACGTTTTAAAGAAATTACCGAAGCCTACGCGGTACTGTCTGATGCTGAAAAGCGTAAACAGTATGACAACTTCGGTGAAAGCGGCTTCCATCAACGATACACTCAGGAAGATATCTTTCGCAATGTTGACCTGGGCGATTTGTTTGGCGGTGGAGGTGCTGAGGATATTTTTAGTCAGTTGTTTGGTGGCGGACGTGGCCGCGGGGGTGCACGCGGGCGAATCCATCGGCCGCCACTGAAGGGACAGGATTATTCGATGGAAATCAGTGTCCCCCTGCGTACGGCCATCCAAGGGGGCGAACGGCGGGTCGATTATCGTAGCGATCAGCGGGTGGAACAGATTAATGTCCGCATTCCCGCGGGGATTGAAGAAGGTGCCAAGTTACGCGTTGCCGGCAAGGGCGGGGAAGCACCGGCCGGTGGTAAGCCGGGCGATCTCTTCCTGCAGGTTCATATCGACGCCGACCCCGTGTTTCGTCGTGAAGATCGTGATCTGCTGGTTGATGTCCCCCTGCCCTTCAGCCAGATATGTTTAGGAACCAGCGTTGAGGTTCCCACCCTGAAAGGCAGTAAGCGCGTGAAAATTCCGGCGGGCATGCAGCCAGGGAGTAAAATTCGTCTGCGCGGTTTTGGCGTACCGCAATCGTCGACGAAACCTGCGGGCGATCTCTATGCGGTGATCCAGGTCAGCGTGCCTCAAACCCTGAGTGCAAGGCAACGTGAACTGATTGAAGGCCTGGCTGAGGCAGGACTCTGAGCACCACAAGACGTGAGGCCGCATAATTTCCCACCCTGGAAACCCTGCGTGCCTTCAGAATAGCAAAAATACCAGCGAATCGGCATTGCGCTTGCAGGAAAGGCGCAGGACGTTTATAGTGTCGCGGCTCGTTTTATTTGGGAGACCTGTCTGTTTTTATGCTTGAAGCCCCGTTACGTCATCTGATCTTTGTGCTTGGGCTGCTCTTTATTATTTTGAGTAGTGGCAGTCTACAGTGTGCTTTGCACTGTTATGAAACCCCGTTGACAGATGAATCAAATTCGGCCTTGGTCACAAGTTGCCACCCCCTGTCCTTTGAAAGGGAAGAGCTTCCTTCTCTGGCAGATTTTTGCCATCACAGCCATTCGACAAGTCAGACCCAGGCAGATTCTCAACTATTTAGTCTCAGCCGAGGCCAGCTATTGGCTTGGTCGGGATCACGCAGTTACGCCCCGCTTTTTCGCTGTGCCAAGCCGGTTCAACTGGCTCCATTTATTCTGGTTGTGCAGCAGCTGCCAACCCAGAATGGGCAACTCCCCCTGCGCCTTGAGCAGATCCGCACGACCATTCTTATCATCTGAGATATCTCACCCTAGCAGGTTGACGCTCTGTCCCGCCCCGGATATTATGACGAGGTTTGTCATATTTGAGCGGGGTCGTCTGTATTAACCCACGGAGATATCGCACCTTGAATACCAAAAAAACGACATTTGTAGATAGCGTCTGGGATTTTTTCTGTTCCCTGAAACTAACAATTCTTATTTTACTGCTCCTTTCGGTGACCTCGATTATTGGCACCGTTATTCAGCAGGGGGGATCGGCTGAGGAGTATATTCGCGAGTATGGCCAATCTAACTACGAGCTTTTCACCAAACTTCAGTTTACCGATATGTATCACTCCTGGTGGTTTGTCGGCTTGCTCGGTCTTTTCAGCGTCAACCTAATTTGCTGTTCGATCAAAAACTTTCCCCGGGCCTGGAAATTTGTCGTCAGCCCGCAGCTGATCGCCAGTGACGCCACTTTTAAAAACTCGGCCAATAAAGGCGAATTCAGCACGAAAGAATCGATCGCCAGCCTGCTACCGCGTTTGAATGCAACCATCAAGAGCCATTTTGCCAAACCCGTTGAAACCAAAGCCGATGGCGCCGTGCATCTTTTTGCCCAGGGCGGCATTTATTCGCGTTTTGGTGCCTATATGACCCACCTGTCAATTCTGGTGATTATGGTTGGTGCCATGGTTGGCACCGTTTGGGGCTACAAGGCTTATGTCAATATTGTCGAGGGGACTTCCATCAGTCAGGTCTGGCCACGCGGCGGTGAAACTCCCATTGAGCTGGGTTTTTCGGTGCGCTGCGATGATTTTGATGTAGTCTATTATGCCGGAACTCAGCGCCCCAAAACTTACAGCAGTGAACTGGTAGTCCTTGATGGCGGCAAGGAGGTTCTCAAGAAAAAGATCGAGGTCAATCATCCTCTGAGCTATAAAGGGATTACCTTTTACCAGTCGAGCTACGGCCCGGCCGGAACGGGAACCTTTGAGCTAGAGGTGACCGACAATCAGACGGGGGAAAAGGTTCAGGTGACCACCGCGCAAGGCAAAAAAAATCAGCTGGCCCGTGGTTTCAGTTTTTCCGTCGATGACTTCACCCCCAATTACGATCGCTTCGGTCCGGCTGCCCGCCTGCATGTCGATGCCCCCGACGGAACCCACCGTACGCCCTTTGTAATTATGCAGAACTTCCCCCAGTTCGATGCACGTCGGGGTGGCGATTTCAGTTTTGCCCTCAAGGGGTACAATCAGCCGCAATACACCGGCTTGCAAGTGGCTAAAGATCCAGGAGTCTGGGTGGTATGGACGGGTTGCTTCATGATGGTGTTCGGTTCCATGGGGGCCTTTTTCTTCTCTCACCGTCGCCTGTGGGTGCGTCTGCGTGAAGAAAAGGGCAAGACCCTGGTGCAGGTTGCCGCCAATGCTCACCGCAACCAGGCGGCCTTCGCCATGAGATTTGAAGACCTTATCAAGCAGATCGAAACAACGATCGAAAACAAAGCCTGAAGAGGCAAGGAGAGCACGCAATGGACAGTAATTTATTTTTCAACGTTACCACCTTCGCCTATTTTACCGCGATGGTTATCTATATTGCCTTTGTCGTTACGCGCAGCTCTGCCGTAGCTGTACTTGCCAAGCTGGTCGCGGTAGGTGGTTTTCTCGCCAACACCCTGGCATTGGGCCTGCGCTGGTATGAGTCTTATCAACTGCTGGGGGGGGATGGGCGTGCGCCATTGACCAATCTGTACGAATCTGTGGTTTTTTTCGCTTGGTCAATTTTGCTGATTTATTTGCTGGTCGACTGGAAATACAAGCAGCCCGCCATGGGAGCCTTTGTTATTCCCTTTGCCTTTTTTGGCATGATCTGGGCCCAATTCGGCTTAAGTGCCTCCATTGATCCCCTGGTGCCCGCGCTGCAAAGCAACTGGCTGACCTACCATGTTATTACCTGCTTTCTGGGCTACGCTGCCTTTGCGGTGGCTTGCGGCGTATCGATCATGTATTTGATCAAGGTCGGCAAAGAAGAGAAAGCCGAAAAATCGCCCATCGGCGGTATCCTGGGGGTCTTCCCCAGCGCACGGGTTTTGGATGATATCAACTACCGTGCGATTATGATCGGTTTTCCGCTTTTGACCCTGGGAATTATTACTGGTGCCGCCTGGGCCAACTATGCCTGGGGCACTTACTGGAGCTGGGATCCCAAAGAAACCTGGAGCCTGATTGTCTGGTTTATCTATGCCGCTTTCCTCCATGCCCGTTTTACCCGCGGCTGGGTTGGACGGCGTGCCGCCTGGCTTTCGATCATTGGCTTTGCCGCCACGATCTTCTGTTACCTGGGAGTGAATCTGGTACTGTCGGGACTGCACAGCTACGGTGGCAGCTGAGATGTAGCAGCAATTTTTTTAACGCAAAACGCCTCTGCGCTCAATCGATCGCAGAGGCGTTTTGCGTTGGTGCTTTGGGCTTATGTCATCCCCAAAAATTATCTCCCGCCGATTTTTTCAGCGGCAGGGGGTTATGCAAAGCCTCGGCAAGGTTGGCCTTACGGCGACATTTGCCACACACAAAGGCCGGGTTATTGCTGAGTTGATCCATCTCTTCCATCAGGCCGGCGGCCTGCAGTTCGCACATTTTACGCCGATTTTCAGGTTCACTGCTCATCGGAATCCTCCGGACAGGGGTTAAGTGGGGAAAAACAAAGTTTTGTTTCCGGCTGGCACGGATGTCTGACAAAAAAAATGACGTCTGGGCAGGTCATTCCAGCCGATGTTGCAGCGGTTTTCCATTTAATAACAGTATTTTAGCAAAAAATCTTCTTGACCGGAACCAGGGGCTGCATTATGTTCCGCACGCTTTATCCACGGGATTTCTAATCGATCAAAACTGCCTTTTCTGGACATAATGCCATGCTGAGAAAATTTTTGCGGTGCTTAACCGGCCACACTTCCGAATCAACCAGTTGTTCCCTTCATTTCGGAGCGCGCAGTCTGCGCCGTATGCGTTGGCAGAGCGCTCAGCTTTTTCGGCGCTGATCTCCCTTCATAACTATTCCCGCCACAATTTTAAAACAAAGATCAACAACAACCATAATCTAACGCGTTTATGCAAGGTCGCCATTGGTTTTGCTTTGACACCAGGGTCTTTTCTGCGCCAGACGCCATCGGCATGAAATTCATAATTGACGCGATGTGTTTGACGTATTGCGGCATTCAGGTGCTCATTAAACTTAAGGTCTTGGGTCTCTGAGTGTTTACGCCGCACCTGATGAAACTGCGCGGCTTTTTCGGCGTTAAAAAAACGGCGGTGCAAATCGGCCCAACGTCGAAAAACTCCGGCACCAAGTTGTTTGAGATTTTCGCTCAAATTCAATGATCGAGGCGGATCAACCGTGACTGCGGCGTACGACGAACTTCGGTCAGCGAACATCCTGCGGTCATATGCGGTGCGCAGTTCGGGATTGCCCAGCACACGTCCCGCTTCGAGCACCAAAGACAGCTGAGTTTCGTTCACCCGCCGCCCGCCATTGGTGTCGGGATGATAACGCATCAAAAGACGGCGGTAGGCCGCACGAATGGCCCGCGGGCTAGCACTAGATGCAATTCCCAGTTGGCGGTAGTGATCGGGCACAGACACTGAAAAAACCTTCGCGTCCAGGTTCACAAGATATGAACATCCGAGAAAAAAGCAGCTTTGTTGCGTCAGCATCTCATGAATCATGGCCTGCCGAATTGCTGACGAACAAAAGACAAAGCTCTTCTTTCTTCGACCTGCGCCGGACGGATCTTTAGCGCAAAAACCTTCTTGGCAGCATCCTCATTGAGAGGAAAAGCTCACCGCAACATCCTGGCGATGGGCGGCATCGATTTTCCACAGGGTGCGAGGGGGGAAGTTAAACAAGCGGGCCACGAACACATCGGGAAATTGATCCAGGCGTGTGTTGTAAATTGTCACCGCTGAGTTGACCAGCTCACGCCGGTCGGCGATCTGGTCTTCAAGCTCGCTGATGCGGTTGGAAAGCTGTTGAAAAGCCTTGTCGGCTTTCAAATCCGGGTAGCGTTCAACAACCATGAACAATGACTTAAGCGTATCAGTCAAAGCATTCTGGGCGGCCAATTGCTGGTTTTCGCTGCCCGCATTATTAACCGCAGAGCGTGCCTTGATGACAGCTTCAAGGGTGTGTTGCTCGTGCTGCATATAGCCTTCACACACCTTGATCAGTTTGGGCAATTCATCGAAGCGCTGCTTCAGCATGACATCAATGTTGCTCCAATCGCGGTCAATGCGGTTTTTCATGCTGACAAAGCCGTTGTAGATAATGATGGCGTAAAGCACCACCAAGGCGATTAAGAGCAACACTACTCCCAGCACAATGAACCCGATCATAAATTCTCCCTTTTTCCGTTGTTGGTTATCTTCTTAGCGTCCCTCTCCACTCCTGAATATTCAAACTCCTCGGTGAGCTTACCCTGTTTTTACCAGTTTGCAAACGTCACCGCCCCCGTAGCGAGTTGCAAACAGGCCAGGCTGACCACGGCCTGTTTCTACTACATCCACATCGACTTTGAAAAGGTCGATAACAAAGAATACTGAGTCCTTCTCGGGGCGGAAAAGGCGATTATGACAAGACGCCGCAATGCGGCGTGCGTTGCGATTTAAAGTGCACTGTCGATTCTTACGCGCAGGAAAACGGGGAATTTTGGTAAACCTGAAGGGTAGCGGCCATAAAATTTGAAGGTGATCAGGCTGCCCAGCGGTGGCGGATTGTTACGCTGATCGTCACTAAATCCCGTGCCGATTTTGAAGCGGGTGCCGTTGGTTTCTTCTACCAGCAGGGCTCCTAACCGACCGAGGTTGCGTCCCTGACCGGGAAGGTGGGCGATAACCTTTGCCTCGGCATCGAGGTAGGTTTTGACTTTGAGAATTTCGGCACTGCGACCGCCACGGTAGAGGCTATCGGGCCGCCGCACGATGAGACCTTCGCCGCCAATTTTTTCCACTCGTTGCAGTTCTTGCTCCACCTGGGCCCGATCACGCACCGGAATCTGGTCAATTACAAAAGCATAGTTCGCGGGATGCGCGATAAACCAGGCGCGCGCCTGTTCAATCCGCTGACGGAAGCCACCCGCAGCCGCGGGGACATCGAAAATTGCCAGCTGCAACCCCAACCAGCCGGCATGGGCTTGCCGGCGGCTGACAATTGACACCGTCTGTTCAAAGGTGCCGCGCCCGCCCCACAACTCGCCTTCAAGGGCGAAGGGTGGCAGGTTGCGGGTAAACTCTGCGGGCGGAGTGAATTTCTCACCATGTTTCGACCAGAGCTCACTGCCATCCCAGCGCGCCCGTACCCCGTCGAGCTTTTCACTCATCAACCAGCCGCGAAGATTTTCGACGCCGGAGTCCGTCTGAGGCAGCATCGGCTCGAACGCCTGGGCTGCAAGTGCACTCAGGACCAAGAGAAAGAGGCAAAACAAGAGAGCGCTGATGAATTTTTTCCGGTTTGATATTTTTGCCACGGACATATGAATTTCCCCTCTCTGGTTATGCGTTGTCGCCCCGGTCTTCGGGGTTTGCGGTTTGACGGTTATTGAGGTTTTCTGAATTCAAACGCTCGTAGCGCACAATCTGCTCGCGGATGCTCAGTTTCTTGCCGCAGCCGGTTTTCAAACACAGGCGGCAGCGTTCGTCACTACACCACTGGCACATTTTGCAATCGACGCAAGGATGTTTCTGAACCTTTGACATACAACTATTCTGGCACCGGCAGCTGCATCTGCGCAAGCTGACGCCGACGTTGAACACGCAAATAAAGAGCTTCAAGGCCTTCGGCACAGAGCAGCAAGGCAATGCCGATGGCGATACCGGAAGCAGGCGGCTGATAATGAACCAGGGGCCACCAGACCAGCAGCAGAAAAGCACATTTAAACAGGGTCGAATAGCCAAGAAGTGCCGTTTTGTGCGCTCCGGCGTACCAGCCACGCAAAAGATTGGTGGCCGCATAAAGGAGCGGAAAACAAGCACAGGCCGCGAAAGACCAGCGCAGATAGTCGAGGAGCTGGGCGTCCACTCCGAGCAATCCACCGAGCACCGGTCGTGCCGCCGGACCGGCAACCACCAGCACGACTGCGCCCAAACCCAGGGCGACAACGATGGCGAAACGCCGCAAGGTACGATCATCGGCCAGAGTCTTGACCAGGGTCATATGGGCTTGTTGCAAGTTACGCATGGGCCCGGCGAGCAGAAACAAAAAACCGCGAATCACGCCGAAGGCGGCCAGGGCCAGGGCGGCGTCTGGCAGGCGACCGAGGATTGAATTGATCAACAGGGGAATTGTCTGCTGCAAGCACGAGGAATAGGCGAGGGGAAAAGCGTAACGCAGAATCTCACGCGTTGATGGCTGGGGCTCCTGCTCAGTGAGGGGCAGATGCACGCGCCAGGCGAAGAAGGCCATGAACAGGGTTTCACAGATCACACAGCTGACCAGGGCAAAGGCGCCAAGCTGGGCGCCACCAAACCACGGGCGCCCCAGAGCGAGAGAGGCGAAGAGCGCCCCAACCCGAATCCCGGTGGCCAAAGAAACCAGAGAAGTGCGGCGGGCGCGAATCACCAACCCCTGAAAGAAGCCCCGCAGCCCGGTAAAAAAAGGCAAAAAAGCCATGAGTTGCAGAGCTTCGCGCGCGGCCACCGCGATCTCGGGCGGCACGCCAAGCAGGTCGATGAACACCAGATCACCCAGGCGGGTGTAGGCAATCAAAGCGAGCATCACCCCAATATAGGTCGCGGCCAGAAAGACGAACAGCAGCACCCCGTGCACGGATTGCCGCCCACGCACCATGGCGATGGTAATGGTGTGGTTTTGATAGGCGGGTGAAGCGATAAACAAATGCACCACCATGGCAACCGCCATCCCGGCCAGAGCGGTGACATAATCATCGAGGCGCGCCAGCCCACCGTTGATAATGGTATGGGAAACACTCATCAGCTGCACATTGAGCAGCAGAGGAAAGAAGAAGAGTGCAATTTCGCGCTGACGTAAAGGCCGGGGGTGGGTCATGGGGAAAGTGGAAAAAACGCGGGGGCGGGGCAAATCACGCGGGGCTAGTCTCGCGCACCGAAAATAGCGCTGCCGACCCGTACCAGGGTTGCGCCCTCTTCAATGGCAACTTCAAAATCCTGACTCATGCCCATGGAAAGTTCCGTCAGTTGCACATTGGCTAAATTTTGTCCGCGCAACTGATCCGCCAGTTCACGCAGTTGCCGGAAGTAGGGACGCACCTTTTCGGGGTCATCAAAATAGGGCGGCAGAGTCATGAGCCCGCAGACGATCAGGTTGGGCAACTGACTCACCTGTTGCGCCAGCTTCAGCGCATCAGCGGCCGCAGCGCCACTTTTGCTGCTTTCACCGCCGAGGTTAAATTGCAGCAGAATGTTTGCCCTTTGATCAATTTTTTGCCACTGACGACTGATTTCTCGGGCAAGGGATAAACGATCAACCGAGTGGATCAGAGTCGGCAGTCCGCGCAGATATTTGACCTTGTTACTTTGCAGTCCGCCAATAAAATGCCATTCCAGGGGTTGGGCGGCAGCCCCAATCTTTTCGACCAGCTCTTGCACATAGCTTTCGCCGAACCGCGTTTGCCCGGCGGCGGCGGCGGTTTCGATATCCGTCAGAGGCTTCTTTTTGCTCACCGCAATCAGGCGCACCTGCTGCGAATCGCGGCCCGAGCGCTCACAAGCCCCGCGGATGCGGTCTTGGATATGTGCCAGATTTTGAGCAATGAGGGTCACGTACCTGTTCCATTCTTGGTGAATTGCGCCAGGGGCAAGGGCACACCCAGCGCTTCGAGGGCCTGCACCAGTTCACACAAGGGCAAGCCAACAACATTGGAATAACTCCCTTCAATGCGACTGACCATGAAGGCGCCAAGCCCCTGAATTGCGTAGGCCCCCGCCTTGTCCGCCGGTTCCTTGCTGGCAATGTAGCCCGAGATTTCGGCCTCTGTCAACGCGCGGAAACAGACCTTAGTGGTCACAACCCCCAGGCGCTGCTCGCCAGTGGCACGGTCGAGCACCGCGTAACCCGACAGCACCTCATGACTGCGCCCCGCCAGAGAACGCAGCATGCGGGCGGCCTCTTCATCGTTTTGGGGTTTGCCCAGAATCACCTCGTCGCGCAAGACAATGGTGTCGCTGCCGATCACCCAGCGCCCCGTGATTTTATCGCGGGTCGCAACCTCGCAGGCTTTATCACGGCTCAAACGCATCACATGCTGCTGCGGGCTGTCACCCGCAACTTCGTCTTCAGCTGCCTGGCTGGGAATGACTTCAAACGCATAGCCAAGCTGAGCGAGTAATTCGCGCCGACGCGGTGAGGCCGAAGCGAGAATGATGGTGTTTTCCATCAGAGTTGCAATTCTTTTGACGAGCGTTTTTCCGCAAGCGGCTGCCACCAGGCGGGCAGCACCGCCAGGGCCCGTTCCGCAAGGGCCAGACGGCGGTCGGTGCGTTTCAGTTTTCGTCCTTCCAACGCCGGAAAGAGCCCGTAGTTGACATTCATCGGCTGAAAGTTTTCACTTTCGGCGCCCTGCAGGTGGTTCAACAAGGCGCCCAGGGCACACGCATCCGGCGGGGCGGGGATATCCCGGCCTAACATTTCACCCGCAACGAACAGCCCGGCCAGAAATCCACAGGCGGCGGATTCGACATACCCCTCAACTCCGGTGAGCTGCCCGGCGAGGGTGATCTGGGGCGCGTTGATTAGACGCAGACGCCGATCCAGACAGCGGGGGGCATTAACAAAAGTATTGCGGTGCATACTGCCCAGGCGGGCGAAGCGGGCGTTTTCGAGGCCGGGGATCATACGGAAAATCCGCTGCTGCTCAGGCCAGGTCAGACGCGTTTGAAACCCAACCAGGTTGTAAAGACTGGCGTGCCGGTTGTCCTGACGCAATTGAATCACGGCATAGGGTGGATGTCCGGTGCGTGGATCGGGCAAGCCCACCGGTTTCATCGGACCAAAGGCCAAGGTTTGCAAGCCGCGCGCCGCCATTGCTTCAATGGGCATACAGCCTTCGAAATGGATCAGTTTTTCAAACTCGCGTCCGGCAACCTTGTCGGCAGCAAGCAATTCGGCAACGAAATTTTCGTACTGCTGACGATCCAGGGGGCAGTTGATATAGTCATCGCCCCCTTTATCGTAACGCGACGCCTTCCAGGCATGATCAAAATTGATGGAATCCGCTTCGACAATCGGCGCAATAGCATCGTAAAAATAGAGCTGTTCTTGGCCGATGAGCCGCACCAGATCCTGCGAAAGGGCATCGGAAGTCAAGGGCCCGCTGGCCAGAATCACGGGGCCTTCTTCCGGCAGGCGCAGCACTTCTTCACGGATGATGGAAATCAAGGGGTGATTTTCAATCTGCCGGGTGATAAACGCGGAAAATTCGTCGCGATCGACGGCCAGGGCGCCACCGGCCGGAACCGCATTGGCGTCGGCAGCCTGGATAAACAGGGAATCCATGCGCCGCAGCTCTTCTTTCAAACAGCCTACCGCGTTGTTCATGCCCGTGCCACGCAGGCTGTTGGAACACACCAGTTCGGCCAGCTGTTCCGTCTGGTGGGCGGCTGAAAAGCGCAGGGGTTTCATTTCGTAGAGCTTGACCCTGACACCAAAATTTGCCAGTTGCCAGGCGGCTTCACACCCCGCCAGCCCTGCGCCGATAACCTTTACATCCATCATACGTTTTGTTTTCCCATATCTTTTCGTGTTTTGCGTGGGCCGATAAGCTATTTTCAGCACAATGCAAAACCGGTCGAACTTGCACAAGCCCGACCGGTCGCATTTTTGATTTTTGGCCTAAGCTCAGGCTTTTTTAATCGATGCCTTTCGGGCCACCAGTTTTTTTGCCGGGGTCTTTTTCACCGGGGCCTTCTTGGCCGGTGCTTTTTTTAGCGCCGTTTTTGTCACTGGCTTTTTTTCAGGAGCGACCAGTTCATTTTCCCAGCCACAGCCCTCTTGCGGACAACGCTGCACCGTACCAAAACGTTTGGTCGTTTTGATTTCCGTCAAGGGCCAGTTGCACTGGGGGCAGGCTTGCGCTTTGGGCGGATTCCACAGGGCATATTTGCACTTGGGGTAACGATTGCAAGAATAGAAGATTTTGCCATAACGGCTCTTCTTCTCCATCATTTCCCCCTCTTTACACTGGGGACAGGCGATATCCAGGGCCTTGGGTTTTTCGAGGGGTTGAATATTTTTGCATTCGGGATAAGCGCTGCACCCGAGAAACTTGCCGAAGCGCCCTTGTTTCAACTGCATGGGCGCGCCACATTTTTCACATTTTTCGTCGGTCAACACCACCTCTTCGGCAGTTTGGCCATCACTGCTGAGAGGTTCCGTATGGCGACACTCGGGAAAACCGCTGCACGCGAGAAAACGCCCGGCACGACCCAGCTTGATCACCAGCTCTTTACCGCAATCGGAGCAGAGCTTATCGGTTTTTTCGGTAGTGACATCGGCCTTGCTGACTTCCTTGTCTTTGACTTTCAATAGAGCAATAAAAGGCTCCCAGAATTGTTTGACCGCCGGAATCCACTGTTTTTCACCGCGGGAAATAGCATCGAGTTCTTCTTCGAGGCCGGCGGTAAACGCGTAATCGACATACTGACTGAAGTGGTCGGTTAAAAGTTTTGCCACCACCTTACCCACGTCTTCAGGATAAAATATCCGTTTTTCGAGCCGCACATATTTACGCGTAACCAGGGTGTTCATAATACTGGCATAGGTCGAAGGACGGCCAATACCATACTCTTCGAGAGATTTTACCAGACTGGCCTCGGTAAACCGCGGTGGCGGCTGGGTGAAGTGCTGGCTGGGGTCGATTTGCTGCAAATCAAGGAGATCACCGGTCTGCATGGGCGGCAGCAAGCCTTCCTTTTCTTCCTCTTCGCCGTTGTCGGTGCCTTCAATGTACAGCAGCATAAACCCGGCAAAACGAATAACCTGCCCCGTGGCGCGAAACACATACCGCGGCCCGGCAGCGATATCCACCGTAGTCGCATCAAAAACCGCCTGGGCCATCTGCGAGGCGACGGTACGTTTCCAGATCAGTTGATAAAGGCGCAACTGGTCGGACGAAAGATAGGCTTTCAGGGATTCGGGAGTTCGCGCCACGCTGGTCGGGCGAATGGCTTCGTGGGCTTCTTGGGCATTTTTACTGCGATTAGTGTAAATGCGTGGCTTATCAAGGGCATAATCCGCACCGTAAAGCTTGCAGATCACCTCACGTGCCTCACTCGTCGCAATCGTTGACAGGGCCACCGAATCAGTTCGCATATAGGTGATCAAACCATGAGTGCCATCATCCACCGCAATCCCTTCATAGAGCTTTTGCGCGGTCGACATGGTTTTACGCGCCGAGAAGCCGAGTTTGCGGCTGGCTTCCTGTTGCAGGGTGCTGGTGGTAAAGGGAGGAGCCGGGTTACGTTTACGCTGCTTCTGTTCCAGGTTGCTCACCGACCAGGGGGCATCGGTCAAATCGGCCAACACCCCTTGCGCAGCGGCGGATGTTGCCAGGGCAAATTTGTCCAGGCGCTTGCCATCGCGCGCGTGCAGGTGGGCGACAAAACCGGCCTGGGGCAGTTTCGCCAGCTGGGCTTCAATTGTCCAGTACTCACGCGGCACAAAGGCATCGATTTCGGCCTCGCGCTCACAGATCATGCGCAGGGCGACGGATTGGACGCGACCGGCCGACAAGCCATAGTGGATTTTCTTCCACAAAAATGGCGACAAATTGAAACCCACCAGATAATCGAGGATCGAACGGGCCTGCTGAGCATCGACCAGATCACGGGCAATGGCCCGCGGCGCGGCCATAGCCGCTTGAATAGCGGGCTTGGTAATTTCGTGAAAGGTGACTCGGCTGACTTTGGGTTTTTGGCCCTGTTCGTCAATCCCTAAGGCTTCGAGTAAATGCCAGGCAATGGCTTCACCCTCACGGTCGAGGTCTGTCGCCAGAATCAGTTCATCACTGCGCGCCACCTCTTTTTTCAGCGCCGCGATGTGTTTCTGACTTTCGGGTAAAATATGATATTTGGGGTTGAAGTTATTTTCCGTATCGACCGACCCCTGTTTGCTTGGCAGGGCGCGTACATGGCCGTATGAAGCCAGCACTTTATACCCCTTGCCGAGAAATTTTTCGATGGTTTTGGCTTTGGCCGGAGATTCAACAATGACCAGAGATTGCGTCATAAACAAGGTCCTTATGGTTAAGACAAAGCGCAGAGTCGGCGCGAAGATCGTCCGAGAGCCTAGGGGCTCAGACAAAAGGGCTGCGATTCCCGCAGCCCTTTTGCTTCTGCTTCAATGATAGATGCGCATCCAGTTTTCCGTCATCAGGCAGTCGACCTCACGCTGCCACTGTTGACTGTTTCTCGCCAACAGGGTTAAGGCGGTCAAAATTTTCATTTCTTGTAAACTGACCGGCTCTTCGGCGGCGGTGTAAATACGGTCGATCAAGCCCTCTTCTATTTCATCGTCAATGATCCCCATATGCCGCAGGCGAATCAGAAAACCACGAGCTTCAAGGTCGATCAGCTGAGTTTCTTCGGCGCTGAAAATGCGCATGGCGGGGGGAGGAGCACAAAAGGATTCTGGTGAAGGAACCGAGGCCTCGGCAAAAGCGGTAGTTTCCATCCAACTGAAGGCGTCGTTAATTTCGTCAGGATCAAAACCCTCCGCCAGCAGCTCGGACACCAGCTCATGCTCACTGATGGGCTCATCGCCGGAACCCAAGACATAGCGGGCGATTAAATTGACAATAGCCAGAACTCGTTCGCGCAATCGACCTCCAAGCAGTTTTCGGGTGCGGACAGACACATCCAAACTGAAAAATTGGGCATAAGCCACCTAGCGACAACGGATATAATGCCCACCCGGCAAGGGTTGAACCCCTCCCCGGAGCTCCAAGTCGAGTAAAATAGCGGAAACCTCCATGGGAGTCAAGCCGCAGATCCGCCCGAGTTCATCGGCATGTTTCGGTTGAAAATCAATAAGTTGGTATACCTTTAACGTTTTATCATCCAGCTGCGCCACCAGATTTGCGCTTTCTTTTTTCTGCGTGGCACTTGGCAGTTGTGGCCAGAGGCTTTCCAGAATATCGGTCGCCTCGGTCACCACCTGCGCCCCCTGCTTGATTAAACGATTCGTGCCGTTGCTGGTTGTGGCGCGCACCATGCCGGGCACGGCAAAAAGCTCGCGCCCTTGCTCCAAGGCAAAATCGCCGGTAATCAGAGACCCGCTCTGATCGGCAGCTTCAACAATCAGCACCCCGCGTGACAGGCCACTGATAATGCGGTTGCGCCCTGGGAAATGTCCGGCCATGGGCTGCGTTCCTGGCGGAAATTCGGAAATACTTGCGTTATTTTCGAGAATTTGCTCATAAAGGCGCGCATTTTCAGGGGGATAAACACGATCCACCCCGCAACCCAGTACCGCGATTGTCGCCCCCTCAGCCTTGAGGGCTCCACGATGGGCGGCGGAATCGATGCCGCGGGCCAGACCACTAACAATGGTTAGTCCGCGCGACGCAAGCTCTTCGGCAATTTCTTCTGCCAGCCCTAGACCAACCGGCGTGGCGCCGCGAGAACCAACAATGGCAAAGCATTCCCCGGCGGGTAACTGCCCCCGCACATAAAGCAGCGCCGGAGGATCGTGGATTTGACGTAGCGACTCCGGGTAATCTTGATCCCAAAAAGAGAGCAGGCGAATCTGGTGTTTTTTCAGGGCCGCCAGACCCTCCTCCAGCTTGCGACTTGATTCGTCCACAAGGCCCTGTACCATCCGCGGGCTCAACCCCGCCAGCTTGATCAATTCGGAAGCGGGCCGATCGAGGGCGGCGGCAAAGCTGCCAAAGGTTCGTTGCAGAGCGAAAAGGGCGACACGGCCAATACCTGGTGACAAATTGAGACGGAACAGGCAGTGTTTTTCATAATTCATGGCAAAGCTCGCCTCATCCGGGCAAAAAAAAGGGATTGGCCAGGTGGACACCAATCCCTGCACTCAGGCTATTCTCTAGCATAAAACTTATTCGGCGGCGACCGCGACCCGATCGCCGACATAAATTTCACTGACACTTTTAAAAATAAACGCCGTCGAACTTTTTGCCCGGGCATCCACCACCAGCGCAGCACCCAGTAACTGATCGGGCAGCGGAATGGCATTTTTTTTATCGAGGGCCAGTTCAGAGGCTTTGCGCGGTCGGCTGATATAAAGCAAATTACCGGTCTGCAGGCCGCTATCGGTACCAAGATCAAGGTAAACCATATCGTTCTGCCCCAAGCCCAGCTTCTCTTGCTGACTGTCTAACAGGTATCCGCTCAGTTGGCCCTGCCCCTTCTTCAGCGCGATTTCTTTCCGCGCCGGCAAATAGGGAAAGATCTGCGTTCCCCGTTCGATTTCTCGATAAGCATCAATAATCCGCGCTTCAACCGTGCGCCCGCTCACCGAGATCACCTGCAAAAAACCCAACTCAAACATCATGGTGCCAAACTTCTCGCCCGTTTGCGGATGTATAACCTCTTTACCCGCGGAAAAAAGACTGTAGCTGTCACCGACTTTGACCTGGGAGGGATCAAGCATATCAAGAAAGACGACATCATCGCTGGTCAAAAGAACCCGGCTGTCAACCGAATCAACCAGCAGGCCCAAGGGCGTTTCATTCGTCAACAGAAAACCGTTGCCGCCGCCTGCGGCCTTCATCACCTGAACTCGTGGCTCTTCGGGCGCAAGGGGTTCGGCGACAGCCTCTGCAACCGGGGCCGGCTCTTCCATAACCTTGGCAGGTTCGGCAGCTTCTTGATATGCCGGCAAAAATTCAATGCGTCCATTGTAAATACGAATTTTCTGCCCCGGATAAATCAGGTGCGGGTTGGTGATATCGGGGTTATTCGCCCAGACATTAGGCCAATAGAAGGGATCCTGAATAAAACGTTGGGAAATCCCCCAGAGACTGTCCCCTTTTTTAATGGTATAGATCTGCTGTTCTGCGGCAAAAACCGGCAGAGCCAGCGAAACAGCAAGCAACAGAAACAGCAGCGATAGCCAGAAACGATTCAGATTAGTCATGGGCTCCTCAGTATGCCGACAGGCAAATAACCAACGGATCAGAACAGGGTCGGATCTTTAGCGAAACGTTGCAATTCCGGACTGGCGGGATAACGCCGACTCAGTTGCTGCAATGTGGCACGGGCCTGCTCAATTGCACCGCGCTGTTGATAAATATCAATCAGACGCGCCATGGCAGCTGCGGCGCGTTGCTGTTCTTGCGAGCTATCAATAATTTCAAGCAGAACCGCTTCGGCTTGGGCCGGATTCTGCTGTGCGATCAAGGCTTCCGCCAGCCAGTAACGCGCATTGCCGCTGAACTCATGCTGTGGATATTTTTCAATAAAAGCCCTGAAGCTCTGTTCCGCCGTGGAAACCCTGCCCGTCGCCAAGGCGCCGAAGGCTTGCAGATACAAGGCCGAAGATTCGGTCAGGGCCGCAATTTCAGCCGAAGATTGAACCGCTAAGGCAGAATTTTGAGCCGCGTTTTCCGCCATCGGTACCAGCGTTTCGGGCACTGACACCACAGTTTTCGGGGTCTGGATCGCGCCGGGGGGATTCTGATTTCCCGGCGGTTGCAGCGCCACCAATTGTTGCACGAGCTGCTCCAGTTGTTGAGCTTGTTGCTGCTGCACCTGGCGCAGTTCGTCGATGGTCTGCTGCATCTGGGCAGCGGGGGATACTGGTTGTGGGGCGCACCCGCCGGCAAACAAGAAGGCGAAAGCGATAAAAAAAGTCAAAGTTTTGATCATTGGATTCATCATAGTCCCATCATGGGGTAAACTCGGTAAAAATTATAGGCTTATCAGCAAGTTGTCAAGTTTTTCGCTGACGAAGACCGCGCCTGCTCTCTACTCTGAGCCCTGAGCCTGTGCTATTCTCTCTCCGTTGCAACCGAAAACAGGAAAGAAACCATGCAAAAAACCCTTAAAACCTTCGAACTTCTTGCTCCTGCGGGGGATCTCGACAAACTCAAAACGGCGGTGCGCTTTGGCGCAGATGCGGTTTATCTGGCCAGTGGCAGTTTCGGGCTGCGCGCCCGGGCCGCAAATTTCAGTCTTGAACAGCTGCGTGAAGCCCGGCGCATCACCCACGAGGCCGGAGTCAAAATTTACCTGACCCTCAATGCCAGCCTGCGGGCGACCGAATTTCCGCCGTTGCGGGATTTGCTTGAAGAGCTCAGACCCCTTGATCTCGATGCCTATATTGTCGCCGATGCCGGGGTCTTGGCGACAGTCAGACAGATAGATCCGCAGCGCAAGCTTCACCTTTCAACCCAGGCTAATACCTGCAACCCGCTCGCCGCCGCCTTCTGGCAGCAGGCGGGGGTTTGCCGCATCAACCTGGCGCGAGAGCTGACCCTGGCGGACATGGGCGCCTTCGCCCCTGAGGTCGATATCGAGCTCGAAGCCTTCGTGCATGGGGCCATGTGCGTTGCCCATTCGGGGCGCTGCCTCATTTCATCGGCTTTGGCGGGGCGCAGCGCCAATCGTGGCGATTGCGCCCAACCTTGCCGCTGGCATTATCAATTAACCGAAGAACTGCGCCCCGGCCAACCCATGCGGGTCGAAGAAGATCAACGCGGCACCTATTTTTTCAACAGTCGCGACCTGTGCCTGGTCGATCATCTTGCAGAGCTGGCCGATGCCGGTGTCGGCAGCTTCAAAATCGAAGGGCGCATGAAAGGCATTTACTATGTCGCCATCACCACCGATGTTTATCGTCAGGCCATCGATCGTTTGCAGCAGGGTGTGCGCCAGAGTGATCCGCGCTGGCGCGAGGAACTGGAAACCGTGAGCCACCGCCCCTACGACAACGGCTTTCTCTTCGGCAGCACTGACGCCAAAGTGCACCACGGCGACACCCATTACATTCGTACTTATGATTTTGTCGGCGTGCTGGAATCGAGCCCGCAGGGCTTATTCATTGCGACCAAAAACCGCTTTTTCGCTGGTGAAACCCTTGAGCTGATCGGCCCTGGGTTACGCCGAACCGCGCTAGTCGTAAAAAATCTCCAAAATTTAAAGGGGGAAGATCTGAACCTGGCACAGCCAAATTCGCAGGTGAAAATTGAGGGACTCCCCACTTGGGCAACGGCAGGCGACATGCTACGCCGTAGGAAGGCAGACTAGGCGTTTAACGTTAAACGTGAGGCGTGAGGCGTGCACACGCAAAAAAAGTGGCGCACAGGCCAGGAGGGTTGCCGTGTGCGCCAAATGTTGTTGCCTTGGGGTTATATTACCTAAACGGTTATAGTTTAGCAAGCGCTTTTCTGATTTTTTTTGTCAGGTATTTTCGTTTGGAAGAAAGTGCAAGAAATAGCAGAGTTATCCCACTTTTTTCAGACTGAGAAACCGCTGGTTCTCATCGGTTTGTAGCTCAAACCGACCATTGACCCCCTGGGGCGTCAAAAAAGGGCGCAGGTGGCGGGCGGCAAATTTAAGCAGCTGGCCCGTATCCGCACGCACCTGCACATCGCTGGCACTGCCGTGATAATAGCGGGCCATCTGGTGCGCCGGAACCGCAAGAGAAAAGGTGTAACGCATAGGCAGACAGAGCATCGCGTTTGAAGGCAAAGAATCCATGCCCGCTAGAGGTTATCGAAACCAGCGAAGTCACCGATCTGAACCTGGGGAAAATTCTCAACCAGGGGAGCAAACAAAGCTGGCGCCTGGAATCGATTCTATTGGCCATGCGTGCGAGCAACCGGTGCCCCGGCATGGCGTTTCTTCTTTTTGTTGGCGCAGCCGAGATCGCAAGTCAGTAAATCAGGCCAGTTTTTTTGCGTACCTTACGCAGCGTCTTTTCGGCAACACGCCGCGCCTTAGCTGCCCCATTGGCCAAAATTTCCCGCAAGTGATCCGGGTTTTCAAGCAAGGCTTCCCGGCGCTGACGATAGGGGGCAAAAAACTCACGAATGGTCTCAAACAGCTCTTGTTTGACATCGCCGTAACGCAGCCCCGGGGTCAAATAACGCTGGCGCAGGGCTTCCCGGCCCGCCCCATCGAGAAACAGACTGTAGATCTGAAACAGATTGCACGTATCGGGGTTTTTCGCTTCTTCAACCGGCGTCGGGTCGGTCACAATGCGCATCACCTGCTTGCGCAGAGCCTTGTCCTCCTGAAACAGATCGATGGTGTTACCGTAGCTTTTGCTCATTTTACGCCCATCCAGACCGGGCACCGTCGCGACATCTTCATCAATTTCGGCCTCGGGAATGACGAACACCTCACCATATTCATTATTGAACTTGATCGCGATATCGCGTGCCACCTCTAAATGTTGCTTCTGATCCTTGCCCACCGGCACCCGATCACTTTGGAACAACAAAATATCGGCCGCCATCAGTACCGGATAGGCAAAGAGTCCGTGATTGGGCTTAATTCCCTGGGTCACCTTGTCCTTATAACTGTGGCAGCGTTCGAGCAAGCCCATGGGGGTAAAGTTGGACAGCAACCAGGTCAGCTCCTGCACTTCGGGTAAATCCGATTGCACCCAGAAAACACTCTTGGCTGGATCCATGCCCAACGCCAGAAAACTGGCCGCCGCTTCCAGGGTGCCTCGCGCCAGCACCTTGCCCTCGCTGAGGGACGTCTGGGCATGATAGTTGGCAATAAAGCAGAAGAGTTCCTCCTGCTCCTGATAGGCAATCATCTTTTGCATCATGCCGAAAAAATTGCCCAGGTGCAAAGCACCTGAAGGTTGAATGCCCGAAAGTACGCGCATGGATTCACTCCAAAAAAGTAAAAAGATGACCCCCCGCACCGTCCCGCATAGATGTCATCCGCCGTAAAAAAAGCGGCAGGATTCTTAAACCCAAAGGTCATCCCGCCATTTACGCCGGAAGGCACATCATCTGCTGTCGGGACGATGAAAAGATTAGGGTTTTGACTGCTGCGCGCCCATCATGCCGGCAAACTGCAAAAGTTGTTGCAGTTCCATGCCGCTTTCTTTAAGAATTCCAAGGAGAACCGGAAAAAGTTGCATCATGAAACCGGGCTCGTGAATTACGTCTTTGGCCAAAAGAGGGAGGGTCTCAAGAATAAAGGCCTGTTTTTCTTCTTTGCTCATTTGCAGTAACGCGGTGGTGATTTCTTCGGTAGTCATGCGGATTTCCCCTGTCCATTGGTGAAGGCAATACGGTAAACATCAGAATAAGTTTTGACGAAATAAACGGCGATGCCTTCGCGCAGATAATCGGGCAGGTCATCGTAATCCTTGCGATTTTCAGCCGGGAAAATCAGGGTTTTCAACCCGGCCCGGCGTGCGGCGATGGTTTTTTCCTTGACCCCGCCAATGGGCAGCACACGTCCGGTCAGGCTCAGCTCCCCGGTCATGCCCAACTTGCGCATCACCGGCTTGTGCTGAATCATCGACAGCAGCGCGGTGGTCATGGTGATGCCGGCCGAAGGGCCATCTTTGGGGGTCGCGCCATCGGGCACGTGCAAGTGGACGAAATGGGTGTCAAAATATTCGGTATCAATTTTATACTCTTTGAGATGTCCCATCACATAACTGTAAGCAATTTCAGCACTTTCTACCATGACCTTGCCCAGCTGGCCGGTTTGTTTGAAGCCCTTGGTTTTGCTCGGCATGGCGGTGGATTCTATTTGCAGGGTTGCACCACCCATGCGTGTCCAGGCCAGGCCGGTAACGACTCCGGGAGCAGGCTGGAAGAGTTCGTCTTCACTAAAGACCTGTTTGCCGAGATACTTTTCAACCTGGTGAACATCAATGACAATTTTCTCTTCACGCCCTTCGGCAAATTCCATCGCCGCCTTGCGCATAATCCGCTTAATGCGATTTTCGAGGCTGCGCACCCCGGCTTCACGGGCATAACGATCAACGATGCGGGCGAGGGCTGTTTTATGGATGCTGATCTGGCTGCGCTTAAGTCCGTGATTTTTCAACGCCTTAGGGATGAGATAACGGCGCGCAATTTCGAGCTTTTCCTCCAGAATATAGCCCGACAAACGAATCACTTCCATGCGATCAAGCAAGGGTGCTGGTATGGTATCCAGTTGATTGGCGGTGGCGACGAACAAGACATTGGAGAGATCAAAAGGCACATCCAGATAGTGATCGCGGAAGCTGCCATTCTGCTCGGGGTCGAGAACTTCGAGCAGGGCCGAGGCTGGGTCGCCCTGGAAGGACGCACCGATCTTGTCAATTTCATCCAGCATCAAAACCGGATTGGCGGTACCGGCGCTCTTCATCGCCTGAATCGCCTTGCCCGGCATGGCACCAATATATGTACGCCGGTGACCCTTGATTTCGGCCTCGTCGCGCATACCACCAACGGAAAAACGGTAGAATTTGCGCTTCAGGGCACCAGCGATGGACTGCCCGACCGAAGTTTTGCCGACACCGGGCGGGCCGACCAGACAGAGAATTGACCCGGAGATGTCACCCTTCATTTTACCGACGGCAATAAATTCGAGAATGCGCTCCTTAACATCCTGCAAACCATAGTGATCGCGGTCGAGCACCCGCCGGGCGCGTGGCAAATCGTAGGCATCCTTGCTGAACTTGCCCCAGGGCAGAATGGTTAACCAGTCGAGATAATTGCGCGTGACTGTGTATTCGGGCGATGAAGGCTCAATGAGCTGGAGCTTCTCCAACTCTTCGTCGACAGTTTTGCGAGCTTCATCATTGAGGGTGAGTTTTTTCAGGCGCTTCTGAAATTTTTCAATTTCAGTGACCTTGCCTTCTTTTTCGAGCCCGAGTTCCTGCTTGATCGCCTTGAACTGTTCGCGCAGAAAAAATTCGCGCTGCTGGGCCGATATTTTTTCTTCGATCTGTTGGCTGATGCGCGTTTGCAGGCGTGAGACTTCCAGCTCTTTCTTCAGCAACACCAACACCTTGTCGATGCGCGCATGCAGATTGAAAGTTTCGAGCACTTCTTGCAGTTCAAAACCATCGGCATTGGTAAGGTTGGCGGCAAAATCGGCCAACCGCGCCGGATCATCCATACTTGAACGACCGAGAAAAAGCTTGATCTCTTCAGAATAGAGCGGGTTAATCTGCACCAGCTCTTTAAGGGTAGCGATAATCGCCATGGAATAGGCTTTGAGTTCGCCATCATCAATCGCCTGCTCGACCTGGGGATAATCGACCTCGGCGTAAATAATTCCCTTGCGGGTTGCCAGCTGCTCAATAACGAACCGCTCCAGGCTGTTGACCAGAATGTGCGCGCTCTGCTCTTCGGCGTGCACCAGTTTTAAAATTTTGGCCGCAACCCCAACCTTCTGAATATTCTCCTGGGAATCATCCGCATCAAGCTCTTGCACCATGACCAGACCGATGGTTTGCGAGGGCGTCTCCAGGGCTTTGCGAATAGTTTCGACCCGGGCGCGTCCATTAACCGTCAGGGGGATAATCACCCCCGGAAAAGCCGGGCGCGGGCGCAGCGGGATAATCGGCAGGGAACCCGGCAGCGTATCGCGCGCCAGCACCAAACCATCGTCAGGAATTGCCGTGCCTTCGGTGTCGGTTTCGATTTCGATTTCGTACTCGATTGATTCGTCGTGATCTTCAAAATTATCGTGCATTTTTTCCCTGTTAAATTTGGAGGAATCTGCTGAAAGCCCTAAGGGTTTCGCTCCGGAGAGACAGCGTCCGAGGCCACCGTTCCACGGGCCGCATAAGCTCCAGGAACTGCCCGCACTCTGTTCTGCATGTCGAGTCGTTACCTAAAACCTTTGCAACCAGCGGCGAAGTTAGTCGATTGAGCGAACGCTGTCAACCGCCGGAGTAGAGGGTTTATTTCATGCGCAGACCGGCCAGGTTCCCACTGATAGTGATGCGGTAGCTGCCGTCGCGCTGGGGCTTTTTCATAAGTGAAAGCAGATCTTTCAGCATGGGGTCAAGCCCGGCACCCGGCGTCAGGGTCAGACCAAGATTCAGGCTGCTGCTAGCCGGAGTGCGCCCCAGCCGCAGGCTACCACTGCCCTGCAAACTGAGGCTCGGGCCTGCGACGCTTACAGCGGTGATCCGAATCAGGGGCCCCACGGCTTCGGCGCTCAGGCGTGCCTGTCCCAAAGCCAGCAGGTCGCTGCTGCTCCCGAGTTTCTGCATTCCGGTTAACTGAATCTCAGCGAGCGTCATTTGCACTTGCCCCTTGTTTTGTCCCACAAAGGGCAAGCGCCCGGCAAAATCAGCGTCTTTGAGCAAAAAACTCAACTCCAACGGCAACTGCGGTTGCAAACTTTCTTGCACGCGCAGGCCCTTCAACTGAAGGCTGACCTGGCCGTTACGCGCTCCCTGGCCCTGGCCGCTGCCTTGATACGCCCTGAGCTGATAAGCGATTGCGGGATTTTTGCCAAAGAGGCTGAGCCAGCGGGGCTGGAACGCAATTTGGTCAATTTTCAGGGCGTGATCCGCCATCTCGGGCGTACTGAGAATCAGCTGACCAAGTTTAACTCCCGGTGGCAGGCTGGTTGAAATACTGCCGATTTCAAGCTGCACCTTCTGCTCAAGGGCCGCTTGTTCGATTTGCCGGGCCAAAGGATCCAAGGGAAAAAATAGCAACAGCGCCACAAAGAAACTGACCAGAAAACCGGCAAAACAGAGCACCACCGGCTTAGCCAGCAGGCGCAGGAGGATATTTTTGCCTTGCTGATTCATGACCGACCTTCTTTAAGGCGACTTAAAATCATCACCGCGTCAAGCAAATCGGGGCTTTCAAAGCGGGTGCGTAATCGCAGCTGAGAAACCCGCATCTGACCCTGCGACTTTTCGAACTGATAAAGCAGTTCAACCAGCTGGCTCAGTTTTAATTTTTCGAGTTTAATTTCAACGCCTTCTTCAACCAGTCCGTCGCGCGCCTTGTCGGGTTGCGGACGGACAAAAATCAACTGGCTGCGGGCATCAATCTGCTGGGTCGCCGTTTCCACGGTCGAAATCAGGCTGACGTCAGATTGCCCCCCCCCTGCAAGCTGCTGACGCTTGAGCTGGGCTTCACTTTGGCGGTAATCGGCCAGCGCCGCTTCAAACGCGGCCAGCTCAACGGTTGCGGCACGGGTCTGGCGTTCGAGCCGCGTCAGGCTCTGCCGGTAACCGCTATAGGCCCACCCCAGGCTCAGCAACGCCAGCCCGACAAGGCCCAACAGCAAAGGGCGCAAATGTTTATCGCGATCGAAACCACTCATGGCCCTAAGCCCCCTTGCCGTCGGTCAGTTGAATCTGCAGTTGAAAATCAACCCGTTGACCATCGAGGGCCTGCTTACTGTCGAGCATACGCACCTCCTTGAAAGCCGGTTGCATTTTCAGCATCGCCAGCACCTTACTAACCGCATCAAAATTTTCGGTGCTGCCCGTTAGGCGCAAGCCTTCGTCATTAAAAATGTAATCGCGGATATCCAAAGAGAGTTGCGGATCTATCGCCTGGGATAAAATCCGCAGGGTCTCCAGAGCACCGGGGCCGCTGGTGCCAAACTGGACGGCTTTTTTTTGCAGTTCTTTCATTTTCGATTGCAACTGCAAGGGCGCCGGCACCAGCAACTTTTCAGTGGGAAACTGCTGGTGATAGAGCTGAGCCATACGATCTTTGACCCGGTGCAAACGCGTGGACTGGTGCTGATAATTCAGAGCGGCGCCAGCGCCGAACAACACCAGAGCGCAGGCTGCCAAAGCGCAGGCGACCAAGGCTCGACGTTTCAGCAGCAACCAGTCATTTTTTAGTTCATAAGGCCCGCTGCGCAGATTCAGCGACTGCGAACCGGCACGAACGGCGGTCAGAGCGAGGCAGGCCAGGGGCGCAAGCGGCCCCTCAAGGGCTTGGCCTTTGAGCTTAAGCATGGCGGGTTCCAAGGTGAAGCCTGCCTGTTGCAGCTGCTGCACCAGCTCAGTGTCTTCAGGGTCGGCGGCGGTCAAACCCAGGGTTGTCATTTGCGTTAAACTTTCAGCACCGCTGTGAGCCAACAGCTGGGCCTGCTGCACCAGATCGGCGGCACTTAATGCTTTGCGGCCCGGCAGTAACCGCAAATCCCTGGGTTGACCATTGATTAACCGGCAGAGACTTTGCTCGTCGGCATCAACACAGAGCAACAGACGATCGCCCGTTTCTTCAAGGGCGGCGATATAGCACAGGGGGGCCAGACCGAGAAACCCCAAGGGTTCACGATTATCATCAAAATGCCCAAGGCGGTCTTCAATTGCCGCGTTTGAAACCGCCGCCACCAACACCCTGCCCCCGGTTTTGAACTGTTGAAAAATCGTGCGTTTGTTTAACGCCTCCGGCAACTGCCGTTGGAGCTCGGGTTCGAGGGCGGCGGCAATTTTACGCGGATCATCAAAGGGGAATTCAAGCCAGCGCAACAGGGCGCTATGGCCCGAAAGGGCACAGGCCAGGCGATCCTGCAGGTGCAGTGGGCCGAAAATTTCGGTCAACTGGTCGGCCAGAGGGCGTTGCGCATCGCGCACAAAGCTGCCGGCCTGTTGCAGCTCGGCGGTCGCGGCATCCCCGGTGGCAAGAACATAATTCCAGCAATCCGACCCCGGTTGAAGGGCAATATATCTGCGGAGCATTTTGGGTTAATTCACCTTCTGCCAGAGAAGTTGATCGCCGTTTTTCTTGACGATCGCCTGCATGCGACGGGTTCCTCGGTTAACGCGCCCACTGCTGTTGATCAGGTAATAGGAACTTTTTACTCCCAGATCAAGGTTACGGTTCAGAGCGGTAAAATTTGTGACCCCCAGAGTATCACGCACTTCAGTTAAAGTTTTGTAGGGGCCGTCATTGC
>Ga0100385_1000825_pt1 | contig 34182 bp, 45 predicted proteins | sample CryGeymeta201509_FD_81543 | JGI IMG/M metagenome (GOLD analysis project Ga0100385, IMG submission 81543) | Groundwater microbial communities from Crystal Geyser aquifers in Utah, USA - Crystal Geyser metaG 2015-09 | ecosystem: Environmental > Aquatic > Deep subsurface > Groundwater | place: USA... | reverse complement strand
GGCTTCACGCTGTTTCCCTCAGCGTGGTCAGCGCGCATTGGGTGGGCCACAGACGCCGCAGCGATTGCGGAAATCCGCGCGCTGATGGCGGCCGATCCCAATGCGACGTGCGACCGCTTGATCCTCGGCTGGGACGGCAATCCTGTGAGCGTGATCCCTGCCGTCGTGCAGCTGCTGCGCCTGCGCGGCTACGTCTTTGGCACCACACCGAGCGGCGCGCTCACGTTTAAGCGCCTCGTCTCGCCCAATGTCCGCAGCGACATCACGACCATTCAGCCGCTGCGCGATGTCGCGCAGTTTGAGAGCCCCGAGGTGGGCGCGACTGACAGGGTGATCGCGACCTACGGGCGCACGCCTTGGGACCCTGGCGCCACGATCAGCACGACCATCGAGGCATCTGACCCTGCGCGCGGTGAGAGCACCGAGCTCGACCTCGCACACCTCAACGTCAACCGCGCTGGCATCGAGGGGACGGCCTATGTGCTCTCGATGACGCTGATGCGCTGGCGTGGCGCGCCCATTCTGCACGTCAGGGCCTCGGGATGTGAGACGATCGGCCTAGGCGATTATGTGCGCCTGCTTAAGCACCAGACGCTTGAGACGCCTATCTTCCCCACGCCCGATGGCGATTTTACCAATGACGTCAATCAAGAGGCGTTCGTTGGCCAGATCATTAGCCGCAGGTGGCTCCCTGGTGAGGGGGCTCATGAGCTCAAGGTGCTACTTAGCGCCTGGCCCATGCGCGGCCTGCTGCGCCTGCGCGCTCCTGCGCTTGTCGTCGAGTCAGTGTCCGAGCCGTCAGTCATTGACACCATAGACGATCCTGGCTGGGGCATCCCGACCGACATCGGCGTCGAGTGGCCATCCTACCCGATCGCCGTCGAGGCCTGGACCGCTGACGGTGAGGTCAGGACTGGAGTCGTCGGCCTCGGTGAGGCGCAGTATTGGGCGGGCGGGCAGCTCTTTATGTCCGGGCCGTTCGCCGTTGACCCTGATCCTGGCGACGTGATCCGCGTCGCGCGCGGTGTCTACTCCCTCTCCACCGACCCACGCGAGTACGTCATCGTCGACGTGCCCGACCGCTACGAGTGACGCCATGCTGACCTACCACACCGAGATCCTCGACAGCGACGCGCCGATCGACGTCTTCGCCGAGAACGCCTTGCGCGGTCAGCACCTGGCGCTGATCGAGGACGATCAGGGCCATATCACGAGCACGATGCAGGGCTCGCCCAATAGGATCTATGATCGGGGCGCGACCTCGCACGTGTGGCGTGACGCGATCTACACGGCGCAAGAGGCCATCATCGCAGTGATCCCCGTCGAGATCACACCGCAGGTCGATACGCTCACCGTGCGCCTGGCGGGCTTGATGTACTCACAGGCGGCCTCGCCGCTTAGTCTGAGCTTTAAGGCCTACCTGCGCCAAAACGCCGACCTCATCGACGAAGTGACGCTCGCTTGGGACACAGATCCGCAGGTGGTCACGCTCGAGCTCTCTAACCCCCGCCGAGGGCAGACCTATCAGGACCAGATCATCATCACGATGCGCAACGTCTTGCCTACCACGAGCGCGGCGATCGGCGCCGCAGCGTGGCAGCTCTTGCCCACAGTCTTCATTCTCGAGGATGGCACCTACGGCTCGACATTCGCACCTGACGCGGCGGAGAACGGGCCGGACAACGTCCTCTACATAGAGGGCGAAAGTTTCTTCGAGGTCGGAAACTTCGACAGCGGAGACGACCGTGGGCGCGTCTATGGTGCGCGCAAGGTGTACTCCAATCCTAGTAATCCTGGGGCGCTGCTGGCGATCACAGGCTGGGCGGCCCGCGCCATCTCGCTCGATGTCGCGGGCACAGACGGCGCGAAGACGGCCCCGGCCCAGCCCGAGCTCTACCCCAATATCCCCGTGCATGGTCACGTTCACCTACGCCACAGTCTAGCCATCGACCGCGCGCGCGACCATCGCCGCTACCTGTCGATCAGGCCCTCGGGTGATGTGCTCGTCGGTGAGGAGCTCTCGCAGCGCACGCCCTTTAGGCGCGCCAGCGGGCTCAATGGCATCTTGGTGCGCGACTCGATCTATCTGGACCGAGGCGCGCGCGGCATCCTTACAGTCTACCCCTCGATCCTCTATGTGACGGGTGACAGCGTCCTCAACGGGGACGCCAATCCCGCAGAGCCCGATCGCACGGACACACAGTCACTCACGATGCGACTGCTCCAGTGGGAGAGTGGCAGCTCGCCGACCGAGATCGGCAGCATGACCATCGACGCGACGCTGCGCGGCTGGCACGCGCGCAGCACGCTATCCAACCACCGCGCGCTCGTGGACGCCAGGCGTTGGAGTTGGAGCCGGGGGCTCGCCCGCCTCGAGGAGACGACCTACACCAGCGGCGCAGGCTATCGCTGGGGCACGCTAGCCCTCCAAGAGCTCGCGCTGCTCAATACACCGCGCTTTGATCTGGCGCTCGAGGGTCTGACTTTTGATGCGGACCTGCCGCTGATCGTCGAGATCGAGGCCCCGCCCTGGTCGCTGGCTAGCTACGGCGTGCTCTACGTCGTGGGCGGCTCAATCTGCTGGGAGGGTCCCTAATGACTAAAGAGATCGCATCAAGCTGGGATAGCGACGTCAACGCCACGGATCTCACCACAGGCGGGCAGATCCTAAGTGCCAACGTCGCGACGTTTATCCCGCGCAATCAGCGCACCTTCTCGCGCTCAGGTCAGCACTGTGACGGCCTGTATTGGCCAGACGGCCTAAGCTCGGCGCTCGGCACTAAGCCCGTCGTACTCTATGCGGTGACTGCGGGCGGGCAGCTTCCTGACGCATTCATCGCGGACCCGACACGTCTCAAAGGCGGTGCGCGCAAGCTCACGTTTGATGCTTATGGCAAGGACTGCGAGATCGCCATTACGTTTCGGCTGTTCGATAGCGCGACGACCTCGACGACGTTCATGGCGCTGACTGGGGCGGCGCTCGGGTGGTTCTCGCACGAGGTCACTGTGCCGGCTGGCGCGCAGCTCGTGACGATGACGATCGAGCCGATCGACGACGGCCCCGCGCTTATCTATCAGCTCGCTTGGCGAGAGACGATCCTACAAGAGGCGGATCTATGATCTTGGTCATTCCAGACGACAAGACGATGCGCTTACGTGTCGTCAATCAACGCCAGCGTTTTGTCGCCGCCCCCGTGGGCGGCGCGCTTGTTTTTGTCGTGGGTCAGGGTGGCGCCCCTGCGCCTGTGGTGCCCGTCAACACCGTGCTTCCTGCCATCACCGGGACCGTGCGCGCTGGCGAGACGCTCACCTGTGGTACAGGCACCTGGACCGAGAGCCCGAGCAGCTACGCCTACCAGTGGTATGAGGACGGCTCACCGATCATTGGCGCCAGCACCAACACGCTCTCGGTCGTGCCGAGCATGATCCCCGCGCTGCTGACCTGCGCAGTCGTCGCGACCAATGGCGCAGGCGACTCGACGCCGGCCATGAGCGCAGCGGTCTCATCGCCGCTTCGCGCCATCTACCAGATCGACAGCTCGGCGCGCGTCTGGGTGCACACGCAGGGGACGGGCGTCGCGGTCTCCAACCCTGTCACGACATGGACGACGGCCGACGGCGCTTGGACACTTGTGCAGCCGACGACCTCGCGCAAGCCGACGCGGACGGCGGGCGGCGTCTACCTCGACGGGGTAGACGACTACCTAAGCGCCAACGACAGCGCAGGGCTCTTTAACGGGGCCTACTCGGTACTTGATGGCTTTGACGACATTGAGGACTCCACCACGGCGATCAGGCAGCTCTGGGGCAGCTACACGCAGGGCGTCTCAACGGGCACGCGTCGCTGCTCGCACGTCAACTACTCGCGGCCTGGCAGTCCTTCGACCACGCGACAGCGCTACTTGCTGGGTGGCAACAGCTCGGCCGCGGTGATCGGCCTCAATGGATTCTCAGGCATCGGCGTCGACGGCTACGACCTCGCATTCAGATCGGCGACACCAGGCGCGGGCTCAGCTGGCGCGACTGAGATGAGTGACCCATTAGGCACGCCCGTCACGGGGGCATGGCCAGCGGTGGCTACCACCAATGACTTGCACACAGTGGGCGCTGAGCGCATTAACACCTCATTCTCTCCATCGTCATACTGGCAGGGGACGCTGCGCTATCACGTGATCATCGGCCTAAATCTTAATGACACGCAGCTCGCCACGGTCCGCGACGCGCTCGCGGCGGAAGGAGTCCTATGAGTGAGCCAGCATATATCGCCCACGTCCTGATGGTCATCGACGTCAAGAGCCGAGAAGACGCCGCTCAGGTGGCAGCACAGCTCTCGCGCAACCCAGCGGACGCCTCGCCCGATTTTTTTTCGCGGCCGCTCCAGTCGATCGGCGGGCGCCCCGGTGAGATCACGCACTACATGGCCTGCTCGATGGCGACGCAGATCACCATTGATCGCCTACCCGCGCTTGAGGGGCTGTTCCCCGGCGCGGCCTGGACGATCTGGCGATACGCCAACGAGCGCCGCCCCCGCGTCGAGATCGGCGCCTGGCTCGCTGACCTCGGCCTTGAGTATGTCCCCGACCCACCCGAAGAGGAGGATCTCTATGAGCAGTAATGTGACCAGATGGAGCGCTGCGGCGCTAAGAGCTCGCGAGCGCGCAGGCCTTGACGCCGACGAGCTGCCCTTGAGCGTGATCCTGGCGATCGTCGACGTCGAGAGCGACGGCGACCCCACGGCGCACCGCCTTAACGCGCAGTTTTATGGGCTGACGCAGGTGGGCGCGCTGGCCGCCATCGATGGCGGGCTGATCCCCGAGCCGCCCGAGCGCACGCGCGCTTGGTATAAGGTCGCAGCTGCGCCCGCGCTTGACCCCGATCTGGCGCTGCTGGCGTTCTGCCGCTGCGTCAAACGCTACCTAAGCCGCACGCACTACGACGGTGTTAGCATCTTGGAGGGTGTCGCCATCATGTGGAAGGGGGGCGCAGGCTCGGCCCGAAGGGTGCGCGATGACGTGCGCGGCGGCGCCGACCTCGAGGACGCCATGCACGCGCGCGAGGTGGCGGACAAGAACCCGATCCCACGCCTGCGCGAGTATGTCAGGCGCGCTCGCGTGGCTCATGCGCTCTATGCTCACCTCGACGACGACAACCACTGCTAACCCCAAGTGCGGATTTCCGCACCCTGACCACGCCCCTCGGGGGGAGGGCCAGGAGCTAGACCATGACCACGACACACGAGGCCATCATGGCAACACCACCGCCAGACCACTCCATGCTCACCGCGATCGGGGGGTGGATTGTCGCGCTGATCGGCCTGCTCGGCACGCTCGCCAAGCTGGCGTATGACAGGGCTGTCGCGCGCGATAAGGCCGCCGAGGAGCGGCGGCGCGATCTCATCGAGCACACGCAGGAGATCGAGATCGACGCGCTTGGAGACTCCAAGGCCGCGCGCGCTGAGGTCGCCGCCGAGCTGCGGCGCCAGCTCTCGGCGCACGAGGATCGCATTGCGCGCCTTGAGGGCCAGCTTGCCGCAGTGCTCGACGAGCGCGCGCAGCTGCTTGCGCAGATCGCCAGGCTTGAGACCGAGCTGGCATCATCGCTACGCGAGGGTGATCGCCTAAGGGCGTCGCGAGATCATTACCGCGCGATCGCGCTTGAGGGCGCCGAGGCTGCGCGCCAGGCGGGCAGTGTGCACGCGCCCACGCTTGACGACGAGATCAGCGAGGCCGACGAGGCCACGAGCAGAGTGAGGATGCCGTGAAGATCATCCACCTCTCAGACACGCACATCGGCGCAGGCCGAGACAGGCTCGTCGAGCTCAACAGCCTCGTGGCGCACATCCGCGCGACCTATGAGCCCGATGACACCGCGGTCGCGATCACGGGCGACCTGGTGGAGCGCCCGCTTGAGGTGCTGTACTCCCAGCTTCGGCGCGCGCTGATGCCGCTCGTCGATGGCTATCGGTTGATGGCGGTCCCTGGTAACCATGACGTTCACGCAGCCCGAGGCGTCGACCTCGGCGGGCGCGGCGACTACTCGGGCTGGCGCCGTCACGTCGAGCCGCTCATAGGCGGCGAGGCGCTGGCGCATGGGATCAGGGAGTGGCGTCTTGGTGATCGTCAGGTGCTGGGGATCGACACCAACTATGCCAGCGCGCGCGACCGTGACCCCGATCTGGCGCGCGGCTGTGTGGGGCAAGACCAGCTGGGCGAGCTCACGATGGTGTTGGAGACGGGCGCCATCGTGCTCGGGCATCACCGCGTCTGGTGGGATGATCACCTGCACCGCCTCGAAGACGCGCTCAAGCTGCACGAGGTGTTAGACCCCCGTGCAGCTTGGTATCTATGCGGACACCAGCACGCGCGTCATGATGTGACGCGGGGCGCCGTGCGCTATGTGGCGGCGCCTCGCTCGACGCAGCGGCACGAGGGGCGGCTGCGCTATCAGGTGCTCGACCTCGATGGCGCGCGCTTGAGCTGGGTGTATGTGTCTTAATCCTCTCGGACCGAGTCGAGGTCGAGTAAAGCCCCGGTGCGGAATTCCGCACCGGGCTTGTTTGCGTTTAGGCGTCGTCTCGGTCGCTCAGGCTAGCACGGTAGCCCTCAAGCCACAGCAGACGCCTATCATCATAGCTAAAGATGCCGCGCGTGTCGGAGGGCGCCTCGCCCCAGTGGGGCAGCTCAGTCCAGTCGAGGTTGACCTGCTCGTCATAGTAGACGGCGCGCTCGTGGGCGCCGAGGTCGAGGCCGTCGATGTGGTCGGCCAGGTCGTTGATGGCGTTGGTTAAAGCGTCGAGGTTTGAGGCGGTCTTGATGGCGATGATGAGCTCTTGCATGGGCGTGGTCTCCAGTAGTGCGGCAGGGGTGGTGTTAAGGGCGTTGGCGATGGACTCAAGCGTGTCGACGCTGGCGGCGCTCGTGGCGCCCTCGATGACGGCGATGGTGCCTCGGCTCGTGCCGGAGCGCTCGCCAAGCTGGGCTTGGGTGAGGCCTGCTGCGAGGCGCCGGCGCTTGAGGTTATGTGCGAGGGTGTGACGGATCATTTCTTGTCTCTAGGTGGATGGGATCTGGTACTCGTCAAGGGCAAACACACCCTCATCGCCCACATTGTTGACAAGATGGTCGGTGGCATCGAGCAGTATGGCCCAGTCGCCATGCCTAGCCACACGCTCAAGCCTCACGACCTCACCGAGCGCCGTGTCCTCGTGGAAGCCCATCTCTTCTGGCGACAGATCCCATGATCTCGCAAGCGCTCCAAGCGTGGTGGTGATGGTGAGGTTGGGCTCGCTTCTGACGATTGACCTGATGTCTTTCTGTGTCTTCTTGTCCATGACTATCTCCGTCTTGGTGAGGCGTCCATCGCCTCCCTGATGTCCTCAATGTAGTGTCTAATATATTAGACGTCAAGAGATAATGTGAAATATTTTAGACAAAGATAGCGAGGTGGCTTGATGGGCGTGGCGCGCAGGCGTTGACTGTGAGGGTGAATCCCCACTGTGTGCGCTCGATCATGCTCGTCTCCTCTCGTATAGGCATCCCCCGATCACGACCGCGAAGATCACGATCAGGGCGATGAGTAAGTCTGTGGGTGTGGCGGGCACCACGTCGCCGAGGGCGAAGGTGCCGCCGATGTGGTGGCGGGTCACTTAAGCAAACTCATCAGCTCAGCGAGTCGGCCCTCTGCGTCGGGTGTAGGGTGGAGAGGATTGGTTATGATATTTGACACGACATCTATGTGATGTTGCATCGCGCGGCGTTCGACGTCGGCCTCGTAAAGCAGCGCCTTGAGCTTATCGCGCTCGGCCTCTAGCTCCTTGACCCGCTCCGCGTCGGCCATCCGATCGAGGAGCTCGTCTTGCTCGATGGCCGTAAGCTGAGCGTTGGCCTCGCGCCAAGCCGTGATGGATACGGGGCAGGGACGATCCCTTTTCAGACGCAAGGCCAGCGCACGCACCGCGCGCACAAACTCGATCTCACGCACAAGACGCGCGCGCGCCTGGCGCTCAAGCGCCTCTTGGGCCGCGACAGCCGACGAGGCCTGAGCGCCTCGGGCGGCGTTGAGCTGCTGCTCGGCGTCCTCTAGGTAGGCGCCGAGGCGTGAGGTATCCTGCTGGGACTGGTCGAGCTCGGTCAGCAGGCGCACCTTGTCAGCCTTGAGCGCCTCGATCACAGTCTGCGCCGCTTCGAGGTCGGCGCGCAGCTGCTCGGCGCTCTGCGCGATCGGCCCTCGGGCCTCGCAGCGCTCTCGGTCTGCGCATCGGTAGCGGCGGCTCATGTCCACGACCTCGCCGACCTGCGCCTGTGCCACGATGGGGCGGGCCTGCGTGCGGTCGATGACGGCGCCGCAGTCGGCGCATGTGACGGTGGGGCTTGGATTCTTGGGGGTGTAGATGGGCTCTTGCATGGTGAGGCTCCTTAGTGGGTGGGTCATGGTGTGCCCGTGAGGTGGTAGTGTCGCCACGATGACAGCGCGCGTGGCTGCACGATCTGGCAGCAGTCCACGCTCGTGAGCTCGCCGCGCTCGTCGCACTCGTCGAGTGCGACGCGCCCGTCGGTGGTCCATCGGATCTGGCGGTAGAGGTTGCCTAGTGTGGGGTGGACGTAGATGGTGATCACGTTCCACCTCCCGAGGTGACGAGCCAGTCGCAGGATCTGAGCGTGGCCGCGACCATGCGCGCATCCTCGGGCGCGCCGAAGTACATCATCGACGAGTCGTAGCGGTTGCCCGCTTCCTCCGTTCCGCCAGCCCGCCAGAACGTGATCCGGCGATCCGGGTAGGCGATCAGCTGCGCCTGGAGGGCCAGGTCTTGCCACCATGTGGCGCTTGACGAGACGTTGACCAAGACCAGCGCCTCCTCAAAGCTGCCGTCTTCGTATTCGTCCAAAAACTTATTGGTGAACTGCATGATCGGTCGGCGCGAGTACGGCGGATTGAGCCACACCGTACGCGCGCCCACCGCACCCCAATCTTTCAGTAGCGCGTTGTCTTGCGCGGTCCAGTAGGTGTCTGCCTTGACGACCTCCTGGGCGACCGAGCAGCTCGCCGGGTCGAGGCCAATCCCGCCGAGGATGACGCGCGCCAGCTCGATGATGGGCTTGGGCGTGTACCACTCGTCTGAGCTGGGTGCGTCTTCAGGCGCCTCGGCCTGCGTCGAGGGCGCCAGCATCTCCACCAGGTCAAGCGTCTGTGTGCATCGCTCGGGCGCAGCCGTCGTGGTGGTGCGCTCGATCGTCCCGTGGCGCGTCGTCTCGGGGGTGCGGATTTCCGCAGTCGGCGAGAGGACCTCTTGAGGCGGCGAGGACCTCTCGGACAGGGCCTCTTGCTCCTCATGCGCTCTGGCCGACGCCTCATGCGCTCTGGCCGACGCCTCATGCGCTCTGGCCGACGCCTCATGCGCTCTGGCCGACGCCTCTAGCGCGCGCCGGCGCTTGTGGTTGCCGATCGTCTTGTCTGAGCACCCGACATGACGCGAGAGCCTGCGGTCGCTCAGGGCGGACCACTCGGGATCGTCGAGTAAGATCGCGATGGCGCGCGCTAGGTCCGCCTGTGAGCGCTGGAGGCCGTTGGTCGCGTTGGCGCTCGTGGCTCGCCATATCGCGTCGCGAAGCTCTCCCTTGTGGCGGATCGCCATGATCGACTGCCTCTTGAGCCGCTTGTGCGCCTCGACGCGGTGCCAGCCATCGATCACCCAGATCGGCCTCTCCTTGATCGACACCACGACCTCGATCGGCGGCAGCGTGGCGCCTGACTGAATCGCCTCGACGTAGCGCGCTACAGTCGCCTCGTCGATCCCTGTGCGGGGCTGACACCTCTCATCAAGCGTGAGCCAGCCCAGCGGGATGATCGCCGCTCTTGAGACCGGATCGGCCTTGGGCTCGGGCACGTCAATGATTGACGCCTGCTCGGGCTCACCTCCAAGCTCGGCTGCCTCAAGCGTCGCGGTGGTCAGCTCCTCAAGCTGCTCCTCGGCCTCTTCGTCAAGGTCGTCGTCCTCGGGATCGTCTGGATTGAGCGCGGCCCACTGGTCAGCGAGCGCGCCATAAAGATCCTCAATGGCCTGGCGCAGTCCTGCGCTTAGGCGCCCCGCATTGGTGTGATAGGTGATCAGCCACTGAAGGGCCTGGCCTGCAAGCGGCTCGGCGATCTCATCGCCATGCTGGTCGCAAGCTGTGTAGCTCTGGTGGCCTACGATGGTGAGGCCAGTGAAGTCCCTGCCGACAATCCGCGCCGTGAGCTTCTTGATGGCACCGTGCGGGCCATCGGTCACGATCGTGAGCTCAGGATCCTCGCTGACCTCGTGCGTCACGTCGGTGACCCAGCTGCGCACAGCGCTATCGACTAGCGCGAGGGCCTCGGGATGCTTCTTGCGGCACTTGCGCAGAGCCATGCGCAGGTCCTCAAGGATCTGCTTGGCCTCGTGTGGGTCGATCGGCAGCTCAACGCCAGCGCTGCGCGCCTTGGCGCCAGCGTGCGTGATGACGATCTCGACGCCATCCTGCTCAAGATTTAGGCGGAACCCTGCGCCGTAGGGCGCGAGGTGGGTCACGAGCGCCATCGTGACGCCCTCGCGCGCGGCGACATCGCTCGTCAGGACCATGATGTGGTGCGACCGCTCAATTAGCGGCGCGCCGTCTGTCTGTGGTGCTGCGCTCATTGTGCGCCCTCCTCGGTGAGTAGCTCGTAGCGGATGAGGTATGTGCTGCGTGGGTGAGCTGTGCGCTCTGACGGGGTCATCTTGCGTCGCACCTCGATGCGACGCCCTGCAACGCGCGGCGCGACCCGGGTCGCTCGTGAGTTTGCCGCGCGACTGATCACGCTCTTGACGCGACCGAGGGCCGCTGACGCCTGCGTGAGGTCCATCCAGGCGGACCACTCGGGCGCGGCCTCGGTGGTCGCGTCAATCGTTGACGCTCGCTCGGTCATCCGCTCGCGCTCTAGCCTGATCTCGCGCCGAGCCTTGAGCAGCTCCTCGACGGCCTCAAGGCGGCCGCGCTCGACGTGCGCGATCCTGGCCTCGGCGACCTCTCGGCGCTCAGACTCCTCGGTGAGCGCCTCAATCAGATCCTCGACGGCCTGGCTGATCTCGTCGCGCTTGCACCCAAGCTGCTCGCTCAGGCGCGCGGCCAGGTCGTGGATCTGAGGCACAAGATTGACCGTGTCACACAGCCCGTCGATCGCGGCGCTGTGCGTCACCGCATCGTCCTCGAGGTGGGCGACTCGTGCCCTGAGCTGCGCGATCGCAGAGTCCTTGGCGTTGAGCTGCTGCGCGAGCACGACAAGGTCGGCCTTGGCGATCTTAAGCTGACGCCTGAGCTCATCAAGCGCGGCCGCTTGGTCTTTCGGCGGCTCGGGCACTGCGACCACGGCCGTCGAGACCTTGGGCGCGCGGCGCCTTTCGGCGGCCCTGGTGTGCACGCTGTCTTGCAGTAGCTCGATCACCTCGCCCATCGTGATGTCGAGCTCGTCGGCGATCGCCTTAAAGCTGAGCTTGCGCTCGCGCAGCCTTATGGCCTCTTCTTGTAGGGTGATTGTCTGCATATCGGTCTCCTGTGTCTTAAGCCTCGCGCCCTTGCGGCGTCCGCTCCCTATGAGCGGCGGGCGGCCGGGCAACAGCCAGATTCTCCGGGCCGTGATCCGCGCGAGACAGCGAGGGCCGGGGTGTGACCCCAGTGTGCCACGGCTCGCATTTGGCCGCGCACTGCCCTCATCGTGTGTTGTCTGTGGTTGGTGTTGTGACGCGCGGCGATCTCACCGCGCGCTGTGACCTAGCCACGCCTGGCCTCAGCGATGATGATCATGGGGACGGCGATCGCGGCCCTCACTATGCCGCGCAGCACTCCCCTTGCGGTGATCGGCGCAGGCTCAAGCGCAGCGCTCGCGGCCTCGAGGGCGGCGCGCTCCTGGCGCCACCTGCCCACGTCGCGGCGGTCCCACGAGGGCAGCTCGATACTCGATGTTTTGACGTCGGCATCGAGCTCGGCGCGCAGCTGCTCGATGAGCTCTTGCTCAAGCCTCGGCGCGCGCTCGCCGTTGAGTAGATCGGCAGCTAGGCGCAGCGACGGCGTGACAGGCTGTGGTGGTAATGGCTCGCACGCTATCGGCGCGCGGCTCTCGGGCGATCTTGTGACGGCGTAGCGGCCTGCGTGCTCTCGTGTAAACTCGGTCATGGCTCTGTCTCCTGTGGGTGCGGATTTCCGCAGAGGGTGATTAAGCGGCGATGGTGTAGTCGGTGATGTCGATGATCTCGGTCGAGGCCTGCGCGCTCGGCGGCGTCCCCTTGGGCCAGCGCTTGAGCAGCGCGCTCGTGGTGGCGCTGCCGTTGAGCAGCTCTTCGACGGCGATGGCGATGAGCGCCGTGATGTCGCGCTTGGCCTGGCGCGGCGGGTCGACGTCGAGCTCAATGATGAGCGCGGCGATCCAGCTTTGGGCGACGAGGTAGTAGGCGATCTGCGTGGTGTCCATGGCGTTGTCCTCAGTAGCGCATCAGGTGTTTGCGAGCGTAGACAGCGGCCTCGACGACCTCCTGCCACGTCTCGGGATATGTGCTGAGCACGGCGTCTGCGCGGTGCTCCAGATAGGGGCTCGTGGGCCGAGCTCGTCGCAGGTCACCAAGCTGCCCGCATGTGCAGCCCAAGATCGTCGCGACGATCTCCTCGCAGTCGTAGCTCAGGGCCACGCCCACTCTGGTCAGCGCGCGAGCCTCGATGCCGAGCTGCTCGATCCGCTGGATCTCGTCAGCGCGGTGCTCGCGCGCCAGCCGGAGGCTGCGTGTGTGGTCAGCCTCGACGCTCACGCGCAGGCCTCGGCGCGCTCGTTGCCAAGCTCGGCCCGCTCAAGCTCGCGCTCATGGCGCGCGATCCTCGCGGGCATCGTGCACCGCAGGTATCCGGCGATGTCCTCATGGCCCATATGCTCGACGTCGGTGAGGCGCGCGATCTCGGCCTGGACGTCCTCGGGCAGCAGGTCATAGCTCACATAGTGCGAGCCTCGGGATAGCGTGTGCTGCCAGCTCACACTGACCTTGTGCCAGCCGTCGGGGTCGATCACCTGGAGCAGCACGCCCAGCGCGTCGAACGCCTCGGGCTCTTCGGTGGAGCGCAGGGCGCCCGCGTGCTCGCGGTAGAGGCCTAATGCCGCGCACCATTCCTTCAGGGTCTTCTCGTTGATCATCTCGCACCCCCTGCGGCGAGGGTGGCTATCTCGATGAGGGCGGATTCGACCGCACTGCGCTTTTCGGTTAGGTCGCCCAAGAGGCGCTTGAGGCCCTCGATAGCCCTGTCGATGGCGATGTCATTGTCTGGAAAGACAGCCCAGTTAGCCCAGTCGGGATCGTCTCGCTCTATGCGGTCGGCCAAAAAACCAAGCTCAAGACCTTTGACGCTGAGGGTGATTCTCGTGGGTATACCAGCCTGTTCAGCATGGGCCGCTTTCTGCTCGATATACAGATTTACATCGTTTGCTAGCCTGACGCCGTGGGTGACGCTGCACCCACGGTTAAAGTTTCCGTTGTTTTTGAGCTCTAGTAGGAAAATCTTAGCCATCTCGTCGTCTCCGTGGCTGGTGCGCGCCCTGCCTCGTGGCAGTCCGTGGGGTCGATCCCGACCCCTGGCGCGCGGTGTAGTGGTGGCTAGCTCCAGGCGCTCATGCGGCGACCTGTGCGGCGTGATAGCTGGTTGATGCTGCGCTCGTACTCCTCGACGTAGCTGCGAGGTCCAAGCGAGGTCGCGGGGCCAGCGCCAACATGGGCAGTCGCGGCACGCTTGGCGGCGCGGCCTGCATCGACGTATGCGCCGAGGCGAGCTTGAGCGCGCAGCAGGTAGGCGTTGCGTGCGGCGGCCTCAGCGTCCTCGGTGTTGACGCGGCGCACGGGCACGAGCTCGTCGTTGGTGTAGTAGGAGGCCGATCCGTCGGGGTGCACGCACTCACAGCGGCCGTTGTCACCTTCGCGAGCCCATACGGTCACGCCGTTGTGCTCGACCTCGTACCAGCCGCGCATGATGATCGAGGCGGCGTGGTTGGCCTTGCTCGTGGCCATGTACTGCTCAAAGCGACGCTCGCAGCGCGCGGCTTCTTGCTCGGTGGCGCGGCGGCACGAGCTGTACCCCATGTCTTTGGCTTGCTTGCGCGTGATGATGCGGGGGCCGTTAAAGCCGTCGAGGCTAAACAGCTCGATGAGCTGGCCGCGGATGACGCGGACCGCGTACTCAAGATCGTTGGGTGCTGTCGTGATGTACCAGGTCATGGGCTCGCTCCACTATTAAGATGAACTGACATTTCTTAATATGAAGCGTGAGTACTTTTAGGTCAATAGAAAAAAGCACAGTCCGTTGGACTTTAGAACTGTATGTGCTAATTCTTGTGCTTGAGCCTATTCCCCCACCCCAGTAGAGAGGTCGTTATGAGCGCCGCGCTAGCAATGCATCCTTTAAGCGAGCTGCCGATGAGCTTCCCTGAGAAGAAAAACGACCCCGCCCTTTACCAGTGGGCTCTTGGCCGCGTCTTGGCGCATGGCCGGGAGACCGAAAGCGACTACACCCAGCAACAGATGGCGGACATGCTTGGCATCACCCAGCGCGGCTATGCCAACGTTGAGCATGGCGTCACGCCTACGCTCGCGCTGTACCTGAACAGCGCCGAGCTGCTCGACCGCGACATCTTGGCGGTGTTTGGTTTGGCTCGCGTGCTCGTGAGGCTTGTTCAGACTGAAGAGCTCTCATCGGGCCCGCTCGATAAGAAGCAGCGCGACGCCATAGCAAACGAGTTCTTTAAGAACATGTAGCCCTCTTAGACAGCTTGGGTGGCGGCACTTAACGCGTGCACGGTGGCATAGAAGCCACCGTGCACGCGTTTTTTATTGTGCCTTAAGAAATCTCTGTGCATAGTCTACACTGACAGTACTCAGGAGGTACAGATGCACGAGTCCCTCAAGCAAGCGCGCATTGCTGCCGACCTTGATCGGCTATCTGCCAATGGTCAGCGCTCGTTCAGCGCGCTAACCATGAGGCGCCCCGGCCGCATAGAATCAGTGGCGCAGGCAGTTGGCCTTACTGTTGATGGGTTGATTGCGGGCCTAGACGAGATGGTCGAGGCCCGCTTGATCTCCTATAAGATCGGCGAGGGTGTTTTGTCTGTGACGTGGCTGGAGGGCTGAGCTGATGGTGGCCTATCCATGTGCCATATCGCAAGAGCCAGCGCGGCAATTAGCTCGCCGCTGCCTGGCTCATGCGGGCTCAGAAGCACCAGATCATATGATGCTGGCGCTTCGTCGACGGGCCATACTCGCGCCGCAGCTAGGTCTACGGCGTAAGTCTTCATCCCTTGCCCTCGACGAAGAGCCCTGTCACTGGGTCGAGCGCCTGCGCAAAGGCGCCCTTGAGCGCGACGTAGAGCTCTTCGTCGCTCAATCGCTCCAGCAACTCGGCTTTGATCAGCAGGGTGATGTCTGGCCATGTGTGAGCCCGGAACAGGGGCAAGCCGCTCTTGGGGCAGATACTCACGCCCAGCGCCAGCTTCTCGCTAAGCTGCACGGTGCTCGTGCTCTTGACGAGCTTGCCATCCTCCCAGACGAAATCCATCGAGCGATACTCTTTCATCGCGCACTCCTTTTTGTTCGTATGACGAACATGTCGTTATGCGCGCTGATTGACGCCTACCCCGCGTTGTGCGAGGATCGTGGCTCAACTGTTGAGTCAGCGCGCAAGTGTTGCTCAAGGCAAGCCGAGGCGTTGACGCGCCTCGGCTTGCCGTGTTCTTGCCCCAGTGTGGGGTTGTGGGTCAAATGCTACACGCTTGATCAGTACCTGCGCAAGCGTTTAGTGTTTCCGATCTGTCACAGATCTTCCACATATAGAGGTCATGAGCGGGCCGTTTGGACGGTCGCCCCCTCTAAAAAGTTTTCCACAGGCTACGCTAGGGGGTGTCAATGACTGACGACCTCCGCAGTCGCCTCGCCGCTGATGGCGTCGTTGGCCCGCAGGCCGCGCTCATCCTCACGATGGCGCACGATCTGCCCGCAGGCGTCGAGGTGTGGGCCACGACCTCGACGGTCGCCGAGCTCGCCGCACGCCTTGAGACGAGCCCTCGCACGGTTCAGCGCCTGCGCGCGCAGCTCCCCGAGCTGCCCTACCTCTCGATCACCTCGACCTCGCGCGGCTATATGCTGCGTGTCGCCCTCGATGGCGGCGCCGTGACACCCCCGCCAAAGTCCCGCCAAGACCTCGTGTCACCCCTGCCAGACCCCCGCCAAAGTCCCGCCACACCACCGCCAAGCGGTGACGCGGTGCTGCCTATCGAGGCGCTCTACGATCTTATCGAATGGGCCGCACGGGTGGCCGACTTGCTACCCGATGACGCCCAGCTTCCACCCTCTTTGGCGGCGCTTGTCGGGGGGCGCCAAAGTCCCGTCAAAGGGGTGACAAACCCCCGCCAAACCCCCGCCAGATCGACGACACATCCCCGCCAGATCGACGACACATCCACGTCAAACCCCCGCCAAAGTCCCGCCACCTCGCACGCACACGCGCGTACTGATACCCCGCCTGCGCACGCGCCTGTTACCTCAAGAGATATTATAAATAATATCTCTGATCAGAGCAGGCCTGGCCTGCAAGCGAGCGCGCGCACGCACGAGGGCACGCCCACGCACGAGCCCGCGCGTGAGGGCCTGGCCTTGCCTGCCGAGCAAGGTGAGGTTGTCGAGCAGGAGCACGCCGAGCTCGTCGAGCGCATTCAGCTCAAGCTCGTCGCTCGCCTCGATCGCTACGTCCAGCGGCCAAGCGTCGTGGAGCCTGGTGACGTGACCGACCTCGCGGGCCAGCTCGTCGAGCTGCTCGGCGACGCCGCAGCCGCGCGCTGCTACCTCGATGAGCGCCTGCTCTCGATTGCCGACAGGGCGCCCGACAAGAGGCCCACGACCTGGAGCTACCTCGCGCGCTTCTTGCTCCAGGACGCGACCGATCCGGTCATCGTGGCCAGGGCTCGCACCATCTCGCAGCCTGTCGACGCCGCTGTCGTCGAGACGGCGACCGTGGCGCAGGTCGTCGCTCAAGCCATGCAGTCCCAGCCTCGCTACCAGCAGCGCGGCCCACGTCGCGCCGCTGAGGCGATTATCTTCGAGGACCTCTACCCGCCCAGCAAGCCCTCGACGCCGCAAGACGAGCTCGACGCATATCGAGCCGAGCTTGAGTACCAGCTTGGCCAGCCGCCGCACTTGCGTGACCAGGCTGTCGTTGACGCGCTGCTCGCTGAGCTGGGCATGTCTTCGGCTGACCTGTCGGCGCCCGTGGCTCCAGTGCGGAATTCCGCACCCGAGGCTAATCGACCGATCGTGCTACGCGACGAACCCAAGGCGTCCATCGTTGACGCCGCCGAGGATGAGCCGCCTATCACGCCAGCTAGCGGCATCCCTGCGCACATCCGCGACCAGGCTGCGGCGCTCGGGTTGTCGTTTAGCTCGGCGCCCTCGGCTGCGCCTGCGCCCCTGGCTGATGGCCACCTGTGGGCGCGCTGCATTCAGGCTGTGGCGCGGCTTGAGCGTGGCGACGCTTGGGCGCAGCGGCTAGAGCGCGCAGGGGTTCGCGTTGACAGCAAGCGTCGCCTGCTTCGCATCGCGCTGGAGACTGAGGCCGAGCTTGAGGCCTGGCGTGCTTGGAGCGCTGCGGAGATCCGCGCGACCATCGGCGAACGCCTTGAGATTGACACAGGGGCGGGCTGGCGCATCGAGGCCGAACTGCTCGACGCGCAGGAGGTGGGGACATGAGCGCTGCTGCTGCACTCGTGATCAAGGCGCTGCTTGAGCTGCTCAAGGACGCCGACTGGCTCGTGGACATCGAGCGCGAGGACCTCGAGACGCCTGCGGGTGCCGAGCGTCGTATGCGCGTGCATCTGCGGCTAGAGCGTGATGGGTCGGCGCGTCGAGGTGAGGGTGAGGGCAGTCCTGAGCGCGCGTTCTGGAGCGCGTTTTGGGGCGTGGTGTTTGGTTGTGACGAGGTCACGCAGCTGGAGCTGCGCGACCTGTGGCTTAAAGCCTGTGGGGTGGGGTGATGGATGCGTTGTTGTTGCTGCTCGCTTTTATGATCTTTGCGCCTGTGGTTGCGTTTGTGGAGTGGGTCCAGCGCAAGCGGGGGGATGACGATGAAGGGTAAGCTGCCTGATGTGATGTGGCGCGTGCTTGAGGAGTCGTTGCTTGTCTTTGCGCGCGTGCTCATGGAGCGCTTGGGCCACTGGCTTATGGATAAGCTCCATAAGCCGATCGAGGCTGCGCCTGGAGATGAGGCTAGGGGCGGGGAGGTCAAGGAGGGCGGTGATGGCGAGCTTTAAGGCGCCAATTATTGAGATCGATGGCCGTCTAGTTGACGTTGTGATGACGCCTGCTGGCCACGCACACATGGAGGATGGCTACACCATCTCGTTTGGCGTCGAGGTTACGCCAAGGCGCGGGCGCCGCTTCTGTCGGCGTCACGAGGCGCTGCGTGATCGCGGCATCTGCCACTGCACCGACATGCACGCGCCCGAGAAGGATCATCGCGTCTTCACCTTCGACGACTGGGGCCTTGGCCCTCAGTGCGTCGAGTGTGGGCGGCTCAAGGGGGTGTGGTGATGGCGAGGTACCCCACAGTCGAGGCGCTCGTGTGCGCGTATCTGGAGCTTGACGTGCTGGTCTCGGGCATACGCGCCCAAGACCACACTGCTCATGTTGCCCATGTGCAGTCGAGTGTGCGGCCACCTGAGCCGCATTGGGCGCTCGATGCGTGGATGGCGATCCGCACAGTGCTGACGCGCGCGCATGGGCGCGTCTCATCTGAGCGGTGGGCGGTCTGGTCTGATGTGCGTGTGCGTCGTTTGAGCACGCGCGAGGCCGCAGCGGCCTATCGAGAGAGGACGGGGGAGAAGGTCAGCCACACGACGATCGCGAAGTGGTCGGCTGACGTGGATACAACGGTAGGCGACGCGATGACCGCGTGCGGCCTGTGGCGAATGAAGGTGGAGAGTGATGAGTGAGAAGCAAGACAAGCCGACGATCTGTCTCGACTTTGATGGGGTGCTGCACAGCTACGAGAGCGGCTGGAAAGGGATCGATGTGATTCCTGATCCCCCGGTTCCTGGCGCGTTTGAAGCGCTGGCGAAGTACGTCGGCCACTTTAGGGTGTGCATCTATTCGTCGCGCAGCTCGGCGCCCGAGGGTATTGATGCGATGAAGGCTTGGGCCGTCAAGCACGAGCTGCCCAAGTGGGAGGGCGGTTGGTGACTAGGTTGAGCGAGCTTGAGGTTCAATGCCGCCTTTTGCGCGACGGCTACTACATCGAAGGGCTTGAGCACCGCGACATTTCAGCGTGGATCGTTTGCGGCAAACTGCCCGGCCTAAGCCTGTTAAGCGCTCCAGCAATCAAGCGCAGGCCAAAGCCCAGAAGACGACGCGATCGCCGTAAGGCCAAAGCCGCGCGCGTGGCTAGGAGAGCTAACCGATGACTAAAGCTCAAGCCTACGCGCAGGCCATTGCGCGCGGCGCCACTGAAGCCGAGGCGCGCGCTGAGGCGGGCTACAAGAGCGCGGCGCCTCAACGTGCGCGTGAGCTGGCTGCGGCTGTGCTCAAGCTGCGCGAGGCGTATCGGCCTGTCAAAGAGCTCGCCGCCTACTACGCGCGGCGTGAAGAGGAGCTCACGCGCAGCCTTGCGGAGATCCGCACTCTCAAACGCGCGTGCGCCTGCGCCCAAAATCTGGGCGCAAGTGATGCGAGTGTAAACCATGACTGAGCCATACGCCGCGCAGGTGCGCGCCACGTCAGGGCCTGCGCGCTGTTGTGTCTATATAGGCGCGTGTGATCACCTTGGTCACTTTGGTCATCCCAACGCACGCGCGCGAGGTGCGCATGTCTGAGAATAAACGCACACGCGATAATCTCTACATCATCGAGGCGGCGCTCAAGGCCGGATCTTCTTTGCGCGGCGCAGCTGCGCAGGTGGGGTGCAGTGCGGAGTGGTTACGTCTATGGCGTAATGACGACCCTGAAGTCGCCGAAGCCGTCGAGATTGCCATCGCGGAGTGGGAGCAAGAGGCAGTCGAGAAGATCAACGACAATGAAGACTGGAAGGCGAGCGCATGGCTTTTGGCGCGTCGCTTCCCCGATGACTACGGGGATCGTCAGCGCGTCGAGTTGACCTCGTTCGATCCCAAGGTAGCCAAGAATGAGGCTCGCCGCTTGCTTGGCCTAGAGCCGCTACCTGACGATGAATGAGGCAACGTTTAGCTCCATAGGCTGGCAGTGGCGCCGCTATCAGGTGCGATTCCTGACCGACCGTTCACGCAAGCGGGCCATGCTCAAGGCGCGCCAGATTGGTCTGAGCGAGACGCTCATGTTTGACGGCGCCCAGGAGGCGCTCACCACGCGTAAACGCGATGTGTTCTTCGTCTCGGTGAACTTCACCTCGGCCAAAGAGATGCTTCGCGGCGCCCTAAAGTGGCTTAGGATTACACACCTACTTAGCCCGCTGCTCGCCAAGAGCGCGCCAATCGTGCGCGAGAGCGCGACGCTTATCGAGCTTGGCAACGGCTCGCGCTTGATCGCGTTGCCCTGCCGAGCTGGTGCTGTCCGAGGTCGTACGGGCTCGCTTTATCTGGATGAGTGCGACCACTACCTCAACCCGCGCGACGTCTGGAAAGGCATCGCGCCGTCGATTAGCTCTGAGCCCAAGCTGCGCATCACGCTCTCGACGACGCCATTAGGCCAGCGCGGCCTACTCTACTCGATCTTCGAGGAGGGCAAGGACGATGGCTGGTCGTTGCACAAGGTCGACGTCTACGACGCGATCCGCGATGGCCATCCCGAGAGCGTCTTAGAGCTCAAGGCCGACTACACCGAAGAGGACTGGGCGCAAGAGTTTGAGTGCGCGTTTGTCGGTGACAGCGATCGCTACTTTGGCCACGACTGGATGCGCCGATGCTGGGGTGCCGAGCCGGTGCTTGAGGGCGCCTCGTCGCTGGGTATGGACGTGGGCCGCATCAATGACCGCTCGGCCTACTCCGAGATCCTGCGCGCCGATGAGCGCGCGGGCCTTGGGCGCTGGGATCTGCTGGCGCGAGGTATGGACCATGTCGCGCAGTTTGAGCACATGCGCGAGGTCATCGACGAGACCGAGCCGCAGCGCGTCATCGTCGATGCGCGCGGCGAGGGCTCGGGCTTGGCAGACTTCTTGGCGCACCACTACGGGCGCCAGATGGTGCAGCGTTTGAGTGTGACCGAGGGCTACTACGCCGAGGCGATCCCCGCGCTCAAGCGCGCTGGCGAGCAAGGCAAGCTGTTCCTGCCTCGGGATCCGCGCTTAGTCGGCGCGTTTGGCAAGATCAGCAAGCAGCTGTCTATCAGCGGCAAGCAGATGTGGCGAGCTCGTCGAGACGGCCAAGGTCACGCTGACTTATTTTACGCCACGCTGTACGCGTGGGCCGATAGCTATGCGGCGCCTGTCGCCAAGGGCGCCGACGAGCTGCGCAGTGCGAAGGCGACCCACGCCGGTCTTAAGCGACTCAAGAGGTTTTGATGAGCAAGTCAGCGATGAAAGTACATGTGATCAAGCGCAAGGGGGCGCCCGGTCTGCATGTGGCGCTGACTGCGACCGAGGCAGCCGAGACGCCAACGCGCGAGATGGATCTGCTTGAGCTCACGCGAAGCCTCGGCGTGCGCGACATGGTTGGCGCTCTTGCTGCCAACGACAACCTTGAACTGCGCTATCAGCTCGCCGATCGTCTCGGCCTGCTCCCGACTGAGGAGCTCGGCCAGGACGGCAACGACTACGGCACCTCGGGCATTCTGCACTACAAAGAGCAGAAGCCCATCTATCACCCATTGAGCGTGCGCGGAAACCGCACGCGCCACGGCATCTATGAAGAGATGTGGCGCAGCGAGATCCAAGTGCAGCGCCCGTGGGTCAACCTCCTTGATGCGCTTATGGGCGGAGAGTGGTGGGTCGAGCCTGTCGAGGGCCGCAAGCCCGAGGCCGAGTTCGTCGAGGCCGCGCTTTTTGGCATTACGGGCGGATGGGATCAGTTTTTGACCGATGCGCTGTATGCGTTGATCGCGGGCTTCGCGATCTTTGAGACTGTCTACGATGCGCGCACGCTTGCCATTGATAAGCTCGCATTCCGCTATCCCAAACAGGTCGTCGAGTGGGTCGTCTCACACGACAACAGCAAGCTGCTCGCGGCCAAGCTCGCAGGCCCTAGCGGTCGCAAAGAAGTGCTCGTCCCTGCGCATCACCTGCTCATCATCTCGCATAACTCGTTTGGCATGGACTTCGAGGGCAACAGCCCGCTTCGGCCTGTCGCCAAGTACATCGAAGTCAAAGCGATGCTCGATCGTCTTGAGGCGCTTGCTGGCGAGAAGTACGGCGGGCTGATCTTTGTCATCACGAGCGATGGCGCCAAGGACTCAGGCGATAGCGACTACCTGACGCGCGTCGTCTCGCAGCTCGTCGCCGAAGACATGGCTGTGTTTGAGATGCCGGACGGGCGCAAGTTCGAGCTGATTAGTCCTCAAGGCCAGATGCCCGACTTTGAGCCGATCAAGCGCTACTGTGACGAGCAGATCGCGATGACCTTGCACGGCGAAGGCGCCCTGCTTGGTCAAGATGGCGTCGGCTCTTTGGCGCTCGCAGACGTCACGGATAACAAGTCGCTGCGCGCCGCACCCGCCCAAGCGCGCCGCATCTGCTCGGCGATCAACGGCTCGCGCGGCATCGCCCATCAGGGCGTCGTCCGCAAGATGGTTGATGCCCGCTTTGGGGTGCCAATCGACGGGCGTTATCCGCAGCTCAAGTACGCGCTGAACCGAACGATCCGAGATCACAAGTGGTTTCAGTCTGTCGCGATCGCAAAGCAAGGCGAGCTGATTACGTGGAACGATGATGATGAGCGCACGGTGCGCGAGCAGCTCGGCCTGAGCACTGAGGTGACGACATGAGCATGATCTTAGCCGCTGCTGAAGCCAACCCAGTCGAGTTGCTACAAGGTGGCGAGGCTGGTGTGTCGTGGGCGTTTGCGATGCCTGTGGGACCGCTTGTGCGCTGGGACGACGAGACCAAGCAGTACGAGCATTACTTTATTGACGACGAGTTCGCTCAAGCCGTCGTGCGCGAGACCAAGCGCGCGATGAAGCACTTTGAGGCCACTGCGCCCGAAGGCGGCTCGCCTTATCAGCTTCCCATCACTGCCGAGCACCTTAAGCCCGAGGAGCTTGGCCACAGACGCGGCAATCTTCTCGATGTCCGCTTTGCTGACATCGACGGCAAGCGCGGCATTTGGCTGCTCAATCGCTGGACCGACGCGCAGTGGGCTTCGATTGAGGCCGGCGAGGCGCAGTACGTCTCGATCCATATTGGCGACCTGGTCACCTCAGATGGGATGACCTTCGGCGTGATGGTGCGCGAGCTCAGCGTCACGTCCAGGCCGCGCTTTAAGACCATTGGGCGCATTCAAGACACGCTTAGCCTCAAGATGGCCGAGCCTCAAACGGAGCACGAGATGCTTACACCAGAAGAGATCAAGGCGATCGCCGAGGCGACCGCCACCGCAGTGGCTCAGGCGATGGCGCCCATGATGGAGCTCATCGACGAGATGAGCGCCAAGATGAACGGCGAAGAAGAAGAGACTGAGACGCCTGAGACACCCGAAACCCCAGCGGTCCAGGCCGGTGAGGCGCCCGCTGCCACGGGGGCAGCGGGCGGCGCCCCGACACAGCTGGCGGCGAGCGAGGGACTTAAAGCGCAGTTGGATAAGCTTGAGGGGATGATGCGCACGTTCGTCACCGGTCAGCCGCTCAATACGCAAGAGCGAAGCGGTCAAGCGCCCAAGAGCGCGCCGACACAGCTGGCGGCGAGCGAGGGCTTCGAGAAGTTCAAGAAGACCTCCGGGCTTACTGGCCGCGCGGCCGTCATCGCCTACCAAAAGCGCTAAGCTCACACCAAGCCTGGCTTCGTTCACTCCCCTTACGGGCGCCCATCGTGGCGCCCTTTGTTTTGAGGTTCATCATGGGCAACTACGCCAATCTTCAGCGCGGTGAGCGCTATGTCGTCGGCACGGGCGGGATCGTCAAGGGCCGCTTCGTCAAGCTCGGCTCGGGCGGCGACGCAGGCAAGGTCATCGCGTGCACCGCAGCTGGCGACGCTGATGTCGCCATCGGCGTCGCACAAGAGACGGTCGAGGAGGGCGACAGCGCCTTCATCCCGACCTTTGGCCCAACTGATGTCGAGTGTGCTGATGCGACCATCGCCAAGCTCGACGCCTTGACCATCAACGCCTCGGGCCAGGTCACCAAGCAGCTCGCTGGAGGCGCGCAGGTCACTGAGACCGTCGGCTTCGCGCTTGAGGTGGGCACGGCCATCGTCAGCAGCCGCGCGACCTACATCAAGATCGAGTTGGCGCTGCTGCCACGCATCCCGCTCGACGGCGCGTAAGCGCCCTCTTCCTCTTCCTTAGCAGATCCATGGACTCGCCCGGCCTTTAGCACGGGCTCTTTAGTGAGGATACACTCATGGCCTTTGATAGTGGCTCTATCCCTCAGCCCGTGCTCGATGAACTTTTTGCCGAGCACCGCGCAACCTTTGACCAGTTCATCTACCGCCGCCCCGAGCTCTTCCCCGTCAAGCCGGTCAACGTGACCAAAGGCACCGCTCCCGTCATGGAGCTCCAGCAGGGGCGCGTCGGCGCCGTCAACCCCTCACGCGCGACGCGCGTCGCCAAGGGCCAGCCCACGCCCAAGGGCAACAGCGAGATGAGCACGCGCCCCTACGTCATCAAGCATGACAAGTGGGCTGAAGGGCTCAACGAGATCACGGCGGTTGAGGCCGAAGAATACACGATGGAGCTTGAGGAGATCCTCAAGGACCGCTGCGGCTTCAACGTCTTGACGACCAAAGAGCTTGACCTTGAGGCGCTGCTTAAGGGTCAAGGCGTGGCCGACGAGGGCACGGATGTGCAGACGCGCATCCTTGGCACCACCGAGAAGTTTAACTACTACGGTACTGTCGGCAACGACTGGGTTGACTACTCCGACGTCGACGCCATCATCACCAAGATGGTGCGCGACTCGGGCGGTGGCAACGTCTGCATCATGGGTCGTGACGTGGCCGATGCGCTGCGCCGCCATCCCCAGCTGACCAGCCGCAACGCTGGCCAGGGCGTCGAGATCATCGGCTACGATGAGCTGCTTGATAACCTGATGGGCATGGGTTTAGACCGCGTGATCATCGGGCGCCACTACTACCACGACGGCTCGCGCGAGGTCGCCTACGACCAGGCCGAGTTCTTCTCGGGCACCTTCGCGGTGTTCAGGCCTGGCGCGATCAAGCGCTTTATCCAAAGCGGTCGCGACTTGCGTTACGACAGCTTTGACGACATCGACACCGAGGATACCTACTTGCGCGCGCGCGAGAGCTCGAACTTCTGGGTGCCGATCCCCGAGAATGTTCAGGTGCTCACGACCATCCTCGGCTAATCGATGAGGGGTGCGGAATTCCGCACCCCTTGTTTTTCGTCACGCCCACCCGCACCAGCGTCAATCATTGACGCTCACCGAGTCACGTCATGATCAAGCTAGTCTTCGCCGATAATCGCCGCGTCGAGTACGGCGGCATCAAGTTCAAGCAAGGCCAAGAGCTCACCCGAGAGCAGGCCATCGCCATCTCCCAAGCAGGGTTTAAGGTCGAAGAGATTGAGCCTCAGCCCGAGCCCCAGCCCGAAGTCGAGCCCGAAGCCAAGCCGCTTGGCGAGATGAGCAACAAAGAGCTCAAGGCGCTGGCGCTAGCCAAAGGCTACGACGGCAAGAACGGCCTCAACAACGACGCGCTCATCGCCTTCCTTGAGGGCAAGTAAATGGCTGTCGAGACCTTCGGCGTCGATGCGCAGCTGGTCCTCGACGAGCTGCCCATTAACACGCGCGGCATCACCTCAAGCTCTGAGGGCCTAAACACCACCAAGATCGGCGAGTGGATCGACGAGGCCGCCGCCATGATCGCCGCGCTTTGCGTGCGCGCTGGCATCAGCGTCGAGCAGCTCGCGGCCGATACTGATCAGGGGCGTTACCTCGCGCGCAGCGCCATCTTGGCGTTTACTGTGGCCAAGAGCCTTGAGGCCAGCGCGGCCAACCCGGACGATCCTCGCATCGATCGGGCGTGGGCGCGTTGGCGAGAGTATCGGGCCATCCTCAAAGACAGCCCCGGTGAAGTTGGCCAGGCGCAGCAGGCGACCGCACAGGTTCATACCAACGTCGATCTGAACAAGACCAGGCCGCGGCGCTCATTCTCCCGCACGAGGTGGTAGATGAAGCTCGTCGACATGACGCCCACGCTCGACAAGATCAAGGCGCTCAAGAAGGCGCCTAAGCTCTGGGGCGATGTCGTCATGCAAGAACTCGCGCCCGAGGCCGAGCGCCTGGCGCGCAGCCGGGCTTCTGGCGTGCGCACCAAGACCGGCAAGACCTCGAGGTTAGGCCTCGCCATGCTGCGCCGCCCTAGCGTGGACAAGCTCTATCAGTGGCAGCCGCGCCAGCCCTATGGCGGCGAGCTCCAGATGAGCGCATGGGCGCGACGGGCGACGGGTCCGATGTTCACCTTCACCGCGCAAGACCGCGCGCAGCTGCTCAAGCTGGGCATAGCAAGGCTCAAATCATGGCGACGCCGCTAAGACAGCTCAACCGCAAGATGCGCGAGCGCATGATCAAGGCGCTGGTGACGGGTCTGCCCACGCAGCTCGCCGACGATCTGCTTGATGAAGGCCTTGAGACCATTGGCGTCATCCCTGCGGCATCTGACTACTGGGACACCATCGCCCCAGACATGGGCAACATCGCGATGAGCAACATCGTGATCGCCATCAGCAACACGCAGTCGACCGAGTACCGCACGCGCTTAAGCGGCGACAGCGTTACCGCCAGCGTCATCTTGACCGCGCGCCTTAGCGTCGTCGCGCTCATTAGGCCGCCGGGCGCCTACCCGGCGCTTACGCGCAACGGTCGCCGCCTTGAGCAGCTTGAGGTCCTGGAGCTGATGGCGGACGTCTACCGCGGCGCCATCCTTGAGGTGCTCTTGCGCGATGCGGTCGATGGCGAGTCGATCCTTGAGATCTTCCCCGTGTCCGACTTCGCCGATTCGATCACCCCCGACGTCAATAGCGGCACGCTTGGGCGCGCCGTCATCGAGTTCGAAACCTCTGGGCAGGGGACACACCCAGCGCCCAGCTACGCCCTAGAGAGGTGAGTGCATGACCGGTTTTATCACACAGGATCACGCCATTGTTGGCGTCAAAAGCGAGACCACCTACGGGACTGACGCCTTTGGCGGCAGCGCGCCTAGCGGCGCCGAGGTGCTCGCGATGGCTCAGGCTGACATCAGCCAGATCATCGCGATAGTCGAAGGCGACCGCATCACCGCAGAGTTTGCTGGCGAGTGCGACTCACGCGCGCCTTCGCACAACGAGGTGGAGTGGTCCACGCCGCTGATCGGCTCAAGCGCTGCTGGCGTGCTGCCTCCCGTTGATCCGCTGCTCAAGGCGGCGGGCTTTGTCGCGACGGTCGTCACAGACACCAGCGTCACCTATGCGCCCCAGCTGGCCAACAACCAGACCGAGACGCCAGCGTGCACGATGGTGGTCTATGAGCGCAGCATCGAGGACGGCACGGCGCGCAAGCTGCTCGCGCGCGGGATGCGCACAAACTTGAGCATCGCGCTTGAGGTCGGCGCCGAGGCGATGATCAGCGGCTCGGGTATCGCGCTTTATGACGCCTACCTCGCAAGCCCGAGCGCCCTGCCCACGTTGCCCACACAGTACAGCGGCGACCAATGCGCATGGTTCGTCAACAAAATCGCGCTTGAGGTCGATGGCACGGTCTACCCGTGCGAAGGCCTGACGCTGGAGACCAACAACGAGATCCAGCAGATCATGACCGGCGAGGCCACGGGCGGCGGCATGCTCGCTAAGGCGCTGCTCACCAAGCCCAAGAGCGGCGCACGCTACGGCGGCAGCTTCACGCTCGTCGATGGCGCCTCGGCGCTAGCCGAGGTCATCGCGCTGTGGCAGTCCGGCGAGAAGATCACGCTTGAGGCCGTGCTCACCAAGGGCTCTCGCACCATCACGATCGCGGGCACCGTGCAGATCGGCGGCCTGGAGAAAGAGGCGCCCCGCTTTAGCGTGCCGTACAGCTTCGTGCGCCCCGATGGCGAGAGCGGCGTCGACCACTTCACCATCGTGATGGAGTAACACGAGATGGCTGATGCAGTACGTCAAGACTACACCGTCTTCGAGGGCGACCAGCTCGTCATTGAATGCAGCGTCGAGGATAGCGCGGGCGACCCCGTGGACATCACCAGCTGGACGTTCGTCGCCCGCATCGGCAGCAAGGCCGCGCCGGATCTCGTCGATGCGACGATTGCTGTGGTGTCTGCGGCGGCTGGGACGTTCACCGCGACGTTCGCCGCTGCGGACATGCAGGACCTCACGCCCAACGCGGGCTATACCTACAACATCAAGGGCGATAACGGCGCAGGATTAGTTCGCATCTTAGGATGGGGGCTTATCCATGTGCGTGACTCGCTCTACGTCTCTTAAGGAGCACCATGTCGACTCGCAAGCGCGTGATCGGATCGTTTAAAGCAAGGCTCAGCGGTGGAGACCAGACCGTCTGGAAGTATAGGCGCATCACCACCGTAGAGCTGATTCGACTTGAGACAGACCTGCGCTCGTATCGAGAGAAGACGATCCTGATGAGCCTCGGCGTCGTGAAGGCCAATCAGGCCCTGGCGGCTGGCAACGCTGGCGCCGAACTTGACGCGCAGAGCGCCAGTGACCTCACCGCTTGGCGTGACCACATGCCCAGCGAGGAGGACGTCATGCCGCTGTTTGAGTGGCTGGCCGAGCTCATCGTTGACGTTGAAGGCCTTGAGCCCACATGGGCTGAGCTTGACGGGGCTGGGCGCCTTGAGCAGGTCGAGCTGTTCGGGCCGGATAAGGCCAACGATATCCTCGCTCACATCACCGAGCGCTCGGGCCTGACCGAGATCGACCTGGGAAACTCCAACGCTGGTTCGCCGTCGTCTACCGTCCCAGCGTCACAGGCGGACGACGACAAGTCCCCGAGCTCTCAAGAGAGCTGACGCGCTTGGTCAGCTCGTGGCAGACGCTCCGGCTAGACGATGCGAGCCAGCGCAGCACGCTGCTCCAGCTCACCCCTGATTATTGGGTCGCCACACGAGCCTACGATCTGGCTCAGGCCGAGATCGCGCAGCGTCACCGCAACGAGCGCGAGCAGGCGCAGCTCTATGACAAGCTAGTAGGAGGCAAGCGTGGCCGAGGAGCGCGATAAATATGTCGTCGAGTTCGAGGTCGACGACAAGGCCAGCGAGCCGCTCGACAAGCTAGAGCGCAAAGCGCGCGGCGTCAGCGACCAACTGCGCGACGCGCAGGGCCGCTTCATGAAAGCGGGGGATGCTGTCGATCTGTTTGGCCGCAAGGTCGACACCAACACCAAGCAGATCAACGCCTGGACGATGCCTGTCAAGGATCTGGCTAAGGGCTCGCTTCTGCAGCTGCGCAGCGGGCTGATCAAGGCGATCCAGCCGATGAATCTGCTCACCTCGGGCGCGCAGCTTGCGAGCATCGCGTTCAAGGCGATGGCGGGCGCCATAGGTCTCGTCAGCTTTGTGGCGGGCAAGGCGCTCATGTCGTTTGCGCGCTTTCAAGACGAGGTCACGCGTGCGGCGGCTGTCTCCAAGGAAGGCATCAGCAACTATGGGGCTTATGCTCAAGCGGCCAAGGCCGCGGGTTTGGCGTCGCGCTTTAGCTCGACTGAAGCAGCCAAGGGCTTGACAGACCTGGCGCGCGCTGGCTTTAGCACGACGCAGATCCTCGCCGCGATTAACCCCGCGCTCCAGTTCGCGACGGCCAACAGCTTAGAGCTCAACGCGACGACCAAGCTCGTCGCTGACGCCCAGGGCATCTTCCGCGCCAACGCTAAGGATCTTCCCAAGATCCTCGACCAATACACGGTGGCCGCCAAGAGCGCCAACGTCACCGTCGAGGACCTGGCGCAGACCGCAGGCATGGCGGGCGCCACGATTACGCAGACGTTTGGGCAGTCGTCGGCGACGTTCTTTGCGCTGGCTGACGGTCTGGCCTCGATGTCGCTCCGCGGCGAGAAGGCTGGCGTCGCGCTGCGCGGTATGGCGCTGCGCATGACTGAAGCCAGCAAGCCTACCACCGAAGCCGGGCGCGCGTTCAAGCAGCTGGGCGTCAGCGTCACTGACGCCCAGGGCAACTTCCGCGACATGTTCGACGTCATCGGCGATCTGCGCGAGGCGCAAGAGTCGATGGCGCCCGAGAAGTTCGCATTCCTCATGAAAGAGGCCTACGGGCGCGAGGTCTTCAACGCCGTTCAAGGCCTCGTTGACATGGGCGTGCCTGCGCTCAAGAAGCTGCGCGGCGAGATCGAGAGCAGCGAAGGCTCAACCAAGAAGCTCGCCGACGTGATGAACGCCACGGCGATGGGCCAGATGGCCATCTTCCGCGGCCAGGTCGATACGGTGCAGACCGAGCTGGGGCAATTTTTCGTGCCCGTGCTTGAGATCGGCGTGCGTGAGCTCGGCCGGTTTGCTAACGAGCTGCTCACCAATAAGAGTGCGTTTATCTCGACGCGTAACAGTGTGGCTGATTTTATCGGCGCCGGCGGCCAGCTCATCGGGATGATGGGGCAGGCCGCGGCCATTGTGGTTAAATTTGGCGGCTTGCTTGGTGAGCTGCTTAACCCCATCCGATTGATCATCAACAACTACGAGCTGCTCGGCACGATGGCGGGCAACACTTTCATGCTGATGGCGCGCGCCGTGGATAACCCGCGCGCAGCCATCAATCAGTTCTTCGCCGACTCAAATGCGGCGCTCTCCAAGTACGCGACCGAGCAGAAGAAGGTCGTGATGAGCGTCGGCGACTCGTTTGGCGCGAGCATCAAAATCGCCGACAAGATCACGAGCGTCACCGACAAGATCGCGGTGCTCTCCGAAGAGGCCAGCAACAAAACGCGCGCGCTCACACAGGAGCAGGTCAAGCTCGGCGCCAGCATCGACGAGGTGCGCAAGAAGCAGCAGCGGGGCAGCGACAACAACATCGACACGGGCAAGGGGCCAAAGCCCGAAGACAAGATGCAGGCCGAGTTGCGCTTGAGGCTTGCCAAGGCCGAGGGTGAGATTCTTGCGGCGCGACGCGCTGGTAACGACGAGCTCTTGCTTGAAGCGCAGCGCCAGAAAGACATGCTCGTCGCCGCTGGCGAGATCATGCGCGAGAAGGACGAGGCGGTGAAGGCGCAGCTCGTCACCAACGCACAGCTCGACCTCGAGGCCAAGCACTTAGAGCGCGTCAATAAGCTCGCCGAAGAGCGCAAGAAGAAGGCCGAAGAGGCCAAGAAGAACAGCGAGGAGATTCAGCGCGCCATCGAGAAGGACTTCTTGCTTCAGCAGCGCCTTGACTTACTGCGCGGCGACGCGACCGAGCAAGAGCGCGCGCTCATCGAGCTGGAGCTTGAGCGCATCGCTATCCTTGAGGGCAGCTCGCACATGAGCGAGCTAGAGCAGGCCAACAAACTGCGCGACCTCGAGATCAAGCAAAAGGAGAAGCTCGCCGAGATCGAGCGCAAGCGCGCAGCCGAGGAGAAGAAGGCGCGCGAAGCGAGCGTCGAGGCGCTCTCCGAAGGCCTCGACCTCTCAAGCCAAGCGGCGCGCTTGCTCATCAAGGACGAGGCCAAGATCAATAAGATCGAGGGGCTGACTGAGGTCGCGCGCGCTTCCGGCGACGTCGCGCTTGGCATCGCGGGCGACCCGACTAAGTTCGCTTCGGCTGCCAAGCACGCGTTCGCCGCGACTGCGCACTTTAAGGCGGCCAACGAAGGCGGAGCCGGAGGCGGCGGCTCGGGAGGCGGTGGAGGTGGCGGAGGCCGCGCGGGTGGTGGCGGCGCTTCGACGCAGCCCATAGACATCTACAAGGTCCAGCGCGACAACGCCAAGGCGATCGCCGAGGCCATCGCTGACCAGACAAACATGGCCAACACGCGCGCCATCACGGTCAACCTCAACAGCCCCACCGTCGTCGGCACGCCCGAGGGCGCCCGGACGTTTATGCAGATCATCGAGCCCGAGATGCGACGCACGCTAGAGCAGGTGAGGCGATGACTGATTATATAGGCTATGGCACAGATCGGTGGATGCAACTCGTTGAGCCCGTCAACGCGCTCACCAACGTGCTCCAAGTGCGCGCTGGTACCGAGGGCGCGTTCATCAACGTCGCCCTGCCAGCGCAGACCTATCTGCCGAGCACGTCGAGCATCTTGGGGATCTCCGGGCTCTTCGCCACGCTGGCCAACGCCATTACGTTCGCGCTCGGCTCGGGCAATGTCACGATCAGCACGCAAGACGCGACCGACAGTCAAGACCTCGGGCTAGATCGCCTCAAGTTCACATGGTCAGAAGGGCCGTGGCAGCTTAAGGCGCTCGATACGGGCTTCTTTGATGCTTTGGACCTCGGCTTTCTCAGCACGTCCGACACCTACACCAGCGACTCTAATGGCAATCTCTTCGCCCCGCAGACGTGGAAGTGGGCCTGGCACAGCTTCAACCCGCAGCGCGGCGCCGCTCACATCAAGCGCGTCTATGAGATCGCCGACCAAGCGTACAGCTCAGATCGCCACTGGGAGGCCTCTCGCGTGGATTGGGGGACGCAGCGCGTCAGGACCATCAGCTATCAGCATGTGCCCAGCGCGCGTCTTATCGACGGCAAGAGTAACGACCCCACGCGCGCCAGATGGGCGCTCTTGAGCGTGGGCGACAACGCCACCTTCACGCGCATCTGGCGCACCATGCTCGACCCACAGGCGACCGTGATCCTCGTGCATGACCTCACGCCCGAGGATGGGGTTGCTATCCCGTCAGACCGCTGGGAGCAGGTCCAGCTGTGGGCACCTTGGCTTGATTACAGTGAGCGCGTCGTCGATATGGGCCTAGCTGGCGACTATTACAGTCTTGAGCTGGCTGTGCGCATCGCGACCGGGACCTATACGCTATGACCACGCTGCATATCACAGTAGACGGCATCCCCGGTCGCTACGGCTATGGGGGCGAAGCGCTCGCGCTCGATGGCTATGACGCGACCGCGCTCGTGGCTATCCCGCAGTTTAGCGCCGATGAGCTTGACCCGCAGAGCGGCGAGTTCACCGGCTCGCGCTGCTCAATTCGCCTGCGCGCTGACAGCGTGACGCGCCGCCGCTTCTTGTTCCAGCAGACGAGCGCACAGGCGCAGCTTGCCGTGGGCTTAAGCGACGTGGATACGACCATCACGCTCGCGAGCCCTGGCATCAGCTCAAGCCCCGAGGTGCTCTATCTCGGCGCCGAGGCCATCGCCGTCGCCAAGGTGAGCGACACAGAGTTCAGCGCCGCGCGTGGCCAGTACGGCACAAGCGCAGCGAGCCATCTGGCTGGCGCCAACGTCTACACCGCGCCGACACATTGGCGCAGGCGCATCGTGCGCGTGTACAGCGGCACAGATCAGCGCTGGATCGGCTATCTGGACAAGGCGCCGCGGTCATCGAGCTCGGCCTCGGTCATCGAGCTCGTCGCGATGCACGCGTTAGGCCTAGGCGATGACCTTAAGGTGGGCGACACGCGCACCGCCGTCGAGGTCGCCGGCCAGCAGTTTGGTGCGCGCATCGACCGCACCCTGATGTTCACCGTCAACGACGACCCAACGGGGCAAAACGTTGTCGCAGGCTCACTGCTGGCCATCGCGCCCGTGCGCAACGCCGACAGCCTCACGCCAGCCTATCGCTACTCGGGCCGAGGCGATGTCTGGGACGTGCCCTCGATTGAGCTCATCGGCTCGCCCGAGGTCGACGACCAAGAGGCGCGCAAGGTGATCCCCGTGCTCGCGCTGGGCGGTGACCTAGCCGTGGCCTCGCTCGTGGGGCCGCTGCATATCCTCGAGGTCGCGGCGAACTTGCTCTTTAGCGATGGCTCAAGGCCAGCGAGTTATGACCCGGTGGGCTTCACGCTGTTTCCCTCAGCGTGGTCAGCGCGCATTGGGTGGGCCACAGACGCCGCAGCGATTGCGGAAATCCGCGCGCTGATGGCGGCCGATCCCAATGCGACGTGCGACCGCTTGATC
>Ga0100385_1000819_pt1 | contig 34327 bp, 23 predicted proteins | sample CryGeymeta201509_FD_81543 | JGI IMG/M metagenome (GOLD analysis project Ga0100385, IMG submission 81543) | Groundwater microbial communities from Crystal Geyser aquifers in Utah, USA - Crystal Geyser metaG 2015-09 | ecosystem: Environmental > Aquatic > Deep subsurface > Groundwater | place: USA... | reverse complement strand
CCTGCGCGCCGTCGCCGAGGTTTACGCCGCCGACGACGCCAAGGCGAAGTTCGTCAAGGACTTCGTCGCAGCATGGACCAAGGTCATGAACCTTGACCGTTTCGACGTCGCGTAGTCGTCGGGTTTCTCAGGTGGTCGGGTTTCAGGCGCTGTGACTCGGTCCGCGACAGGTAGACATCAAAAAGGCCGCCTATTTAGGCGGCCTTTTTTTGTAGAAAGGTTCTACTTCCAGACGTGGCGCGTCTGATACTGCGCCGTACCGCCGCCTGCCCGGTAAATCACATGCATGTTCGCGGCATCGTCAAACATCACACGAATGGGCGATCCGAAGTGACGCACCGGGATCGACTCTTTGGGCCAATTCCCAGCGCTCGCTCGACGGTAAATATCGACGCTATTTGTCCCGCCGCTGGTGAAGAACGGCACGCCGGCCGGGTCTAGGCCAACCTGCACAAAATAAACCCCAGATGGGCCATTTTCCCAGCTCCACATGCCCGCGGTGGCATCGTAGGTTCCGTACTTAAACGGGATATTCCCAGACGGCGTGTAGACCGCGTGAAGTTTATCGTTCGCGTCCTTGCCCATCCAAATCCCGGACGACGTGGAGGAGTAAGGGTCAACAATCGCCGTATCGACCCAAGTGCCCGACGCGTTGGTCGCGAAGTGCAACGAGGTTTGGCTCGTGTAGGTCAGCGTCTGAACCCAAAGAATAAACGCGCGCCCCTGAGCATCCACCTGCAGGTTTGGCTGATAGACGTCGCCGTTGCCTCGGTTATAGGGGTCGACGGGGGTCGCGAGGACCTGCGGAGTACCCATGCCGTTCTCGTACTTCAGATAAGTAAGTACGCTGCCGGCGTAGTTTGGGTAAGACCGCCCGGCGAACGCAAAGTGCCAAGCATCATTATCATCGATCACAAAGCTGAGTGACTGGCCGGCCGAAAAGAACTGGCCAGCAATGGTGCTCGTCCACCCCATCGGGCCCTGACTGAAGACCTCAATTTTGTCGTACGCGTTGTAAAAGGTAGGGCGCGCCTGAGTCGTCGCGATATGAATATAGCCCAAGCTGTCCACAGCCACGGCGTTCATGTCGTAAGTGTTAACGGTCGAGGTGTCGTCGACAGCGGTGGCAATGGTCGTCCAAGCGCCCGAAGCGTTGGTCGAATACTGCAAACCTTCCGTACTGCTGTATGCAAACGTATGGAGCTCGTCCATCCCGGTGGCGACCATGGGCTTGTCGATCGCCGCATCGGGTGTCTCATAATTCCACACCGAACATTGTCCCAACGGATTGCACGACTCGCCGCCCAAACACTGACCACAAACACCGCCGCAGCCATCACTCCCGCAGAGAATCCCGTTGCATTGCGGCGTGCACACGGCAGGCGTCGTAATGTTCCAGTTCGCATGGAAGAAACGGACCGTGTCGTCGCCGAGCTTCCACAAGACACGTTGGATATTCCCCAGCGAATCCCATGGCTCCCCGGTTCGCTGCACCCAATAACCGTGGTCGTCGAGCCGGTACAAGTAGGGGTCGTCCATCACTGACTCGAGCATCGTGTCCGTGTTGAACAAGCCGACAGGCTTCAGATAAAGCAAGTTCCCGAATTCGCGGACCGTTGATTCACGCAGCACCTGCGTGCCATCCGTGCGAATGATCAGCATCGAATCATTCGTTCCGACCTGAAGCACTTCACCCAACTGCACCAACACGTCGCCATTTGGGGCGAGCGCAAGGCCGTCACGGCTGATGAATCCGTCCTCGTGCAGCGTCAATGTCGACCAAACGCCGGCCCGGCGCGTGTGCAGATACACAGGCGGCTGGTTGTACGTGTTCGCCGAATTCGCGACCGAGCGCGAGGCACCGGCAAGCACGTAAAGGTCGCCGTTGCGGCTCCAACGCATCGTTGTAATTGGATTCCCTGAACCTGACCAAGGCCCGATGGTGTCCAGTTGCCAAGTCGTACCGTTCAACGTTGCTGTCTTGAGTTGGCCGTTGGTGATGTCGCGGAACACCACGATCGGCTGCCCACTCGGCGTCACCGACACGGACGGCGATGACCCAACATCGCCGGGGGTCGAGACCAACGACAAATTCCAGGTGCCAGCTTCTTTGCGGCCAAAACGCAGGTCATCGTTGGTTGGGTCGTAGTAGGCGATCATCGGCCGCCCCTGACCATCGAGGGCCAAGGCAATCTCGCACCCTGCTCCAAGGGACGGTTCGACGGTCTCCTCGTGCCAGCCGCCGACGTCACGCCAGCGGTAGCGCACCTCCCCTGTGTAGATGTTGCAATAAGCGATTCGCGGATTGCCGGTCACGTCGAACTTGATGTCAACCGAGGTGTTGCTGACGGATGGAAGCGATGGAATCTCGGTCTCCCAGGATCCAGAGATGCAAGCACCTTGGAAGCATCCTTCGCTGCACTGAATACGGGTCTGTTGGTACGAGCACATATTACCCGCATCGCAGGAGCCAATGGCGAAGTACCGGGTCAGCTCGGATGAACTTGCACATATATTTGCGGGCGGCGCATTGCATACCGTGCTGCCACACGTCGGTGCCACGCAGGCGCCATTCTGACAGCCACTAGGACAATCGGTATCGACGTAGCCGTAGTCACAACCGCCGGCTCCATCGCATACGCCAGCGCCATAGTTTCGGGCGGTGTTCGCGCTGACGCAGCTGTCTGCGGGCGGTGTATTGCAGCTGACACTCGCGCACGGGTCACTGAAGACACATGCCGCGTTTTGGCAGACTTCGTCGGCCGCACAATTGATCGTTGTTCCCCACTCCAAACACGGATCACCATCGAAATCGCCGCAGGTGCGCTTGGCGTCGACGCCAACAACACACTCGTCGACGCCGGCCGTCTGGCATTCGTCGGTGCACTGTACCGAGCAATAGCCCGCCGAGCACGATGCCTCGCCTGCGCAAGGCACCGGGTCGCCCCAATCCAGGCATGGGTCGGTGTCGAAGTTTCCGCATACTTTATAACCATCACCGTCACACGAGCGCTCGTTGACCGCGGTGCATTCATCGGTGCATTGCGTCGAACACTCGCCGGCCGAGCAAGTTTCAAGGCCTGTGCAGGTCTGGATTGGCTCCCAAACCAGGCAGCCGTTAGCATCTTGGCTGCACTCGGTGACCCTACCCGCGCCGCCTGCTTCACACTGCCGTGCGCCAACGGTCGAACATGCGTCTTGGCATTGCGAGACACACTGGCCGCCCGAACAAAACTCTTCGCCGCCGCAGGTTTGCAGCGGAGCCCACATGAGACATCCATTGCTGTCGCTGGCGCATTCATACAGGTCGTTGCCGTCGCAGCGCGTCGCCCCCACGGTGGAGCAGTCGCTCACACATTCAACACCAACATCTGGCGTTGTGGCCCCAGAGTCATCGCTGCTGCCGGCGTCGGACTGTGTGGCATCGACGTTCCCGTCGTTATTAGAGCTGTTGTTGCCATCTTCGTTATCGCTGCCTCCGCAGGCAGTGATCGAAGCAGCCATTATCGTAAGCAAAAGGCCATATCTCAGAGAAAACATGAACGCCCTCACAGTAGGTCAACCAACCAATTAATCGAAACAAACTGTAAGAACTCCTTTTCTCGATCACATCTGAAAATGTCTGAAAGAAGACAATAAAACCCATTTGAGCGAGCGCAGAACTCACCCATTACGGAATCTACTTCCAGACCAGACGGTAGTTTAGGTTATGACCAATTTGGTGCGAGTATCCTCGGATCGTCTTTCGAGCCAACTTCATCGTCAGCGACGCAGGCAAAACCGCCGACAGGCGTCCCACAAGCGAGGGCTGCTCACCGACCGGAGACTTCGCGACCGTCGGGAAGGTCACGTCCACGTGCGCGCGGCGCTGCCCTGCTTGGTCCAAAAACGTCGAGAGCTGCTGGAACATCAAGAGCAGCGGGTCGTTGCGGCGCATCCACCAATTTGCCGAGGGCATGAAATCCACAAAATGCATGAGGTGATAGTTCAGCTGATGCCAAAGGTTCTCGGCATCTAGAACAATCAGCTTGTTGTCCATGACTCGGTAACAGTGGACCTCTTCGAGCTCATCGAGCCGGTGCAGATTAGCCGTAAGCTCGGTGAGCAGCCCCTGATCGTAAAACAGCCTCAAGATGGACGGAAACGCCTCGATTTGCAGCGCCTCAAAATCAGTGAGTCGTTCGCTGAGCGCGTCAAACTTCCCGACCGGCATGGCAAACGTGTTCGTTGCGGTGCCCATGATCGAGTGCAGTAGCGCGACGTTCGGCGAGTAGTCTGCGTAGTGGCGAGCGGCGTAGTTGTGGCAGAACAGGAGGTGCTCAAGGAAGGTGCCGTCGGCATGCTCCATCGAAAAATCACACTCTGCGTGCATGAACGAAATCAAATCTGGATTGACCTCTGGTTCGGGTTCCACCGCCACAACCTCCATGTAGGCTGACTCAACCGCCTTGGCCGCGAAGTCGCTCCAGACCGGTTCTTTTGCCAGCTTGTCGTACATCACGGTGCGCTGGAGCGTACCTTGTAGACTGCCGAAGATCGTCCTCTGCATGTCAAAGTCCTCGATCGACACCACCCGCACGCGACCGGCGTGATCGACCGCGCCCCCAGCGAGGATGGCCGCCTTGCGCTGCAAGTTCAGCGCTGCGTCAAGCTGGGTGTTGGGTGCTGGCGTCTGCTCTTGGTTCGTTGCTGCGGTCATCGAGTTCTCCATTGATCGGTCAATTATTAAATTACACATGTAATATAACAGACGTTGGCTTTCAAGTGTTAAATGACAGCCGTCACATAACGCGTGCTATCTACCTCGCTGTGTGTTAGGCATACGGCTATGCCACCCAAGACACGATACACCGCAGACAGTGTCCTCGAAGCCGCCCTGAAGGTCGTCCAAAACGACGGGCTAGAAGGAGTGAGCGCGCGCACCATCGCCAACATGCTGGGATGTTCGACCGCACCCGTTTCTGCGGCGTTCGAGAACATGCAGGCACTCAATGACGCCGTCGTGACCGCGATCATCGCCCAGCTACTCGCCGCCATCGATGCAACGGAAGCCACAAAAGCAGATCCAATCCGTGGTGCAGCGTTCGCTATGGCGCGGTTCACCGCGGACCACCCGCGATACTACGAGGCGTTGTTCCTGCATCGGCATCACTCGCCGCCCGATTGGGCCGCGATCCGCTCAGGTTTTTCAAAAGATTTGGGGGCATCAAAACGCTACGCCCATTTGGACGCACGGCAGCGCGACGCGTTGGCCTGGCGAGCAAGCGTGGTGACCCATGGCATCTGCATTGAGATCTGGTCGGCCCGGTGGACAAAAACGAGCGATGCTGCGCTGAAACGCCTGATTGACCAGCTCGTCGAACCTATCATTGAAGGCTCGATACCCACCTCAGAATGACGCTGTGTTTGGTGCGCAGGCCCTATGGCCTGCATGCGATTCCTGCGATTGTTCAGACACATGCGAGCCATAAGGCTCGCCCACCAATCGCAAGCGAGCCATAGGGCTCGCGCACCAATCACAACACAAGTCTTGTCATCGCCCCCTTATGCGACAGCCTCCCTATGGCCTGCATTGCGATTACGACCTGACGACTACCAAGAATTCTCGGAAAACTCCCCAGAATCAGCAGGGTCTTTATCAATCACCGGACGTTTAGTTGTCTCAAGCTGTTTTATGGAAAGACACGAAACAATCGACACCAGTCGCCGGATCAAATCCTCGATATACGAGGCCAACTCAGGTTCCTTTTCGATCCCGGAAACATCCACGTAGAGTCGGCCATTTACAATTTTGAAGCTGCCATCTGACAAATCCAAGAGTCGGTTCAGCCCTTCGATGACGTTAGGTCGGCGGGCCCAATTTCTGACCTCGTCTTCGTTATGGCCTGTCACCACGAACTTGTCGTCGAGTCTAGGAAGCCCAAGCTCAATACCGCGTTCAAGAACTCTATCCCAAGTGCTTTCGGCTTCAATGGACAGCCCCAGGGGGGCGTCATCAGCCAACTCATGTTGGAAAACCGTGTATACCTTGCGATGACCATGACCAAGGCCCTCGCGGCGAACAACCCTGTCGACCGAGAAAGGGATATTATCGCAGACTCCCGAAATTGATTCCTTTTGATAATCCAGTCGCAGCCGCTCCGCGACCACAGACAACGCCAGCCTGCGTCTTTTCTGCTCCTGAAATTTCATCACAAAAAAGAGGACCGAAAAAACGATTCCAGCCACGATCATGATGACAGCAATATACACGGTTCTCTCCATTCACCGGATTTCAACCGAATACCCGAAATCGCATAGATTGGGCGGTCGTTTTTCTCTAATATCTCCAAAACGGAGCATCCATGAAATCTAAACTTATCCTAATGCTCGCCCTTGGCCTTGGTCTGGGTCTTGGCTGCGCTGCAAACCCAGAACGTGCAGACGCCCCGCCGACGACCGGCAAGTCTGTTGTGGAGCTCGCGGACGTCAAGTGGTCCGCTCAAGTCGTGGCTGACATGGTGATGCTGAATGATCGCCAACCCTTCATCATCTTTGCTGGCGACGGAAATATCACCGGCAACGCCAGTTGCAACAGCTTTTTTGGTACTTACGAGGCCTCTGGAACTTCTCTGAAAATCACCATCGGTGGCATGACTCGCATGGCTTGCGCCGATCCCGTCACCAAACAAGAGCAGTTATTTATGACGACGCTCAGGCAAGTCGACCGTTACGAAATCGCGGGCGACGTGCTCACGTTGTTATCGGGAGAAAGCTCCGTCATCACAGCGAATCTGAAGCGATAAACAGGAAGGTTAGGCATGGCAAAAAACCCATCACATAAGTGGACGTTTCGGGCTCGCTTCCGTCGCTCCGCCTTTGGTTGGCAATCCGCTCCGGCCATTCAACGAATTCAAGAAGCCGTCGCCGAAATTAAGCTGGTCGCTGGTACGGATCCAGAACTCGCCGCAGAAGGCGCGGTCATTTTTATCGAGAAATTATCGCCGGCACTTGAACATGTGGACGGCTCCTCGGGCGCGATTGGCGCCGCGGTGAATTCTGCGATCGCCGAACTTGCAACAATCATCGGTAGCGCGCCCACCGAGCCTGCGACGCGTGACAAATGGCTTGACCGCTTATGGCAAGCGCTTGAGGACGACGACATACCCTACATCGAACGCCTTGGTGATCATTGGGGTGAGATTTGCGGCAGCCCAGAAGTCGCTGCCCGTTGGGCCGACCTGCTCATGACGCCAACCAAAGAGGCGCTCAATCCGAAGCCAGCGACGCGGGTGAGCTTCAACGGAACTGCCTGTTGTCTGAGCGCATTATTGGCCGCGAAACGTTATGACGAAGTGCTCAAACTACTCGAACCCGTCCGCCTTAGGGCTTGGTTTTATCGACCTTTTGGTATCCGAGCCCTTGTCGCGATGGGACGGATTGAGGACGCCCTAATCTACGCCGAACAAGGCGACGGCGCCGCGTCATTTGCCGCGACCTGCGAAGACTTATTGCTTTCACTGGGACGAGTCGACGAGGCATACGAACGCTATGGGCTGGCCGCCAACAGCGCTCACACCCATCTGGCTTGGTTTCGCGCTGTTTCAAAAAAATACCCACATAAAACCCCAGCTCAGGTCCTCACAGACCTTGCGGCCCACACGCCGGGCGAAGAAGGCAAATGGTTTGCCGCCGCTAAATCCGCGAAGCTTTTTGATGAAGCGATCGCCTTGGCCAACCGCACTCCGTGTTCACCACAAACACTTACGCGCGCCTCGCGAGACTTCGCAGAAAAAAACCCTTCCTTTGCGATCGAGGCCGGCATGACTGCCTTGCGATGGCTGGGTGCAGGCTTTGGCTACAAAGTCACGGGCGTAGATATCTTAGCCGCGTACGAACAAACGATGGCCGCAGCGACGGTCGCAGGCAGGACCAAAGAGACCCATGAACGCATTTGCCAGCTCGTGTCCAGCGAGGCGTTCACTCGAACCTACGCGAAAAAAGTCCTTGCTCCTTTTATTGGTCAACCTTAGGGATAATAGTCAGCCCAACGACAAACTCGGAGTCGCAGCATGAAAGGACGCAGACCAAAAACGACACAGACGGAATGGATCGGGGGCATTATCCCACTACCCATCGTGATCGAAGAGCCCAAGATGGCCAACCCAGAGTTGATCGTCTGGCTAAACGCTGACGGCTTCATCGTTGGTCAAGAAATGCATGCTCCAGGCGAGGCCAAGCTGGCGGCGTGCACCAGCTTAAATAACACGATAAAATCCCCGATGGTTAAAACTCCGCAACGCCCCACCTGTATCCGCGTCGCGTCAAAAAGCCTAGCGGATATGTTGAAAGCCGGCTTCCCAAACATGGATATTGTCTGCGCTCCAACCCCAGAGGTGGACGATGTTGCCCAATCGTTGCTCGGCCATTTTCAAGAAGACGCCGAACCGACCTTATTCATGGATGACGTCACTCCTGCCCAAATGGCCTGGGTTTTCTCGTGCGCGGCAGAATTCTATCGCAAAAAGCCATGGAAGGCTCTTTCGCTCGAGGAATCCGTATTCACGCTGAGTATTCCGACATTGGGACTTCATGACGTCGTGCTCGTCGTCTCGGGCTGTACCGGGGGCGACTTCGGTCTCATCATTTTCGACAACCTAAAAGACTACGACGACTATCTGGATTCGAATTACGACGCCAACCCGATGGCCACGCTTCCCGAACATATGATGTTGTGTTTTGAAACCAAAGGGAAATACCCGCCAAGCATGGTCGAAGAGGTCGCAGCACATCAGCTCGAGATTGCGAGTTCGCGCGCCTATCCCTTTGCGGTTCATGTCACAGAAGCCGGGGAGTTCGCTGCCCCCTACCCCGATGAACTCATCGCCATAGCGGCATGTGCGCACGTACTGGCGCAGATCAAACCACACCAAAAAACCCTTCAACACGCCCTCGAAAACAACACGATGTTCTCGACCACATTCTTGGTTCCGACACCCAACGGATCAATCGAAGTCAAGTTATCTGTCCCCGAAGTCAAAGACTCAAGCGATGAAGGGGACGACGGCGTGTGGCGACGACTCAGCGAACATGGGCCGCGTAATAGACTAGATTATGACGAACGCATGGTTTTGGAACGTCGGCTAATGGATCTTTTCCTTGCTTCGCCTGAGGCAGAAGGCATCGACGAAGTGATGCATGCGCCCATCATCATGGATATTGCCAAAAACTATTTCGGACGAACGCTTGCGACGCTTCCCGCCTCGGATTTGCGAGAAGTTATTTTTGAGTTGGTTCCAGCCAAAGTGATGATGCCAGCCTCAGAAGCGGAGGAACTCATCACAGAAATGCGCGCCATTTACGCGTTCCTTGGCCGTCGTTTCGGGTTCATAGGCGCCCAGGCATGTTTGACCGTATTGGGTCGAAAAGCTGTCAAAACCCTAGAAAAGGCACTCTCATCGCCTGAACTCATGGGCATTGGAAAAAGCATGCTTATGGAGGGCCTGAACGCGGGGTTCGACATGCAATCCGAAGACGATATTCGTGCGTGGATGGCGCTGCAGATGATAGCTCCTCCAACCAGCCCCGAGCCGAAGAAAACCGCACGAAAGAAGCCCAAGAAGCGGTAGGACTCTATTTAGGCACCAACCCTATTGTCGACCGAAAGCGGCGTCTCAATCCACCGCTCATACTATCGAAACATCGATACCAATATCGACATTTCGATAAATATGTATTCCTACCTCGCCACTGACGCGCCGCTCCATCAAGCACGCCGAGCGCCTCTGGCGACCAAAGAGTCGAAGCGAAAATCGAACGACATCAGACTACGTTCCCATATCTGTCTGTTGAACGCCTGTGTCGAGCTATGAGGCATCCGTGGCCATCCCGCCGTCCGACGTGCTGATTTGAACCAAATCGTCGTCTGAGGCACATCCAGTGACCGCAGACACAAGCATCGCCGATGCTCAACACACGGTTTGGAAGGCTAAGTAATCAAAACCTAAGTCCATGCATTCAAGATTAGAAGTAAACGTATGAGCATTAAGTGGCAAACAAGCGCAAGCCATTATTGGTTCGTCACCGAAAGCGGCGTCTCAAAATACACCGATTGGCTTGGGAACGCGAAGCTTCCACCGCCCTCCTCAACCACAGTCATGGTCTTGAACATCAGGCGTTCTCGAATCTGATGCCACTTCCACATGTCGAACGTGCCCACAAAACAATGAATCAATATATTGAGCGATGAGTCCCCAAAACCGTTGAAACACACCAAGATCCGCTCGCTATCCACGTCTTCGTCGGCATCCAGCACCTCCTTCAGGCTCGCGATAATGCTCTCCATTTGAGGACGCGTGGTCGAATACATCAGCCCAATCTCGAGCTTCACATTCATCGACTTATTCATGGTCAGGTTTTCGACCGCAGTCGTGGCGAGGTCAGAATTGGGAATCGTAATGGTCGTATCTTCGAAGCTAAGAATCTTGGTGGACCGCATGCCGATGTCCTGCACAACGCCTTCGCCATGTTCTGAACGCACGTAATCGCCCACCAAAAATGGCCTATCGGTCAAAATCATAAACGACCCAAACCAGTTAGACAGCGTCGATTGGGCGGCGAGCGCAAACGCCAAGCCGCCAATCCCCAGGCCGGCAATCAGGCTTGTAACGTCATAACCCCATTGTTGAATGATGGTGATTACGGTGACGGCAATCACGACAATACGAAGCACACGCTTGAGCAGCGGGACCAAATGGTCGTCCAGCACATTATCGGTACGGTCCGCCATTTCGCCCAGATATGCAGCGACGGCATCCACCAGAACGAACACACTCCAAGCCACAAAAACGGTCCCCATCGTCTGAAGGACCAGCACCGCTGTGCCAATCACGGTTTCAGGCAGCTTCAAAATCAAGAGGGCAAAATAAACAGCGACTAAATTAAAAATCCAACCGAGCGGTTTTCTAACATCCTCAAAAAAGGTCTCGTCGACTTCTGTCTTTGTACGCCGCGTCAAAAAACCGAGTGGTTTAAGTAGTTTTGCGAGCACCGTCGTCCGCATCACAATGCCGGCCATCATAAGCAGAATGGCCGCGCCGATTCGCCACGCAGCAATCGCCCCAATATCCATCTTCATGATGTCATCGAGCAGAACTTTCGCCCCAGGAAGTGGTGATTCAGCGGGGGCTTGTGCCCAGGCGACAGAACTCAACGTAAGCATCTGAACGGAAACAAGGACAGACGTAATGGCAGATTTCGAGAACATGAAAAACACTCCGGACCAGCTTTTGAGTGTTCTGTGTAGCAGGTGGGCCCACATTTGCGAACGTCGGTTTACGCGCCGCAGGTTGCGCTAGTAACGAATCCTTGACTAACAAGCGCCACTAGTAAAGAATCCATTCCTAGTCCACTTAACTAGTCAACAATGGTTTATCAACGGAACGCCATGCAGCAACGCGAAACAGGCCGGTACGAGGACTCTACCGCGGGTGGCGAACAAGTACGCGCGTTTGTGCCCTTTGCCTTGCCGCCCACAAACCCTCCAATCGCTCTGAATGACACACTATCTGAGCGCTTGCGGACCGCCGAAGAAGCCCTTGTTCGTCTCGAACTCGCCGGTGAAATGGTACCTTCGCTTGACTGGTTCATCTACGCTTTCGTGCGCAAAGAGGCAGTGCTTTCGTCCCAGATTGAAGGCACCCAAGCTACGTTGATGGACTTGCTGAACTTCGAGGTCGCATCCCACGCGGCGCCGAACGCCGACGTCGAAGAAGTCTGTAATTACCTTGACGCACTGACCTTTGCCCGAAGCCAGCTCGCCGACTCCACCGGCTTGCCGTTGTCGATGCGGCTCTTAAACGAAACCCACCGAATCCTTTTGAAGGGCGCACGCGGCGCGCAAAAACAACCCGGTGAAATCCGCCGGAGCCAAAACTGGATTGGTGGAAGCAGACCTGCCCACGCGTCGCACATTCCACCACCCCCAAATTTATTGCCGGAATTACTTTCAGAATTCGAACGATTTATTCACGCGACCGACGACATGCCGGCGCTCATGCGGGCGGGCCTGCTTCACGTGCAATTCGAGACGATTCATCCGTATCTGGACGGCAATGGCCGCGTTGGCCGCCTGCTGGTGACTCTGCTTTTGGAGAATTCCAAACTGCTAACACGTCCCCTTCTCTATTTAAGCCTGTTTTTTAAACGGCATCGTCAAGAGTATTACGATCGTCTGAACGCTGTGCGGAAGGACGGAGATTGGGAAGGATGGTTGGACTTCTTTTTTGAAGGCGTAGCGACCATCGCTGACGAAGCGGTTGACACATCGCGCGACCTCTTTGCCTTGGTCACCGCTGACCGCCACCACGTTATCCATAGCGACAACGTGAACATCACCGCCGTCCAGCTTTTTGAGCGTTTGCCGGGCCATCCCATCATCACAGCACCATGGGTGGTTGAGGCATTTTCGACGACAAAACCAACAGCCGGCCGAGCCATCGAGACGCTTGAAGCTGCCGGCGTCTTGGTCGAGACAACCGGTAAAAAACGCGACCGTGTGTACTCATATCGCGCTTACCTTGACCGCTTGCGCGTCGGGACAGAGCTCGACTTCTGAAGCAAAGGCAACATTGCATTCACGATGTCTGACGATGTAGATTTATGGAATCAAGGCAAGTTGATTGGGGGAACGAGTCGGTCTGCTGTGATTCGCATCAATCGACGCTTCAGCGAGGGAGTTTGAAATGACGACTCATAAAGGTGACCTAATATTCTATCGCGCCCCAGATGGCGCCGTCCGCGCTGAGGTTCGTCACGAAGACGACACGTTTTGGCTGAGCCAACGCCAAATGGCAGACCTTTTTGGCGTCGACGTGCGAACGATCAACGAACACCTTCGAAACATTTACGAGAGTGGTGAGTTGGTCGAAGAGGCAACTATCCGGAATTTCCGGATAGTTCGAATTGAAGGCTTACGCGAGGTTGCACGGGAGATTTCGCACCATAGCCTTGATGCCATTATCTCTGTCGGATATCGCGTCAACAGCGTGCAGGCCACCCATTTCCGAATCTGGGCAACCGAGACCCTTCGCGAGTTCATCACGAAGGGATTTGTCCTAGACGACGAGCGCCTCAAACTCAATACGCGTTTTGGAAAAGACTACTTCGACGAACTGCTCGAACGTATCCGCGAAATCCGCGCGAGCGAGCGCCGCTTCTACCTGAAAATCACCGACATATATGAGCAGTGCAGCATCGATTACGACAAGTCGGCGCCTGCGACCCAAAGCTTCTTCAAGACGGTTCAAAACAAGCTGCACTGGGCCATTACCGGGAAGACTGCTGCAGAAATCATCTCGGAGCGCGCGGACGCGTCGAAGCCGGCGATGGGCCTAAAGACATGGAAAAACGCCCCAGAGGGCAAAGTGCTTAAGAGCGACATCTCCGTCGCCAAAAACTACCTCGAAGAACGTGAAATCAAGGAACTTGAACACATTGTCGCGATGTACCTCGACTATGCCGAACTCCAGGCCAAACGACAGAACGCCATGAAAATGGCGGACTGGATTCAGAAGCTCGACGCGTTCCTGGAATTCAACGAATACGACGTCCTAAACAATGCGGGTTCGGTGTCGGCAAAGGTCGCCAAAGAGCTTACCGAAGGCCATTACGAACAATTCCGCGCTACGCAGGACCGCGCATTCACAAGCGACTTCGAAAAGGCTGCCAAGCATTTGACCCGCCCAGAAGACAAAAGCTGATTTAACATTCTCAAAAAACACGGTTACCTATCATGGCTATTTGTCGAGCAATCTCCTCGGCACAGCAGGAGCACGGACCTGCGCTCCATGTCGTTTGGCAATCAAGAAAACGAGAATACCAAAACAGCACAGTGAGAAATGGCAGGCCATTCTGACGCGATTGCGAAGAATGAAGTGACCTGGCATGGTTTCCGTTTTCAGCCCACGAACGCTGCGAGCAGGTCATCATTTTGTTAACGTTCAACGCGCTTGACGCCCCCAGAATGGTTGACCACATCCGGAGCGGACTAGGCGTAGCCAAACGCCTCGATGTCTCGGTTTCTTTCGTTCGATTCAGTGGCGTTCAACTCATCATAGATGCCTTAAAGGATTTCCTTGCACGAGGTGGCGAAGCCAGACTGCTGACCTCGACATACATGGGAATCACCCAACCCGAGGCATTGCGAGCTCTGTCCGGTTTGAAGGGACTTGAATGTCGGGTGCAGATCTCGTCCAAGGTTGGTTTCCATCCGAAAATTTATCTATTTTTGAATGACGATTCACAAGGCTGGGTTGGTTCATCCAATCTATCGAAGGGAGGACTGGTCTCAAACATTGAAGCGAATCTGATGGCGTCGGACCATGACACCGTAAACCTGCTCAGTTCCAGTTTTGATGAACTCTGGAATCGTAGCGACGTGTTTAATGTCGACAGTTTATGGATCGACACCTATGCCGCTGCACTACTTCGCCAGATTTCTCGACATCAGTTCATCTCTCCTCCTCCGCCCTTTTCATCAACCGTTACGCCTATCGAGCGTGATCAACAACCAACTCCAAATCAGGCGCAAACCGAGGCCTTAAGAGCGTTGGCGAATCTCCGATCCCAATCTGAGAATCGGGCCGTAGTGATTGCAGCGCCAGGTGTCGGAAAGACCTATCTCGCAGCATTTGACGCGTTTAACGCCAAAGCCAAACGAGTGCTCTTTGTGTCCCATCGACTTGAACACCTCGTTCAAGCTCAACAAACTTTTGCAAAAGTTTTCCCCCAAAGCACGACTGGGATTGTTGGAGCGGGGAGGAGTGACACGGCCGCTGACTTGGTATTTTGCACCATCCAAAGTCTTGGCTCAAAACTTAGCGAACTATTGGATTTTGGCGCATTTGATTATGTGGTGATCGACGAATTCCACCATGCGGCCGCCCAAACATATCGACGTGCAATCGAAGACCTTCAACCCGGGTTTCTACTTGGGTTGACGGCCACCCCTGAGCGCCAAGATGGCCATGATATCCTTGAACTTTGCGACTACAACATCGCGTACGAGGTGCGTCTGGTCGAAGCGGTTAATAATGGCTGGCTATTGCCATTTCACTACTTTGGGATTGGTGACTCAACAGTTGATTGGGAGACGATCAAATGGCGAAATCGTGCCTTTAACGTCGCGGACCTTGAAACAGCTCTCGCGATCGAAAAGCGGGTCGACCTCATATTAGAGCACGCGACTGAAAAGGGTTATGATGGGAATCGCCGCGCGACCGTTGGTTTTTGCGCGGGAGTGCGTCACGCAAACTTCATGGCCGTGCAGTTAAACGAACGCGGATTTTGTGCGGCCGCATTAACTGGCGAGGACTCGATCGAAGTTCGCCAAGCCACGTACGCACAATTCGCGGATCCCAATCATCCGCTGGAATGGCTCTTTGTGGCAGATTTGCTGAATGAAGGCGTCGACATTCCTGCGATCAATAGCCTTCTTTTCCTGCGACCTACGGATTCGGCAACGGTTTTCATCCAACAATTAGGCCGTGGCCTGCGCCTGACCGAGGGGTCTGAAGTACTGACCGTTTTGGATTTTGTTGGACACCACCGAAATGCATGGTTGGCACTAGAAGCCATCTCCGACCGAACTGCCTCGACAAATATCACCACAGTTTTGTCTGTCACGCCTCCCCGAGATTGCGAGATCATTCTTGATGACCTGACCAAAGCGATTCTTTCAAAAGTAAAACGATTTGTCGGACGAAAGAGGGACAGTTGCCAAGAGGCTTACGAACTTCTGCGTGACGAAAGTGGACCACCTTTTCCCATCGACTTATGGGGACGGCTGGATATGCCAGAGTTTTCCGATTTCAGGTCCACTTTTGGTACTTGGCTCAAATTGAGAGTCGAGATGGGTGATGAAACAGCCTGGGAGCGGTCATTAGACGAGAATTCGACGGTGTCGCGGCTTTTCGCCATCTGCGAGAAAGACTGGCAACAGTCGCGCGTGTATGCCTACGCGCTCATATGGGCCTTGCTGATGCAGCCCACTGATCCTGTTGCAGGATACGAAGCCTTCTTTGCACGCTTCCCCAAATGGCTGCCTGAATACAAGCAACTCGACAAGACAAACGCATGGATAACCGTTGAGAAACAGTTTGGCGAACTCATCGTCAACCAAAGACTTGCCCCAGATATTTTTCAAGTTGCGCCTAGCGTTGAGCTTGGCCACCACGTTGAATCTCGAATACGTCTCACCTTGGAAAAAGACTTCAAACTACGACATGGCGGAGTCTTAAAAAGCCCAGACGCCCTTCGTGTTCACGGCCGGTATTCCCGAAATGAAATCGTCAATCATTTTGGGGTTCAATACGATCCCGCACGTCACAACCTTGGAGTGATAAAGTTCCCACAACACATTGTTATTATTACCAAGCTGGACACCGACGGGGCGAAATCTGAGTTTCAGTACAAGAACGTACTGCTTGCGCCAGATTTGATGCAGTGGCAAAGCCAAAACCAACAACGCCAAGCCAATAGCCGCTATTTGCTAGACCACAAAAACCTAGGGACGACCATTCACATGTTCGTTCAACGGCGCTCACACTCTGAGGTCTTTTATCTAGGTCCGGTCAATGTCGTTGCGGTTGAGGGAAACGGGCCAATGACCGTAAACTTCCAGCTTCAACATCGGGTTGGACTAGTTGCCGCCGACCTTAACGTCACATTCGACGATTTCGAATGACTTTTTTCATCCGAATTTTGACGAACCTAATCAGACGACCATGAAATCTAAAACACTAGCACTTAGTTGTTTCACTACTTCTGGGCGGTTGACCTTCAAGTCCTGAGTCATGTCGACAAAACGCATGTGAATAGTCCTGTCCGTGCCGCTGATGATATCGAAGGATTCTTCCGACCCGCCATGAATCCATGGGTATAAGAGCACCACGTGACGGCATTCGTAGTGATGGGCGTAAGCGTAGAGTTGTAGAAAGTCGGCCTTACTCGCGCCCTTCCGGCCGTGCGATTGGTCACTCAGGCTCTTCCACTTCGTGTCGATAATGATGTTCGGCTGGCCACGCTTGGTTAGGGTGATGTCAGGCATCATTTTGGACACGCCAAGGCTATCGGACTGACGTCTAGCTAGATACCGCGGCGAAATCCCCCTGCCCTGCTCCCGCACTCGCCAACCCTCAAACTGTCCGCGTCCTACGACGTATCTACTCAAAAACTCGGCAATGAAGGATTCGAACACGGCGTTCATGTCGAAGAGCAGTGAAAACGTGTTTACTGAACCCACCGCTGAGGTCGGCGAGCCGTCCAGGAGAACCAAACGTGCAAAATCGACGAGCGGTTCGAAGCGTTGGTTTTGGCGATTGATGTGGATCTGGTCGAAATCCAACTTCGTCACAGCCACGTCTGCCACGTCGTCCATCAGTATGAGCGCCTGACGTAGCAGCTCACGCGTTCTAGGCAATCGTGCAAGCAATATGAGCTTTTGGCAGCACGCACGCAGCACACGATTCAGGAGGTTGTCTGCCGAGAATTCCTCGTAGGCCACAAAGAACCTGTCTGAGCGCACGGAGTTGAACTTCAAATGCTGCGAAATCTTAAGCTTGCCTTTCACAAGCGGCAGGTTTTCTTCGCGCCCGATGTAGTTGTGCGGCAAACCCACCTGAATTTCATGCAAGAGCCGTTTGCAGAATGTCCGAATCAGGGCCTCAAGCAGCGGCAGTTTTGCACTGGATTGGCCGGCGAGGTCGCGCTCGCGAATTGGAACGCGGGTAGCGACTGAGAGCATGTAGAGCAAGTTATGCCTGGCGAATGCCGCGTCGTTGGTATGACCGGCAATCTTGGGCAGAATCTCGACGTTTAGGCCTTTGACCTCGACAACGCCGACCCATTGGCGTGCCTTGGCCTCTTTCGCCGTCCAGGCAAAAATCGTCGTGCCACGCGAATCGGCCGTTTTTTCATCAAAATCCCGCAGGCGGTCAAAGTCGACCTTCGACAAGGTAGACCCGTCGGTGCCCTGCTCCGTCACACGTCCAAGTCGAAGGCGCTCGTGTTCAATGACCGAGATTCTACGCACTAGAGAATCCCTTTAAAGAAGGCTTCCAAATCTTCTGGCGTCGCTTCATCCTTTAAAAACATAGGGTTGATGAAGAATTCGAGTTTGTCCTCAAAATCATCATGGTCAAAACCCAGCACCTCCATCTGAGGTGATTTCGAGAATTCCACCAACGCGTGCGCATACGCTGTGGACGAACGCCTCGCTTTTCCATCTTCGTAGTAGGGGCAACCCAGTGCCGTGCAAACGAGGTCCCATGAACCGTAGAAGTACTCTTGCAATAGTGGAATCACGCTCTTGACTAGGACGTCGCGAAAAGCCGCATGATCTGTGGCCTGCAGGTAATAAGCGTGACCAATCATGTGATCGCGGTCATATAGAAATTGCACCCGCTTATTGATCTTCTCAAATACACTCACCACCAAATCCACAAACTCATCGGGCTGGTCGACGTGATCCTCGACGCGACCGGGTAAAACCGCCCGAAGAACGCCAGCATCGGGCATAATTTCTTCAAACTTGAATCGTCGCCGCAAAGCCACGTCCAGCAAAGCGATCGAACGGTCGGCTGTGTTCATCGTACCGATGACATGGAGGTTTGGCGGCACACCAAAAGCACGTCCTGAATAAGGCAGTCGAACGACGAGTTCGTCGTCTTTGGTCAGCCGTTTGCTCGGCTCAAGCAAAGTGATTAATTCGCCCAATATTTTACTAATATTTCCACGATTAATCTCATCAATAATCAGCACATATTGGTCAGCCCCGTCGAAATCAAACTCGCCTTCTGCAGAATGGCCTTCAAGCAGGTCCTGAGCAATTTCTAGTCGCTCAGCGAGGCTGGCCGGCCCAGGCACAGCAGCGTCTGCCAAGTGCAAGAGCTTCTGAATCGCCCACCAGAGCATGTTGCCGTGGCAACCTCCCCCGGTTCCACGTTCTTCGGCCACGATCCGGGATACAAGGCTGTATGAATAGTTATCCCCAAGGTCATCGCGGCGAGCCCATAATGCCCTCGCATAAGACTTGTTTGCGGCCAAAAACGCGCCCGTCGGCTCCACCAGACCGTCGACTTCACGCCACTGACGTCCTTTGATATTACCGGTTGGTGTGGATTCCGCGAGATAGCGCCGGCCGCCGGGTGCGTCGATCCAGTAATGGCCGTTTTCCACGGTTTCGGTTTGAATCTCATCAAGTAAGGTCGACCATAACGACTCGAAAGTCGGCACAGCTTCTATCTTTTTTACACCAGCAGCAGCGGCATGCAGGGCGAGCCTCGCAAAGACTCCAGGCTGAACCTCAAACGAAACTGATTGGTCGTTTTCGTTGGTTGCAGGCCGGATGCCTTCGACAAACTCCTCGTAACCAAATGATTGATGAAAGGTGATGAACCGTATTCTTCCGCTGGCAGATAGGTCCGAAAACACCGTGTTCAGCTCAGTAGAAGCGATGGGCGTTTTGATGACCAAATCAACCGCGCGCCGGCGGGTGACGAACGTCTTGCCGGTACCCGGAGGGCCATGAAGGATGAATGCCTGAGCATTAGACGAAGCCTCAGGCGTTGTCGACTCAGCCAGAGGCTCCAAGATTAGTTTTCTTAACTCAGGTGAAATGTCGCGAACAATGGTCTGCTGCCATGCGTCCTGGCGGGGGATCTTTTTTGCGTACGACACGTCCCACTCGACCGGGACAAAATTTGGAGCTGGATCTAGCTCTTCGCGAAACTGATATCCCGGTGCTTGAACGACACCGACGCCCAGAACTTGGCTCTTGCCCTTATTGGCGACAATCACGTCGCCGGGCTTGAGGTTTCGATAAGTCCAGAGATCTTCTGAGAACCGATAAAAGGGGACTTCATTATTCTCGGTTTGGGAATACTCACGAGACATCGCAACACGCAGGTCATCCACGCTTTGGTACTGTTTCAGATCGCCTATCTCGGCCCATCCAACAACCATGCCCCTTTCTTCTAAACACTTGGGCCAAAACTCGGCCTGCATCCAAGGTGCGACCTTGATGAATTTCGATTCGGATTCGGCGATAATTTGTTGTTTAACCACAAGCGCATTTCGAAGAGGGAAAATATATCCCGGTAGCGGATTCCCACTTTTGTCGAAGGCAGGTCCATCCCGCATAATGGAGTCGATGGGCAACACGTCCGTTTCTTCAAAACGGACCCTTACTTCGTATTTGCTGCTAGACTCGTCGTCAGTCGATGCGACGGGAGCAGCAGACGTCAGCGCGATCAATTTGGCTCGAACTGCCTGGTTCCAATAGCCGTAAATGACGTCGTCTGGATTCACGCGCAAGAGATCCGACGGCGTGCCGTCCTCGTCGTCGGCGGATACCAAACGACTATTTGCGAGCAGGTCTTCATGATTCTTTCCAAGATTCGCCCACCAATACTGCGTCGGCGCTTTCAAAAGACTAGGCAAGGCGTAGAGGACCATATCAAGTTCTAGAAAGTCGCTGAGTCCCAACTGATGCAAGAGTTCGTTGGAGGACTTCAAAAAGCCTAATTCCGTGGAATCCAAATGCAAACGGTCCAAGACAGCGATCGTCGGGGCGGTGCGTAAGGCCCAAGATTCCGGGTGAAAAATGGCCATAAATCCACTGGACACACTTGGCCCAAGACCGCTGATACCCTTGAGCGCGTGATACTTTTCTATGGGTGGCACATCCGAAATTAGAATCTTCCGGAGTTTTTCGACCGCCGCGTCGCGCTCGTCTGGGGTCGAGTTGGGGGCGAGGATACCTGTCGCCGCTGCCCATAATGTGTTGCCACCACAGTCGAGCGTTCCGTCGGCCAGTTGTCGGTCGATCGTCTCGAAAGGTAGATTTCGGTTGTCGAGAGGCACAATAAAACGGCCTTCAACATTGATACCGCCCAAGCGCCAAACACCGCGATGAAACGTCTGCCATTCCACACGCCCCTTCTCGAATATCTTTCGAATTTGAGCCACGCGGTATCGGCGAATGGCCAACCATGTTTGGTTGCCACGCACCGCCATAATTGACTTAGATTTCTCCCGAAGCCCAAGTGTCTCGATGAGCGACGTGACAGCGAGCTTGGTTGCGTCGACATCGGCAACCTTAGAAAGCTGTGGAAATGCGGAAAAAAGAGCTTTGGATTCAGCGCCACTGAGCAGGAAGTTCGTGCCCTGCATAGGTTTGGTGAATACGCTCTTTTCTAAACCCCGCGCACTGGTGATGGCATCTTTATGGATTGGGCTCCCTAGGACCTCGGTAACAACCCACCATACGGCATGTTTGCCGTGATTCGTGGCGTGTTTTCTAGGCGGGGCCACGATACGACCCACCGCGTAGATTCCGGAATCCACTTTGGCAGCGCCCATGAAGCTCCAAAGCAACACGATGTCTCCAGTCCTCATTTTGGCGCGGTGCTGGTTGGCCGCCCATTCCTCGATATGGCCAGGGCGGACCTTCTTTAATTGTTCACGTACGTCCCAATGATCAGGGTTCGCGGCAAAGAGGAAAACTCGTCCATCCATAGTTATACTCTTGAGGGGTCCCTCGGTTCTACGAGAGGGCGCGCGCCACGACAAGGGAAAGTGTGGGAAAGGAGGCGTGTCAATCAATCTTCAGAATTTGCGAAGTCTCAACGTGGTCGGCTGACATGCACGAGACAATCGATACCAACTGGTAAATCAAGTCTTCAATAAATGACGCCTTTTTCTTTTGGTGTTCAAGACCAAGCAGATCAACGGTAAGCCAACCTTTTTTGATTTTGAATCCACAATTTCGCATTTCAAGCAGCCGACTTAGACCCTCAATCACGCCGGAACGTCGTGCCCACGCCCTTACTTCTTCCTCGTTGCGCCCCTTTACGGTCAATTTTGGGTCAAATTCATGAAGCCCGAGTTCGATATCTTGGGCGCCCATGACAGTGAGAAGCTTTTTGCCGGTGGTTTCGAATACGATCGACAAATCTTCAGGTAGGTTAGTCGTCAGCTGAAACCGAAAAACCGTGTACAGCCGTCGATGTCGTCCAAAACCCCGGAACTGAGTTCGGACGGACAAAGGAATACCGTCAAGCACTCCACTGATCGTTTCCCCTTCACACTCCAAATGCAGACGTTCGGCGACTTTTCCCAGTGCCGCTCTGCGTTTTTGTTTCGCCTCGATTGTCAGCGCCACAAGCGCGACCGCAACAACAGCCACAACTGCGAAAATCACAAAATTCATAGTCTCTCATCCACTAGGATTCCAACCCGATGAATAACGTCATCGCACGGACGCTAGAGATAACAAAGCGTTCGGAGAATGCGTGCGTCAACTTGCCGCATGCGATTAATGGGAAAGCTGCGTATATTGAAGTGTGAATTTGTAAATTTCTTGTTCGGAGCCTTTCTTGTCCACGCCACGCCCCTTTTTGTTGCTCGCCTTTGCAGGCGTTATGTCTTTGTCTTTGGCCATTAGCTGTTCGTCAGCCGATGAAAACAGCCCGGTTATTGCCGAAACCAATAACGGCGCAGCCGACGTTGGCAACGACGCCGAACAGACGAATAATGACGCCACGAATAGCGGCGATAATAACAGCACCAATAATACCGTCGTGGAGATTGACCCCGAGAACACCTCCGAAATTGCGCTGCCAGCGACCCTTTTCAACTACGCCATCATCGATACGCCGGCGCATTTTGAGGTCGAGTCCGAGGGATTCCACCAGCAACAACCGACCTTGGCCACGGACAACACACCGGCCGACAACGTCACAACTGACGCCGGCGCAACGCTTGGGCGAGTGCTCTTTTACGACAAGAATTTGAGTGCAAATCGGACTGTTGCGTGTGCGTCCTGCCACAAGGCCGCCGAAGGTTTTTCGGATAACCGCGTGCTTAGTGAAGGCTTCAACGGCGGGTCGACCGGCAGACATTCGATGGGGCTTACCAACGCGCGTTATTATGGCGGTGGCCACTTCTTCTGGGACCAACGTGCAGAAACGCTCGAAGACCAGGTGTTGATGCCCTTCCAGGACGAGGTCGAAATGGGCATGACGCTTGAGACTCTGGTCGCACGCGCTCAAGGCGCCCCATATTACCCCGAGCTCTTCCAAGCCGCATTTGGTGACAGCAACGTGTCCTCGGAACGTATCTCGAAGGCGCTCGCCCAATTTGTGCGCAGCATCGTCAGCACCAACAGCCGCTACGACCAAGGCCGCGCGCAGGTGTCTGCGCGTTCGGCGGACTTCCCGAACTTCACCGAAGCGGAGAACTTGGGCAAAATGCTCTTTTCGTCGCCTCCCCCACGCGGTGGTTTTGGATGTTTTGTCTGCCATCAGGGCGAAGCCATGGTGCCGGCAGTCGCAACCTCAAACGGGCTCGACGCCGAGGTCACCGACCAAGGATATGGCGCGATTACGGGACTTCCGGCCCACCAGGGAACATTCAAGGTCCCGTCATTACGAAACGTCGAACTGACCGCGCCTTACATGCACGACGGACGCCTCGATAGCCTCGGTGCAGTCATCGACCACTACTCCGAAGGCATTCAGGGCTCTGCGAATCTCTCGGGCCCTCTCCCCGTGGGAGGTTATGGAATGACCACTGAAGAGAAAAAAGCGCTGGTGGCATTTCTAAAAACGCTCACCGATACCGAACTTGTGAATGACCCCAAATTCAGCGATCCCTTTGTGGAATAACGGGGCTAGCCCAATGCTGCGATGAAATCCGAGTCATTTTTGAAGGGCTCAAAATCATCGTCCTCCAGAAAATCTTCTTTGCTCCGACCGAGCTCAACCGCCCGCTTAACCCACTTTAACAGCTCTTCTTTTTCTGCAAAGGCGGAGGCTGCAGCAGCCAAGTGGTAGGCCAGATTTTTGTTGTCGGTTGGTTCCAAAACTTGGCCCAAAAGCTCGTCAAAAAACGCCTTGTCGCGATTCAGTGTCGCGGCAGCGACAGGCAAAAAGAGTAGTTTCTGAACCATCTTGTCTTTGAGCAGCGGAAAAACACTTTTGTTAATGGCCTTCAGGATTTCGAAATGGGTGTCGTTATTTCGCTGCAAGAGCGTGCTGAGTTGGAAGCCTAAATCCATTTCATAATTGACGTAGTCCGCGTCCAGGCTCTCTATGTTGCTGGCGATGCGCGCCAAGCGTAGTGCGGCTGCAAGTCGATCGTCGTCGTTTCGAGCATAATTCACGGCTTCTTTAAAAGCGATTTGGAAACTTTCCTCGTCGCCTGCGGGCGGTCGTTCAGCCTCGGAAATCGGAAGAATCGCATCCCCGCCCGTCTCAGATTTTAGTGGGCTGTCCATGGCCTCGAAAATGACGAGCTGTTTTTCATCGAGATTTTCTTTAATCACACCGTTCAGGCCTTCGAAATACTCACGCCCCAGTGTTTCCAGATAATCGCCTTGGTATTGCGAATAGAGGCTCAGGACGGAGTTCATCTCTTTTTCGTCTCGACTCTTTTTGGCCGCCACGGCGAAATAGATGTCCGCCCCGTCTCCGCCCTGATCATTAAGCATATCACCGTCTGCATCAGTCAAGAGGTCGAGCAAGGCTGCGGTTTCGAATCGCCCGAAAAGGTCATCGTACAAGGCATCCAGAACGGTGTTTCCACGGATACGATGGCCAAAATCATGATGAATTGCGGCCTGTTTAAACAGCGCAATCACACGTTTCTGAGCGTCCACATCGTTTCGCTCGCCAATTTCCTGGACCGCCAACACGGTGATCAGGAAATTATGAAATGCAATCGACTTGAACGAGAGGTCGACCAGCTGCAAAAGCACTGGAAGTCCAATATCTGCGCCATACTTTTCGAAGGCCGCGTCCAATTCCAGGAGGTGAACAAAGTCCATTTCATCATGTTCAGCCCCGAAATACCCGGCGAGCGGATTATTATCCTCGGAAACGTCATAAACGTCGTCAATTTGTGCACTTAGCTTTGCAATGCTCGCCGCGAAATCGCGCGGGCTTTGTAGCTTATCGGCATCAAAGAGAGTTCTCATAATTGGCTCACAGGCTGTCGTAATATTATCTTTTTTTCCTCTGGCGCGACGACTCTTTCGCAATCGCCATTACTGAAAATCCAAGCCCAGCTCCAAAACTTAAGCTAAACGGTGACGTTCTTTTACATTGACTCGAAAAACGCGGTCGACCAAGCACTCGGTCTTTAAGAATAAGTAGACCAACTCAGGGTTTCGGAGGCAAGACGGGAGTCTTAATCTTCACGACTTCCAGCAAGTTTCGTGGCGTCGACAGCAACACGATGCGTTTTCGGGCGGCGAGGAGCGCCGGCGCTAGATTCTCGGCGCACTTCTGACGCATTTCGTGAGGACTCCAGGGGCCGATATTGCACGGTGAGTCGTTCAATACGGTCACGTCGAGCTCCTTGAGGGTTCTAAATCCGTGCAGAAGATGCCCAGGACTGATGTCCACCCGAAAATGGACAATCTTGTCATCGGGCGAAACGCCAACCTCGGTAATGACGGCCTTGGCATCAGCGTCGAATTCGTCGACCACCCATACAAGCACGTTGGCCTTGAAGTCGAAATCTTCAAGGTTAGCCAGTGCTTCCTTACCAAATTTGCTCTCTAAGTTTTCAAACGATTCAAACACCTGCCCACGTGTAATTCCGTTCAATTCCACGGAAATCGACGCAGGCGGCTCAGCCACAGAAACGCTTGAAAATCCGACAAAAGCGAGAAGGAAAACCAGAAAAAACAATCGCATAGAATCTCAAAGCTCGTGAGTTTTACATATCTTAGAGACGTCGAGGCAGTGATCAAATTCAAACGACGGGTGGAACCCCCAATTCGGTTGCCGGGTGTTGGTGCACAGATGGCCTTCACGGAAGGCGTTCGTGCCAGCGCTGACTGTAAATGGATCGTCATCGAACTCGGCTCCAAGCGTGGCGCGTCGAACATTTCCGGATGGAATCCAAACGTCAAAAAAAGCTAAGCTCGCGTCGTTCAAATTTGTGCAAAAAATTCACGATCGCGAGGAGCGGCATGCCGAACTCTATAGAGCTGATGAAACGCGACGATCCCGATCCGCTCGAAGTATCCGACGAGCCACTCGACCCAAAGACGAAAGCCGGTTGTCGTAATTTCGCCTTCTTGGTGTCGTCGATTGTTTTCAGCATTGGCGTTTCATCTGCTGTCTGGGGTTGGACCGCGTTTTCTGACACAGCCCGCGCCGTCGAATTTCGAGATTGGATCGTGAATCATTGGCGCTTGCTACTTGTCGTAGTCGTGCTCACCAGTGTGCCCGGTATGGCGAAGCAGATCGCTGCGCACCTGCGGATTGCGTACCAGAACAAATATCCAGACGACATGAATCTGGGCGCAGACAAATGGTTCTCAGAACGTCTCGATCAATTACGACTGAATCAAGATGTCGCCCGAGGTCCCCTGAAATCCGTGTTTGGCTTCATCAACGCCTACGATCCCAGACGGGATCCTGTGATTCTGAGCTACACGGTGAAGGATAAGGAGACCCCAATCGCATGGGCGATTGCTGCGCACGAGCTGGGACACATCGTCGTTCATCGTAAAAACCCTGGCTGGAGCGCATTGAATTTGTTCAACCGCAGTGTGCTGCATTTTCTGACCAACGTCCTCCCCATCTGGCTTCTTTTCTCGGCCTTTTTTGCCACCCCACTGACGGTTAAAATCGTTTTCGGAGCGCTCATCGTAGCAACTTCTGTGGGAGCCCTTGTCTGCATTGATGATGTGTTGGCTTCACGCGTGGCGATGCGAGAAATGCGGGCCGAACAAAAAGTCAGCGAGCCGGCGCTGATGGATATCCGTCGCCTTCTTTTTGCGATGTTTCTGACGCATGGGGCGCCGGTTATAGCGTTGGCGACCACGTTAATGTTCTGGGCACCGCTCGAGACCTTGTTGCTTTCGGGCAGCTTTGAGGTGGCGTCCCCGCTCGCGGGCACTGCTCGAATCATGACGATGATTCTGGGGGCCGTGCTTATCGCCCTGAGCCTTTTTAACATCAGCAAACTGACGATGAAGGCGGAGCCCTCAACCTTCGGATTCAAGCTCATTCATAAATGGGCACTCATCGGCCTCACGTTCGCGTTTGTGTTCTTGACCTGGGATTCGAGCGACACGCCGCTTTTTGTTGTGGCGGTCTTCTTGGCTGCTTCGCTGCTGCATCAGGTCGTGACCTTGCTGATGGTGCCCTGGGATGTCCTCAAATTTCCAATCAGTTTCCTCTTGGTGTTAGTGCACCTTTTTAGCGAGAAGATAGCCTCGAAGAAGTCCAAAGCGCCGACAAAAACCCGAAATTCATACCGCTTCGATGACCCAGACAGCATTATCACTCACTATACGTTCTCGGTTTTGAGCAACCTTGCCGTGGTGCCGGTTGTCGTCCTGTGGTTTCTGGCCAGCATCTAGCCTTTGAAAGAGACAAATCGACCTTGAATCCGGATTGCAGGGATTACCTTCACTTCCAGCTCAGAGGGCTCATTTTCGCCGAGGTGCTCATGTTTTTTCGCATGTCGATTCTTGTGTTCTTGAGTCTGTCTCTAAGTGCCTGCTCGGACGACGGCAGCCCATTCAACGGAGATGGCACGGTGGTGCTCAAGGGTTCTCCGAGAAGCATGGCCTTAAACGGTGGAGACATCTTTTTTGCGAACGAGAGCGGCGGGCGACCGGTCATCTCGATGCTCAGCACCGCCGGTGGAGGGACCACACAGGTCGCGGGGCCGCTCAACGCCAAAGTCACACAGGTTGTCGCTGATGGGGAATGGATCGCTTGGGTCGAGTCCGAGGACACAAGTGGCGTCATCTACCACATGCGCCTCTCGGAGCCGGTTCCTCAGCGTTTTCTGGACTCGCTGGAAAACCCAGTCATTGCGCTTTCCGACGGGATTCTTTACGCCGCGGGAGTGTCGGGCGAGGCAGGTGGTATTTCCTCGCTCCCTTTAGCGGGTGGCGATCCAACCTCGATGGCCGCCGACGTGGGTGCAGTTCGCGCGATGGCTGCTGACGATCAGTACCTTTACATCGCTCAGGCGTACGACGCGCCTAATGGCCGAATTGTCCGAATGCCGCTAAGCGCCGGCCCGCACACGCCTGAAACTTTGGTGGGTGGACTTGGAACGCCTCTGGCGATTCTTCTTACCGATGACAGCGTGTGTTGGCGCGAGTTTCAGGGTGGTTTATTGCAGTGTGCCTCAAAGGCGGACGGAACACCTCGATTGCTCGGCGCAAACTTTGGTTTTTTAGCCGTATCGAGTCCCAAATTTGTTGCTGACGATACCTCGATCTTTTTTGCCACCAACAGCGAAATCCAACGCGTAGCCTTGGCCGGAGGAACGGCGCAACTCGTCGCTCGACTTCCGTCCTTGTCCTTTGTCCACGCGCTCATTCTCGTGGAGGACACGCTCTATTTTTCGGACGGCAGTGCGCTTCGCTCGATCGATAAAAATAACGTCATCGCTTCCGACACCACGACCTCGAACAACCTTCCCGCGGGTCCCGGATGCCCCTCGCCGTTCGACGGCAAGTACATCGGACAGTTCGAATACGAATACGAAGCTGGGGATCCTGCCAATCCCCCACTGACCACCGTCCAAGATGCGGTGCAGGTCACGGTTGACCTAGAATGCATTACAGATTTCCAGGGCATGGCGACCCTAAACGTCACTCACGTCATCGCATCTCACCCTTATTTTGGTTGCCAGATTGGAGGATGCACCCCGATCTCTCCTTCGGTCGCGATCCTGCCTTCCGAGCTGCCCGTATCCACGGGTTCACCGTCCGGATCTGGTTTGGTAATCATGTTTCCCAATGGCACCAACCTTGGCACCACCAATGGCGTGGGGGCGCTTCGTATCAGTTCAGACGGACGCACGATCTCGAACAGCTTAGACCCAACCTACGAGAACTCCACTTGGCTCCCGTGTTGCGATGCGTTCCCACCCGATGCACAAGGGGTGGTGCGCTATAAAAGCTGGATTCTGACAAAGAGTGCGCTCTAGCCAATTTACTTGGAGCCATTGATGGAACCCATGGTGATTCCTAAACATCCCTTCGGAGTTCGTGCCGTTCTGACGGTCTTGTTGATTGCCGCAGGGGCATTTTTTATGGGGGTAGGTATCTTCGCATCGCAGGCCTCGGTGCTGAGATGCGCGGCGCAGCAGTGTTCGCGAATCTCAACCTATCCATTTGGCATTTCGTTTGACGAGCCTATTCCGCCCGTCGTGCGCGCGGCCATTCGCCTCAAATATGGTCACACAGGGTCGTCGACGAGACAGGCGAGACAGACGAAACCGACCCTGAACCTGACGCTCTATCATGACGATACGGCCGCCATGGAGTTTCCGGGGGTCGGCAATGGTGGCGAACGTGCAGCCGCAGTCGCCGAATCGATAAACGCTTATCTTCTCGCGCCAGATGGCGAGAAAGTGTTTGAACTGCGGTCGGGTTCGATACCGGTTGGTGCGGGGCTGTTTACGTTGGGACTCATTGCTTTGCTGATGCTACCCATGGCCCACGCGAGCATACGCATGACGCCGCTCGGCGATACTGTGGAAGTACGTGTGGGAAATTGGCCCCGAAATATAGTCCGCACAATTCTCATCTCAAACCTTCCGACGACACCCTTGGCAGACCAGTTCACAAACGACGACGAACGGTACAACCTGACCCTGAAAATGGACGGCGAACCTGGTCTTCGGCTTTCCATCGCAAGGCGCAACCGACCAAGTGCGATCGCGCTCGCCCAAGAAATCGATTCAAATTTCGAGCGATGGCGGACGATTCAGGACATACGAAATGATTAAAATAATTTGAGTTCTATTTTTTGGTCTCTATCCCTGCCCTGAATCGTGACATTCTTTCGGTCGACGCGTGGCAATCGTCGTCGTGCAATCAACACGAACACGTAAGACGTGAAAAAATCGATGGATTTAGTTGAAGTGCCCGTGCACAATACCCTCATGCGGATTGGACCTTACGAACTCATCGACCAGCTTGGCTCCGGCGGCATGTGCGACGTTTGGCGCGCACGCACGGACGGCGGCGCCGAATTAGCACTGAAGGTGATGCGACCGGAGACTCCTGCGGATTTATTTCAGCAAGAGATTCAGGCTATGGCCCGTCTCAACCATCCGTCGATCGTACAGATTTTGCGGTGGGGCTATGCCAACGCGCAAGACGCGTGCAAGTCGAATGTGGCCGTGGGAACGCCATGGTTTGCCATGCGCGTCGCCGAACATGGTGCGTTTAAGCCAGGCTCGATAACGACCTGGGACGAGTTTTTATGGTTCGCCACAACCATGCTCAAGGCTCTCTCTCATTCGCATGCCCGTTCGTTTATCCATCGCGACATCAAACCCGAAAATATTCTGGTCGAAGGCGACCTGGCACGACCTCATTATATCCTGAGTGATTTCGGGATTTCGATGCAGGACCGAATTCGTGTCACGGACTCACGGGAAATACCCTATGCGGCGGCCGGAACCCCTGGATATATCTCGCCAGAACAGCTGGTTGGCCGCTGGCGGGATTTCGGGCCCTACACTGACCTCTTTAGTTTAGGTGTAGTTTTTTATCAGGTCATTTATGGGCAGTTACCCTTCGTCGCGCCGAATCTTCTGATGTTAGGGATTGCGCACACCAAAGGCGCGGACTTCTCGTCGCTTCCTAGATTTGCGACGCCAAAAAACCTTAAAAAATGGCTGGCACATCTCTTGGCGTACGACCCGTGCGACCGATTTGCATTGGCGCCCGACGCCCTGCGCGCGCTCGTGGCCATGACCCCTCCGACCGACAAGACTCCTGCGACTTCCGCGCCCGTCGATCGGCTCAGAAACACCACGCTTCCGTTGCCCATCCTCACGACCCAGACCGTCGCCAGCACAAACCAGCAGACCGCTTTTTCGGCCACCGTGCATCTTGGCGACGGTCAAACACTATTCGAAGACTGGTCTGAATCCTCGGGTCAATCGGAGCCCATTGGGCTCGAGCTCTTCGGATTGCGACGCGCGCATCTGGTGGGACGTAAACCGGAACGGGATTTGTGCTGGTCAATCCTGCGGCAATGCTTGGAGACAAAAACCTCGCATGTGTTGGTGCTCAGCGGCGCGGATGGAGTCGGTTCCACGATGCTCGGGCAATGGATCGGCGAACACGCGGCGGAACTCGGGATTGCAGCCCACGGACATGTGCGCTCCGACAGCGGTACATCGGCAATTACTGACACCCTGATTCGGATTTTGGGCCTTTTTGGCCTAGATGACACGCGCACTCAGCAGCGTTTATCTCAGCTTTTCGAAGGAACCGACGTGGACGCAGAGTGGGTCACACGCTCGGTCTTAGGCCCAGGAATGTCGCTGTCCGATCAGGCCAAGCTTGTGCGCCAAGTACTGACAGTCTTGACCTTGGAACGGCCCATCGTGGTTTTGATGGATGACGCGCATCATGACCTTGAAATGCTCGAAATAGCGCATGCCCTCAGCGGAGCACCGATTCCCGTACTTTTTGTGCTGAGTGCGCGGAGCGACGATCCCGAACCGATGCCTCATGAAACCGCGCGCCTAAACGAGCTTCTTGAGCTGGAGCACGCGCACCTTATCACGCTGATGCCATTATCCGATGACGAGACCGGCGAGTTCGTGGACAGCATCGCGTCGCTTAAAGTGGACGTTCGGGCGCGAGTTCTTGAGTTGGCGCACGGCAACCCACTTCATGCGCTGCACATACTTGAGATTTGGAATCTCACCCACGATCTTGAAGGACTGGATGCCGACCACTTTGATCTCTGGAACCGGCGTTTTGACCACCACTTTGGAGCCATGGAGCGGCGCGCCGTCGAGGTTGCAGCCGCGCTGGGTGAATCCATCCAACAAGACGATTGGCGCCAAGTTTGTGCGGCCTGCGACCTCCCGGTGGACCTGGCACTGGTCGACCGGCTCATCGCCGCCAGAATCTGGAGCAACGATAACGGCGTGCTCCGTTTTGAACACAGTTCGATGCGAGACTCGATCTTGCGCTCGGCCAACTCCAACCAGTTGAAGAAGGTCCATTCAGCTGCCGCCGCAATGTATGGCGCTGTACATTCGCGCTTAGAATTTGGACGGCATCTTGTTTTATCCGGCGACGCTGACCGTGGGATGCAAGTCTTGCACGAAATTGCCTACGAGTTGTTGCTGCGGTTTCGGACTGCCGAAGCAAAAAGCCTGTCCGCCTGGTGTGCCAGCCGTTTGGCCGGGTCCGCTGATGATTCAAAGGCGCGTCTATTTTTGGACCTCATCCGAGCGAATATCGCGCATCGCGAAGGCGATGACGGAGTTTTAGAAGAAGCCGAAAGGATTCGCATCCTGGCCGAACACGCCGGATTTGGAACGATTGCGGCCGAGGCAATTCGAATCCGAACAGTCTGCGAGGACCCCTTTATAGACCCGGATCGCCCGGCTGCTCATCTGGTGACGGCCATGGAGCGTGCGATAGACTTAGCGACTGAAGAAAACGATCCAAACGTGATGGCCCGTTTAAGGCATCGACTGGGATTTTGGTACCTCGCCGCCGACCAACCCAAGAGCGCTGCAAAAATCTTGAGACTTAATGCCAAATCCCCAAACAACTTCTTTGCAAGTCGGTCGTTGGCTGCGTTGGGCCAGACCCTCATCGAACTTGGAGAGCTTGATGAAGCGCTGGAAGTGACAAAAGCAGCCGCGGAAATCGCCCCACTCGCAATCGGCGCCTCCCAACTAATGGAGTCGTTTAATACGCGTTCCGAAATCCAACGCATTATGGGTGATATCCAGGCCGCCGATGCAAGCATGGACAATGTAGAAAAATACATCGACTACGAATACGACGTGGACCGGGCGACGGTCGTCATCAACAGAGCCGCGATTCGACTTGGGGATGGGGATACCAAGGGATGCCGCGCGGGCATCGTAGAGGCGTTATCGATGTTGGAGGAAGTCGACCCATACTTCGCCTTCCATTGCGCGGTATTGCAGGCCGTGGCGGCTGCTTACGACGGCGATGCGGGTGCGTGGGAGGAAGCCCTGGCGGCCGGAGCATCAAAATTGCCCGGCGCCGTCTACGGACATTTTTGGTTAGACGCAGCGCAGAAGTGGCAGGAAGCCGGTGACGAGGACCGGAAACACCAGGCGGTCGAAATTGGGCTGTCCACGGTTCCCGAACACAACGATTGGCTTCGAGCGAAATTTCGGAAATTTGTGCAGGAATGATTGTCAGCAGGATGCCCACGCATCAGGGCGGGAAAATCATCAGAATCACGATGAATCAGGCTTGATGAAATTTGATCTTAGTAGCAAATAAATGAGTAAATTCTGAACACTATTTTTAATCTCTTTCGGAAGTTGAAATGACATACGACGAATTCATACAACTCATTGAAAAACCAGAAGGTCTGACGTCGCCCAAATGGTCCGCGTATCCTCTGTGGTTTGACGAACATGACACGCTGGCCGAGGAAATTGCGCAGTTCAGCGTGATCGATGATTTCATGAATGACCACGGAATGGACGATTTTGAGGCTGATTTCCACGAACATTTTCCCGGCTTCCAGATTCTTGCAGCATGCGACATGAGCAAAGCAGACGACGAACCCGGATTTGCGACGGATTCGTACTCCGAATTCTTCTTGGCCGTGGACACGAGTTCCGACGTCGATGCCGTATTTCTGTGGGCGGGTTCGGGTGAGCCCGAGCCGTTCTTCGACACCTTCGAGACGTTCTGGGCTTCGCTTGAGCCTTGGCCTATCAAAAAATAACTCGCCGACCGTTCCGCTTCAGCAATCATGGCTTCATTCAATCCCCACTTTACAAGTAGGGATTGAATGGATTATGAGCAGTTTGGCTTTGAACCATCCAATGAGGCGAGACTTATGTATCGAAAAATGAACGTGTGGACGGCGCTCCTATTGGCTTCGTCTCTTCTGGCAACAGCCTGCAACGAAACGGTGACCAATCAAGAGTGCACAGCGGCCGACTCAGCCCTCTGCAGCGCACAAACACTAAACACAAAGGTCTTTGTGTCGCCGCTCGAAGCCCTCGAATTGCGTGATGATGGGGCTTTGGTTTTGGACACCAGAAGCCGCGAGAAATACGACGCAGGGCATATCAACGGCGCTGTCTACACTTTGGGCGGCAAGGAGTTCCAGGACGAGCTCGGCCTGGTGATTCCGGACATCATTTCGATCACCGAAACGGCCCGACTTCTGGGCATGCATAATGACCAGAAGATCGTTGTTTACGGTGACACTATTTCGAGCAATACCGCGCGCCTGTTTTGGACGCTCGAATATCTGGGGCACGGCGACGT